>Ga0153916_10001155_pt1 | contig 18656 bp, 20 predicted proteins | sample Opewatmetagenome_FD_109642 | JGI IMG/M metagenome (GOLD analysis project Ga0153916, IMG submission 109642) | Freshwater wetland microbial communities from Ohio, USA - Open water 3 Core 3 Depth 4 metaG | ecosystem: Environmental > Aquatic > Freshwater > Wetlands | place: USA: Ohio, Lake Erie... | reverse complement strand
GCTCGATCGCGATCCGCGCGCACGCCTCCGCGACCGCCGACATGTACGCGGTCGCCGGCGCGAGCAGCAGTCCCGCCTCTTCGAACTTTGCGCCCCACTCCTCGCGCGCGAGCCGCACCCACGGCGTCTCGCCGCCGGTGTCGATGTAGTGGCAGCCCGCCTTCAGGGCTGCCTCGGCCACGGTCGGAGCGTGGTAGATGCAGGGGCCGACGGTGTTGCAGACCACCCTGGCGCCCTCGAGCAGCGATGCAAGCGCGTCGACGTCGTGGCCGACCTGGACGATCTCGTAGTCCGCCGTGCCGATGCCCGGCACGTGGGAGAGAACCTCCTCGATCTTCTCGCGGCTGCGTCCCGCGGCGACGAACGGGACGTTGTACTCCCGCAGGAACTCGATGATCAGCCGGCCGGAGAAGCCGCTGGCGCCGTAGACGACGACGGGACGCTTGTCGCTCACGTTGCCTCCTGGAGAGATGAGTGGCCGTAAGGATAGTGGTGCTTCACCGGCGGCGCGTGCCGCTCCCCGTGTCTCATCGAGTGGAGCGGGCGGACGGCGTTCAGGCTTGTTCCAGCAATCAGAACACTGTCTTGACAATCGAACAGCCGCCTGAGAGTCTCTCTGGTGCCCGTCGGGTATCGGCTGCGCGGGATCCTGGCAGCAGACCGGTCCAGCCAGGCCGATTTCGAGGAAGATGGGCCCCATGAGGATCATCGCTGCCGTCACCGAGAGAATCTCCCAGCCGTTCGCCCTGCAGGAACTCGAGCTCGGCGAGCTGCGACCCGACGAGGTGCTCGTGCGCGTTGCCGCCGCCGGCATCTGCCACACCGACCTGATCGTGCGCGACCAGTGGTACCCGGTGCCGCTGCCGGCCGTGCTCGGCCACGAGGGCGCGGGCGTCGTCGAGCAGATCGGGAACGGCGTCACCAAGGTTGCCGTCGGCGACCGCGTCGGCATGACCTTCGACTCGTGCGGCCGCTGCCAAACCTGCCAGGTGGGGCAGCCGTCCTACTGCCACACCTTCTTCGAGCACAACTTCGCGTCGTCGCGGCCCGTCGACGGCACGAGCGTGCTCTCCCGCGACGGCGAGCTGATTCACGCCCACTTCTTCGGGCAGTCGAGCTTCGCGACGCACGCCGTCGCCCGCGAGCGGAACGTCGTGCGGATCGACTCGCCGATCTCCTTCGAGGTCGTCGCCCCCTTCGGCTGCGGCATCCAGACCGGCGCGGGCGCCGTGCTCAACAGTCTGCGCGTCCCTGCCGGATCGAGCGTCGCCGTGCTGGGCACCGGCACGGTCGGCCTTGCCGCGGTGATGGCTGCGGTCGTCGCCGGCGCAACCACGATCGTCGGCGTCGACCTGCACCCGGCCCGGCTCGAGCTCGCACGCGAGCTCGGGGCGACGCACGTCGTGAACGCCCGCGAGCAAGACGCGGTCGAGGCGATCCGCGAGATCACCGGCGGCGGCGCGGACTTCAGCCTCGAGACGACCGGGGTGCCGCAGGTGCTCCGGCAGGGCGTCGACTGCACCACACCCACCGGCACCTGCGGCGTGATCGGCGCACCGGCTTTCGGCACCGAGGTGTCGCTCGACGTCAACACGATCCTCACCGGCGGCCGCGTCGTTCGTGGCATCGTGGAAGGGGACTCGGTGCCTGACCTGTTCCTGCCCCGCCTCGTGCGCTTCTGGGAGCAAGGCCGGTTCCCGGCGGAGAGGCTGATCACCACCTACGACTTTGACAACATCAACGAGGCAGCCCACGACGCCGAGACCGGCAAGACGGTCAAGGCCGTCCTGCGCATGAGCTGACCACTGCCCTTCGAAAGGAGCGAGACCATGACGCAATCGACAGAGACGGCGACCACCCTCCGTGAAGCGCTCAACTTCGTGGGCGGAGAGTGGGTCGCCTCGAGCGGCGGCGCCACCTTCGACGTGGCCGACCCGTTCACCGGCGAGCCGGTCGTGCGTGCGGCGGCAGGGACGCGCGAGGATGCGCGCCGCGCCGTCGAGGCTGCTGAGGCAGCGTTTCCCGCGTGGGCTGCGACGCCTCCCGGCGTGCGCCAGGGTGTCTTCCTGCGCGCGGCCGAGATCCTGGAGAGCCGGCGCGACGAGGTCGTCGACCTGCTGGCCCGCGAGACGGGCTCCACGTTCGGCTTCGGCATGTTCCAGATGCACTTCACGCCCGGCCTGTTGCGCCAGGCCGCAGGCTCCGCCTATGCGCCGCTCGGGGAAGTGATCCCGTCCGACGTGCCGGGCGCGATGGCGATGGGACTGCGGCAGCCGGTCGGCGTCGTCGGCGCGATCGCACCGTGGAACGCGGCGCTGATCCTCTCGCTCCGCTCGATCACGGCGCCTCTCGCGCTCGGGAACACCGTCGTGCTGAAGCCGTCGGAGTGGTCGCCGGTCTCCGGCGGGACGCTGTGGGGCGAGATCTTCGCCGAGGCGGGCCTGCCGGCCGGGGTGCTGAACATCGTCACGCATGCGCCCGGCGAGGCGGCGGGGATCGGCGACGAGCTCGTCGAGCACCCGGCTGTGCGGCGGCTCAACTTCACGGGCTCGACGCAGACGGGCCGTCGTCTCGCCGAGGCATGCGGCCGCCAGCTGAAGCGAGTCGTGCTGGAGCTGGGCGGCTCGAACCCGCTGATCGTGCTCGGAGACGCCGATCTGCAGTACGCGGTGGACGCCGCCGCGTTCGGCTGCTTCCTACACCAGGGGCAGATCTGCATGTCCTCGCGGCGCATCATCGTGGAGCGATCGATCGCGGACGCGTTCACGGAGAAGCTCGTGGCGAAGACGGCAAGCCTCAAGGTCGGCGACCCGAAGGAGCACGACACGATCATCGGCCCGCTGATCAACCGGCAGGCGCTCTCGACCGTGGCTGCGCGGGTGCAGGACGCCGTCGACCGCGGCGCGAAGGTGCTCGTCGGCGGCGAGACCGAGGGGCCCTGCTACCGGCCCACTCTGGTCACGGACGTGCCGGACGACGCGCCCTTCTCGTGTGAGGAGACGTTCGGGCCGGTCGCCTCGATCGAGGTCGTCGACGACGCCAACCAGGCGGTCGAGCGTGCCAACGCGACGGCCTACGGGCTCTCGGCCGGGATCATCACGGGCGACAACCAGCGTGGCTTCGAGCTCGCGCGTCGGATCGAGTCGGGCATCGTGCACGTCAACGACCAGACGGTCGGGGACGAGCCGCAGGTGCCGTTCGGCGGCATCAAGGACTCCGGCTGGGGCCGCTTCGGCAGCCGCGCCGCGGTCGAGGAGTTCACGGAGCTGCGTTGGGTGACCATCCAGGCCGGCACGCGGCACTTCCCGTTCTGAGCCGGCCGGTGACCCTGGCGAGGAGACGGGCGTGACGGCGGGCGCGGTGATCACGGCGAAGGAGGCGGTCGCCCGCATCAGGTCGGGCGACACCGTGATGGTGGGCGGCTTCGGCCTCGTCGGCGCTCCTCTGACCCTGATCGACGCGCTCGTCGACCACTCCGACGCGACCGACCTGACGATCGTGTCGAACAACATCGGCGAGCCCGGCCGCGGGCTCGGCAAGCTGCTGCGGCAGGGGCGCATCCGCCGGGGCATCTCGTCCTACTTCACGTCGAACCCCGAGGCGGTCGCAGCCGTGAACGCCGGCGAGATCGAGGCCACGCTGGTTCCCCAGGGCACGTTCGCGGAGGCGATCCGGGCGGGCGGCGCCGGGATCGGCGGCTTCTACACCCCGGTCGGCGCCGGCACCCTGCTCGCCGAGGGCAAGGAGGAGCGTCTGATCGCCGGTGTGCGGCACGTGCTCGAGGAGCCGATCCGCGCCGATGTCGCGCTCGTCTATGCGGCCCGGGCCGACACGCTGGGCAACCTCTGGTACCGGCGGACGGCCCGGAACTTCAACCCGCTGATGGCGACCGCTGCGACGGTCACGATCGCAGAGGCCGGCGAAGTCGTGCCGGTGGGGGATCTCGAGCCCGAGTCCGTCGTGACGCCGCACCTCTACGTCGACCACCTGGTGGCGAGGGCATGAGCGGCGACCCCAAGTCCCGGATCGCGGAGCGGGCCGCCCGGGAGCTCCGGCCCGGCGAGATCGTCAACCTCGGGATCGGCATCCCCAACCTGATCCCCGGCTTCCTCGGTGCGGGCTCGAAGGTCGTGCTGCACACCGAGAACGGCCTGCTCGGCGTCGGGCCCCGCCCGGGCGAGGACGAGCTCGACCCGGACCTGATCGACGCCGCCAAGCAGCCGGTCACGGCGTTGCCCGGAGCGTCCTACTTCGACAGCGCGGCGAGCTTTGCGATGATCCGCGGCGGCCACGTCGACGTGGCCGTGCTCGGCGCACTGGAAGTGAGCGCCGCCGGTGACATCGCCAACTGGGCCGTCCCGGGGAAGGACGTGCTCGGCGTCGGCGGAGCGATGGACCTCGTCATCGGCGCCCGCCGCGTGATCGTGACGATGACCTCGACGTCCTCCCGTGGAGAGCCCAAGGTCGTCGCCGAATGCACCTACCCGTTGACGGCCCCCGCCGCCGTCGACGTGATCATCACCGAGCTGTCGGTCTTCCGCCTGCGGGACGGCAAGCTGCACCTGACCGAGCTGCTCGACGGCGCGACGGTCGACGAGGTCGCCGCCGTCACGACCGCCCCCTTCGTCGTCAACCTGGAGGAAAGCAATGCGCGTTGAGCAGCATCCCTTCGCCGAGGTGGTCGACGCCGACCGGTACGGCGTCGATCCACCCTACGATCACCACGACTACGTCGGGACGCGCCTGCGGGCTCCGAAGGAGCCGCTCGTGATCATCCCGTCCACGCTGACGGAGCTGACCGGGCCCGCGTACGGCGAATCGGCGATCGACCCGCTCGACCACGACCTCACGCGCCAGCACGCAGGGGAGCCGCTCGGTGAGAGGATCATCGTCGGCGGCCGCGTGCTCGGGCAGGACGGCAAGCCCCTGCGCGGGCAGCTCGTGGAGATCTGGCAGGCGAACGCCGCCGGCCGCTACCTGCACGCCGTCGACACGCACGACGCGCCGCTCGACCCGAACTTCTCCGGCGCCGGCCGCTGCCTCACCGACGACGACGGCTGGTACCGGTTCACGACGGTCAAGCCCGGCTCCTACCCGTGGAAGAACCACCACAACGCCTGGCGGCCCAACCACATCCACTTCTCGCTCTTCGGCCGCGCGTTCACGGAGCGACTGGTTACGCAGATGTACTTCCCCGGCGACCCGCTCTTCCCGTACGACCCGATCTTCAACGCGATCCGGGACGAGGAGGCGCGCGAACGGCTGATCAGCCGCTTCGACCTCGAGCTCACCCAGCCCGAATGGGCGCTCGGCTTCCGCTGGGACATCGTGCTGGGCGGGCGTGAGGCGACGCCGCTCGAGGAGCCGCACCATGACTGAGATCCTGGGTCTCTCCCCTGCGCAGACGGTCGGGCCGTACCTCGCGATCGGCCTGCTGCGCGACCTCATCACCCCCAACGTCGTCGACCCGGGCGACCCGCGCGCGTTGCGCCTGCGCGGCACGCTGCTCGACGGCGCGGGCGAGCCCGTGCCCGACGGCATGGTCGAGATCTGGCAGGCGAACGCCGCCGGGCGGTACGCGCACCCGGCCGACACGCGGGCCGAGCTCGACCTCGAGGACGGCTTTCTCGGCTTCGGCCGCTCCGGCACGGCGCCCGGCGGCCGGTTCGAGTTCGTCACCGTCAAGCCCGGGCCGGTGCCCTGGCCCGGGGGAGGCATGCAGGCTCCCCACATCGAGGTCGGGGTGTTCGCGCGCGGTCTGTTGAAACACGCCGTCACGCGGGTCTACTTCCCGGACGAGGTGGAAGCGAACGCCGCCGACCCCGTGCTCTCCCGCCTCGACGAGGCCGCGCGGTCGACCCTCGTCGCCGTCGCCGAGGACGGCGGTCTCCGCTTCGACATCCGGCTGCAGGGGCCGGGGCATACGACCTTCTTCGCGGTGTGACCCCCTTCGCATCCCTGTTCGTTCCCGCCGAGCTGCAGGCAGCCGTGTCGGGGCGCTCGTGGCTGGTCGCGATGCTCGACGCCGAGCGGGCGCTCGCGAACGCCGGCGCCCTCGCCGGTGTCATCCCCGCGCACGAGGCGTCGGCGATCGCGGCGGCGTGCGCGGTCGACGGCTACGACTGGGAACAGCTCCTGCAGGAGGGGCGGCGGGTCGGCAACCCGGCCGAGCCGCTCGTGCAGGCCCTCGTAGCGCGGGTGGGGGAGGAGACCGCCCGCTGGGCGCACCTCGGGGCGACGAGCCAGGACATCATGGACACCGCCGCGATGCTCGTCGCCCGCCGGGCACTCGGCCTCGTGCTCGACGAGCTCTCCCGCGTCACGCACGCGTGCGCGACGCTCGCCCGCTCCTACCGCGATACGCCGATGGCCGGCCGCACGCTGCTGCAGCAGGCGGTGCCGACGACGTTCGGGCTCAAGGCAGCCGGTTGGCTCGTCGCCGTGCTGGACGCCCGTGCACGGCTCGCGCAGTTGCGGGAAGGGGGCCTCGCGGCGCAACTCGGCGGAGCGGTCGGAACGCTCGCCGCGCTCGGCGAGCACGGCCCCGAGATCGCCCGCCTCTATGCCCGAGAGCTCGACCTCGCCGAGGCGACACTCCCCTGGCACACGAACCGCGTGCGGATCGCCGAGCTCGGTGCCGCCCTCGACATCGCGGCGGGCGTCCTCGCGAAGATCGGGCTCGACCTGGCATTACTCGCGCAGACGGAGGTCGCAGAGGTGCGCGAAGGGGGAGAGGGGGGCGGCTCCTCGGCGATGCCCCAGAAGCGCAATGCCGTCGGCGCCGTGTCGACCCGCGCCTGCGCCGAGCTCGAGCGCGCCTACGCGTCCGTGCTCACGGGCGCCCTCGTCCAGGAGCATGAGCGCGCCGCCGGGGCCTGGCAAGCGGAATGGGAGGCGCTCTCGGGCGCACTCGCCTACGCGGGGGGCGCTGCCGCCGCGCTCGCAGGCGCGCTGGAGGGGCTCGAGGTCGACGAGGCCCGGATGCGAGCCAACCTCGACATCACCGGCGGGCAGGTGGTCGCCGAGCGGCTCGCCCTCCTCCTCGCCGAGCGGCTCGGCCGTACTGCCGCACGCGCGCTCGTGCGGGACGCCTCGCTGCGCGCGAGCGAGACCGGGCGGTCGCTCGCCGAGGAGCTCGCCGGTCTCGACACGGGCCTGACGTCCGAGGAGGTCGAAGCGGCTCTCGAGCCGACGACGTATCTCGGCTCGGCAGGTGCTCTCGTCGATCGCGCCCTCGCCCGCTACGACGCCGAGCGGGAGGACGAGGAGTGAGAGCTCTGAAGCTCCACCACGTCGCCGACGGCCCCGCCGGCGCGCCGGCGCTCGTCCTCTCGAGCTCCCTCGGCACGACGCTCGAGATGTGGGAGCCGCAGGTGGCCCCGCTCGCAGAGCGCTTTCGGGTCGTCCGGTACGACCGGCGCGGGCACGGGCGCTCGCCGGTCGCGGCAGGCGCGACGACGATCGACGACCTCGGCGGAGACCTCGTCGAGCTGCTCGACGAGCTCGCCCTCGAGCGGATCTCGTTCTGCGGCCTCTCGCTCGGCGGCGTCGAAGGGATGTGGCTCGCCGTCAACGCGCCGGAACGGGTCGAGCGCCTCGCGCTCTGCTGCACGGCCGCGTCCTTCGCGCCTCGGCAGGACTGGGTCGACCGCGCCGCCACCGTACGCGCGGGCGGCGTGGACGCGATCGCGGACGCCGTCCTCGGTCGCTGGTTCCGGTCCTCCTTCCGGGACACCCACCCCGACGTCGTCGCGCGTTTCCGCGAGATGCTCGTGTCGACTCCGGCCGAGGGGTATGCGGCTTGCTGCGACGCCCTCGCCGACGCCGACCTCACCTCCCGGCTCGGGGAGATCGCGGCTCCCACGCTCGTCCTCACGGGCGCCGACGACCCCGTCGCGCCGCCCGCGACCGGTGACGCGCTCGCAGCGGCGATCCCGGACGCGGCGCACACGGTCGTCGAGGGAGCGGCGCACATCGCGAACGTCGAGCAACCGGACGCCTTCACGGCGGCGCTCCTGCGCCACCTGGGCGGGGACAAGGGGGACGCATGAGTGGTGACGGACGGGACGAGATCCGCGCTCGCGGCATGGAGGTGCGCCGTGCGGTGCTCGGCGACGCACACGTCGACCGCGCGATCGACCGCACGACGCCGTTCACCGAGGACTTCCAGGACATGATCACCCGCTACGCCTGGGGCGAGATCTGGACCCGGCCGGGGCTCGACCGCCGCACCCGCAGCTGCATCACCCTGACGGCGCTCGTCGCCTCCGGACGCGAGCACGAGCTCGAGATGCACGTGCGGGCGGCCCTGCGCAACGGCCTCACGCCCGACGAGATCGGCGAGGTGCTGCTGCACTGCGCCGTCTACTGCGGCGTCCCGGCCGCGAACGGGGCCTTCGCGATCGCGCAGCGGGTGCTCGACGGCCTCGATGCCGGCGAGGCCGGTTGATGAGCGCCTATGTCCTGATCCACGGGGCCTGGCACGACGGCGGCTGCTGGGAGGAGGTGGCCGGTGAGCTTCGAGCGGCCGGTCACGACGTCCACGCCCCCACGCTGGCCGGGCAGGGCCGCGGCGACGTCGATCGCTCCGTCGGCCACGCCGACGCCGTCGCGTCCGCGGCAGAGGCGATCGTCGCGGCCGACCTGCGCGACATCGTCCTCGTCGGCCACAGCTACGGCGGGACGATCGTCTCGAAGCTGGCGGAGCTTCTGACCGACCGGATCAGGCGGCTCGTCTACTGGAACGCCTTCGTCCTGCTCGACGGCGAGTCCCTGTACGACGTCAGCCCGCTGCACTACAACGAGGCGATGGATGCCGTGGCGGCCGAGCGGGGCGACTCCTCGGTCGTGCTGCCGTACCCGGTGTGGCGCGAGGCGTTCATGAACGACGCCGACGACGCAACGGCGCGGAGGATCTACGAGGAGCGCCTGTCGCCCCACCCCGTGAAGACTCTCCGCGACCGGGTCGAGCTGAAGGCCTTTCCGACGCTCGAGATCCCGCGCTCGTATCTCAACTGCACCGAGGACACGGCCATGCCGCCGGGGGAGTACGGCTGGCATCCACGCTTCTCGTCCCGTCTCGGCCTGCACCGCCTCGTCCAAATGCAGGGCGGCCACGAGGCGCTCTTCACTAACCCGCGGCTCTCCGCCGAGAAGATCCAGGAGGCAGGACGTGACTGACCCGACCGCCACGGTGGCCGAATTGGCGCACGGAGGGCGGGCATGACGCGTGCCGTCGTGCTCTCGGCCGTGCGGACGCCCGTCGGCCGCTACGGCGGCGGGCTCGCGGGCGTGCGCCCGGACGACCTGGCCGCGACCGTGATAGCGGAGGCGGTCGCCCGGGCGGGCGTGCCGGCCGGCGAGATCGAGGACGTGTGGCTCGGCTGCGCGAACCAGGCCGGCGAGGACAACCGGAACGTCGCGCGCTTCGCGGCGCTGCTCGCGGGCCTGCCGGAGTCGGTGGGGGGCGTGACCGTCAACCGCCTCTGCGCGTCCGGTCTGTCGGCGATCGTCGGGGCCTGCCACGCCGTCATCGCCGGCGACGGCGACCTCTTCGTCGCCGGCGGCGTCGAGTCGATGACGCGGGCGCCGCTCGTGATCGCGAAGCCCGACGCGCCGTACGCGCGGGGCGATCGCACCCTCTACGACACGACGCTCGGCTGGCGCTTCGTCAACCCCCGCTACGAGGAGCGCTTCTCGCGGGCGACGATGGGGGAGACCGGGGAGAACGTGGCGGAGCGATGGGGCGTCTCGCGCGAGGACCAGGACGCGTTCGCGCTGCGCTCGCAGCGCCGCTGGGCCGAGGCGCAGGAGGCGGGCCGGTTCGCCGACGAGCTCGTGGCGGTGGCCGACCTCGAGCACGACGAGCACCCACGCCCCGAGACGACGCTCGAGAAGCTCGCGTCGCTGAAGCCCGCGTTCCGGGCGGGCGGGTCGGTGACGGCCGGCAACTCGAGCGGCATCAACGACGGTGCGGCGGCGCTCGTGATCGCGAGCGAGGAGCGTGCCCGCGCGCTCGGCGTCGAGCCGCTCGGCGTCTTCGCCGGCTCGGCGGCGGCCGGGGTAGACCCGGCGGTGATGGGCATCGGGCCCGTCCCGGCCGTGCGCAAGCTGCTCGACCGCACCGGAGTGACCGCGGCCGAGCTCGACCTCGTCGAGCTGAACGAGGCGTTCGCCTCGCAGAGCCTCGCCGTCGTGCGCGAGCTCGGCCTCGACGAGGAGAAGGTGAACGTCAACGGCGGCGCGATCGCGATCGGGCACCCGCTCGGCATGAGCGGCGCTCGCCTCGTCACCACGTTGCTGCACGAGCTCGGCCGCCGCGGCGGCCGCTACGGGCTGGCGACGATGTGCATCGGCGTGGGGCAGGGACAGGCTGCGTTGTTCGAGCGAGAGGGTGGTTTGTGATGCGGACGCAGGTGGCGATCATCGGGGCGGGCCCGGCCGGGCTGACCCTGGCCCAGCTGCTGCACCTCGAGGGCATCGAGTCGGTGATCCTGGAGGACAGAAGCCGCGAGTACGTGGAGGCACGCATCCGCGCGGGCGTGCTCGAGCAGGGCGTCGTCGATCTCCTCACGGAGGCCGGCGTGGGGGAGCGGATGGCGCGCGAGGGCCTCGTGCACGAGGGCATCGAGCTGCAGTTCGCGGGCGAGCGCCACCGCATCGACATGGCGGCGCTGACAGGCGGCAAGACGATCACCGTGTACGGGCAGACGGAGGTGGTGAAGGACCTGATCGAGGCGCGGCTCGGCACCGGGCGGCCGCTGCTGTTCGAGGTGGACGACGTCCGCGTCGAGGAGGTCGAGTCGGAGCGGCCGCGTGTCCTGTTCACGCACGCGGGCGCGCAGCACGTGCTCGAGTGCGACGTCGTCGCCGGGTGCGACGGCTTCCACGGCGTCTGCCGGCCGACGATTCCGGCGGGCGTCCTGCGCACGTTCTCGCGCGAGTACCCGTTCGGCTGGCTCGGCATCCTCGCCGCGGTCGCCCCGTCGAACGACGAGCTCGTGTATGCCTATCACGACCGCGGCTTCGCGCTGCTCAGCCTGCGCTCGCCCGAGGTCAGCCGCCTCTACGTGCAGTGCCGTCCCGACGAGGACATCGCCGAGTGGCCGGACGAGCGCGTCTGGGAGGAGCTGCAGATCCGGCTCGGCCTGCCCGGCTGGACGCTCGCCGAGGGGCCCGTGCTGGAGAAGGGGATCACGCCGATGCGTAGCTTCGTCACCGAGCCGATGCGGCACGGGCGCCTCTTCCTGGCGGGCGACGCCGCCCACATCGTGCCCCCGACCGGCGCGAAGGGCCTGAACCTGGCCGCCCACGACGTGCGGCTCCTGGCGGACGCCCTCGTCGAGTGGTACTCGAGCGGCAGCGAGAAGCTGCTCGACAGCTACTCGACCGATTGCCTGCGCCGCATCTGGCGGGCCGAGCACTTCTCCTGGTGGATGACGACGATGCTGCACCGCCCGGAAGGGGACGACCCGTTCGACCTGCGCCTGCAGGAGTCGCAGCTGCGCTACGTCACCACCTCGGAGGCCGCCGCCACGAGCCTCGCCGAGAACTACGTGGGCCTCTGACGCCGATCGGGTAGCCGGCGAGTCCGCAGCACGGCCTGCGGCCGCAGTCGTCGCGCCGCGCGCGCACGATGCGGTCTACCCTTGAGGCATGGGAGACACGTTCTCACTCGGTCGTATCGCCGGCGTCAAGGTCGGGGTCAACTGGAGCTGGATCGTCGTCTTCGCGCTGATCACGTGGACGCTGGCGGCGGGCGTCTTCCCGTCGACGAATCCCGGGCTCGGGACGGGCGCCTACGTCGCGATGGCCGCCGCCGCGGCGCTCATCTTCTTCCTCTCGCTGCTCTTGCACGAGCTCGGTCACGCGCTCCAGGCGCGGCGGGAGCAGGTCGAGATCGACGGCATCACGCTCTGGCTCTTCGGTGGGGTTGCACGGTTCAAGGGCGACATGCCGAGCGCGGGGGCCGAGTTCCGGATCGCGATCGCCGGCCCACTTGTGACGCTCGTGCTCTCCGCGCTCTTCGGAGCGATCGCCGTCGCCGTGCCTCTCCCCGAGAGCGCCGACGCTGTGGCAGCCTGGCTCGGCTACACGAACATCGTCCTGCTCCTCTTCAACATGGTGCCGGCGCTGCCGCTCGACGGCGGCCGCGTGTTGCGCTCGCTTCTGTGGATGCGCTCGCACGATCTCGCCGCCGCGACGGTCAACGCGACGGTCGTAGCGCGTGGGTTCGCATACCTGCTCATCGGCGGCGGCCTGGCGCTCTTCGTCCTGCAGGGCGCGTTTGCCGGCGCCTGGTTCGCGTTCATCGGCTGGTTTCTGCTGCAGGCAGCGACGGCGGAGGCCCGCTGGATCTTCGCCAGGCAGGCGCTCTCCGGCCTGCGCGTGCGCGACCTGATGACCCGCGATCCCGTGACCGTGCCGCCCGACCTTTCGCTCGGCCGGCTCGTCGACGAGGTGATCGGGCGCCGCACCTATACGACGTATCCGGTGACCGAGGACGGGCGACCGCTCGGGCTCGTCCCCTTCAGCCGGATCGCCGAGGTGCCCCGCGCCGCCTGGGAGGAGCGCACGGTGCGGGATTCCATGGTGCCGCTCGAGCGCATCCCTGTGCTGCGCGAGGACGAGGAGGCGGCCCAGGCGCTTGCGGAGATACAGCAGAGCAGCGTCAACCGAGGCCTCGTGCTCGATGAGGGTCGTCTGGTCGGGATCCTCTCGATCAGCGACATCGTGGACGCGCTCGAGCTCTATCGCCTCCGCACCAGGGTCTAGACCGGATGCGTGCCGACGTCGCCGAGGCGGCGCGTGACTATGCCCGGCGCGGATGGTCGGTGGTTCCCGTGCACACGCTGCGGGACGGCCGCTGCTCGTGCGGGCGCCGTGACTGCCCGGCGGTCGCGAAGCACCCCCGCACGCGCTGGGAGGCGAGCATGCGCGAACCGGCCTCCGGGGAGCAGGTCGCAGCGTGGTGGCGGCGCTGGCCCGATGCGAACATCGCCGTTGCCACCGGCTGCGTCTCGGGTGTCGCCGTGCTGGACGTCGATCCTCGCAGCGGCGGGGACGACGTGCTGCGGTCGCTCGAGGAGCGCTGGGGCGCGCTGCCGGAGACGCTCGAGGCTCGCAGCGGTGGCGGCGGCCGCCACGTGTGGTTCGCCGTGGAGGAGGATCTCCCGTCGGCCGTGCTGGCGCCGGGGCTCGAGCTGAAGGCCGAGCGCGGCGCCGTCATCGCCCCCCCGAGCCTGCACGCATCGGGCGAGCGCTACTCCTGGGCCCCGGGCCGCAGCCCGGACGACCTCGAGCCGCTGCCGGTGCCGGACTGGCTCCGGATGCTCGCCCTCGGCGACCCGGAGCACCAGCGTGCCGACCGGGGCGTCGACGCGCCCATCCGGACGACGCAGGAGCAGTCGGCGTTTGCGGATGCCTGGCGGCGCGCCGGCGTCGAGCTGCGGCCGGGTGACCACTACTACCTGTGCCCGTTCCACCCCGATCATCATCCGTCACTGCACGTCGACAGCGAGAGGTGCTGGTGGTTCTGCTTCGGGTGCAGGCGCGGCGGCGGCGTCGGCCGCCTGCGCCGGCTCCTCGGCGAAGCGGCTTCGCCTGCACCGAGGGAGCGGCGCCGAGGTCACGTCGGTGAGCCTCGACCCGTCACCCTGCCCGGGACGAAGGAGGTCGAGGTCGTCGGCGAGGCGTCCCACCAGGACGAGCTTCTCGCGCTCAGCGGTGGGCAGAGGCCGTACGGCGGCGTCGAGCTCGAGGCCACGGCCGAGCTCGTGCCGGAGCTCGACGATCCGTACGAGACGTACGTCCTGGCGGTGCTGGTCGACGGCAGGCGAGTCGGCCGGCTCCGCCTGGAAGACGCCACCGCCTTGCGCTCGACGATCGAAGCAGCACGCGCCGAGCACGGTGTCGTGACCTGCCGGGCGGTCGTCCGCGGCGGTTGGGACCGCGGTGGGGACGACGTCGGCCGGTTCGGGGTCGTCCTGTATCTGCCGGAAGCCCCGTAGGGAGCCACGGCCATCTGGGGCCGCACGACGTCCGGGCCGCGCGCGGATCGACTGATCAGTAACAACTCCTAGACTGTACAACGAGAGAGTTGTGATACCCTGCGATCATGCACACAGGCGGCGATCTCGACAGCACGGGTCTGCCCGAGCTCTTCCAGACGGAATGGTGCCCGGCATCGCGGCGCGTCAGGCAGCGCCTGACGGAGCTCGACGTCAGCTACGTCTGCAGGCAGGTTCCCGTCGATCGCGACGACCGCATCGCTCTTCTGAGCGTGACGGGCGGCGACACCATCCCCGCCCTCGTGTCCGAGGACGGCCGGGTGCTCGTCGGCGAGGACGAGATCCTCGCCTACCTCGACGAGCGCTACGAGGAGCCTGCCGGTGCGGAGGCACACCGAGTCAAGGCACAGAAGGTGCGAAGGCGCGAACTGGAGGAGGCATCGAGATGATCGGAACGAAGTACGCCCTCACGGGCACGACCAAGCTCGCGTTCGACGACGCGGTCGCACGGGTGCGCGAGGAGCTCAAGGCCGAGGGCTTCGGCGTCCTCTGCGAGATCGACGTGCAGGCGACGCTCAAGGCGAAGCTCGACGTCGACTCGGAGCGCTACCTGATCCTGGGCGCCTGCAATCCGCCGCTCGCCCATCGTGCGCTCCAGGCGGAGCCCGATATCGGCGTGCTCCTGCCCTGCAACGTCGTCGTCTACGAGCGCGACGGCGAGACGCACGTCTCGGCCGTCGATGCCGAGCGCATGCTCTCGATCGTCGGCCGGGACGACCTTGCACCCATCGCCGCCGAGGTGCGGGCACGGCTCGGAGCCGTCGTCGAGCGTGTCCTGGGCGCCTAGCACCACCACCACCACCACCACCACCACCACACCAACGGAAAGGACTGCATGATGGATGCAACCGTGGGGACGTTCGAGGGCGCCGTGATCGAGCGCTCGCGCGAGCTGCCGGTCGTCGTCGACTTCTGGGCGCCCTGGTGCGGCCCGTGCCACCGGCTCGCACCCGTGCTGGAGGGCGAGGTGGCCCGGCGGGACGGCGCGGTCGCGCTCGTCAAGGTCAACGTCGACGAGAACCCCGAGCTCGCGCGCCGGTACGCCGTTAGCGGCATTCCGAGCGTGAAGGCGTTCCGCGACGGAACCGTCGTCGACCAGTTCGTCGGCGCCGTGCCTCCCTCCGTCGTCAGCAGCTTCCTCGACGGGCTGGGCGGGGAGCAGGCGGCTTCGTGATCGCGGAGAGCCCGGCAGGCGGTCTCCCGCATCCCCTTCCGGATGCGCTCGTGGAGCTCGTCGCACGTCGTTTCCGGGTGATCGGGGAGCCGATGCGGGTCAAGCTGCTCGACCGGCTCCGCGACGGCGAGGCGACCGTGCACGAGCTCACCGACGCGACGCAGGCGTCGCAGCAGAACGTGTCGAAGCACCTCGGAGTGCTCTACGACGCGGGCATCGTGTCGCGTCGCAAGGCCGGTAACCAGGTCTTCTACCGGGTCGTCGACGAGGGGGTCTTCCAACTCTGCGAGAGCGTCTGCGGCAGCGTCCGGCGGCAGGTGCTCGAGCTGAGCGCGATCGTCGAAGGCGTCGGGCGCTGGTAACAGCCCGACCACGCCGAGCCGGGAGGTCGCCGCGACGGCGGTAGATTGGCTGCATGACTGTCCGCGTGCGCTTCGCGCCGAGCCCGACAGGCTCGCTCCATCTCGGCAACGCGCTCAGCGCCGTCGCCAACCGCGTGTTCGCCGACACGCACGGCGGTGTGCTCGTGTTGCGCATCGACGACACCGATCCGGCCCGCACCGTGGCCGGGGGCGAGCAGGCGATCCTCGACGACCTCTCCTGGCTCGGGGTCGGCTTCGACGAGGGCCCCGTGCGCCAGAGCGAGCGCGGCGCCCTGTACGCGGCGGCCGCCGACAAGGCCCTCGACAAGGGTGCCGTCCGGGATGCCGACGGCTCGATCCGCCTCGACGGCACGACGCTCGCCCGCGCCGACGGCAGCGCCACCTACCAGCTCGCGACGGTGACCGACGACCTCGAGCTCGGCATCACGCACGTCATTCGCGGCGCCGACCACCGCGCGAACGAGGAAGTGCAGCGGCGGATCGCCGCCGCGCTCGGCGGCGAGCTGCCCGAGGTGATCCATCACGGGCTCCTGCTCGGGGAGGACGGCAAGAAGCTCTCGAAGCGCCACGGGCACGCCTCGGTCGCCGACCTGCGCGAGGAGGGCATCCCGGCGGCGGCGGTGCGCGCCTACCTGCAGGAGCTCGGGCTGCCCGTGCACGACGTCCGGCTCGACCTACCACGCATCCACCGCCTCGCGATCGACGCGATCGCCGCGATGCCCGATGCGGAGCTGGCGGCTGCCGCCGGCGCGCCCGTGCGAATCGTGCGCGCCCTGCGAGGAGCGCGCACGCTCGTCGAGGCGCGCTCGATCGCGCGGCAGATCCTCGAGCCCGAGCCTGTCGTGCTCGGCGACGACGCCCGTCCCACGCTCGAGCGGTTCGCCGAGCTGCGGGCGCCTGCCCCTGATCGGCTCGACGAGGCGGGCGCGCGCGAGATCGTGCGCGAGCTGCAGGCGGTCGGCGCGAGCCTGAAGCTGCTGCGCCTCGCGCTCACCGGCGCTCCTCGCGGGCCCGAGCTGTGGACGGTGCTGGCGGCGCTCGACCGTGACGAGGCACTCGGCCGCGTGGCGCGAGCGGCGCGGATATAAACAGCACGATGGCCGTACGCCTCTACGACACCGCCAGCCGCACGCTCGTGGAGCTGCCGCCTCCGCCCGCCCCCGTCGGCATGTATGTCTGCGGGCCGACGGTGTATCAGCGCGCCCACATCGGGAACGCGCGCCCGTTCGTCGTCTTCGCGTGGCTGCGCAACTGGCTGCGCGAGCGCGGCTACGACGTCACGTACGTCCACAACATCACTGACGTGAACGACAAGATCTACGAGGCCGCTCCGGGACACAGCGCCGAGCGTGCCCGCGAGGCGACGCAGTGGTACCTGGAGGACACAGCCGCGTTCGGCCTCGAGATGCCCGACGAGCAGCCGCTCGCCACCGAGACGATCCCCGAGATCATCGCGCTCGTCGAGGAGCTCGTCGCGTCCGGTCACGCCTATCAGGCGGGCGAAGACGTGTACTTCCGCGTCACCAGCTTCCCGTCGTACGGCGCGCTGTCGGGCCACCGGCCAGACCAGGTCGAGGAGCAGGAGCCGAGTCCGCTGAAGGAGGATCCCCGCGACTTCGCGCTCTGGAAGGCGACAAAGGAGGGAGAGGACACCTGGTGGGAGTCGCCCTGGGGCCGCGGTCGCCCCGGCTGGCACATCGAGTGCTCTGCGATGGCGGAGAAGACGCTCGGCGCGGAGTTCCTGATCCACGGCGGCGGGCTCGACCTCGTGTTCCCGCACCACGAGAACGAGCGGGCCCAGTCGCAGGCCGTGGGGCGGCCCTTCGCGCGCATCTGGATGCACAACGGGATGCTGCGCTTCACGGGCGAGAAGATGTCGAAGTCGGTCGGGAACGTCGCCACGATCCAGCAGGTGATCGGCGAGTGGGGGCGCGAGACCGCACTGCTGTTCTTGCTCACGGGGCACTGGCGCAAGCCGATCGACTTCTCCGAGGAGACGATGACCCAGGCCCGCGCGCAGGTCGAGGGGCTGCGCAATGCGCTGCGGGGCGAGACACGCGCGAGCGGGGACTGGGAGACGTTCGCCGCGTCGCTCGACGACGACTTCAACACGCCGGCGGCGCTCGCGACCCTGCACGAATGGGCCCGCGACGGGGCGCTCGACGAGTTGCGACGCGGCCTCACGCTCTTCGGGCTCGGCTCGCTCGCCGAGCGGGAGGAGGCGCCCGCCGAGCTCGTGGCGCTCGCCGAACGGCGGCAGCAGGCGCGTGCCGACAGGGACTTCGCCGAGGCCGACCGGCTCCGTGACGCGATCGCCGAGGCCGGCTGGGAGGTGCGCGACGTGCCGGGCGGCTTCGAGCTCGTGCCGTTGCGGTGACGCGCGAGCTCGTCTACGGCCGCAACGCCGTGCGGGAGGCCCTGCGCGGCCGGCGCGAGGTGCTCGAGCTGTGGGCCTCGGAGCGAGCTGCCGCCTCGATCGACTGGCTCGCCGAGGGGCCGCGTCCCCAGGTGCGCAAGGAGCGTGAGCTGACCGAGGCGGCCGGCAGCCCCGACCACCAGGGTCTGGTCGCGTGGGCGGCCCCATACCCGTACGCCGACGCGTGGGAGCTTGCTGCAGCCGAGCTGCCCCTGCTCGTGTGCCTCGACCGGGTCACCGATCCCCGCAACCTCGGCGCCGTGATCCGGAGCGCTGCCGGCGCCGGCGCGACCGGCGTGATCGTGCCGGCGCACGGCGCCGCGCGGATCACCGCTGCGGTCTGCCGTGCGTCCGCCGGCGCTGTCGAGCACCTGCCGGTCGCGGTCGTGCCGAATCTCGCGCGCTATCTCGCGGAGATCAAGCGCGCCGACCTGTGGTCCTACGCCGCGGCCGCCGACGCGCCGCAGACGGTGTGGCAGGCCGACCTTTCCGGCGGGATCGCGCTCGTGTTCGGGGCGGAGGGGAAGGGCGTGCGCCCGCTCGTGCGCAAGACGTGCGACGGTGCCGTCTCGATCCCGCTCGAGCCCGGTGTCGAGTCGCTCAACGTCAGCGTC
>Ga0153916_10001154_pt1 | contig 18685 bp, 24 predicted proteins | sample Opewatmetagenome_FD_109642 | JGI IMG/M metagenome (GOLD analysis project Ga0153916, IMG submission 109642) | Freshwater wetland microbial communities from Ohio, USA - Open water 3 Core 3 Depth 4 metaG | ecosystem: Environmental > Aquatic > Freshwater > Wetlands | place: USA: Ohio, Lake Erie... | reverse complement strand
GTCATGGCGATGTCCTTTCCCATGGCCGCGGTGCATGAAGATATGCATTAGCGGACAGGCGAGCAACAACAGATAAGGCAAAATCCCCATGGCATGAGCGCGGTGCTCGCTTAGCAGGAAAAAAGCGGCGATGGCGGTAAATCCGGCAAAAATATACCCACTACGCGTTCGCCACCATGGCTTGGGGAGCTCATGCGAATTCATTCGTTACCTCCTATTGTATTCACAGGCTTCGTCGCTAACCAGAAGCTGAGCACCCCGCCCTTGCGGGCACACACCTCCACCGGCGCAAATCCGGCCGCACGCAGGTAGGCGGGCACCTCGCCGCGCAGATTGGGCGCGGTGAAATGGAAAAACAACAAGGGCCTGCATAACAGCCACCAGAGCGGATTCGTTGGCCGGTCGATGTCCACCAGCAGCAGTCGACCGCCCGGCTTGAGCACACGATACACCTCCCTGAGCCCGGCACGCTCACGTCGAGCCGCAGGTGACGGAGCACGAAGTGGAGAGCACAATATCGGCACGGCCGATCGTTTCGCCATTAATTCCCCGTCCTCTCTTTCCTGTTGCCAGGCTTATCGGTTGGGACGTAGCGCTGCGGCGCCTGATCGAACCGATCTAGGCAGGCAAGGCTGCACAAGTAATACGTTTTTTCCTGGTACTGGCGCTGCCCAGCCGCCTGCTTGGCGGTCAACCAGCATGCCACAGACCGGATCCTTCTCCATATTTCACCTCCTGGTTGCATTCAAACCAGACGCCGCCGAAATCGCCATGCGCTTAGCGCGAGCAGGGCCGCGCCGATTGCCAGCATGGCCGCGAGCCGCGGCCACAGCACATCGAGTCCCACGCCCTTCAGGAACAAGCCCAGCACTGCATCCATATAATGCCGCAGCGGACTCGCCTCGGCGAGATACTGCAGGCCGAGCGGCATACTCTCCAGCGGCACGATGGTTCCGGATAAAAACAGCACCGGGAACAGCACCAGGAATGAGATCAGCAGCGCTTGCTGCAATGTGTCCGCGATCACCGCCACCAGGACGCCGATGCCCATGCTGCTCAGCAGGAACACAGCGGAGAACAGCATGAACAGCGCTAGACTGCCGCGTAGCGGCACGCCGAACACGGACGCTACCAGCATGCTGGGGAACAAAGCGAGCAGGCAGAACAACAGCGGCGGCAGAATCTTGGCCGCGATCATCTCGCCCGGCGACACCGGCGTCACCAGCAACTGCTCCATCGTGCCCGATTCCTTCTCGCGCACGACACCGGCTGCGGCCGTGATCATGCCCACCATCATGCCGCTCAGCGTCATCATCGACAACACCATGAAGTGGCGGTAGTCGAGTTCCGAGTTATACCAGACGCGCGGGCGCAGCTCGACCGCCGGCGGACCGGCCACGAGTCGCTGCAGCGCGAAGTTCTGCACGATGCGCTGCGCGTAGCCCTGGGCGACGCTCGCGGCGTTGGCATTGGAGCCGTCGAGCAGCAGTTGCACGCTCGCCGGCGCACCCTGCGCAAGCTGGCGGGAAAACTCCGGCGGGATCACCACCGCCGCCAGCACTTCACCGCGGTCGAGCAGCGCCGCAACCTCGGCATCGGTGGTGGCGGCATGAGTGATTTTGAAATAGCCGGAACTGCCGAAATCCTGAACCAGTGCGCGGCTTTCCGCTGAGCGCGCGCGATCCACGAACGCTGTCGGCAGATTGCGCACGTCGAACGACATCGCGAAGGTGCACATGATGATCTCGGCGGTGTAGAGGTACAGGATCAGCGCCAACATAGCGCGGGAGCGCAGGAACTGGATCAGTTCCTTGCGCATCAGCGCCGAGAGCCTGCCGTAGCGTGCCATCAGGCCACCTTCTTGCGGAACAGCCGCGTAGTCATCACGAAGACGAGCACCGTGTAGAGCAATAGCGCCAGCAACTGCGGCCACAATACGGCGAGTCCGACATCTTTCATCACGATGCCGCGCGAAATCTCGATGAAGTGCCGAGCCGGAAAAAGATGGGTGTACATCTGGATCATCGTCGGCATGGTGTAGATCGGGAACAAAAACCCGGAAAACAAAAACGAGGGCATTAGGGTCGCGAGCAGCGACAGCATCATGGCCACGAGCTGGCTGCGGGTGATGCTCGAAATAAGCAGCCCAAGACCGACAGTACAGAACACGTAAATCACCGTCGCGGCCAGGAACAGCGGGAAGCTGCCGAGGAACGGGATATGGAACCACCACAACCCGGCGGCCAGGATCATCAGCATCTCGAAGAAAGCGATGGCAGCGTATGGGATCATTTTGCCGGCGATAAACTCGTACGGCTGGATCGGCGAGACAAAGATCTGCTGCACCGAGCCCGCCTCTTTCTCGCGCACCACCGCGAGCGCGGTGAGCAGCGGCGGAAACGCCATCAGGATCACGCCGAACAGACCGGGCACGATGTAGTTGCGGCTTTCGAGTGGCGCGTTGAACCATACCCGGCTCTCCACCCGCACCGGAGCGGGCGGCGCGGTCATACCCTGTGCGGCCAGGCGCTCGCGCATCCGCTCCAGCGCATAGCTCTGAACGATGGCCTCGGCGTAACCGAGGATCACCATCGCAGTGGTGGAGTAGGAGCCATCGGCAAGCGCCTGCACCTCGGCGGTCTCGCCGCGCGCCAGCTTCTGCGCGAAGCCTGACGGAATAATCAGCACCAAGCGCGCACGGCCGCGGTCGAGCTGCTCGGCGACTTCACCCTCGGCGCGAATATCGTGCGTGCGTTTGAAGTAACCGGATTGCGGGAAGCGCTCGATCAGCGCTCGGCTTGCCGCGCTGCGATCCTGGTCGTAGACCGCAAGGCTCGCGTCCTTGACATCCAGCGACACCGCCGAGCCGAACAGATAGAGCATCAACAGCGGCAGCACCACTGCGACCGCCATCGTGATGGGATCGCGACGGATCTCGCGCAGCTCTTTCCATACGATGATGCCGACGAGGCTGCTCATCTTGCCACCACCAGCTTTACCCAGTTGGAATGCATGTTTTCCTCGCGCTCGATGACCAGTCCTGCCGCACGCATGCTCTCGAGAGTGCGACGGTTGATGTGCGGGCCCATGAGCCGGCTCACGAGGGGATCGAGCAGGTCGAAGAGCAAGCCCAGCATGCCGTGCGGCCGTACGTGTTCCAACAAGACGATTTTCCCGCCGGGCTTTAATACGCGCTTGATCTCCCTGAAGCCCCGCGCCGCATCCGGTACGCAGCAGAACACGCCGCTGCCCACCACGGTGTCCAGCGAGGCGTCTGCGAACGGCAGATCCTCTACATCGCCGACGAGGAACGCAACAGGGCGCGAAAGTACGCGTGCCCTGTGCACGGCGCGCTCGAGCATGCCGCGGCTCAAATCCAGGGCGATCATCCGGGCATCTTGCGGGTAGTACGGCAGGTTACGGCCGGTTCCGACGCCCAGCTCCAAGACAGTCCCGCTCAGGCCCGCGAACAGCCGCGCGCGTGCCTGCGCGAAACCCAGCATATGCTCCATGGGTTCGCTCATGCGGTCGTACGCGGGGGCGTGCCGATCCCATTTCAGGCTCAGCTTGCGCGTCAGTGATGGGTAGGTTGCCATGGCTCAGCTCCGTGCGGCGCGGGTATCCAGGCGCGCCTGTTCCATCTGGATAAAAGTGATGAACACATCCTCGATTCCGTGCGGAACCGTTTCGATGCGTTGCACATGATGGCCGGCCTGTGCAAGACGCGCCAGCAGGCGCGGACGTGCGGCTGCGGCGTCATCCACCAGCAGGTGCAAACGGTCGCCGAAAAACGAGGCCTGGACGCTGGGATCGTCGCGGAACAGCGCGAGCGCCTGGATCGGCTGGTCGCATTCGAGCTCGAGCATTTCGCCGGCGCGCATGCCGGCGCGTAGCGCCTGCGGCGAATCCAACGCGATCAGCCGGCCGTTATAGAGCAGCCCGAGGGTATGGCAGTGCTCGGCTTCGTCCATGTAATGCGTGGTGACCAACACACTGACGCCGCGCTCGGCGATTTCGCCGATCAACTCCCAGAAACGCCGCCGTGATAATGGATCGACCCCGGCGGTGGGCTCATCCAGGAACAGCACCTGCGGTTCGTGCAGCACGGCGCAGGCGAGCGCCAGGCGCTGTTTGAGTCCGCCCGAGAGTGCGCGCGTGAGCCGTCCCTCTTCACCACGCAGCCCGGCAAGCTGCAAGGCCCAGTCGCGGCGCGCGGCAAGCTGTGCGCGCGGAACCTGATAAACCCCGGAGAAAAAATCGAGATTCTCGCCCACCGACATGTCTTCGTAGAGCGAGAAGCGCTGCGACATGTAGCCGATGCGCGCCCGGAGCGCGCGCGTGTCAGCACCGAGTTCAACTCCAGCGACGGTCGCTCGCCCGGCGCTCGGCGCAAGCAGGCCGCACAGCATTTTGATGGTGGTCGTTTTGCCCGAGCCGTTCGGTCCCAGGAAGCCGAAAATCTCGCCGCGCTGCACTGCGAAGCTCACACCATCCACCGCGGTGAACTTGCCGAAACGCATGCTGAGATCCTGCACCTCTATGGCTGGGCCAGTGCCGCCCACCGCAACTTCGGCTGCAACCCGCGGCGCGACCACTACGCTCGGCAGCAACGCGACGAACACGTCCTCCAGGCTGGGCGCGATTTGTCGTACCGTTTCGAGTTGCACATCCTCGCGGGCAAGCGCCGCACGCCACGCGCCCTCGTCGCCACCGCTCTCCGGCAGCCGCAAGTGCAAGCGCTCGCCGAACACGTAGGGCGCCGCTTGCGGCAGCACACGCTGCAGCGCGGCGAGGGCGCGGCGCTGCGGGCGCACAACGAGCTCGTACATTTTCCCCAGCAGACTGGCGCGCAACCGCCCCGGTGCATCGCAGGCGATCAGCCGCCCATCGTGCAGCAGCGCCACCCGCGTGCAACGCTCAGCCTCGTCCATGTAAGGCGTGGATACGATTATGGTGGTGCCTTCGGTGAGCGCCTGGTAAAGAATGTTCCAGAATTCGCGCCGCGATACCGGATCGACGCCGGTGGTCGGCTCATCGAGAATGAGCAGCGGCGGCGCATGGATCAGGGCGCAGCACAGCGCGAGCTTCTTCTGCATGCCGCCTGAGAGAAAGCGCGCCAGCCGGTCGCGATGCTGCTCGAGGTGTGCGAACGCCAGCAGCCGCGCCTTGCGCTCGGCACGCGCCGCCTCCGGTACGCGGTGCAATGCAGCGAAGAAGTCCAGGTTCTCGTCCACCGTCAAACGCCCATAGAGACTGAAGATCTGAGACATATAACCGATGCACGCAGTGATCTGCGCCGCCTCGCGCACGCTTTCATAACCCAGCACCGTCGCGCGTCCCTCGCTCGGATCGAGGATGGCGGCAAGCATCTGCAGCGTCGTGGTCTTGCCGGCACCATCCGAGCCGAGCAACCCGAATACTTCGCCGCGGCGTATCTTGAGATCGAGACCGGTAAGCACCGCCCGCTGCCCATAGCGCCGGCCCAGACCCTCGGCCTCGATCACCCAGTCTTCGTCAGGGGCATTCATGGTTAGCGTGGCACCACCAGCTTTTCAGGCCACGCCGCCTCGGGCTTCCAGCGTACCCAGGCATCGGCCGGCATGCCGGGTTTCAGATACCCTTCTGGATTGTCCACAGCGAGCACCACGCCGAACACCAAGCGTGCGCGCTCGTCCGGCATATGCACGTCCTTGGGCGTGAACTGGGCACGCGCATCCACCCGCGCCACCCGCGCTTCGAAGTAACGCCCGGCGAAGGCATCCACACGCACGCGCGCCGGGTCATTGAGCTTGATCTTGCCGATCTCGCTCTCCGGTACGTAGATCTTGAGCTCGATGCGCGCCAGGTCAGCGATCGCCGCGATGGTCCGGCCGGGGGCCGCGAGTTCGCCGGCCTCGATGCCCTTGCTGAGAATGGTGCCCGCGCTCGGCGCGCGGATCACCGCTTTACCCGCCTGCGCACGTAAAAGCTGTTCCTCGCGCTGCGCCGCTTCCAGATTGGCCCCGGTCTGGGAAAGCTGCGCCTCCAACGCTCCCACCTGACCGCGCGCCTCCTGGTACTGGTTCTGCGCCTTGTCCATGGCCTGCGCCGAAACGGTGCCAGCTTCGCGCAAAGCGCGATAGCGCGCCAGATCGACCTCTGCGGTCTGCAGATGATGCCGCCAGGCGCCGAGCTGCTGCCCAATTTGCGCCCTGGCGCGCTGCACCGCCCGCACCTGAGCTTCGGCTTGCTGGACGCGGGTGTTGAGGTCGGTCTCATCCAGGCGCACCAGTACCTCACCGGCTTGTACCGTGCGCCCCTCCATCAGATTGCTCTCGAGCACCCGGGCCGTAACCTCGGCGCTCACCGTTACCTCGGTGGCCTCGATCTGGCCGTTGCCGTAGAGCAGGCCCGCAGGCAGTGTCGGCGGCCGCAGCCATAAAAATAGTGCAAACGACACGGCGGCCAGTACCACCATCCCGATCAACGTCCACAACCAACTTTTGCGCATTACCGTCTCCCTTTCTTCTAGAGCCGCCCTGAACGAATAATGCCGGTAGCCAACAACACCGTAAACCACAGCGCCAACCCATAACCGATGATCGCAAACAAGGGCATGTCGGCCACGCGCGGCCCCACGGCATGTTGCATGAGCAATGAAGAGGCGATGTACAACCCGAGCGATACCAGCGCCAACGCCAGACGGTTGGTACCGCGATCAACGTGCCGCTGCAGTTCTTCCAGCGTGCGGCGCCCCACTCCCAAATCCAGCCCTTCGTTGCGCAAGGTACGCGCCAGACGGCTCAATGTGCGTGGCACTGCCTCTACTGTCATGGCGGCCTCGTACTTGAGGCGCGCCTGAGACGCCTTCCATCCATGATCTTGCACCATCGTACGCAAGGCCTCTTCCGCCCTCTGCATCAGCCGTTCCTGCAAATTGAATTCGGGATCGAGACTGCTCACGGTCGATTCCATGATGAAAAAAGTGCGCATCAGCAATAACAAGTGGTGCGGCAAGCGGATATTCTGTCCACGCCCCAGGTGCATAATGCGCAAGAAGACCTCGCCGAACGACCATTCCTGGAGCGGCCGCCCTGCATAATCGAGCAGCAGTTCCTCCAGGCCGCGCTCGAATTCGGGCCGATCCAGGTCGCCCGCCAGCACACCCAAGTCCAGATAGGCATCCAGCAGCCAGCCGCCATCCTGGCGCACAAAGGCTTGCATAAACGCCGCAAGATTGCGGCGTGTGCGACGGTCCAGAAAGCCGACCAGCCCGAAATCGTGGAAACAGATACGCCCGTCGTCGCGAATAAACAGGTTGCCGGGATGCGGATCGGCATGGAACAGGCCGAGCACGAAAAATTGATGTAAATAGGCATCAACGAAGGCCTCCGCCAGCCGCGGCCCTGCGGCGTGTATCGCCGGATGATTCACGCGGTGCCCGCCGCTCATGACTTGCACCAGCACCGCCTCGGCGACCAGCCCCTCGATAGCGGGCGGAATATACACTGTCGTTGACCCACTAAATGCCATGACAAAACGTTTGATATTGTGCGCCTCTTGGCGCAAATCGAGCTCCTTGAGCAAGTTAGTCTCAAGCTCGTGGATGATATCGAGCGGGCGGAAACGCCGCAGCCCCCACGCCAGCAGCAGCGCCCCCCGCAGCACGCGGCGCAGGAGGCGCATGTCACGGCTCACCTGGGCCTTGATGCCCGGACGGCGGACCTTCACAATCACCTCCGTGCCATCCGGCAACCGCGCGCGGTGCACTTGAGCGACAGAGGCCGCCGCCATGGGTTCGCGCTCGAACTCGCTGAACACCTGATCCACCGGTTTGCCGAAGGCCGCTGCAATCTCGCGCTCTGCTTCCGCGGCGGAAAACGGCGCCACCCGATCCTGCAGCTCCTGGAATGCACTGACATACTCATCGGGCAGCAAGTCGCGGCGCAGGCTCAGACTTTGGCCCAATTTGATGAAGGTCGTGCCCAGCCGCTGCAAGGTCAAGCTGGCCTTGCGCCCGGGGGATAGGGTTGCCGGCCACAGGTGCAAGCGCCGCAGCAGCAGCCACAGCAGGTAACTCCACACGGCCAGGCCGATGCGCGTCAACCTAAATACGTCTACCATTCCGCCACCATCCGTTCTTGCTTCACTCCCCATGGCGCATGAGAGTCTACCTCCCTCATTTCGTACAAGATACGGTGGGCAAAGTAAATAATGGACTGCACTCTACGTTTCATAGGCCACTTCCTTCAAGGCAGCCCTGATACGCCAAGCCACCATCGCACCGAGCCTAAGCAGGCCGGTGATCGTGGGCGCGTTCATGTAGTAGCGCCCGCCGCCGGACGGTGCGCGTAGATACCTTCGAGGCGGGTGCGCTTGAGCAGCAGCGCGTTCACCGCCACTAGCGCCGAACTGCCCGACATGGCCAGCGCCGCGACCTCGGGGCTGATGACGAATGGGTAGAACACGCCGGCGGCGAGCGGGAAGGCGACCACGTTATAGGCCACTGCCCACCATAGATTCTGGTGCATCTTGCGCAGCGTGGCGCGCGACAACACGATTGCACCGACCACGTCGAACGGATCGCTTTTCATCAACACCACATCGGCGCTCTCCATGGCCACGTCGGTGCCGGCGCCGATGGCGAAGCCTACGTCGGCCTGCGTCAACGCCGGCGCGTCGTTGATGCCGTCGCCCACCATGCCGACCTTCTTGCCCTGCGCCTGCAGCTCCTTCACCTTGTCGGCCTTCTGCCCCGGCAGCACATCGGCGAGCACGATGTCGATGCCGAGCGTACTGGCGATGCGCTCGGCTGTGCTGCGGTTGTCGCCGGTGACCATCGCCACCTGCACGCCGCGCGCCTGCAGCGCCTTCACAGTCGCTGCCGAGGTCGGGCGCACCGCGTCGGCGATGGCGATTAGCCCGGCGAGCTTGCCGCTGTGCGCGACGTGCACCACGGTGCGGCCGGCGCCCTGCATCGCCGCCGCCTGGTCGGCGAGACCGGCGAGGTCGATCTGCTGTTCGTCCATGAGCCTGCGGTTACCGAGAAACACCGTGCGGTCCGCGACGTCGGCGCGCGCGCCCTTGCCTTCGATCACCGAAAAGCCCGTGACCTTTTCAGCCGGCAGCGCTTTCGCGCGGCGCAGGATCGCCTGCGCGAGCGGATGATCCGAACCCTGCTCAACCGCGGCCGCGAGCGCGAGCGCGAGCACGGCATCCTGCATCTCACCGGTTGCCACGACTACTTCCACCACCTCCGGCTGGCCCAGGGTGAGCGTGCCGGTCTTGTCGAACACGATGACGTCGAGCCTAGTCGCATCTTCAAGGGCGGCAGCATTCTTAAATAGGATGCCGTTTATGGCGCCGAGCCCTGTACCGACCATCACCGCCATGGGGGTAGCGAGCCCGAGCGCGTCCGGACAGGCGATCACGAACACGGTGATGGTGAGCGTGAGCGCGAAGAGCAGCGGCTGGCCGAGCCACCAGAACCAGGCGGCGAAGGTCGCCAGGCCAATCACGATTGAGATCAACACCAGCCACTGCGATGCACGGTCGGCGAGGAGCTGCGCCGGGGCCTTGGAGTTCTGCGCCTCCTGCACGAGCTTGACGATCTGCGCGAGCGCGGTGTCGGCACCGACCTTGGTCGCGCGATAGCGAAAGCTGCCACTCTTATTCATAGTGGCGCCGATAACTGCGTCGCTGGGCTTTTTGCCGACCGGCATGGACTCGCCGGTGAGCATGGACTCATCCACCTGCGACTCGCCCACGAGCACCTCGCCGTCCACCGGGATCTTGTTGCCGGGGCGGATCATGACGACATCGCCGACGAGCACCTCGGCGGTGGACAATTCCACTTCGCGCCCGTCACGAATGACACTGGCCATGGGCGGGGCGAGATCAAGCAGCGCGCGGATCGCCTCGGAGGCGCCGGCGCGGGCGCGCATCTCCAGCCAGTGGCCAAGCAGGATAAACACCAGCAGCACCGCCACTGCCTCATAAAACTGCACACCTTCGAAAAAGAAGGTCGCGCCGACGCTGAACACATAACCCGTGCCGACCGATAGCACCACCAGCACCGCCATGTTGAGCACACCATTCTTGAGCGCATGCCACGCCGCGACAGCAAACGGCCAGACGGGGTAGATCACCGCGATACTCGCTAGCAGGAACAACCAGAAGTTGGACGGAAGACCGAATGGCGGTGTCGGCGGCGCGAACATACCGCCCATCGGCGAATAGATAAAGACCGGCACAGTGAACACAAGGGCGACCCAGAAGCGGTTGCGCATGTCGCGCGCCATGGCGTGCATGTCCATGCCGGCGCCGTGGCCCATCTCGTGCTCCATCGCCTCCGCCTTGCCCGCCGGCGCGGCGTGTTCGGCGTACGCCTCATGCCCGGCATGGGTGGCGTAGCCTTCATGCACGTGACTGGTGTGGGCCGCGGGTGCGATGGCGACTGCGGCGGCCGGCGGGTCCTCGGGAGCGCACACGTGCTTCGGCTGCAGCACGCCGGCGCAGTGATAGCCGCACTCGTGAACCCTGGCCTTGAAGGTTTTGATATCCGTCACCGTCTCGTCGTAGACAACGGTGGCGCTGCCGGCGATGTAGTTCACCTCGGCCTTGTGCACGCCCGGAAGTTTCGCGAGCTGCTTCTCCACGCCGCGGGCGCTGAGGCTCGATAGTAATCCGCCCACTTCCACGTTGACCGTTCGCATCGCTCTTACTCCCTTATCGTCGTCACCTCACCGGCCGCCCATGGCGCAATTGCCCAGCCTCAGCGGAGCTTCAGAACCCCGCGGCATCGTTCAACAGCAGCCCCCGTGGCCGCCGCGTGTATGGTCGCTCAGTTGCTTCTTGGCGTAGGCCTGCGGCGAGGTGTTGAACTTGTCGCGGCAGGACATGGAGCAGAAGTAATAGGTCTTGCCCTCATACTTCATGTGCGCCGCCGCCTTCTCCGTTTCGATCTCCATACCGCATACCCTATCTTTCACCATGACATCGTCCTCCTCTGTTAGGTCGCCCCACCCCTGGGGCGATTACTCTGAACACCACCCCCGCCTTCAACACCCTTCAATATTTCCGCCGGCAAACCCGCCGGCCCGGGAATTCGCTGTTTGCATTAGTCGGATAGCCTCTTGATGCGCATGCAGATCATCAACACATAAAACAGGACGGACGGCGGTAATGCTGCTCGGTGTAGGCCTCCGCCAGTTGTCCTATCAACTGCGCCGGGTCCGCCGCGTAGATCACCCGCGCTCCGGTATCCTTATCGCCGAAGCTGGCAACGATGCCGGGGATCTCTTCGGTGATGCCGCCGCTACCCTGCAATACACCGATGAGTTTACCCTCGTCGTAGGCGATGGCGAATTCGCCCAGCGTCCCGGAACGCCCGCCCACGATCACCACCATGTCGCTGGAACGGATATTGGTTACCTCGCGCCCCATTAAACCGCTACCGGTGTAGATCAGCACATCAAACATGTCCGAGGGCGAATGGTATTTGTGCACATGCTCGGCGAAACTTAGCGCCGGTGAGATACCCACCGACCAGCCGCCCTCCTCGCGAGTCCCTCTCGCGCACTCGTAGGGCAACCCCGGACAAGCGCCGGTGATGAGGATGAATCCACGCCGGCCGATCACCTGCCCCAGGGTCCGCACCTGAACCTTTACCGCTTCCGGGTGATCTTCTCCCGCCGAGCCCATCACACCGACGGTCAGGCGCATGGTCGGCACCTGGCCTAGAAAGATCTGCGGCTGGGAAAGAAAGGTCTGCCGGCACCCGCCGGAGCAGAAGTAATAGGTGCGGCCCTGATATTCCACCATGGCCGCGGCCTGGCGGGGGTCGAGTTTCATGAGACAAACGGGATCATGCACCATGACGATGCTCCCGTGCAGTATGTCTGCCGTACAGGGTCTTCTCCAGCAGGGCAAGAATATCGAAGGCCGGATGCTTGAACCGCGCGTTGTGCAGCACTGCCCAGTGCGTGCGCAGATAATCCTTGAGAAACTGCACGATATGAGCGAGAGACACGACATGATAGCCGTGGGGATGGTCGTCCTCGTGCGTCATGCCAAAGGCAATGAAGCGCACACCACGACCGGCTGGGGCCGTGGCAGCGCCTTTGCGCAGCAGTTGCTGCACCAATGCTCCTGATTCTTCCGCGCTGCAACAGCCGAAACGGGCAAGCATAACGCGCAGTACCTCCGGATCACTTGCGCCGCGGTTGAGCTCCGCGCGGCCCTCCTTGACCTCGCCCACCTGCATGTCGGCGCGGTCGAGTCGACAGTGCAAGGCAAGATCGGGGGCGAAGACGCTGTGCTCACCGTGGCTGCCCGGCACCAGCCGTCCGGCCTTGGGAAAGCGCAGCGCGAGGATGTCGAGGTCGGTGGCCACCCGATAACCGCCCTTGTGTATCGCCTCAATGACGGGGTATTCGGTGACGGTGAAATACCTGTTCAAATAGAGATAGGCTTCGACCAGTGCGGCAGCGTTGTCCAATGTGCGCCTCCCGTTTTGTGTTAGCCGCTACAACCGGTCTCTGCGCCGGCGTCGTGATAGCCACCGTGGCGGCACCACACGCAGGCCGCGCTCCACCATGTAGAAGAGCGCCTTCTCGCCGGCGATCTGAATAGTACCTTCAGGGCCGCCTTTTTCGAGGCTCGTCTCTGTCATAGAGCCCGTCAATATATCCACCGCCTCGCACTCCTCAGCTCAAGCTCCAAGATCACGCTTTTTCTCTTCGTACTCGTCCCGTTGGATTTCTCCTCGCGCATAGCGTTCCTGCAGGATCATCAGCGGTGTTTTTTGCACGGACTGTGATTCTCCGGTACGATCACCGCGCGTGAGCCACTGCCACATCACACCAACGCCTAATATGGCCAGTATCCAGAAGATCAACAAATGCAAAATCCCCGCGGCCATTAACCAACCATGCTGCCCATCTTCAAAAAACCACATGACCCATCTCCTTTCTCCTATTCCTCGCTAATGCGATCTCTGCGGAATCTACACTATATCGCCAATTTCTTTACCATTATTGTCTCTATTACGTTTACCTCTTACCCGATCCAGTCCTGACGAGCGCGCCCCGCAAGGGGATCCTGCTGCCGAGGCGCCTATTCACCTGCCCGCAGCATCATCCGCCGGACAACTTTTTGAGGCGCTCGCGAAAGGCGGCCTCGTCAAGCCCGCCGGTATACTCCAGCTTGCCGTTGAGCACGATGCCGGGGGCGGACAGCACACGGTATTGTTGCAGTATCTCCGGATGCACGGTGACGTCGAGATACTCCACCTTCAGGTCGGGAAAATCCGGCTGAACCTTCTCGATTAGCTTCTTGGCCTTGGCGCATTGGGCACAATTGGGAACGGTGATGAAGAGCACCTCGATCATGTCCGCTCCTCCAGCCGGTAACCTAGCCCTTCAAGCGCCTGATTCATCTGCGCCAGACCAACCTCGGCATCGTCGTACTCAACCTCCGCGCTGCGTGAGTCGTAGTCCGCTCGCGCCGACTTCACGCCCTTCAGGCCCTTCAGGATCATGCCGGTCGAGACCGCGCACGAACCGCAGTGCATGCCCTCCACGATGAATTTTTTTCTTACGATCGCCATCGCGTTCTCCTAACGTTCTCCTAAAAGGTTGCCAACAAATAACCGAAAAAGATCCCGGCCAGGAACACGAACAGCATCCCGACCACGAGGCCCTTTCTTTCCAACTCGATCTTCATGTGCCCTCACATCGCCTCAATGGCTCACCGTCCCGCCGGCTTGGGTCTCGGTCCGCCGGCAGGCCAGGCATAAGGAACCATTTGTTCAGTGCCGCCGATGTTGAGCATGATCATCACCGTGACAGGGGCGTCGGTGGGGATTGCCGCAGCGCCTTCCAGCCGGTCGTCCACCACCTGCAACCGCACTCGCTGGGGGTTTTCCCCCTTCACCCGCAGATTGGCCGTGCCAGTGACCCCCTGGATATTGATGGCCTTGTCGAGATGGTCGGTCACAAAGACTTGCACCCGGTCAGGCTTCAGCACCAGTTCCACGTCGTAAGCACCTACAGAGGCGAATAGGCCGCCGTGAGGCGGGATGTGTTTGGCCAGCTCCGATTCCGTGTGCGCCCAGGCCAGACCGCTCATCGCCATGGCGATGGCAAAAGACAACAGGGTTCTGAATGAAATACGTAACATTGATACCTCCTTTGATTTGTAGCCCAGACTGTCGATGGCCCCGCCCCATCCAATCTTTACGGGTCATTACATGGCCTTGACACCGAAAGGCATGACAGCCAGGCCCCATAGGGTGAAGACGATCAGCACCACCACCACCTCTTTGGTGAGTTGCTTGCCATTCTTCCACCAGAACCAGAACAGCGTCCCAAGCATGAGCGCCAGATTCGCCCACGGCGCCCATTCAATCAAAAATATTTTTTCTTCAATGCCCGCTTCGGCCGCCTCGGCGAGCCGTTCTCCGCCTATCCTTTCGGCAAGCATGTTCAATCCCTCATGAAAGAAGGAGGCTTCGTACCAGTAATGGCTGAAAACACCGTTCAGGGTGATAAATGCGGCCAGCGCCACCAACGACCACCCCACGATCTTGTCGACGGTGATCTTTCTTTTGAGTAAACCCGGCAGGGCATTCACGCCCAGAATGCCCAGCACGGACAAAAATATCAGCGGCAGGGCGCGGCCGACCCCGTTTATCCCCATAAGCCAGAAGCCGTCCCACAGACTGCCGGTGCTTGCGACATAGACCAGCAGCACATAGGTGATGGGGTTGGGGCAACCCACGCCGGCATTGCCCAGAAACAGTCCCAGGAAAAACACCTTCAAGTAATCCGAGCGCTCCTCGATGAACTTCGGCGTCCGCGTGTAGGCAGGCAGTGCCAGGGAGATCAGCTTGAGTTCGGAAAGACCGAATAGCAACGCCGCGATGCCCGCGATCACGTACATGATGCGGGTGGCCTGGTCTAACCCTAGATAGTTGCCGAGGACGGCCGTGGCGACCCCATAGAATCCCAAAGTGATGGTCAGTCCCAGACCGAATAGCACGGCCATCATCAGGCCCTTACGGTAACCCTGGCCCATGCTCATGGGCACGATGACGAAGGCCAGCGGCAGGGTGCAGGGCAGGAAGATGTTGGACACCCCGCCGGCGAAGGACAGCGTCGCGGTCGCCGCCGTGGTGGTGCCGGTGGCGAGATAAACCAGCGCGATGATAATAAGCGACAGCAGCACGAACGCGCAGCTGGCAAAAAGCACCCGTGTGCGCTTTTCCGCGTCGGTCAACGTTTTATCGACATCCATGAGAATCTCTTTTTGATTGTCGGCATTTCACACCATGAACGATTCTGTAGCGCACTTTTCCAATGTCACGCCACCGCCAAGTCACGCGTTGTCATGTCTTGCTCCCCGGCTCAGCTCCAGGTTCATGAAATAAACAATCACCGTGCGGATCACCACGATGCCGCCGAGGATCGCCAGGGAGTTCCAGGTCGGCACCATGATGGTCTGGACGATGTCGCCGGCCAGAAAGAACTCCAGTCCCAATACCATCTTCTCGCCCATGGCGAGGCGGATGGCGCCCAGATCTGTCCGCGCGGTCTGCCGCGTTAATACCGACCAGCCGCGCCACGCTAAACCCGCAAGCGCCTCCAGAACGCCTCACAGCACCATGACGATGCCCAGGGACTCAATCCAGGGGAGACAACATAACCCAAGCATTGAACCAGCAGTTCGTGCATGACTCACCCCGATCAAATCCGGCCTTACCTGGCTGTGTTTCCTCCACACCGCCCGGCGGCCGCGACCAGTACTTGTGGCCGTGGTGGTGCGAGCCGCCGCCGTGCGGCGACTTGCCCGCATACTTCTGCGGCTCGGCGGCAAACGCCTTGTGGCAGGCCTCGGAGCAGAAGTAATACACCCCCGCCCGGCACAGTCCACTTTGGCCGCTGCGTTGCCCGGCTTCACGTTCATCTTGCGCACTGGAACGATTTCCATATTCCACCTCCATGGTTGTCATGTTTGCAGTTGCCGTTTCCCATAGGTGCCGTCGGTTCCGGGGCAACCGATCGGGAGCTGGCGCATTCATCGCACTCTCCCTATGGCGACGGCTGGCTATTTACCCAGCACCGCTGAAGAAAGTTGTAAATCGGCACGTAGACCAGCCCGGCATACACGCCGTACAAAAAACTCTCCGCGAGCCCGAGCAGGAACCCCCCCCAGGTGAGCCACTTGAATGCCGGCAGCACCTGCTCGAGAAGTTCATGCATGTGCAGGGTCTGCGGCGTGACCAGGCCATAGATGACACACACGATGAAGGTCACCGCGCCCCACAATCCGAGCGCCCAGGAGACGAGTTTGATGTTCAGCATGGCCGTTCTCCTCAATGTTGATGACCTTGCGGTCTGTCCTTGCCTGGTTCTTCTCCGCCCGCGGGGCGTTGATCATCCCCGCCGCCACAACAGCCGCCGCGACCACCACGGTCTCCATGCCCGCCATGGCCGAACAAGTGCATCCCAATGAACACCACGAATACCACCACCCATACCCAGTTCTGTGCCAACCAGTCCATATCGCACCTCCTCGATTACATCTATCCAAACAATCGCACCGAACGGTTCCACACTGCCACCGCCGCGAGCCGGACGGAAGAGTTCCCTGCGTTGACGATTATCGCCGTCAGGTCGCACCCCGCGTGCCATGCGCTGCTGGCCGCGCCGCCTCCAACAGCATGGTTTCGAGATACTCCGGCACGCACGTGCGCCATCCGAGGTTTTCCTCGATACGGTGCCGCAGCGCATCGGCCGCCTTGGGTTCGCCGTGCGTGACGAAGGTCCGGTGCGGCGGCGATTCGAAGTGCTCGAGCCAGGCGAGAATTTCGGCGTAATCGGCATGCGCCGAGAGGTTGTCGATGCGCGCCACCTCGGCGCGCACCGGCACGTACTCACCGTGGATCTTGATGCTGTCGGCGCCGTTCAGCATGGCGGCGCCGCGCGTGCCGCCGGCCTGAAAGCCAACGAACAGAATTGTATTGTTGGGATTCGGCGCGAACGCCTTGAGGTGGTGCACGACGCGCCCGCCGGTGGCCATGCCGCTTGCCGAGATCACAATCATCGGACCCTTGCGCATGTTGAGCGCCTTGGACTCCTCGACGCTGTTGACGATCTTGGCGGCGGCGCACATGGCGTCGCACTGCGCGGGTGTCAGGCGATGCTCGCCGCGGTGATTGTGGTAGATGCGTGTGGCGTCCACCGCCATGGGGCTGTTGAGAAACACCGGGAGGTCGGGGATCGCGTTCGATTCCTTGAGCAGATGGATGAGGTACATCAGCGTCTGCGCGCGCCCCACGGCGAACGCCGGCACGATCACCGCGCCGCCGCGCTTCACCGTGCGGTTGATTATCTCGGCGAGCCGCTGCTGCGGATCGGTAGAATCGTGGCGGCGGTCGCCGTAAGTAGACTCGACGACCAGATAATCCGCGCGGTTAACGACCGTCGGCGCCACCATAATAAGATCGTTCGGCCGGCCGAGGTCGCCGGTGAACAGCAGCGTCTCGCCACTGTGGTGCAGCCGCACGAAGGATGAGCCCAGCATGTGCCCGGCGGGCAGTAGGTGCAGCGTGAGCCCGCCGCCGAGGTCGGTATCACGCGCGAAAGCGACCGGCGCGAAGCGCGTGAGCGCGCGCTCCGCGTCTTCGCGCGTGTAGAGCGGCAGCGCCGGGGCATGCTTGGAGAACTTGTGACGGTTGGCGTACTCTGCCTCTTCCTCCTGCAGGTGCCCGCTGTCCGGCAGCAGGATGGTGCACAGATCGCGCGTCGCTTCGCTGCAGTAGACCTTACCGGCAAAGCCGTTTTTCACTAGCAGCGGCAGGTAGCCGCTGTGATCGAGATGCGCGTGGGTCAGAATCACCGCGTCAATCTCGTGTGGCGCCACTGGCAGTGGCGCCCAATTGCGCAGGCGTAATTGCTTGTAGCCCTGGAACAGACCGCAGTCCACGAGGATTTTCTTGCCGCCGGTACTCACCAGATACTTGGAGCCGGTGACCGTGCCGGTCGCGCCGAGAAAAGTGATATCCATAGTCAATTCGCCTCGCTCACGACCGCGCCCAGGTGAAGGTCGTCTCGATGTCATGCCCGATACCCGGCGTTCGAATACACAAGGCGATGCGATACGGGCCGGGACCGGGCATGTAGAAGTAATTGCCGAAGGTAGCGGCTCCGGCGATTATCATCGGCTTGAGTTTCTTTTCTGCTTTAAAGTTGCCCGGGCCCGTAATCGTTGCGGCGACCTCGGCACGCGTAATCCGTTTGCCGGTCTTGTCCTCGAACAGCGCGATAAGAATATGGCTCTCACCGACTGGTGTGCCCCCATGCATCTGCCCTTCGGGGTGTTCTTGCGGGTGGCCGCGCACCAGTTCCGCCGGCATCATGCCGAAGTACACGGCGACGCCGTCCACAATCTGGCGGTAGGACAACTCCGCTGCGGTGGCCGATACAACCAGCAGCAGTCCCGCGAGCAACCACCCGAATCTTGTTACGCATGCCGTCATCATGATGCACCTCCACGAGAAACCATGGTCGGCGGTTTCCGACCGCCGGCGGCATTGCCTACTTCTTCGAACCTCCGGCCGATGGCTTCATCATCTCGTCCATGCGCTTGCGCATCTGATCCATCTGCTTCTGCATGTCGGCGTCCATCATCATGCCCTTGCCCG
>Ga0153916_10001153_pt1 | contig 18691 bp, 10 predicted proteins | sample Opewatmetagenome_FD_109642 | JGI IMG/M metagenome (GOLD analysis project Ga0153916, IMG submission 109642) | Freshwater wetland microbial communities from Ohio, USA - Open water 3 Core 3 Depth 4 metaG | ecosystem: Environmental > Aquatic > Freshwater > Wetlands | place: USA: Ohio, Lake Erie... | reverse complement strand
CTCTCCGGACAAACTCTCCAGGCCTTTCTTTACTCAATTGCACACGCTGATATTCTTGCAGTGGGCCTCAATTGCAGCCTTGGAGCAAAAGAAATGAGACCATTCCTGGAGGAACTTTCAGGTAAAACAAACCATTATGTAAGCGTTTACCCTAATGCAGGATTGCCTAACCAGTTTGGAGAATATGACCAGGGTCCTGAAGAGATGGGAATCCATATGAAGGATTTTCTGGATCATGGTTTTGTCAATATCATTGGAGGTTGTTGTGGCACCACTCCTGCTCACATCAGCCGGCTCTCTGAACTTGCAGCAGTTGCAAAAACCCGGGTGCCTCCTCAAGTACCGAGAGAACTCAGACTAAGCGGACTTGAACCTCTTACAGTTTACAAAGGCAGTAATTTCATCAATATAGGAGAACGAACAAACGTCAGTGGTTCGAAAAAATTCGCCAGGTTGATTCGTGAAGGCAAGTATGAAGAAGCTTTATCAGTTGCACGGGATCAGGTTGAAGGTGGTGCGCAAATCATCGATGTGAATATGGATGATGCTATGCTGGACGCTGAAAAAGAAATGGTTACATTCCTAAACCTGATGATGTCAGATCCTGATATTGCCAAATTGCCTGTAATGCTTGATTCTTCAAAATGGACTGTTATTGAAGCAGGGCTAAAATGCCTTCAGGGAAGGGCTATTGTGAACTCAATAAGCCTTAAGGAAGGAGAAGAAGTTTTCAGGAAACAGGCCCTAAAGATTAAAAATTACGGAGCTGCTGCGATCATTATGGCTTTTGATGAGGAAGGCCAGGCTGTCAATTTTACAAGGAAAACTGATATCTGTAAAAGAGCTTATGAAATACTTACCCGTAAAGTCGGTTTCCCCCCTGAAGATATAATCTTCGATCCGAATATTCTTGCAATTGCTACCGGAATTGAAGAACATAATAATTATGCCGTTGATTTCATTAATGCAACAAAATGGATTAAGGATAATCTCCCTTATGCAAAAGTAAGTGGTGGTGTTAGCAATCTGTCATTTTCTTTCAGGGGAAATGATCCTGTCAGGGAAGCCATGCATTCCGCATTCCTCTACCATGCTATTAAAGCAGGCATGGATATGGGTATTGTCAATCCCGGCATGCTGCAGGTGTATGATAAAATTCCAGCCGAACTTCTCGAACTTGTTGAAGATGTGATTCTTAACCGAAGACCGGATGCTACCGAAAGACTGGTAGAATATGCAGATCAGGTTAAGCATACCAGGGTCAGACAAAAAGCGGGGGACGACTGGAGAAATTTGACTGTTCAGGAAAGGTTAAGCCATGCCCTTGTTAAAGGACTGACAGACTATATTGAAGAAGATGTTCTGGAGGCGAGAAAACACTATCCGACTGCTCTTGAAGTTATTGAAGGACCACTGATGAAAGGTATGGACATTGTCGGAGATCTTTTTGGTTCCGGGAAAATGTTCCTTCCCCAGGTAGTTAAAAGTGCAAGGGTTATGAAAAAAGCTGTTGCTACTCTCCTACCCTACATTGAAGAAGAACGTAAAATAGCCGGAGAAAGAAAAAGCTCAGGTAAAATTTTATTGGCTACGGTCAAAGGAGATGTCCATGATATAGGAAAAAACATTGTGGGTGTTGTCCTTGGTTGTAACAATTACGAGATTATTGATCTCGGTGTACTCGTACCTGCCGAAAAGATAATATCAACTGCTATCGAGAAACAGGTTGATATTGTTGGCCTAAGCGGATTGATAACTCCTTCACTCGAGGAAATGGTTCATGTGGCAAAAGAAATGGAACGGAACAACCTCAGGATGCCACTGCTGATAGGTGGTGCGACAACATCCAGGATACATACCGCCGTCAAAATTGAACCCAACTATTCGTCTCCTGTAATCCACGTGAAGGACGCATCTAAAAGTGTATCGGTCGTTAGTCAGCTCCTGTCACCGGATCATCATGATATTTTTATTAGACAAACACGGGACGATAACAAGGAGCTCAGGCAAAAATACGAGAGTACAAAAGCCCAGACCAGTTACCTGACAATTGAAGAGGCAAGAAGAAAACATCTGCAATGCGACTGGAAAAAGACTCACATACATAAACCTTCATTTATTGGATCCAAAGTCATTAAAGGATTTCCTATACAGGAAATCAGGGATTATATTAGCTGGATTTTTTTCTTTATTGCATGGCAGCTTAAGGGGAAATGGCCTGATATTCTTGAAGATCCTAAACAGGGTGAAGAAGCCCGGAAACTTTATGAGGATGCCCAAAATATGCTTGACGCAATTGCACGGCAAAACTGGCTGACCGCCAATGCAGTGATAGGATTTTATCCTGCAAACTCGATTGGTGATGATATCGAAGTCTATTCTGATGAGTCCAGGTCTCAGATTATTGCACGGTTCATTAACCTTCGCAACCAGGTTAAAAAGGATGATGGGCAGCCCAATCTTTGCCTGTCAGATTTTATTGCTCCAAAAGAGAGCGGGATAAACGATTATATAGGGGCTTTTGCTGCAACTGCCGGAATTGGTATTGAAGAAAGAATTCATAAGTTTGAACAAAATCATGATGATTATAACAGCATTATGATCAAGGCTCTTGCTGACAGGTTAGCAGAAGCCTTTACGGAGCTTTTACATGAAAAGGTCAGAAGGGAATACTGGGGTTATGCACCTCAGGAACGGCTTACTCTCGATGAATTGATACTTGAGAAATACCAGGGAATCAGGCCAGCTTACGGTTATCCGGCATGTCCTGACCACTCGGAAAAAGAGACATTGTTCAGGTTACTGAATGCCGAAAAGCTTACCGGAATTAGCCTGACAGAAAATTTCTCAATGTATCCTGCTGCTTCTGTCAGCGGATTGTTTTTTGCCCATCCGGAATCAAGATATTTCTTTGTTGGTAAAATCTCTGTTGATCAGGCGGAAGATTATGCGAAGAGAAAAGGTACTGATCCTCAGACAATTGAAAAATGGCTTGCATCTAATCTGAATTATAAATGAAAGTTATAGATAAAATCCTGAACACAAAGGAGACATTATTCTCTTTCGAGATTCTACCTCCCGTAAAAGGGAATAGCATCGATGAGATTTACAGGACCATCGATCCGCTGATGGAATTCAATCCACTAAACATTAATATTACCTACCATCAACAGGAGGTAGTTTATAAGAAAGTAAATGACAGACTTCTGGAAAAGAAAATCGTTCGAAAAAGGCCAGGGACTGTAGCCATCTCAGCAGCAATAAAATACAAATATAAAATCACAGTTGTTCCCCATCTTATTTGCGGAGGATTTACCAGAGAGGATACTGAGGATGCTTTAATTGACCTCCATTTTCTTGGCATGCATAATCTTCTTACCCTCAGGGGGGATCCTCCCAAAGGTGAAAAGCGGTTTGTTCCCGAAGAAGGAGGTCACAATCATGCAGTAGACCTGGTAAAACAGATCATGAATATGAACAAGGGAATATATCTTGAAGAAGAGCTTGAAAATGCAACTTCGACAGATTTCTCTGTTGGGGTAGCCGGTTATCCTGAAAAACATTTTGAGGCACCTAACATGAAAAGTGATCTCCGTTACTTAAAAGAGAAGGTTGATGCTGGTGCAGATTACATTGTGACACAGATGTTCTTTAACAACAGTAAATTCTTCAAATTTGTAGAAAACTGCAGGGCAGAAGGGATTACATGTCCGATCATTCCCGGGATAAAACCTATTACTTACCTGAACGATATTAATCTTTTACCCCAAACCTTTTATATTGAAATCCCTGATGATCTTGTTCGTGAACTTTCTAAATGCAAAACCAATAAAGATGCACGGCAGGCAGGTGTGGAATGGGCAACATGTCAATCACAAGAATTGAAAAAAGCAGGAGTGCCAGCGATTCATTACTATACAATTGGAGTTGCTGAAAATATCAGGCAAATAGTAGGGAAGGTTTTTTAACAAGTCCCTTGAGTTCTCTGAAATACTCCAGGGGAGAAAAATCATCAAACATTCTTCAAAATCTCAATGAGATATTCCCAGAAATTTTCTACTGAACTTATATGTACTTTTTCATCCGGAGAATGGGGAAATTTTATGGTTGGCCCGAATGAAACCATGTCAAGTCCTTTATAGACATCTCCTATTATACTGCATTCAAGTCCGGCATGAATGACTTTCACCTCGGCATTTTTTCCGAACTTATTTTTATAAACTTTCTTCATCGTTTGAAGGATAGCCGAACTCACATCAGGTTTCCAGCCTGGATAGGCACCGTCATGAGTAACTTTAGCACCTGCCAGTTCCAGAACACTCTGGATAGCGATGCCCAGGTCTTCCTTCGATGAATCAACCGAACTTCTAAGCAGGCAAAGCAGTTCTATAAAACCGTCTTCTGATTTAATAATAGCAAGATTCGAAGAAGTCTCGACTATACCTTCCATCTCAGCGCTCATCCTGATTACACCGTTGGGAATGCCATAAACAGCTTTAAATAACTTCACCTGAGTATTTTTGTCTATTACAGATTCCGGCATATTAGCTGGACCAAAAGTAAATTTCAGATCGGTTTCAATTATACCAATTTCAGATTTTAACAGAGCCTCGAATGCTTTTACGGCTGAGAGAAAATTCTTCGTATGTTTCTCGGGGACTGTTACAATAGCAAATGATTCTCTTGGTATAGCATTTCGAAGACTGCCGCCATCAATACTGGCAAGACGCATTTTAAATCGTTTTGTAGCATCCAGCAAAAAACGATTCATCATTTTGTTGGAATTCCCCCTGCCCAGATTTATGTCCACGCCGGAATGTCCCCCCTTCAGCCCCGTCAGGCTAAGTTTCCATGCTTTTGACCCTGAGGGCACTACTTCAGTCTTGAAAGCAATCCTTCCGGTAGTATTCATGCCTCCCGCACATCCAATAAATAACTCGCCTTCGTCTTCTGAATCAAGATTCAATAGAATCTTACCCTCAAGCAGTCCTGGCTTTAAGTTGAAAACCCCTGTCATTCCGGTTTCTTCATCAATAGTAAAAAGTGCCTCCAGCGGACCATGTTTCAAACTAGTGGCTTCCAGAACAGCAAGTGTTGCTGCAACACCAATTCCGTTATCCGATCCCAATGTAGTACCTTTTGCTTTTACCCATTCTCCATCAACATATGCTTCAATGGGATCTTTCTCGAAATCATGTTTTTTATCGCTGTTTTTCTGCGGTACCATATCAAGATGAGACTGAAGTATTACACCTTTTCGTTTTTCCATTCCTGGAGTGGCAGGTTTCTTTATGATAACATTACCAACATCATCTACTATGGTCTTAAGTTTCAGCCTTTCCCCAAATTTTTTAACAAATTCTGCTGCCCGTTTTTCTTTTTTTGATGGACGTGGAATCTGAGTCAACTCATAAAATATTTTCCATACTGCATTGGGTTTGAGATCTTTAATGGAATGGTTCATAATTACTTGATATTTAGATTTGAAAGTTTATTCTAAATTCACTGTTACACTGTTACACTTTTACACTGTTACATTGTTTCACTGTTACATTGTTACACTGCTACACTGTTACGTCGGTTTAACACCGGATGGAAGCTCCAGTCCGTACTTTTGCCTGCGATCGGCCTGTTTCAGTTTGAAAGCTAAAAAAATGGCAATAATTCCACAACCGACAAGCAATAGTATTGGAATAGTATAATTATATTTTGCATCCCCTGCACGAATGGCTTCAATATTTGCCTTATTGGTCAGGTCAAGTACCGCTCCGATTCCCCAGAAAAATAGTCCTAAACCCCAGTTCTGAATTGTAAACATAGTCGCATATGCAGTACCCAGGCGGCTTTCTGCAACAATTTTCGCAACAGACGGCCACATAGCTGCAGGTACAAGGGAAAAGGCAATACCCAGACTTAGCAGTCCGACATATGCAAGTACCGGGCTGTTAAAAAGAGACAAGGACAGATGTGCAAATATTAGTAAAAGTGAACCAAGGATCATTAATGAAGCAGCCCTGCCTTTCTTATCTACAAAATTACCGAAAATAGGTGTAAAAAGGATTGTGCCAAGAGGAAGTAGGCTCGCCGTTTTTGGACCGTTATGCAACCATATACCAAGAGTCTTCCGCAGTAAAAAGATAAATAATATAAATAGTGAAATAAAAATGATCATGAATAATGCTTTCCCGTTCTTACTTTTAATATTAGCAGGTCCGAGAGAAAATCCAACCCCAAAAATAAATAAAGCCAGATATATACTCGCATTTCCCAGGGCTGCACTGCCAAAAAGAATTATTGAACCACCTTCCGCCGGCAGGTTGTAATTGAAACCAAATTTATTGACAAGTAAATCAGGGGCATATTGCATAAATGGGAATACAGCGGCATAAAATGAAACACAGAGAAGAGCAATATAAATAAAAGAAGGATCCTTGAGGAGTTTAAAAAGATCAGAGAACTTGAATTCTTCTTCCGTACCTGTTTTCTGTTCCTTAAGCTGCCGGTCAATCCTGACATCAAACATCAGGTAAACCAGGAAAATAATCAGGGCCAGTCCTATCAGAGTGGCTGCAAAATTTACAGCTGGTGGCACAGCACCCTGAGCAATGTCAATTGATACCGCAATCCCAAGGGCTGAACCAAGTCGCCCGAAACCCATATTAATTGCCATTGCCAGAGCAAGCTCAAAACCTTTGAACCACTTCACTATTGTTCGGATGGCAACCACACAAACAACCTCAAGGCCTATTCCAAAAAAGATCCTGCCAATTATCATCATCGTAAGGATGGTCCTGTGGCTTTCACCAAAAACACCTGAGGCAGCCAGCGCGGATATAGCTCCACCCAATGCTGCCATCCCGCCAAATACTGTACCAGCTATTCTTATCTTCCATTTATCCAGAATCATTCCCCCGACAATGATCATTCCAAACATATTTGCAATTGTTGTTAATCCGATCATCCGTCCGAATTCTTCACTGGAGAATCCCATCTGACTTTCCATCAGTCCCTTTAGTCCGGAATAAAAATCCTGAAACCAGTACGTCGAGAAGGTCAGCATACTGATTAAAACAAGCACCAGCCAACGCATTGCAGCTGAATCTTTCAAGGTTTTCTTAAGTTGCTCCATCTACCAATAATTTAAGTTTGAAATTTTCTGAAGAAACTCCAAAAGTAAAAAAAATATCACGTGAACGTTAAAATATTCCCCCCTTAAATATATGTTAAATAGCAAACTACCCCTACAAGTTAATAATAAGGCATTATATTTGCATTCAAGAAGTATATTACTAATTTCTTAAAGCATCATGAATTTTATAAGTTTTGTGAAGAATAATAACAAATTATTCATATTTATCCTGATTTCTGTCTTTTTTAGTTTTCAAGTTGATGCACAGCCAGTGCCAAAGATTAAATGGTATACCATCCAGGAGGCTGAAGCACTATCAAAACAGAATCCCAAAAAAATCATGATTGATGTTTACACTGACTGGTGCGGATGGTGCAAGAAAATGGATGCTGAAACTTTTTCACACCCTGTAATTGCCGAATTTATCAATAATAACTATTATGCCGTTAAACTGGATGCCGAAGGCACAGCTGATATAACCTTTAATGGGTATACATATAAATATATAGAACAGAACGGTAGAGGATATCATGAACTGGCCGCGGGACTTCTCAACGGAAGACTATCCTACCCTTCAATCGCTTATCTGAATGAAAAACTTGAACTTCTTGGTGCTGTGCCTGGTTACAAAGGACCGGCTGATATGGAGTCCTTGCTGAATTATATTGCAGAAGAAAAATTCCAGACTCAATCTCTAGACGAGTACTTGCAGACCTTTAAGAGTAAAATACAATAGTGATTTTATTTAAAAGCTGGCATTGACAATATAGTGCCATATTGATACACTGGGATTCTATCATTAAAAACTGGTTCTCCACCATCCTGAATTTCAACTTCAGCTATATCAGGGATTCTGTAATAAAGCCTGTTCATATTATCCTCATCTTTAATAGTCATATATGCATCAAGAACCCTTGTCTTATCAACTTTCTTTATAAGCAGGCTTACTACCCTTCCGGATCCGGTGATTTCCCTGTTGATACCTTTCTGATCAGCATATTCAAATAATTCAATATTTTCATAAACCTCTCCTGAACGCGGAATATACCAGAACTCAAAGCTGCGATTAATTTCCACGGTTTTTCCTATAAATAAAGAAAGACATTCCTCTTCAAGTTCATCTAACCTGTTTACTGCGAATTCAAGTGCTCTTCCCTCCGGATAAAAATCACTTTGCCCGGTCAGCAATTCAAATCTTCCGTTCCTTATTTCAATTATGAAATCTGCTGCTTCTTCAGCCCTTTCATCAATGGTTTTTGCTACCATTTCATTTTTAAGGACGGGAAGCCTAATAAATGATGTATCTGTTAGGATAGTTTTATAAAGGGTATCAGTAGATTGTTCAATATTTCTTGTGACTGTAAGATTTGTATACAAAATACCGGGGGTTTTATTGAAAAGGTCTATCTTTTTTGATTCGACTGCAAATGCATCAAGTTTCTTTAAATCCATGATAAAGCCCTCATCTGATAAGTACATTATATTTTCAGGCTCGAATGTACGTTTGATAGGTGCAATAATATAATACTGGTCAGGATCCGTTTCAGAAAAAGTCGTAAGTGTAACATTTTTTACCAACCACCTGGATTTATTTATTTCAGGAACACCCGAAATACCAAGATATTTATCTGCAAACCGGTAGTAGGGTCCTTTATAAGTTTTGATTTCCAGCATCTCAATCCCTATTTTCATAACTGTTTGAGGAAGTGCGTATATCATTCCTGATGGCCGCACAGAATCTACATCTTCCAGGTGAACAGTTTTAACGGAAGGTTTAATAATGAAACATCCCGTTGCAAGAATCAAAATCAATGATATGCTTATAATAAGACGCATTTTGTATCTGTTTTAGTTCGGTTGTGATTCAATGGTCATTCAGTTGTCATTCAGTTGTGCTTCTATTGTGCTTCACTGAAATCGATTCACGATTCACGACTCACTCTTCACTCTAAACGCTCTCCCAATATTTTCAATAATATCACTTGCGATCACTGATTCTTCTGATCCTTTTGATGCCGCATAATCACCAGCTAATCCATGTAAATAAACACCCACTAATGCTGCATGATTCGGGATATATCCCTGTCCCAGCAAAGATAAAATTATTCCAGTTAAGACGTCACCGCTTCCTGCAGTTGCCATTCCAGGATTTCCGGTTGAATTGAAATAGCATGAACCATCAGGCAATGCTATTGAGGTGTATGCTCCTTTCAGAATAACTATAACATTATATTTCTGTGCAAATTTAATCTGCATCTGGTTCCTTTTATAACCTGTTTTGCTATTTCCAGCCAGCCTTTCAAATTCTTTAGGATGCGGCGTTAGTATAGTCCCGGGTGGTAGAATATTTAACCACTCCTTGTTTGCAGACAGAATATTTAATCCATCTGCATCTATTACTAACGGCACTTTTGTTTTCTTCACCAGATCATACAAAGCTCTTTGTGTATTAACCTTTGATCCAAGTCCTGGCCCGATACCAATGGCACTGAATCCCGATAAATCAGGAACATTTGAAAAGACTATATCTGATGCATCTATACTTATTAGAGCTTCGGGTAAAGCAGTCTGAACGATTTGATAACCCGACTGCGGTACATGGACTGTGACAAGTCCTGAGCCAGTGCGAAGAGCAGCTCTTGCAGAAAGTACAGCAGCCCCCATCATTCCATAACTACCGGCAATCATTAATACATTTCCATAAGTACCTTTATGTGAAAATCTTTTTCTTTTTTTCAGATACCCTGGAATATCTGAAGAAATAACATAATTAAAAGGAGAGTCAGTTTCCTGGATAGCATGTTGTGATAGTCCGATAGATAATATACACCACTTCCCGGTATATTGTTCGTTTTCCCCAAAAAAGAATGAAAGGGCTGGAAAATGAAGAGTCAACGTCACATCAGCTTTAATTATATTATCAGGTCGGTTATCTGTATTATCCTCACCAAAAAGTCCGGATGGAATATCTATTGAAATCCTGATATTAGGTAAGGAATTAATAAATCTGATTAACCTTGCTGCAAATCCATCCGCAGGACGGTTGAGACCAGTACCAAATATGGCATCCAGAATAATATCATCCTCCTGGATGGAAGGCAGCTTATCATTATCATGTAAATCAAAAATTTCTGTTACACCAGTACTTTTCAGTCGTTCATAGTTGATTTGTGTATCCTGCGATAATTTTTCTGAGATCCGTATTATATAAACAGTTACTTTGTAATATTTCTGAGTGAGCATCCTGGCTACTGCAAGGCCATCGCCACCGTTATTTCCCGGGCCTGAAAATATAGTAAATGATTTTGTTTGATCATACTGTACTGTTAACCAATCTGCTATCTGGCAGGCTGCTCTTTCCATCAGGTCGATTGATGCAACAGGCTCATGTTCAATTGTGTACTTATCAATCTGCCGGATCTGTTCAGAGGTGAATATTTTCATAAACTAATTTTTAAGAGCATGGGGCATGGAGCATGGAGCGTAGAGCTTAGTATTGCTTTAATACAAAGTTAAAATTAAATAATTCAATTCTTTGTAACATCAATTTGTCAGATTGAGGACTGAAAAAGATTTCTATATTTGCTGAATTGTAAAATTAAGGTTTAATTAAAAATATCCATATGTTAAAAGGACATCCAAAAGGACTTCTGGTAGCTTTCTTCGCCAATATGGGGGAAAGGTTTGGATACTATACTATGCTGGCTATTTTCGTACTGTTTCTGCAGGCGAAATATGGTTTCGAATACAGAATCGCTTCCCAGTATTTTGGTATTTTTCTCGCATGTGTTTATTTCATGCCATTCTTTGGTGGAATTATTGCAGACCGGTTTTTGGGTTATGGCAAGACTATCAGTCTCGGCCTTGTGATCATGTTAATCGGATATCTTTTAATCGCAATTCCCACATCAATGGATGGGGGATTACCTTTGGTTATAACAGGATTAGCAGTCATCTCAATAGGGACCGGATTTTTTAAAGGAAATCTTCAGGCTCTCGTTGGGAACTTATATGATGATCCACGTTATTCAGAGAAAAGGGATGTTGCTTTCAACATTTTTTACATGGGGATAAATATTGGTGCAATGTTTGCACCGACAGCCGCCCAATCTGTTTATAATATGTTCCTGAAGAAGTTTAATCTTTTTTATAAGGCGGATATTCCGGCCCTGGCTCACAAATTGCTGAATGGAGACAATTCTGTTGCTGACAGGCTTCGTGGTCTTGCAGAATTACAGCCTGCATTTGCTTCTATGAACAATAATCTGGAAGAATTTTCAAGATATTACATTAATAACCTCGCGGAATCATATCACTGGGCGTTTGGAGTCGCATGCCTGTCCTTGATTGTTTCAATGATAATTTTCTGGGGATTCAGGAAGCATTATAAACATGCCGATCTGACTGAAAGGCAGAAATCGAAGAGCGAAGCCCACAAAAGTCAGATGGTTATTATGACCCCGGAACAGACCAGGCAAAGACTTATTGCCCTCGGATTGGTTTTCTTTGTCGTAATTTTCTTCTGGATGGCATTCCATCAGAACGGTGCTGCCATGACTGCTTTTGCAAGGGATTATACAGTTGATAAGGTTGCAAAATATACTAATATCTGGTTTGACCTTTTCGGACTCTTACCAATTTTTCTGACTGCAGTAAGTTTATATTTTGTTTTCAGGAAAAATGCCAGTATTCAATCAAGAATACTTGGTTTGATAGGAACAGCAGGTTTTATTATTCTTGCTCTTTTGCGGATTGAGGGACTGGGATTTTTTGGTATTCAGAACGTAAATCCGGGACATTTTTTTGCTGGATATAATGCTGAAAATGAGTTCACCCCGGAAAAATTTCAGCACTTTAATCCATTTTTCATCGTTGCTCTCACACCTTTAGTTGTAGGAATATTTAACCTGTTAAGGATTAAGGGTCGTGAACCTTCAGCACCAAGGAAGATTGGTATTGGGATGGTAATAACTGGAGTTGGTTTTATTATACTTGTATTAGGATCTCTATCATTAATAGGTTATTCACCAGAAGCATTAAGTGAAACCAGGGCTTCAGCGGATACGGCTGTAAGTCCGTACTGGTTAATTTCCACCTATTTTACTTTAACGATTGCAGAGTTATTCCTCAGCCCTATGGGGATCTCTTTTGTTTCGAAAGTTTCACCACCACAATATAAAGGTATGATGCAAGGTGGATGGCTGGCTGCAACCGCAATTGGTAATTATGGTGTAGCTCTTGTCGGGTGGTTCTGGAACAAGACAGAACTCTGGATTTTCTGGGGAATACTTGTAGTTTTCTGCTTTCTTGCAGCAACCTTTATATTCACTGTGTTGAAGCGTTTGGAGAAGGCTGCAAGTTCGTAGGAGCGTGAGGCGTGAGGCGTGAAGCGTGAGGAGTGAAGCGTGAGGAGTGAAGCGTGAGGCGTGAAGCGTGAAGCGTGAAGCGTGAAGCGTGAAAAGGTCACAGGGTCGCAGTATCTACAGTAATAAGTTCAGAACATACCTTTGAATTCCAATAATTCTTAATTTTATTTCCAGGATTGTTTTCTTGTGCTATTTGATTCCTTTCATATCTGGTAAATACTTTAAAGATTAGTCAGATGATTATTTGAAATGGGTATAATCTTTATATCTTGTAATTTGTTAATCTTATAATCTTTGAATCTGTAATCTTTGAATCTGTAATCTTTGAATCTGTTAATCCCTTATATTATGAGGTCTTTTAAAATTCTTCTGGTTTTCACCGGTTGTCTTCTGATTTCGCAAGGTGCACTCGCTCAGGAGCCGGCTATTGAAACCGTTATTCAGACTGGCCATTATGCAACTGTACGAACTGTTGCCTTTAGTCCGGATGGCATGTTTGCTGCCACTGGCAGTGCAGATAAAACAATCAAACTCTGGGAGATGGAACATGGACGGGAAATCCGTTCGTACCTGGGAAATATTGGTGCCGTTTGGGTGCTTGCTTTCAGTCCGGATGGGAAACTTCTGGCATCGGTAGATGCCAGCTATAACCTTACATTATGGGAGGTTGAAACCAGCAAAAAGATCCGTTCTCTGGAAGTACCTGATGATGATATCCTGTCAGTTGCTTTCAGTCCTGATGGTAGATACCTTGTTACCGGCACAGAAAATAACCATGCTATTGCCTGGGACCTTATAACGGGTAATGAAATCAGGCGATTTAAGGCTGAAATAACAGATATCCCAATGGAGAAGAATTTTGATTACCCGACTGCAAAAAGTGTAGAGTTCAACCCCGATGGGAAAAAACTTCTTACAGGAAGCAATGACCAGACCACTTTCATATTCGATTTTATTACAGGTAAGCAGATTAAAAAATTTAAATATGGTGAGATGTCATGTGCGACTTGCCCGATCTCTGCTTCCTTCAGCCCTGATGGCAAAAAAATAGTATATGGATATTTGGATTCAATATTTATTTCTGATTCGGAAACAGGTAAAATCCTGTTAACAATGGAAGGAGAACGGACACGTTACGAAGATGCTCTCTTCAGTAAAGATGGGAAATACATTTCTTCCTTCGAGTATAATAATGGCTATATATGGAATGCACAAACAGGAAAGCTGATAACCACTATTAACGAGGAGACATATGACATTACTGATATCAGATTCAGTCCTGATAATAATTATATCCTTACGGGTTGTGAAGACAGGATGGCCAAATTATGGAGAGTTCCATCAGGAAAAAAGGTAATGGAACTTAGAGGGTATCTAAATGATATGGATGAAACAATCCTGGAAGATAGCTACATGTACTGGGTGACATTTTTGAATGAAATAAAGCTCAGTCCCGACGGGAAATATCTGGCTATTGGGAAAACCGGTAATAATGCGAGGCTTATGGATTTTGAAACCGGAAAACTGATACGGACATTCAGGGGGCATGAAAATATTGTCATCTCCCTGGATTTCAGTCCTGACGGAAAATACCTGGCTACAGGAAGCATTGATGGAACTACTAAAATATGGGAAGTGGAATCAGGCAGAATGGTGCGCTCTCTTCCTGAAGGCACATCCAATTTACCTGATTTCTCCATTGATTTCAGTCCCGAAGGAGATAATATTGTCATCGGTAGCTGGGATGGTCTGGTTCGTATCTGGGATGTTCATACTGGTGAGTTAATCCAGGCAATTCGTGCACATGACGATGCTTCACCTTATTCCGTACAATTCAGTCATAACGGATTATATGTGCTATCCGGAGGTTTGGATGGTAAACTTAAAATTTTTGAAATTGATACAGGATCAGAGGTCAAAGAGCTTATTGGCCATACCGATGTGGTTTCATCTATCAGAAGACATCCTGATGGTAAACTTATGGTATCGGTCAGCTGGGATGGCAGGGTAAAAATCTGGGATGTTGGAACAGGAATGCAGGTGAAACGTTTTTCAGCTCATGATGCAAGAGTACAGGCTGTTGATATAGATGTAACGGGTAAATATATGGTGACAGGCAGCGACGATAATACTGCTAAACTCTGGGATATTGCAGAAAGCAGGTTAATCACCACCTTCATCGGTCATGCGGGTACCGTAAGTTCTGTTAATATAAGTCCCGATGGGAAATTTCTTATCACAGGCAGTCATGATGGAACGATTAAAAGCTGGGATATGAAAACTGGTAAAGAGTTGCTGACATATATTTTTATTGGTGAAAACGACTGGCTGATAAAGACAAAGGAAGGCTATTTTGATGCTTCCGACGGAGCAAAAAAATCAATTTTTTTCGTTAAGGGCACGCAGATCTACAATATCGACCAGTTTTTTGAAGAATTCTACAGACCAGGACTGCTGAATGAAGTTTACCGGACCGGTGGGCAGATCAAAACTGAAGCAACCCTTCTGAAGCGGCTCGAAGAATCTCCTCCACCAACTGTCAATATCGTACCTCCTGAGGACGGAGACACGATCCGTAAAAGTTCCCTGCCATTAATGGTTAGACTTATCAATAACGGAGGAGGTATACAGGAGATCAGGATACAGAATAACGGTAAAAGCCTTCCTTTCGACAATTCCTGGTTACAACAAATCAACAGGGAAGGGAAATATTTTTCAAGAACTATTAATATTGACCTTGTTCCCGGGGAGAATAAGGTGCTGATTTCAGCATACAGCTACGGAAGGATCGAATCACAACCTGATACCATCACTGTCTTTTATAAAGGACCCCAAAGAGTAATTAATTGTTACCTGGTAGCCATTGGAATTAATGAGTACCGTAATCCCTCACTTGACCTCAATTATGCCCGAGCTGATGCTGAAGCATTCAGTAAAATAATCCAGGACCGAAGCATTGGCTTATTCAAAAAAATTGAAATTCATGAATTAATTGATACGGCGGCAACAAAAAACAATATTTTATCTCTGATGGATGACCTTTCGCGGATTGTAAAACCAGAGGACGTCCTGCTGTTTTATTATGCAGGCCATGGAAGTATGGTGGAAAATAAATTCTTTTTTATCCCGACCGAGAGCGTCAGTCTGTATCAGGAGGATAAGTTAAACCAGGAATCAATTTATGCCGGCCTTGTCCAGGAAAAGCTTAAAAACATTCCTGCCCTTAAACAAATTGTGATACTGGATGCCTGCCAGTCGGGAGGATCTACTGAGATTCTGGCTCAAAGGGGTGCATCTGAAGAAAAGGCTCTTGCACAGTTATCAAGGGGTTCCGGGGTACACGTTCTGGCTGCATCCGGAAGTGAGCAATTTGCCGCAGAAGTAAGTGAGCTCGGGCATGGTGTATTCACCTATATCATACTGGATGCATTACAGGGCAGCGCTGATGGTGCACCAAAAGACGGTAATGTTACAGTTTATGAATTGAAAGCCTACCTTAATGACCAGGTACCGGAAATAACTGAAAAATATAAAGGCACTCCGCAATGGCCTTATACTTTCAGCATAGGAAATGATTTCCCGATTGTGAGAGAATAACTTGGAATTGAATAATAATTTACATTATGGCGTACCAATCGATAAATCCCTACACCCGACGGGTTATGGAAACATTTGAAACAATAACGGATCGGGAACTAATTAAAATGCTTAATACAGCGGAGCTGGCATTTGACAAATGGTCTCAAACCAGGTTTTCTGAAAAAGCAAACTTGCTTAATAATGCTGCTGCTTTACTTGAAAAAGAAAAAGCAAAACATGCTGAAATCATTACCTCAGAAATGGGAAAGCCTATCCGCCAGAGTATTGCTGAAGTTGAAAAATGTGCCTGGTTATGCCGTTATTATGCGGAACATGGCGAAAATTACCTCAAGCCTGTGACAATTGACTCCACTGCAAGGGAAAGCCAGGTTTGGTTTGAACCTTCTGGAATCATCTTCGCTGTTATGCCATGGAATTTCCCATACTGGCAGGTTTTTCGTTTCCTGGTACCAAATCTGGTTGCCGGAAATACAGGATTACTAAAACATGCTTCAAATGTTCCCAGATGTGGAATTGCCATTGAAGATTTGATTCACAGAAGCGGTGCGCCAGACGGAGTTTTCATGAACTTATTCATTGATTACAGTCAGGTTGAATCGATTATTGGTCATCACGCCGTTTGTGGAGTGACCCTTACCGGAAGTAATAATGCTGGTTATAAGATAGCTGAACTCTCAGGCAGACATGGAAAAAAATCTGTTCTCGAGCTGGGAGGCAGCGATCCATACATAGTTTTTGAAAGTGCAGATTTGGAAAAATCTTCTGAAACAGCAATAATGGCAAGATTTCAGAATAACGGACAAAGCTGTATTGCAGCAAAAAAATTCTATATACAGGATACCGTTTATGATCAGTTTCTTGAGCTGTTCAAAGCTGAAGTGTTAAAAATCAAAATAGGTGATCCAATGAATCCTGATACTCTTCTTGGACCGATTGCGCGTGAAGACCTTTTAATTGAACTTGAAGAACAATTAAAATTAATTCGGAAAAGCGGTGGAAAGATTATAACAGGAGGGAAAAGAATAAGTCCTGATTCACTCATTCTCGAACCTGCCATAATCATTGATTTACCTAAAGATTCCAGGGTAATGAACCAGGAGTTATTTGGACCAATAATACCAGTTTTTAAATTCCAGTCAGAAGATGAAGCCATCCAATTATCAAATGATACACCCTATGGACTTGCTGCCAGTGTATGGACCACGGTTACCGAACAAGCAAGACGGGTTGCATCCCGCCTGCAAACAGGAATGGTTACAATCAATGGAATGGTAAAATCTGAGCCGTCATTACCATTTGGAGGAGTGAAAACTTCTGGTTATGGCAGGGAATTATCGGAGTTCGGGATAAGGGAGTTTATGAATATAAAGTCTGTGAGTTTTAATTGAGTCGGAAGAGACATCCAAAGTCTTATAGACATTGGATGTTTTTTTTTAAAAATTGGAGTTATTAGTCAAATTTATCAAATGTATATTATTAATAATCAAGTTATTATCAGACTTCCAAAGTTTATAAGACTTTGGATGTCTGATCACCCCAGTTCCCTCTTATCGTCTCCTTTTTAAGAGATTCTTTTAACAACCTAAGGAATTCTTTTCTTGAAATTTCCTCCCCTCCAAGACTTTTAAGATGCATCGTCGACTGTTGTGCATCGATCAGATCAAAATCCCACGAGATTAATTTCCTGACCAGGTTGTAAAGTGCAACTTTGCTGGCATCCTTAATTAAATAAAACATCGACTCACCAAAGAATATCCGGCCCAGAGATACTCCATATAATCCTCCTGCAAGGCTACCATGGAAATATGTCTCGACAGAATGTGCGTAACCTTCTGAATGAAGCCTCCTGTATGCAACCATCATTTCACTGGTGATCCATGTATCATCCTGACCTTTACGTTTAACAATAGCGCAATTCTCTATTACTCTGTCAAATGCAGAATCAAATCTGACTTCAAACTTACCTGAATGAATTGTCTGTTGAAGTGATTTTGAGATCCTGAATTTCTTTGGAAAAAGAACCATTCTCGGATCAGGTGACCACCAGAGTATTGGTGACCCTTCAGAATACCAGGGAAAAATACCCTTTGAATAAGCCTGAATCAGGGTCGGGATTTCAAGGTCTCCACCAGCGGCAAGTAAGCCATCACTTTGTGATAATTCCGGATCAGGAAAAATAATGTCACCCATATAGTCTATTCATATTGATTTATTAATTCAAAAATAATTAAGTTTCCTTAGAAGCCCTCCTTCTGAATTGCAGGTTCATTTTTCAATTATTATTATATCTTAGCATATTATGCAGCAAAATATAATTCTTAATCGTCTTTTTTAAAAAAACCTGATGCTAAAAAATTATTTACTGATTGCTTTTCGAAATATCATTAAAAACATTGGTTTTTCCTCAATAAATATCCTGGGATTATCCATAGGTATTACCGCTACTTTACTCATTTTACTGTGGGTTCAGGATGAATTGAGTTTTGACAGATTTCATGAGAATGCGGAAAATCTTTATCAGGTGGAAGAAGATCAATATTACTCCGGTGAAGTGTACCATGTTACGGTTACCCCTTATCCCAGCGGACCGGTTTGG
>Ga0153916_10001152_pt1 | contig 18702 bp, 37 predicted proteins | sample Opewatmetagenome_FD_109642 | JGI IMG/M metagenome (GOLD analysis project Ga0153916, IMG submission 109642) | Freshwater wetland microbial communities from Ohio, USA - Open water 3 Core 3 Depth 4 metaG | ecosystem: Environmental > Aquatic > Freshwater > Wetlands | place: USA: Ohio, Lake Erie... | reverse complement strand
CTAGAACGACTGCAAATTTCTGGGCGAGATTCCAAGTTAAAGCACGTTTTGTAGAATTTTTGTTGGATGGAAAAACAGTAACATTCGATGGTACCAATTTAATAACCGATGTAATTTTTAAAACAACGAAAACTTTATCAACGAGTAATGAAATTTTCGACTTTAATCAAAGTTATAAATTGTATAGTGATAATACAGGGGCTGGTTCTACTAATACAAGATTATGGCTTGCAGGTCCCGATGGTGGAGAAATGGCATTCGGTGGTCGTGCCACAGGTGACCGAATGGATAACATTGCTTTTTTAACAAGACAAATTAGTATTCTCATGGATACTGGTTCTGGAAAAAACATAACAATTGATGATAGTTTCACAGGTGGAAGTGGTACAGAACCAGTCATTCATACAACGACAGATTTATATGGTCAACTTGGAACAACATCGATTAGATGGTATAGAGGATATGCAGGGGCATGGCTTACTACATCATCACAAGAAGTTAAAGCAGATATCATAGATGAAGATTTAGAAGAAGCTTATCAGATAATAAAAAGTACACCTATTCATAAATATAGGCTGAATAAAGAAAAGGAAACAGCCGGAGAAAATGCACCTTATTATGTTGGGGCAGTAGCTGAAGAATGCCATAAGGATTTAGTAGATGAGGCAGGAAAGAACGTAAATCTTTATTCGATGATAAGCATTCTAATGGCAGCAAACCAGAAAGTAATTGCTGATAAAGAAATACTAGAAGCAAAAGTCGAAGCATTAGAATCGGCTCTTTCTTTATTAACCAAAAGAGTTGAAGCATTAGAAGTCCTATAAATGGGACTTTGAAAGGAGGAATATAAATGAATGGATATAGTCATCATCGAAGTGCAGGGGATTTTGTAAGTAATATGCTGGTGAAAAATATTACTATCGGTACAACGGAAATTGAGTTAAAAGTTGGTGACAGTATATTGTACGGAAGAAAATTATTAGTAGCAGTTAATGATAGTTCATCCTTAGTTTATGTAAGTTATTTACCAACATTTACGGTTGGTGGAAGTGATTGTTATGTAATATATTCGGGTGCTATTGTAGAAATATCATTAAACCCTAATCCACCAGACGGAGTAGACTCAACAAGAGTGTATGCTAAGTTAGAAGAGGGAGAAACAACTATAAAAATAGTGGAGGTAAGTTAATATGCCTAATATGTTTAAAACAGAAGTGCTTAGACAAACACCTTATTGGCTGAACTTTTTATTCGCAGGTCAAATGTATATCGCATCTCATTCTTATACGATAGGAAATGGAGCTACCGCATATGTTGAGTCAATCATACCACCTACAACTGGTAAAATAATTCATTTATTAACTAGAGGTATAACTGTAGAGGGTGGAGGACCTATTACTATAGATTTATATGAAGCACCAACTGTTACAGATGGAACAACACCGTTTATTATGTCAAACTTAGATAGACGGTCAGCAAAAACACCAAGTTGGCAGCTCTTTTCAGACCCTACAGGAGTAAGTGGTGGCACTCATATATCAACAGATATCGTATCAACAGGAGGTGGACCAAAAGCAACAGGGGCTCTGGTGAGTGGCACAACCGAATTAATTTTTCATCCATCTTACAGATATGTATTGAAAATGACTAATTTAGGGTCACTTGCCAGTACAGTCATAGTAAGTTACCTATGGTATGAATCTGGGAATTAGGAGATGATAAAATGGGAAAACCTATTTTAATTATTATCGACCCCGGTCATGGTGGTGATGAGCCGGGAGCTGTGTGTCCAGAGTTCCATGAAAAAGATATGAACTTAAAAATCAGTTTGTATCAGTTTGAGAGGTTCAAAGAATTAGGTGTTGAGGTAGGGATTACAAGGGATACTGATAAAACAATTTCAGCAATCAATAGGGCAAGAATTGTCAGAACAAGTGGTGCTAAAGTGTGCCTATGCAACCATAACAATGCTGCATCCTCACCAAACGCAGATGGAGCTACTGCTATATACTCAATATTTTCAGACGGTAAACTGGCAAGGATGATATTGAATGAAATAAGCAGAGAGGGACAGGAGATAAGAAAAGCATACACAAGAAGAGGTACATTCAATAAAGATACGGATTATTATTATATGCATCGAAATACCGGGAACGTGGAAACAGTCATTATTGAATATGCATTTTTGACTAATACAGAAGATAGGAAAAGGCTTATGAAGAACTATGAAAGATATGCCGAAGCAGCGATAAGAGCCACTTGTGACTATCTTGGTATTAATTATAGTCCACCAAAGGAAACCGACCCAGATGAGCCACAGGAGAAGCCAGAAGAGGAATTGTGGATTGTTCAAACTGGAGCATTCGAAGAGGAAAAGAAAGCTCGTGAACAGGCAACTAAACTTCTTGAAGCAGGGTTTCCATCATATGTTTTTAATGTTAATAAAAGACGATAGGAGGATTTTTTATGGAGCAAGAAATATATGGAATAGCATTACTACCAATCATCATCGGTTTATTGGAAGTTATAAAACTGTTCAAAGTTCCTACAAAATTCATACCTCTTATATCACTTGCAATCGGAATTTTAATGGGAATATTTTTTATAGCACCGGGAGAATACCCTAAAGCAATTCTTCTTGGAATTCAATTAGGATTGGCAGCAGTAGGTCTACATTCTGGGGTTAAGAATACACTGGGGAAGAATGATAATTCAAAGTAAGTAACAAAATGGGATAATTATGATAAAAGGTGTGGTAAATCTACACCTTTTTTTATTTACAATATATGGGACATACTGTATAATATTGGTAAAGGGGTGTGGTGGTGAATGGATAGTAAAACTAATTTGATGATAGAAGACAATGTCCCTCTGGCTTATTATGTTACTAAGCGATGGGCTCTTAAAACCAAGAGTTATGAGGAAACATTGTCATGCTGTTTCATGGGATTAGTTAAGGCAGCTGGCGCATTTGATGAAACTAGAGGTTTCTCATTTGCCACATTTGCCACTAAGTGTATGGAAAATGAAATTCTTATGTACTTAAGAAAGCAAAACAAAGTATATAAGCATGAGGAACTGTTCTGCAGCTTTATGCAAATAAAAGATAATGGGGATGAGTTCGATGTATCAGAAGTTGTTCTAAATAAAGGTCAATCAAATAATAATGTTGACGAATGGATAGAGAATGAAATTATGAAGATTAATCTACGAAAAGCACTAGCAAAATTAAAACCAAAAGAAAGACATATTTTATTTGAATACGCAAATGGAAATAGACAGTCAGAGATAGCACGTAGATATGGATTATCACAAAGTTATGTAAGTAGGATAATTCATAGTTGCAGGAATAAATATATAAAATAAAAAAGATGCGCTTATACAAGGCATCTTTTTTCTATTTGTTCCGGCAACCAGAATGGTCTATTATCTGCAAGAGCAAAAGGTTCTGGCAATTTTCCCCGACTATAATATACTGAGGTTTTCATTCTATTCCAACCCATAATTGAGCCTGCTTCCGTTAAGCCCAGAAGTGTAATCTGGTTCCCATTTATAATATGCTTATCATTTATAAAAGAGGTTATCTGTTCTAAGTTCCAGAATGACCTATGACCGACTACATATTCCGGCTTAGGAAACAATCCTCGGCTGACATATACAGAAATTTTTCTGCCCTTATCATCCCAACCTAACAATTGATTAAAGCCTGCCATTCCATAAATCTCTATTGACATATCAATACCCACCTATTCAAGTTTTATAAGACCTTTTTCAATTAATCCAGATACCATTGAACTGGCTCTATCATCCACTTGACTTCCAGTTATAGGAATATGAATAGCATGCATTCTCCATAAATGGTCTTGAAGCCAATCAATATAATTTTCCATGCTTCCGAAACTGTCTGGGTCAAATGCAGAGCTTCGCATCGATTCAAGTATTTCCAATGCAGTATCGGATTTTTTAAAAATTAAAGTTTTCATAGTCTCCCCCTTTTTGTATAAACAGTATACTATAACAAGTTGGTAATGTCAACATGGAATTATAAAGAAAGGAAGACCTATGCAGGTCTTCCATATCTCCAAGCTGCGTTTCCTTCAAGGTTCTTTAGTAAGTGCAGCCTTGCTGTTTTATATTCATCACCGATTAATCCAAGGTTGTTTAAAAATACACGAAATGTGAATTTGACATTATCACTTTGAGTCTTTGTAGACCTTGCATTTTTTAACTGAATAGCCTGCGCTGAGATTGCTAAACAAAACTGAATGTAGGCTTTCACTTCTCCGGCATGAAGTGTGGCATTGAAATATCTAAATTCAACCGTTTGTGCATACCAGACATTGTGTAAATTTAAACCAAAATATCTAGAACTGCTGTAATGAGTGCATCTATCATTATAACCTTTATACCACATATCTCCAAGTACAGATAAATCATTGGTTTTGGCTTTGTTTACCGCTTCCACTAAATCGCTTCGGATTGGCTTACAAAAACTGCTTTTTCTATGACCATCAACACCGAATGCTTGGAACATCATATCTTCTTTTGAATTTACGATGTTTATAAGATTTCTTAAGGTCTTTGCATTGTGGTTAGCTTTATCAACATGGATATGAATACCACATGACCAGTCAACCTTTGCGCCAGTTTTTCTTAAGAGCCTAATCACATCTTGAAGAAGTTCGATATCTTCATATTTCAGAATTGGTGTCACAAGTTCGCATTGTTCATCTTCTCGACCATTGATGGAGCAATCTTTTACGACCTTCCATTTCCTACCTTGATTATCAATTGTATACCAAGCGGAATAACTGGATGTATATTCTGGGGTAGACCACCCAAACTTATTAGCGATAGCGAATGCAGCTTCTTTTCTAGTGATATTTTTGAATTCTAATTCTAAGCCAAAGTTTTGTTTTTTCATCATTTCCATTTTATGTAATCTCCCTTTTTAGTTGGTTTGTTGTGTTCTTTACTATGTGTTTAGTATACCATAGCCTGTTGGGTTTGTCAACAGATATGTAAAAGATTATCAGCTATTTATCAAAGAAAATTTAATGGTGTGATTTAAATTTAAGCATAAAAAAAGGCTGCCGGAGCAGCCCATTTTAAAAGTTTTTATTTGCTTTTGTGCCCAAGTTCATAAGCCATTTCAAGGGCTTTTTTAAGGCTCCAGACAGATACTTCATGGAAGTCTAAACTATCACTCATTCGAGTTTCAAGGGTTTCAATATTAAGTATTTCATTAGCGATTTTTTCAAGTTCAATTTTTTTATTTTTCATTTTTATAATCTCCTTTATGATTGGTGTTCTTTACTATGTACCTAGTATACCATAGTATGTTGGGAATGTCAACAAAGATATAAAAGATTTTAGCGTGAAAAAGGATGCTGGAGTAGTTTAATGGTGTTGACATTTCCAACAAAAAGAGTTATACTAGCATTACCGAAAGGAATAAAAATGGGGGGTATCAAGAATGCAATTTCCAAATAGAAACATAGTTGAAATGTTACGAAAGCAATACCCAACAGGCACAAGAGTAGAGCTGATTGAAATGGATGATTTACAAGCACCACCTATCGGCACACAAGGCACTGTAAAGGGTATTGATGATACTGGGTCTATTATGGTTCGCTGGGACAGTGGAAGTTCACTAAATGTTATTTATGGTGTGGATTTGTGCCGGAAAATAGTTTAGGTAAATTATCTAACTATTTTAAAAAAACATGTGAATATTTGTAATATTTTGTTTGCATAAATGTAAAATTATAGGTATAATTAGGTTGTATTAATGGTACAAGTTTAAAAATTATTTAAATTGGAGGTTACTATGGGAGATACTACAAGATGCAAAAGAGGAATGGTTTTCTGGATTGATGATAAAAATAATCAAGACAAAAACGAAAATGTTATTAATGTTAATTATGGCCGAGAAGTTAAAGAGATTAAAAGCCATGTAATGGCAGGAACAAGACCATGGTTAGTGATATCATGTGACGAATCAAATACTAACAGCCCAATATGTAATGTGATACCAATAACATCAACCAGAGAGGATGATTATGTTTATCATGTACCATTTTTTCATAATAACATAAGATACACAGCACTTATAGAACAAATAAAGACAGTAGATAGCATTTCCTTATCTGGGTATTTATACACATTAGATGAAAAGACAATAGAAAAGATAGAACTATCAATGCTTTCACAATTTGGAATACATCAGCGACTATCCTGTACCGAAGAAACACTTATAGAAGTTGTAAATTTAATAGAACCGACCATTAAAAAAGTTATGCTTGATAAAGCAAATATAAGTAGCAAAGTTATTACATCGAGTAACATAGAAGATATAGCAATCAAGATAAGCCAGAACATAGAAGAATTATTCGCTACATATCCAGAACCAAAAAAACTAGAACCAATCAAGCCAAAAGTAATCGAGAAGCCAGAAGAATTTATAGAACCAGAAGAAACCCTGCCGGATGCATTTGAACCAAATCAAGAACCAGAATGGCAGCAGGAAGAAGTCCATCCAGAGCCGATGAACGAACAGCAAGCACCAGAACGGATAATAACAACGAATCAACCGACACAATTTAAACAGCCTACAGATAAGACAGCAAAGAAGCAGACAGCATCAAAAAAAGAGAAAATCAAATCTGAAAAGAAAAAGAATGGTCAGAGAAAATGGACTTATGAAATGAAACTGGAATTCTTATCAGATTGTGAGAAAATGAGTATCCCGGATATTATGAGAAAATGGGATATGCCAACGAAAGGAAGTTATTATACATTCAAATATCAAATCAAAAAAGAAATAACAGAAATGGAACAAATAAAAAAAGATAAGGCAGTATAAAAAACTGGGCTGCTATAAGCAGCCCTTTAATTTTAAGTTTTGATGTTTTAAGAACATATCCAAATATTCAGCATTCAATCCAAAGTCATGATATCCCTGTCTTATGACATTATAATAACCGAGTGATGGGTTTGCTGGTCTTGGGATGCCAAGCATGAAATAGGTCATAGCTTCCACAGTTTTATTATTATGGTCTTTCACTTTGACTATTTTCTTTTGATAAAGAGTAGGAAAGCCCTCATAAATATCAAGAGCTTTTTCACATTCGGGTGTTATCTTCCAGAGTCCACCCGGAACAGAGAAGCCATCATCTGGTTCGATAGTGGCAACACTCCAGAATTCCAACCGGTAATGTTGAAGTATAGCGGTTCCCATTGGGATGGCAGCAGGGCATCTTTTTCCCATTTGTGCTAAATTGAGGTTAGAACCATAGCAAAAGTAATATTTTGATTTTTTAATCATAGTTATTTTCTCCTTATTCTTTGATAGAGCTAGGATGCTATTGGGGGGCATCCCAGTTCATAATCATTACACTTCATACACATAATGTAAAATAAATCTCCACATTATTAATCCAGTTATGCTGTTATAAGTTACAACGACATCATATTTAGAGTTATCGAATTCTTTTCTAACTGTAAAAATGCCATTCTCTGATTTCACTTGCCATCTTACAGTTCCAGTTTTCAACCAGTTCATAATATCATTGTAATATTCATCAGTTGGAAGATATCCATATTCACTTCCATGTATGGGTGCTTCCCATGCTAATTGATTAAAATTTAATATCATGATATCTCCCATCAAAATGAATTTTTTGCTTTGCACCCGGTCAGTTCATCTTCTCGGCTATTGGTAATTGCTAACGCTCACTCACGAGTATATGGGACTGACATTTTTTTATAATCTTTTCGGGATTACCGAGTGCATTTTTTTGTTTTGCTGTACCTTTGGTACAAGATAAGTATACCATAGCGTGTTGGGAATGTCAACAATGATTTGGTTTAATTTTACTGGCAAATTTACGTAATTAATAAATATTTGCTGTTGACGAAAATATTTTCTTTTTCTATAATGGATGAATAGTATTTAATATATAAAAAAGGGGAGTGAAAACTTAATTGATTCGCTTACTTGTAGCAAGAAAGAAAATGGGACTATCCCAGATAGAACTTGCCGAACGTGCCGGAACAACAAATGTTCAAATAAGCAGGATAGAGAATGGAAATGTAATGCCGAAATCAGACTTATTAAAAAAGCTATCAGAGATATTAAATGTTTCAATGGATTACTTGATGGATGAATCAGACGATGAAACAATGAAAAACTAAAGCATTGGGGGGAATATCATGAAAGTTATTGCAGTCAGCAATCAAAAGGGTGGAGTTGGAAAAACTACAACAGCCATAAATCTGGCAGCATCACTTACAACAATAGGCTATAAGGTTTTAATAATTGATGCAGACCCACAGGCGAATGTTACAAGTGGACTAGATATGAAAGGAAAGATAGAGTTCGGAACTTATGAAATTCTTTCCGAATCTGCAACACCGAAACAAGCCATCACACCAACTAAATGGGATGACTTATATATCATAGGAACATCAATAGGACTTGCAAATGCAGAACTTGAACTATCAAGCAAGGTTGGTAGAGAAACAGTTCTAAGGGATGCAATCAAAGGCGAAAAAGCCATTAATCATAATTTCGACTATGTGATAATAGATACAAATCCTTCACTTGGAAACCTTACCATTAATTCCCTGGCCGCAGCCGATGAAGTTATAATACCGATAGAACCGGGGCTATACGCATTAGAGGGCATTAACTATTTAATAAAAATTATTAATCTGATAAAAACCAAAATCAATCCATCCTTAAAGATTGGTGGTGTGCTATTAACCAGAGTTGATACAAGAACTAATATAGCAAATGAATTTATTGAAAAATTAAAAGAAATCTTCGGGGATAGAGTTTTTAATACCATTATCCATACTAATGTTAAAATAGGGGAAGCTGAGAATAATAAAACACCTGTTATATTTCATAAGCCAACCAGCAGGGGAGCTATTGAATATCTAGAATTTGCAAAGGAGATATCATGGCTGTAAACCGAAAAAAAAATGAAAGTGTTGAGAGTGAAATATTAGATGGTCTAAAAATCCTTGACTCCGGGGGATATAAAAGAAACGATAAGGTATTAAAAAAAGATGTAGAAAACTTGATTAAAATTCATCCCACAGAAGCAGGAAAGAAAAAACGAAGTTATATGCTAACAAAAGAACAGATAGATAAAGTCCAGTTAATGAAAATCAGACTAGATAAAGACTATAGTGATATTGTAGGGGAAGCAATAGATGATTATTATAAAAAAATTATGGGGTGATTATGATTAAAGTATGGCGAGGGGAAATAGAAATTCTAACTATGCCACTATTAGATAACGTTCCAAAAGGAAGAGAGGGCTGGGAAGAGATTAGCTGCCCTGTTTGTGGAAGAGCCTGTTGGAGAAGACCAGAGCAAGACCAGCTCGAAAAAATGGGGATGAAAGCAGCCTGCACTCTGTGTGCTTTAAAGGGGGAATATAAATGATGTTAACAATACAAATGATTAATGATGAAATAGATATTCGGATAAAAAAATTAATAGAGTTTGAAGTGGATGCTCTGAAAAAAAAAGAAAGACCACTGGCTAACATTTTGCAAGTAAGAAGACTGGAATACGAATCATTTAAAAGCTGGATGGAAAGCAGGTGTGATGATGTTGGATGAAATACTAGGAAAACATGCAGTATTAAGTGAAAACCCGACTATCGAAGAAATAGCCCAACACACAATCGGGTTCTTTGAAGCAGACTGGAAAGTGTCGAGAAAATATATTGTTGATGAAGTGAAGCCATATAAATCTAAACCAATAAATAATTCAAAGATAAAAAGCCAGTTTGCTACTATATATTTATACTTGGAATTCATTACAAACCATTATGCTGAATATAAATTTGATGGTATCCCGGAACTTGCACAAAAAGAGTTGTATACATGGGATAATAAAGGTGGGTTCTGTATTTATTCATCCATTCTTAGTTTTTGTTTATTATATGAGGATGGGATATTCAACAATGATGATTTAAAATTGGTGCAGGGATTTTATAAACACCCAACACAAGGGATATTACAATTATTAAATTGCACTGGTCAACAAGTTGGAATTCATGCATTTATTACTGCAGATGGCGCAGTCATTGATTTTGGAATATGCCAAGAAAAGTGTGTCTTTGATTTTGATGGATACATACTTGGTGATATACCAGAGGGCATGGAGCTGTATGGATGGGAAGAAGACTTTCAAATTGTAAAGGCATATGCCAGAGAAATAGCAAGAGAATCCGGCATGACATATAGAAACTGGATTGAAAGACATAAATACGATTCGTTATTAGTAGCAAAAGAAGCATTAAAAAACTATAAACGTAAGCTAGTAGAACAACAACATAGGAGGTAATTACAATGAACAAAATAGTATTATGGAGAGAAAAAGACGAACCGAGAACCAACGTGGAGCATAAAAAGGTATACCACAGTCCAGATGGATTTGAGTGGGGTTATAGTGGCTCAGGTCCTGCAGAGTTAGCACTTAATATATTACTTTATTATCTGGATGAGGAAGCAGCCATGAGATTACATCAAAACTTTAAAGCAAAATTTATTGCATCAATGCCATTTGAGGGTGGAATTATTAATGAAAGCGAAATAAGAAACTTCATAGAATGGAACATGGTGGTGAGTTAACCTATGAGCGAATATATTACAACTGGCATATCTGAATTTGATATTAACAAATTTGTCAAACCGATAAATAGACGTTGCTTTAATAAACCATATGGTGGATTATGGGGATGCAGATATGAACCAGAAAATGAATATGTTTCTTCTTGGGTAGAATGGTGTATAGGAGAAAACTTTGATGCAGATTTAAAGACTGGTATTATATATTCTTTAAAAGATGATAATCGCAAATACACAATAAATTCTTATGGGAATTTAAAAGCCATCGTTAATAAATATCCACTAAGAGATGAAGCCATTCCAAAAGGTATGTTTAATCCAGTGATGGATTACGAAGCTATTCAAAATAAATATGATGTGATTGAATTAACGTACCAAGGACAATGTACTACAAGATTAAGTCATCCACATTCACTCTATGGATGGGATGTAGCCTGCATCCTAATTCTTAACCCAGATATAATTACAAATGTTCGACCATGGCATGAATAATAGCCGGAACAACCAAGAATCGTCACCTTCACAGGTGGCGATTTTTTTACCATCTAATACACATAGATAAATACACCCAATGAGTGTATAATAAAGTTATAAACAACAAACCAAACAGCAAAAGGAGAACAGCATGAAGACATTTGAAATCGGCAGGACATACACAACACAAAGCATCGGAGATAGAAATTGCATATTCGAAATCGAAGTAATCGGAAGAACAGAGAAAACCCTTAAATACATATATGAGGGCAAAGAGCGCAAGAGTAAAATTAAAGCAAATAATGAAGTGGAATACATAACACCAGACAATTACAGTTTTGCGCCAGTATTCAGAGCAAATAAAATAGCATAAAACATAAAAAAAGCTATCATCCTGCACTGGAAGATAGCATTTTTTATGTCTGCGTATTGGGGAATAGAAAATACTTTACAAGTATAACCAAATAAAATACATTTGTCAACGACATACAATGTTTTAATTTACCAATTGCAAAACCCACTCAATGAGTGTATAATAAACCAAGGATGATATGCAGACAATTATGAGAGGTATGGTATGACAATAAAAGAAATTAGAGATACAACCGGGCTTACACAAACTGAGTTCGGAGAGTTGCTCGGCATCCCTGTAAGAACAATTCAAAACTGGGAAAAAGGATATAGAATACCGCCAGCTTATATTATCGAACTGGTAAATTTCAAAATAAAAAGGATTTATAAAAACACGAAAAGGGAGAGTTAAAAAGATGAAGATAATAATTAAAAGAGTTGGAAAAGAGCCGGAGATGATGAATGTTAATGCTGTTTATCGATGTGATGTGATTTCGATGATTAACACAGACTTAACAGATACTATTCATTTATCCGAAGATACACTATTTAGAATGTGGGTCGATGAAGAGGGACTAATAAAACAACTAGACCTAAATTTCTTTATAGCAACAAATAATCCATTCTTTCCAATTCAGACTATAGTCGGGGATGTAATCTTTGCCAGAATTAAAAAGCCAGATTATACGAAAGAGTTATATGATTATGAACTGGACAATATCACAAAAGAAGATATCCTACATATGGATAAACTATTAAAACCACATTACCAATATGGTTTGTATCAAGAGTATATGAAAAAGAATTTATACTAAGGAAATTAGTCAAGGGAGAGGAAACGAGAATATGAAAATTAGAGTATGCCCAAGTTGTAATAAAACATATACAGAAGTTCCGGCATTAAGCAGGAAAGACAACAAAACACCGATATGCCCAGCGTGTGGAATGAAAGAAGCACTTGATAGTATACCAAAAGAATATTTTAATAAGAAGGCTGAAAAGTAGGATGGGTGTAGTATATGGGGAAGAAACAAAGAGAAAGGCGCATACAAGGGTTATGCGCCTACTGTGGTGGGAAGATGGACAGAGAGGGATATCTCTGCAGCAAGTGCAATGACCAATCGAATGAGTGGAAACACAACCGGGTACTGGAGCTTCACAACAATTCTAAGTGTGTTAATTGCAGCCAGAACTTAGACCGAGAGGGATGGTTCTGTAAGGAATGTGCTGCAAAACTCAATAGCCATTCTAAAGTTAGAAATGCATTCAGACGAGCGAATGGATTATGTATTCAATGTGGCTCTCCTTCCGAGGGATATTATTATTGCATTCGGTGTAGGAACTTAAAGAATGAAAGATACTGGGTTAAAAAATTAGGATTAAAAGATTAAGTAGATAAAAACATACCAATTGACGTACGGTATTAAGTACGGTATAATGTAAACATAGGAGGTGATACTTTTTGAAAACCTTAAATGTTACACAGGCAAGACAAAATATTTATAATTTAGTTGACGATACAATTGAACATCATGAACCAATCCAGATATCAAGCAAAAAAGGGAATGTTATTCTAATATCTGAAAATGATTTTAATTCCATCCAAGAAACATTGTATTTATTATCAATTCCGGGAATGAGAGAAACGCTAATTGATGGAAAAAATACACCAATAGATGAGTGTTTGACATCAGAGGAGATAGGATGGGATATAGAATAGTATTTACAAAAAGAGCTACAAAAGATGCTGAAAAATTAGAGCAGGCAAAGTTAGATAAAAAAGCCAAAGAGTTACTAAAAATTATTAGAAATAATCCATACCAGAATCCACCACCTTATGAAAAGTTAGTCGGGGATTTGTATGGTTCATATTCCAGAAGAATAAATATTCAACACCGAATTGTATATGATGTGATAGAAGATGAAAAAGTTGTTAAAATTTTAAAAATGTGGACACATTACGAATAATTAAAAAGCTAGAGCCATCCAGTCGGATGGTTCTTTTTTGAATTCGGCTCATGGCAGCAGGGTTCTTTTTTCTTACAAAGGAATCCAGTAGACAAACCCAACAATCAGTTTATAATAAGCCATAGAAACAAACAACAAAACAGCATGATTTTAAAAAGGAGATTACAAAATGAAATGTAAAAAATGTGGTAGCGAAAATGTTAGTGTGCAGGCTGTGACAGTTCAAAAAAATAAACACCATGGAATTATGTACTGGTTTTTTGGTGGGTGGTTCTTAGATGCGATGATTTGGCTTTTCTTTTTTATACCAAGATTATTTATTGCAATTTTTATGCCAAAGAGAACTAAGAGCGTAGTAAAGACCGTAGCGATTTGCCAACACTGCGGTCATAAATGGAATGCATAATATGAAGATGGTAAATCAGAGAGGGGTGGCAGCAGCCACTTCTTTTTTTTCCATAAAATCAGATAAAATTACATGAATTTGACACAACTACAATTGTGACAAATTCAAAAATGGCTAAAATCCAGTGTTTATAGGGCTTGTACGAATTATCCCAGATATTACTATTATTAATTTGACATAACGTATGGTAAAGTAAAGTTTAATTTGCTATAATTAGGACAAGTACCAAACAGAAAGGAAAAGGCAGATGAAATATGTACAGCCAATAAGAGATAAAAATAAAATAGAACAGATGAAAAATGAACTGTTAAAAGACGGTTATAGAAATTATTTACTTTTCGTTCTCGGTATTAACACCGGGTTACGAATCAGTGATATATTAAAATTAAAAGTAAAGGATGTGAGAAATAAATCCCATGTTCCAATACAGGAAAAGAAGACAACCAAAATAAGACGATTTTTTATAAATAGCCAACTAAGTGAAGAACTAAATAAATACATAGATAATATGGATGATGAACAGGTTCTATTCGTCAGCAGAAAAGGAATTAATAAATCCATTACAAGGCAACAGGCATATAATGTACTTAATAATGCTGCTGAGAGAGTGGGACTAGATGAAATAGGAACTCATACCCTAAGGAAAACATTTGGATATTGGCATTATAAAAAACATAAGGACATAGCATTGCTGCAGGAACTGTTTAACCATTCAGCTCCATCCGTAACACTTCGATATATAGGTATCAATCAAGATATCATGGATGCGAGCTTAGTAGACTTCTTTTTATAATAATAAATTAGGGAGGTAGAATATGAATCGTGATATCTTAGAATTTGATAGTTGTTCATTATATGAAATTGGAACTAACCTGGATGGGTTAATGAGGAAGATCGTTTCCCTGCCTTATGGCGAATATGATATTGATAGTATCGATAGTGTTCCTTACATAAAAATTGTGGAATTATTATTAAGCTTTCAACTTACTATAAATAAAAAAATTACCTTAGTGCAGCATGAGAATAGATATTATGTAAGACTAATAAATTTTCAAGAATATATAAAAAGCAATATGAATTTATAATTTAATAAAAAAATTATATCTAAATATGTATATTTTTGACAGTGCTTTTAGTATGGTAAAAATCCCCTAATGTTGTTATAATAAGCTTGTATTATTAATTAACAATGTATAAACCAACGAGGGGAAAGGCTGTGATAGTATTTTTTTAAGTGTATTGGAAGTCAAAGAAATATTAATGCAAGAGCATAGAAATATTTTACAGAAATTAACAAAAGAAGAAATCGACAAAATAGTAGAGGAATTAAAAAAAGCAGCGTAGTTAGCTGCTTTTTATTTTTTCTATTGCTCCAATATAATTCATTAACTTATCTACGGTGTGTTTGTCAATTGTATCAGATTTTATAAGTCCGGCTTCTCTCATTTTATCCATCATGTAATTAACAGACTCTTCTTCATTTCTAAAATCGGTAATACCCATCAAATAATCAATTGAAACACCGAAATAATTTGATATTGAATATAACGCTTCAAGTGGTGGTTCTCTATCGCCACATTCATAGTGACCGACTGCTCCTTTTGTCTTTCCGATGGCTTCTCCCATTTCTGTTTGAGTAAGCCTTTTTTCTTTCCGTAGTTTTTTAAATCTTTTTGCAAATAATTCTCTATCGTATTCTAGCATGGCAAAAAAGTTCCTCTCTTTATTTATTACATTTATATTAAGGCTTGTACTATTTCATAACCACAATATCCATTTTAACAAAATTCCTATTCGTTGACAATATGCAAATTAATGCAAAAAACATTATAAAATCGACATTCAAAATGATACTGACTGGTAGTTAATTTGTGGAAATATACTCTTTTATGTTGAAATAAACCCAAAACGGTGCTATAATACTAATATAGATAAAAAGGAGGTCACCTAAATGGATATTACTGAGCTGAAAGCAAACCTTGTATATGCAAGAGTAAAAAAGGGTCTGGGTTCTGGTGAATTAGCTGAGAAGTTAAAAATGCATCCGAACACATACCGAAAGAAAGAAAACAATCCATTAAGATTTACTCTTGATGAGCTGTTCGATTTAAAGGATGTCTTAGAAACAGAAACTATCGACCAAATATTTAAGAAAGGGGCATAGGATGGAAGCATTAAATCTTAATATGTTAGAAGAACTTGAAATCGAAGAATATGAACAACAGCCAGAAGAAACAAAGCAAAAGTTCAAAATATCAGATTTGAATCAAGCATCATGGGCTTTTCGCAAGATTGCAGCATTTGAAAAGAAGCAGGAAGAAATAGATGCACTTGCTAACATGGAAATTGGCAGGATTAAAGAGTGGAAAGATAAAGAACTGGAGAGCATACAAAAATCAATTCGTTTCTTTGAGGGGCTTCTGGGACTGTATTTGATGGAACTTAGAGAGTTAGACCAGAAAGCCAAAGTAACGACACCATATGGAACGGTAAGCACCCGGAAGCAAAAACCACAGTGGCAGATAAAAGATGATGAGCTTCTCGGATGGTTAAAAGAAAATAACCATGAAGACCTTATCAGAACCAAAGAAGAGCCAGCACTTGCAATCATGCAGACAACTTTTAAGATAGTCGGAGAAAGTGTCGTAGACATAGCAACTGGAGAACTGGTGGCAGGCATCAGAATTATAGAACAGGATGATAAAATAGTGGTGAAAACCAAATAGAAAGGATTTTAAATTATGAATGAAGTGGTTGTAACAGAATCAAATAGAATTATCGATATGGTCGATTTAGACACTCTGGAGAGCGTCATGGGAAGAATAAATAAGTTTCAGCAATTAGTACAGAAAAACTTAAAACAGGACTTAGACTACGGAATTATACCGGGAACAAAAAAACCTACCCTTTTAAAACCCGGAGCTGAAAAAATACTTATGCTTCTTGGACTTAGGTCAGAATTTGATATAGCAAATGAAACTAGGGATTTTGAAAGAGGGTTTTTCCAGTACCAGATTAAATGTAAGTTATATCGGAATGACATATTAATCACCGAGGGGATGGGAGCCTGCAATACCAAAGAAAGTAGATATAAAAATTCGGATGGGTTTTCCATGGACAATACGGTTTTAAAGATGGCAAAGAAAAGAGCATTAGTGGATGCAGCCCTTCTGGTCGGGAGCTTATCGGATTTATTTACTCAAGACCTCGAAGATATGGACTTGAATGGTAATAAGGTGAGTGAACAACAGAAAGTCTTTACAGACCAAGACGGAACGATTTCAAAGGCTCAAGCAAAAAGATTGTTCGCTATAGCGAACGGAAACCCAGACTTGATAAAGAGTGTATTATCCAAGTATAACTATAACAATAGCGAACAAATTAAAAAGACCGATTATGATAAGATTTGTAATGAAATAGACCAATCGGTTCATGAGAATATGCAACCCATGAGCGATGAGATGAAAGCGCATATGGCAAACATGAGATAATCAAACAGCAAACAACAAAGCAAAAAATATAAAGCAAAAAAGAGAACCTTTTAACGAAAAAGGCTCTCTTTTTGTTTTAAACATAGCCATGGAAGAGTGTTCAATATGACTATGTTTAATGGGGTATATACTCCCTAAGGCTATTTCATTGTAACATTAGTTAGATATAATAACCATTGGCAAAATGGCAAAAATTAGGACAAGTAATTTAGTAAAAATATACAAACAGGGGAATTTATTGTATATAAGAAAATATTATCGGCAAATAAGAAACAAAGCGGTTTCTTCAATTTTGATATTGGGATTTATTCCTAAGAAGAGTAAAAGAGTAAAAGAGTAAAGGAGTAAAGGAGTAAAGGAGTAAAAGAGTAAAAGAGTAAAAGAGTAAAAGAGTAAAGGAGTAAAAGAGTAAAAGAGTAAAAGAGTAAAAGAGTAAAAGAACCAGATAGACATTAAAAACAATATCATGCTTCCCCATCACAAAACGATGTAGAAGCCAAGTTCCCAGACAGGGTTATAGAACAAATATTACGCATAAATTACGCACTTTAATCGTTGACTATTACGCATAAAAGGAGTATAATAATAATTGAAAGGGGGCATAATGAAAAGAAGACAACTGATAAAAATTCTTGAACAGAATGGATGGTATTTTTTAAGAAACGGAGCAGACCATGACATCTACACAAACGGAAGCGCAACAGAACCAATACCAAGACATACTGAAATTAACGAGAACTTAGCAAAAAAAATCTTAAAGAGGAATGGGTTGTAAAACCCATTCCACCTTAAATAAATTATAAAAAGGAGAAAAAGATGAAGCAAGCATATCCTGTAATTATTTCAAAAAGTGATGGAAAATGGCATGGAGTATATGTACCAGATTTTGATATTAATACGCAAGGAAAAGATATCCCAGATGCTATATATATGGCGAGGGATGCCATCGGAATAGTTGGTATTACTAAGGAAGATATGGGGCAGGAACTTCCTCTTCCATATTCGGTTTCGATTATGAAAGAGAATGAGGATGATATAATTACCCTCGTTGATATTGATTTTACGGAGTACCGAAAGAAAGCAGATAATCGAGCAGTAAAAAAGAACTGTTCTATTCCATATTGTCTAAATGAACAGGCAGAAAGAGCCGGAATAAACTTCTCTAAAGTTTTACAAGAAGCACTATCTGAGAGATTACAAAAATTATAATTGATTTTCGCCAAAGAAAGGGATAACCAAATGGGAACAGTAAAGAATGTAAAAACATTATCATTCAGTATACATGGAGAATTCATCACCCGGTTAGCAAGGGAACAATGTTATTATGATGGTAATTTTAATTATTCAATGGAATTATTACTT
>Ga0153916_10001151_pt1 | contig 18703 bp, 16 predicted proteins | sample Opewatmetagenome_FD_109642 | JGI IMG/M metagenome (GOLD analysis project Ga0153916, IMG submission 109642) | Freshwater wetland microbial communities from Ohio, USA - Open water 3 Core 3 Depth 4 metaG | ecosystem: Environmental > Aquatic > Freshwater > Wetlands | place: USA: Ohio, Lake Erie... | reverse complement strand
CCAGGGATGATTCCCAGATCATCCCCAGCCATGCCATCCCTTCCCCTCGCCTCAAGGCCGATGGTGCAGCGCAGCTTCCGCTCAGAACCTATCTTTGATCTGACAGGCCACAATAAGGGCTTTCTTCCCCTCTTCTCCGGAGATCAAAGGGGTCCCTCGACCTCTGACGCAATTGATAAAGCTCTCCAGTTCATCCTGGAGAGGCTCTCCCTTTTCTACCCGGATCTCCTCCTTTCCGATATGCGGGAGGCCAAAGGGGGAGAGATGTCCCGATTTCTCTCTCTTATAGCTCGAGATCTCCTGGGTGGCATAATTGAGGGCGAGATAGGCATCCTCTTGAAAGATGCGGATCCTCCTCATCTTCTCCATGCTGACCCGGCTGGCGGTGATGTTGGCGACGCACCCGGATTCAAATTGCAGGCGGGCATTGGCAATATCTACATGTTGGGACAGCACCGGGATGCCCACCGCCGACAAATCCTTCAAAGGCGATCTCTCCAAGCTCAGGACAATATCTATATCATGGATCATCAGATCCAGAACCACGTCCACATCGGTTCCCCTCTCCACGAAGGATCCCAGGCGGTGACATTCGATGAACTTGGGATCTTTTACCAAACCCTGGAGGACCTTAAACCCTTTATTGAACCGTTCTACATGGCCGATCTGCAGTACGCATTCATTGGAAGAGGCCGTCCGGATCAAATCCTCGGCCTCCTCCGGATTGGAGGCGACGGGCTTCTCTATCAGCACATCGACCTTCCGGTCCAGGAAGCCCTGGGCCAAGCTATAATGGGAAATGGTGGGCACGGCGATGCTCACCGCCTTCACCTTTCCGTAGATTGCAGAGGCCTCCGTGTAATACGGCACCTTCAATTTGAGGCCGATCTCTTTCGCCCTTCGCTCATTGATGTCTACCACACCCACCAATTCCACTCCCGGCATCTGGGCATAGATCCGGGCATGATGTTGCCCCAAATGACCTACCCCCACCACTCCCACCTTCAACCGTTTCATGGAGCCCATCCCTCTCCTTTAAGCTCGCCCGATCGACCTCTTCAGCCTGCCACGATGGAGATCTTCGCCCCCTCCGCCACCTGCAACATCTCCTCTTTTTCCAAAATGATGACCTTCCCAGCTTCCAGGGCCAGGGCCGAGGCCTTTACTTCTCGCATCACCTCCAGGGTCGATTTGCCCACCACCGGCACATCGAACCTCATGTCCTGCTCCGGTCTGGCCACTTTTACTATCACGGTGCCTTCACCCCCCCATTCTGCCCCGCGGCGGATCGCTAAATTGGTCCCCTCGATCGCCTCCACCGCCAGTACCGCCTGATTCTTGACCACGACTGTCTGCCCGATATCGAGTCCGGCGATGGCCCGCGCCATCCTCCGGCCAAACTCGATGTCCCTTTGCTCCCACTGGTTGGGGGGACGGGACGTCAGGACCCCCTCCGGGGCCAGGAGATCGGAGACCAAGGTAGTAGTTGCCAGAAGTTCGATCCCCTCCCTTCCCAGCTCCTCACCAAAGCTCCTCAGGATGGCGTCGTCATTCTTTTCCTTCAGCCGCAAATAGAGGAGGGCGGCGCGCAGATCCGGCTTGATCTGGGAAAACAGGTGTTTCTTCTGGACCTTTCCTGCCATCACGGCCTGCGTGATGCCTTCCCCGCGGAAAGCCTCAATGAGCCTGCCCAGTTCCCCGATATGGAGCCAGTAAATGCGATCTACCTCCTGGCTCAATTCGGGAGAGGTCTCTTCCTGGATGGCCGCAGCGACCACCCGGAAGCCTTTTTCCTTTGCTGCCTGAGCTACTATGAACGGAAATCGGCCCTCCCCCGCGATCAAACCGATCTGCTGTTTCATCATTACTTGCTGATCCCTCTCTTCGAGGCTTTGATGAAATCCATCAGGTGTCTTATTTCCGGAATGGGGTCTATCCTCGCCTCAATTTGTTCCAGGGCCTGCGAGGTGTTCAGGTTGGAGGAGTAAAGCAGACGGAAGGCCTCCTTCAACGCTCTCAAAGTCTCCGAGGAAAAATTATGCCTTCTAAGACCGACCAGATTCAGTCCATCAGGCCGGGGCCGAACCCCCGCGCTCATCATGTAGGGGGGGATGTCCTTTCCAACCCCTGAAAATGCCCCCACCATGGCATAACAGCCGATCCGAACGAACTGATGGATCCCCACCATCCCTCCCAGGTTCGCGTAATCCTCGATCTCCACGTGCCCGGACAGGGAAGCTCCATTGGCCATGATGACGTGGTGGCCCACCTTGCAGTCGTGTCCCACGTGACAGTAGGCCATGATGAAATCATGATCGCCTATGACCGTTAGGCCCCCTCCCTCTGTCGTCCCCCGGTTGATCGATACGAATTCCCGAACAACCGTATTCTGACCGATCTGCAAACAGGTCGCCTCCCCCCTATAGCCGAGATGTTGGGGAGGTGTCCCCAGAACCGTATGAGAGGAAATTCGACAGCCAGTGCCAATCTCCGTCCATCCGTCGATCACCGCGAAGGCGCCGACCTGAGTATCGTCCCCGAGGGAGACATGCTCACCGATCTGGGAATAGGGTCCAATGCGGCACCCCTCCCCGATCCTTGCTCCCCGCGCCACAACCGCTGTCGGATGAATGCTCACCGGTTTTCCCATCCCGTTTCGCGGTCTGCGATCATCATGAAGAGTTCGGCTTCGGCCACCAATGCCTGCCCCACATAGGCCTTTCCTATCGCCTTGGCATATCGGGTATGAAGGCGGGTCAGGTGCATCTCCCGCCGAAGTTGATCTCCAGGAAACACCGGCTTGCGACACTTCGCCTTGTCGATCCCCAAAAAGAGCATCAGCTTATTTTCGGGCAAATTGAGGGTCTTCTTGATCAGGATGGCACCCGTTTGAGCCATGGACTCGAGAATCAAAACCCCGGGCATGATGGGATAGCTCGGAAAATGCCCCACAAAATAGGGCTCATTGATCGTAACGTTCTTGAGCCCTACGATGCGCTTCCCCAATTCCAATTCCAGGATGCGATCGACGAGGAGGAAGGGATAGCGATGCAAGAGGAGCTTTTGAATCTCGTTGACATCCATCATAGATCCTCTCCTTTGGCCCGTAAGATAGACTACCGAGAAGATGCCTTCTCTTCCAGTTCCTGAATCCGTTTTTCCAGCGCCCGGATCGTCTTGATCAGCTCCGGCACTTTCGGAAGAGAAACCGCCATCCTCCGGAAGAGGTTATGCGGAATCGCCGGGCTCCCCGTCACGATGGACCCGGGGCCCAGGTCCTCCACCACCCCGGATTGGGACCCCACGATGGAATCATCGCCGATCTCAATGTGCGAAATGATTCCCACCTGGCCGGCCAAAGTCACCCGGTTGCCGATCCTGGTGCTCCCAGCGATGCCGACCTGGGAGATGATGATCGCATCGTCCCCGATCTGCACGTTATGCGCGATCTGCACCAGGTTATCGATCTTGGTCCCCCGACCGATCCGAGTCCGTCCCAGGGTGGCACGGTCGATGGTGACATTGGCGCCGATCTCCGCATCATCCTCAACCAAAACTCCGCCCACCTGGGGGATCTTATGATAACGTCCCTTCTTGTCCTTGGCATACCCGAAACCATCGCTCCCCAAGACCGCACCGGAGTGAATGATCACCTGATCCCCAATCCAAACCCCTTCCCGCACCGTGACTTGGGGATACAAGAGGCAGCCTTTGCCTATGCGACTACCCTGCCCAACATATACCTGGGGGAAGAGGATGGAATCGTCCCCAATCTCCGCTTCTTTCCCGATGAAGGTGAAGGCCCCGATGGAGACCCCCCCACCCAATTGGACCCCCTCCTCCAGTAGAGCCGTGGGGTGAACACCTGGCGAGGGGAGGACTTGAGGATGCAGAAGCTGCAGTGCCTTGGCGAAAGCCAGATATGGGTTATCGGTGCGGAGGGTCGGCTTGGCCGAGGGCGGATCTTTAGGGGAAAGGATGATGGCAGAGGCCTGGGTTTCTTCCAAATACTTCAGATGGCGGGCATCGGCGACGAAAGTGAGATCGCCCTCCTTCGCCTCTCGAATACCTGCCACTCCTCGGATCTCCAGCTCGCCCTCCCCCACCAATTGACAGGAGAGCGTTTCCGCTAAATCGCGCAATCTCATTTCACTCGCCCCGCATTCGCCAACTCATTTGGTCTTGGCGTCCAGTTTCGCGATGATCTCCTTGGTCACGTCGATCTGATCTGCCGCATACAAGATCGTAGCCTGCCCCTTTTCCAGGATCAGAGTGTACCCCTTCTGTTTTCCATAATCCCGCACGATGTTCGAAATATCCTTCAGGAGATCGCGGATCAGTTCCCCCTCTTTCTTCTGCAGATCGCGGTTGGAGTCGTCGTAGATCCTCCGCAGATCCCGCACCCTCTTGTCGATGGCCTCCTGTTTCTCCTTGCGGGCGGCCTCGCTCAGGAGGGAAGCCTGCTTCTCAAAGTCTCTCTGTAGCTGGGTGACTTCCGCTTCCCGGGCAGTGAGCTCCTTTTGTTTCAGGTCTCGTTCCGCCTCCACCTTGCTCTTCGCCTGCTTACCCGCTTTGGATTCCGTAATGACCTGCTGGATGTCCACCGTAGCGAGCCGAAGTGCGTCGGCCGCCTTGGCTGGGGGAGAAAACCCCATTCCAAGACAAAGCGCCATAGCCGTCAAGATGCTCGCAAAGGTCCCTCGTCTCATGCTCCCCTCCTTCTTCGGTCATGCATCCTTAGAAGAACGCACCCACGGAAAAATGAAACTGGCCCGGTTTATCCCCCTCCCTTCGATCCAGCGCCCAGCCGTATTCCAGGCGTATGGGACCGAGGGGCGAGAAGAACCGGATGCCTGCTCCCACTGACGCCCGCAGATCCGCAAAGTTGTAAGGATCTCCCTCCTCCCAGGCATTCCCCGTATCGTAGAAGATCACCCCCTTGAAGTTCTGTATCAGGGGGAAGATCACCTCGACATTGAAGCTTAGGGTCTTGTTTCCCCCGTACGGGTTATCGTGCTCGTCCATCGGTCCGATCGCCCGGAATTCATACCCCCGGATGGTGGTTGGCCCGCCCAGGAAATACCTCTCGGAAAGGGGGATTTCCTGACCTTTGAGTCCCTGGGCATATCCGATGTTTCCGTGCAATAGCCCTACTACTTTCCAGAAGATGGGGAAATAATAGCTCGAATCCCACTCATACTTCATAAAGTGGTTGGTGCCTCCCAAGAAACCACCCGCTAATGTGGCCGACACAAGGTTCTTGGACCCTTTGGTGGGATCCAGACGATTGTCGCGGAGATCCCGCACCAGGGCCAGGGTCAGGCTGCTGGTCCTCGATGTTCCCTCTTCATCTTCCACGATGTCGGGCGCATCATGCGACACGTCGGAGATCTTCACTCTCTCGTTGCGGTAGGTCAAGAAGCCCTGGAGAGCGTAAATGATGGGGCGTCCGCCCGTAATACTTCCTCCCAGTCTTCCCTCCGTCCACTCATCAAAGTAGCGTTCCTGATTGTAAATATTAAATCCTACGGAATTATCCGTGTCATAGACCCTCGGGTCAAAGCAGGCCAGGTCGAACCTCTGCCTCTTCTGAGCGATCTCTGCCGTGAGGGAAACCCGCAGGCCCTTTCCCAGGAAATTGCTTTCGGCGATCTGGGCCATCCCCATCACGCCGTCGACGGACCCATAACCGCCGCCAAGCGAAAAGGTGCCGGTCATCTTCTCTTTCACCCCCACCTTCACCACCAGCGAATCCTCGGCACTACCAGGCGTGGTGTCGACATTTACCTCTTCGAAAAATCCCAGGGCACCGAGGGCCTCCTTCCCACGGCGCACGGCGCGGTTATCGAAAACCTCCGATTCCGCCAGCCGAAATTCGCGGCGGATCACATTGTCCCGGGTACGATTATTGCCGCTGATCTCCAATCGCTCCAGCTTCATCTGCCTTCCTTCCTGGACGGAGAGCTTGATACGCACCAGCAACTTCTCCCGATCCAGGTCGGTTAATGGGGCGACATCCGCGAAGATATATCCTTTTTCTCCATATTTATCGGTGATGGAGAACATGTCGCGCTGCAAGGTTTCGTAGCTGAATACCTCACCCTGCTTTGTTTTCAGGCCCTCCATTAACTGCTCGGTGAGGAAAACCGTATTGCCTGACATCGCCACCTCCCCTACCTTATACTGGGGCCCCTCTTCAATATGAATGCTGATCCGAATCTTGGTTTCCTTCTTATCGATCTCCACCTGGGGCTCGCCGATCTTAACATCCAGGTAGCCATTATTCATATAGAAAGCTTTCAGTCGATCGACATCCGCCTTCAGATCGGAGCCCTTCAACGTCCCAAAAAAGAAGAAGAGGAGGAGTTCCTTCGTCTTCATTTGCTTCTTCAGCTTGCCGTCGCTGAAGGCCTTGTTTCCACTAAAGACGATATCCGTGACCTCGAATTTTCCCCCCTCGTTGATCTGGAAGATCACCTTCGCCTCGTTTTCCGATACCGGTTCCACGACCGGCTTGACCGCTACCGTGTAATATCCCTGCTCTTCATAGAAGAGGCGAATCTTCTCTGTGTTCTGCTGGAGGATCAAGGGGTTCGCGATGGAACCGAGGGGCAGATCCACTTTCTCCAGGATCTTACTTGTCTCCAATTTCTGGTTCCCCTGGAGGACGATCTCTTTGATGTAAGGCTTTTCCTTGACCAGAACCGTAAGCTTCAATCCCCCCTCGAATCCCTCTGCATCCACCGCCACCTGGTCAAAGTATCCCATGCCGTAAAGGGCCTTCACATCTTCCCGCAATTTCTCCACTGAGAACTCCTCACCCACCTTGGTCTTCATCTTATACAGGATCGTGGCCGTTTCGATCTTCCGATTTCCTCTTACAGATATCTCCTTAATGAGGATTTTCTGCGGTTCCTCTGAAAAGGCGAGAGGAGCATAAAAGATGAAGGGTAGGGAGAGGAAGAAAAAAATCGTGAGTCGCTTGAGTGTCCGCTTAGGCAAGGATGATTGGGTGTGCAAGGGGTAAGGTGGCGGCCGCACGTTATCACTTAGATGCGCTCGAGTGAATAAAAAAACCCTCTTCAACGAGGGCTCAGGCACACAACTCGGGCTTTAAGGTCATTTTTTCGTCTCTAAGGCATGGCTCAACTCAAACTGAAGGGCATCGGAGCCCAATTTCACCGTTATCGTACCCCCTTCGGCAAACCTTCCTTTCAAAACTTCCTCGGCTAAAGGATCTTCAATGAAGCGCTCAATAGCTCGCCGTAGCGGTCTGGCTCCATAGGTTGGATCGTAGCCTTCGCGAATGAGGAAGTTCTTTGCGTCTTCTTCCAGAAGGAGGCTGAGGTTTTTCTCTTCCAGCTGCACCTGGATGCGTTTGATCATCAGATCGACAATCTCGACCATGTGATTTCGATCCAAGGTGTGAAAGACGATGACCTCATCGATACGATTGAGCAGTTCGGGATTGAAGGTACGCTTCAATTCGCTGAGGACCATTTCCTTCATCTTCTTGTAGGGTATTCTTCCTTCCTCCCCCTTGGAAAAACCCAAGGTAGCGGCGTTCCCGATTTGTCGGGCCCCTAAATTCGAGGTCATGATCACGACGGTGTTCTTGAAATCGATCAATTTCCCCGTATTATCCGTGAGATGTCCATCCTCCAGCACTTGCAGAAGAAGATTGAAGACCTCAGCATGGGCCTTCTCAATCTCATCCAGAAGGATCACCGAGAAGGGATGGCGTCTCACCTTCTCCGTCAGATGAGACGAATCTTCGTAGCCCACATACCCGGGAGGCGCCCCAGTGAGACGCGAGACCGAAAACTTCTCCATATATTCGGACATATCAATCCGAATCAATGCATCTTCGGTCCCAAAGAGAAATTCCGCAAGCGCCTTTGCCAGCTCGGTCTTACCGACGCCGGTTGGCCCCAGGAAGATGAAGGAACCTACGGGTCTCCGGGGGTTCTTAAGGCCAGCTCGGGAGCGACGAATGGCCCGAGATACGGCTCGAATCGCCTCTTCTTGTCCTATCACCCGATTATGAAGCTCCGATTCCATTCTCAGGAGTTTCTCTGACTCTTCCTCCTCGATCTGGAAGAGGGGAATCCCGGTCCAGCGCGATACCACATAAGCGATATCCTCATCGTTGACCACGATTTTTTCCTTCGCCCGCGATTCCTTCCACCGAAGCTTCTTCTCTTCCAACTCGATCTTGGCCTTCCTCTCCGTGTCCCGAATCCGGGCCGCTACCTCGAAGGCTTGGGTCCGGATGGCCTCATCTTTCTGCTGCCTGAGCCTCTCCGTCTCCATCTCCAGCTCCTGAAGCTCAGGCGGGAGGGTGAGGCTCTTCAATCGAGCCCGAGAGGACGCCTCATCGATGACATCGATAGCCTTATCGGGAAGGAATCGGTCTGCGATATACCTCTGGGAGAGCCGCGCGGCAGCAGCGAGCGCCTCGTCGGTGATCGTGGCAGAATGGTGGGCCTCATAACGATCCCGGATCTCTCGGAGGATGCGGATGGTTTCATCCACGGAAGGAGCCTCGACCAAGATCGCCTGGAATCGCCGTTCGAGGGAACGATCCTTTTCGATATAGCGCCGATATTCATCCAGGGTCGTGGCCCCGATTACCTGGATTTCGCCCCGGGCCAGGGCCGGCTTCAGCATATTGGAGGCATCGATGGCCCCTTCCGCTGCTCCAGCACCCACCAGGGTATGAAGCTCATCGATAAAGATGATGATGTTGCTGGCTTGCTGAACTTCTTTCAAAACGGCCTTCAGCCGTTCTTCGAACTGTCCCCGATACTTGGTCCCGGCCACCAAGGCAGCCAGATCCAGCATTACTACGCGCCGATTCAGCAAAGTCTCCGGGATATTGTTACGCACGATCCGCTGGGCCAGCCCCTCGACAATGGCGGTCTTTCCCACTCCTGCCTCCCCGATGAGGACCGGGTTATTCTTCGTCCTTCGAGAAAGGATCTGGATCACCCGCTCGATCTCCATCTCCCTTCCGACGATGGGATCGAGCCTTTCCTGCCGAGCCAAAGCGGTGAGGTCTCGTCCGAACTCATCCACCGTGGGAGTACGGGACTGGGTAGCTGGGCGAGAGCTCTTCTCTCCCAACAATTCCAAGGCCAACGATCTGGCGGCGGCTTCGGTAACCCCATTCTCTTGAAGCACCAGAGAGGCAATTCCTTCCCCTTCTTTGACTAAGCCTAGTAGCAAATGCTCGGTACCGATATAATTATGGCCCAAAGATCTGGCCTCGAGGATGGCCAATTCCAATACTTTTTTCCCTTGCGTCGAGAAAGGAATCTCCCCTGCGGGAATCTCTTTCGATCCCGCCGAAAATCCCTTTTCCACCTCTGCCTTCAGCAGGGACATATTGAGCCCCATCTTCTTCAGGATCGCCAAGGCAAGCCCATCCCCTTCACGGATGAGACCCAAAAGAAGGTGTTCGGGACCCACGAAATTGTGCCCCAGCCTGATCGCTTCTTCGCGGGCAAAGATGATGACCTTTCGTGCTCTTTCTGTAAATCTCTCAAACATGGAAAATGTGTCTCCTATTTCTTCTTCTCCGAATTCTATTATAGGGTACCTTCGGAATTCGTCAAGTCCAAATCACAGGGATCCGGAAAAAGGGCACTGTAAGGCTTCTACGAGGGATGCCCCACGATAGTGCCGTCCGCCATCTTGATAGTTCGATGGGTGGAGGAAGCTAGCCCTTCATTATGGGTGACCATAATAATGGTGAGGTTCCTCTCCCGATTGAGCCGCAAGAGCAGCTCAAAGATACCCTTGCTGCTCGCTCCGTCCAGGTTCCCCGTGGGCTCATCTGCCAGGATCACGGAAGGGCAGGTAGCCAAAGCCCGAGCTACTGCTACTCTCTGTTGCTCTCCACCGGAGAGTTCGGCCGGCTTATGCAGCAGGCGATGGGAGAGATGTACCTCCTCCAGAATGGATATGGCGGCCCTCTTTGCCTCTTCCCTGGACATCCGGGCAATGAGGGCCGGCATCATCGTATTTTCGAGGGCGCTGAATTCAGAAAGCAGGTGATGGAATTGGAATACGAAGCCGATAGTTCGGTTGCGGAAGGAGGCTAATCCCTCGTCGGAGAGGCGAAAGAGGCTGGATTTTTCATAGATGATGTCCCCGGAGGTCGGCCGATCCAGGGCTCCCAAGAGATGCAGGAGGGTACTCTTGCCGACCCCTGATGGTCCCACAATGGAGATAAATTCCCCTCGCCCAACTCTCAGATTTACCCCTTTGAGAACGGGGATGGCGATCCCTCCCAGCCAGTACGACTTCTTCAGATCTTTGACCTCGATGAATTCACTCATAGCGGATGGCCACCACCGGATCTAACTTGGCCGCTTGCCGAGAAGGATAGATGGTGGCGAGAAAACTGATTAGCAGGGCGGAAAGGGAGACCATAACGAAATCCAAGGGCTTCATCAATACGGGGAGGGAGTCGATATAATATACATCTTCAGGCAACTTGATGAATTTATAAGTGTCCAGCGCCCAGCAGGCCCCAAACCCGAGAAGACAGCCCAGGACGGTTCCTACCAGTCCGATTACCATTCCCTGTACCATGAAGATGGACATGATGCTTCGCGAGGTGGCGCCCATCGACTTCAAGATGCCGATATCTCGCCCTTTCTCCATCACCATCATAATCAGGGTACTCACGATATTAAAGGCAGCTACCAACACGATCAAGACCAAGATAATGAACATGGTAATCTTCTCTAATTTCAGGGCGGAGAAGAGGTTTCGATTCATCTCCATCCAATTTCTCGTCCAGTACGAGAATCCCAGGAGCCTCTGAATTCGATCCCCGACCGCCTTCGCTCGATAGATGTCGTCCAGCTTCACCTCAACCCCACTCACCGCCGATCCCATCCGAAAGAACTGTTGGGCCGCGGGGATGGAGATATAGGCCAGGCTCGCATCGTACTCATACATGCCCACCTCGAAGATCCCCACCACCTGAAATCTCTTCACTTTAGGCATGAGGCCCATGGGAGTGGAAATGCCCCCCAGGGGAGACACCACATTGATTGGATCCCCCAGGGAAACACCCAAATGGCGCGCCAATTCGCGGCCCAGGATGATACCATCCCCTGAAGTTCCTTTCTTTCTCAGATCAGAAAGGCTGCCCTGCTTGATGTTCTTGGCCAGGTCCGTCACGCTTCCCTCGCTCCCGGGGTTGATCCCTCGAAGCACGACCCCGGATACATTATTCTCGGAAGTCAACATGACCTGGTTGAGAGTGAAGGGAGCCGCCTCCACCACATGCTCGACTCCCTTTATCTTGTCCATGACTTCTCCCGGGGTGTCCATTCCTCTTGCCCCTAACTTGAGTATGACCAGGTGGGCATTGGTCCCCAAAATCTTGGTGCGGAGATCGTTCTCGAACCCGCTCATCACGGAAAGAACGATGATCAGGGCCATCACCCCCAGGGTGACGCCTCCGATGGAAATCAGCGTAATCAGGGAAACAAAGGCTTGCTTTCGTTTGTTTTTCAGATACCTCAAGGCGAGAAACAGCTCGTAGGGAAAGGCCATCATGCCCTCTCCGGGCGCATATGGGGAAAGAGGATCACATCGCGGATGGAGGCTGAGTGGGTAAAAAGCATAACCAGGCGGTCGATTCCGATCCCCTCTCCGGCGCAAGGAGGCATTCCGTATTCTAAGGCCCGGATGAAATCCTCATCAATTGCCTGGGCTTCTTCATCCCCGAGTTCCCGCTGCCGGGCCTGTTCCTCGAAGCGCCTTCTCTGCTCCAGGGGATCGTTCAACTCGGAGTAAGCATTGGCCACCTCCAGCCCCCCAATGAAGAGCTCGAATCGGTCCACAAAGGGAGAGCCATCCTTTTTCTTCTTGGCCAGGGGAGAAAGCTCTAAGGGATAATCCAGGATAAAGGTGGGCTGAATCAACTGAGTCTCCACTTTAGCCTCGAACAGCTCACCCAGGACCTTTCCCCACCCCATACCTTTTTCGCCAAGATTCAGCCTGCGACCCAGATCTAAGATGGCCTCAGGCGATGCCACGTCCTTTGGGGCAATTCCGCCGATCTCGACCAGGGAATCCACGAGGGTGTAGCGAGGCCAGGGAGGCTCCAAACTGATCCTATTCCCCTTGAATTCAAGCTCCAATCTCCCCAGGGCTCGCGTTCCGATCTGACAAATCAACTCTTCCGTCAACTCCATCAGTTCCTTGTAATCGGAATAGGCCTGATAGAATTCCAACATGGTGAATTCCGGGTTGTGCTGGGTGGAGATGCCCTCGTTGCGGAAGTTGCGATTGATCTCATAGACTCGATCCAATCCTCCCACGATCAGTCGCTTGAGATAGAGTTCGGGCGCAATGCGAAGATAAAGGTCCATATCCAGAGCATTGTGATGGGTAAGAAAAGGACGAGCAGAGGCACCGCCGGCCAGGGGCTGCATCATGGGCGTCTCGACTTCCAGAAAGCCCCGTGCATCAAAGAAGTCCCGCACCGCTCCGATGATCGCGCTCCGAAGACGGAAGATCCTGCCTACCTCTGGATTGGCCAAAAGATCCAGATACCTCTGGCGATAGCGTATCTCCACATCTGAAAGGCCATGCCATTTTTCAGGGAGTGGACGAAGGGATTTCGACAAGAGCTCGAACTCCTTCACCCATATGCTTAACTCGCCCGTCTTGGTGCGAAAGAGCTTGCCCCGCAGTCCAATCAGATCTCCAATGTCGAGCCGTCTGAAGAGGCCGTAGCCTTGGGCCCCGATCTCTTCCGCACGAAAGTAAGCCTGAATGCGCCCGCTCCGATCCTGAATATGGGCGAAGGAGGCCTTCCCATGCCTACGCAGGGACATGATCCGACCCGCCAGACTAACCGGGATCTCCGGTTGGAATTTCTCTTCCTCCCACGATCCATACCGCGAGAGGAGGTCTCTTGCCAGATCTTTCGCCTCGTAACGATGGCCATAGGGATCGATCCCCGCCTCTCTTAACTCCTTCAGTTTCCTTCTTCTCTCGTCGATGAGCTCATTCAGCTCTTCCACGCTCTCTCCTCTCTGGGCTCGCATTATAGGGAGAAATTCCGCGCCTGTCAAGGCTTACCAATAGAGCCTCAAGGCTGCTTACTCCCTTAAGCCCCCTCTTGAGTGCATTCGGAGAAGCTGGTGAAGGATCAGCTTCTGCCCCACCGGGAAGGGGGGAGTCTGGCTAAAGGAGGGCATTTCCTCCTGGGGCTGGCGCATAAGGGGAACTGAGGGGCGTGCGTTAGTGGGTGAGGCTCGGGGATTGTCGCAGAAAAGATTCGATGAAGGGATCAAGCGCCCCGTCCAGGACTGCGTCCACATTGCTGGTCTCATATCCCGTGCGGTGATCCTTCACCAGCTGATAAGGGGCTAATACGTAGGAGCGGATCTGGCTTCCCCAGCCGATTTCCTTTTTCTCTCCCTCCAATTCGGCCATCTTTTCCTGCTGCTCTCGCTGGTAACGCTCATAGAGGCGGGCCCTGAGTACCTTCATGGCCATCGCCTTATTCTTATGCTGGGACCGTTCATTCTGGCAGGTAACCACAATCCCAGTGGGAATGTGAGTGATGCGCACGGCGGAATCCGTCACATTCACGTGTTGACCCCCCGCACTACTCGAACGGAAGGTATCAATGCGGAGGTCGCTCTCGCTGATCTGGACCTCGATATGATCCTCGATCTCTGGAAAAACGAATACCGAAGCGAAAGAGGTGTGCCTTCGCTTGTTAAAGTCAAAGGGGGATATGCGGACCAATCGATGAACCCCGCTCTCCGATTTCAGATAACCATAAGCATGGAGCCCACTAATGGTCACCGTGGCGCTCTTGATGCCCGCTTCCTCCCCCGGTTGGATATCGATCACCTGGGCCTTGTATTTTCGATCTTCCGCCCACCGCAGATACATGCGCAGGAGCATCTGGGCCCAATCCTGGGATTCGGTTCCGCCGGCTCCCGCATTGATCGACAGGATCGCGTTCCCCTGGTCATGCTCTCCCCCCAATAGAAGCTGCAGCTCCCAGGAGGATACCTCCTGCTCCAGGCCGGCCACGGCCTCTGCGACCTCCGGCAGGATGCTCTGGTCCTCTTCCTCTGCGGCAAGGCGAAGCAAGACGCCCTGATCTTCTATCTTCCTGGTTAAGCTATCAAGCGTAAAGAGGGACGCTTCCAGCTCACTACGTTCCTTCAAGAGAACCTGCGCCTTGTCCGGATCCTTCCAAAGATCTGGATGGGCCAGGGTTGCCTCCAACTCGGCCAATCTCTTCCTTTTCTTTTCCGAGTCAAAGATATCCCCTGAGGCCTACTATTTTTACCTCCAGATCAGCCAGTCTCTTCTGCAATTCCGCGATCATGGCTGTGTCTCCTCCTCTGCCCCCTATTTCCTATTGCGCCCTTTTTGCCCTCGCCCAAATGGGGATCGTGCGGCTGAGAATGAGGGCCAGAGTGACCAGAAGACAGCACTCTGCAAAGATGTTTCCGTATCGTGCATAAAAGGTAGAACCGTTCGATAGCGAGATGCTAACAACGAAATGATCCTCGCTGAAGAGAGAGGAGGCTTGGACGATCCTCCCCTGAGGGCTAATGACTGCAGAGATGCCAGTATTTGCCGCCCGTACCAGATAGCAGCCGTTTTCAACCGCCCGCGCAACGGCCGTGGAAAGATGTTGATACGGGGCCGCGCTCCTCCCGAACCAGGCATCATTGGTGATGTTGACGAGGAAATCCGCTCCTCCCATCCGGATCCTTCGCGCCAGATCGGGGAAGATGGCCTCAAAGCAAATGGTCACACCGAACCTGGCACCGGGGAGGGAAAAGATCTTCACCTCTTTCCCGGCACTGAAATCACCAATCCCCGCCGTCAACTTGCTGAGGAAGGAAAACAACCCCCCCAGAGGTACATACTCTCCGAAGGGAACCAGATGGATCTTATCATATTTTTCGAGCGAATCCTTGCCCGGCGAAAGGAGAAAGGCGCTATTGAAATACAAGACTGTCCCCTTCCGCTCAAAGTCTGGACTTCCCACCAGGAGGAAAGAGTCAGTCTGGTTGGCCAGTGACTGCAACTCTCTCTGCAATGTCACCTCGGCCCGGAGGTAGAAGGGAAGTGCCGTCTCAGGCCAGACGATCAGATCGGGCGAGGATAGGGCGGCCCCTTTCGTCAGCTTCTTATGAACTTCGAAGGCCTCTTTCCGCCGCGTAGGATCCCACTTGAGGCCCTGCTCGATGTTTCCCTGGATGACCCCCACCTTCATCCTTTTTCCCTCCTCCGGTTTCTGGAGGCGTAGGTGTCCGTAGGTGAGGGTGAAGAGCAGGGCGATCCCAGCACAAAGGAGGGGCTTCCAGGCCAAGGAGAATCGAGGGACCTGCAGCAGGACGAATGCGATCGTGGCGTTGATCAGGACAATGAGAAAGGAAAGGCCATAGATGCCCGTTAAAGAGGCCAACTGCAGAAAATGAGGGCTACGATATAGGGAATATCCCAGAAGGTTCCAGGGAAAGCCAGAAAACAAGTAGGTGCGAAGGAATTCGAGGGAAACCCACAGGGACGACAACAGCAAGACCCCTCGCCAGTCCGCCAATAATCGAAACCGGCAGGAGAGGAACGAGAACAGCCCAAAGTAGACGGATAGGTACAAGGAAAGGGCAAGCAAGGCGAGAAAGCTGAGCGGATAAGAAAGGCCTCCATAGTTGACCATCGCGTGGGTAACCCAGGAGATGGAAGCCAGATAAAAGACCATCCCGGTGACCAGTCCAAGGAGGAAGCCTTTCCAGGGGGGCATTTCGCGAATGCAGACCAGGAGCGGAAGGAAAGCAAGCCACACCAAACTCTCCACGTCCGCTCGAGGAAAGGCCAAGAAGAGCAAGATGCCGCTGAGGAGAGAGAAAAAAAGGGGAAGCACTCTCGCCGCCTGCGCCATTTTGAAACTTCCCGCAAGGGGATTGCGAGGAATCTTCAAATGCAAGGAATCCTTTTCTATCACTTTTCGCTCGCCAAGACACGCAGCGGACCTGCGACGATTGCCTTTGCCATGCATTCTTCGACGCCCCAGAGAGCGGGAGATCCTGAAATGTGAGGAATTCTGGAATCTATTTTGCGTTCGCCCGCAGATCCCGCATGAGCCGGCGGGGATTGCCCTCGCCGCGCATTCTTAGCGTAAACAAAAGGTTACATAGAAGTAGAGGAAGGGACCGGTAAAGAGAAGGCTATCGACTCGATCCAGGAAACCTCCGTGCCCCGGGATCAGGGAACCGGAGTCTTTCACCTCCAGACCCCTTTTGAGAAGGGATTCCGAGAGATCTCCCAGTTGGCCCATAATACCCAGGAGGATTCCCAGAATCAGCGCATGCAGGGATTCCAATTCCGCGAAAAACCACCACTTAGCAAGAAAAGAGGCACCCAGACTGGAGAGGAGGCCGGCAATGCTCCCCTCAACCGATTTGCCCGGGCTCAGGTCTGGGCAGAGCTTGTGCCGCCCAAAATTGACTCCCATATAGAAAGCCCCTGCATCGCCTGCCCAGGTAACCAGAAAGAGGTAATAGATATAAGTGGCTCCTTCGGGCATCTTCCGCAAAAGGGGCAGGAAACTCAACAGGAGGACAAGATAAAGGATGCCCAGGAGAGTGGCTCCTGCCCCTTGAATTCGCAGCCGGAAATCATCTTCTCGGACGAGCAAAGATACCAAGAATGCGATGAGAAGGAAGGCCAGGGAGACCAAGAGGCCATCCCGACCCCAATAGCCCGAAAAAATGAGAAAGCTGAGGGCCCATCCCCCAAGAAGCCCGAGGGACTTTAAGGGGCGGATGCCTTTTATTTCCAGCAGGAGGAAGATCTCATAAAGTCCGACCAGGACGGCCACGGAGAGGACAAAAAAAAAGAGAAGGGGAGATCCGAATTTTACCAAAAGAAAAAAGAAGGGGATGAAGAAGATGGCGCTGAGGATCCTCTTAAGGTGCATCATGGCCTCTTTTGGAAACTCCCGGGACGGATCTTGAGGATGCTATGACCTCCTTCTTGGGCTTCACCCTCCGGCATTGTTCACCGGTCATCCCGAAGCGCCGCTCCCTTTGTTGGTAGGCAGAGATCGCTTTGGAGAGATCCCGCGGGGTGAAATCAGGCCAAAAGGTAGGGGTAATCCAGAGCTCGGCATAGGCGAGCTGGTAGAGGAGGAAATTGCTGATCCGCATCTCTCCCCCGGTGCGTATGAGGAGATCGGGATCCGGCAAGCTGGCGGTGTAGAGGAAACGCCCGAAGGACTCCTCATTCAGATCTTCCCGACTCATCCGGCCGTTCTCCACTGCAAGAAGTATGGATTTTGTGGCATCCACGATCTCGGTTCGACCTCCATAATTCAAGGCCAAATTCAGGATCAATCCCTTATTCTCTCGGGTATGGGCAATCGCCTCTCTCATCTGCCTTTGGGTGGAGGCTGGAAGACCTTCCATCCTGCCGACGGTGCGCAATTGCACATCGTTAGACATCAGTCCACCGATCTCCCGCTGGATGAACTCTTCGAAGAGCAACATGAGAGCCGAGGTTTCGCTTTTCGGCCTTCTCCAGTTCTCCATCGAAAAAGTATAGAGGGTCAAGACCTCGATCCCCCATTGACCACAAGCCTGGACGATCTCGCGCGCGGCCTTCACTCCTGCCCGATGGCCCACTATGCGCGGAAGTCCCCTCTTCTGAGCCCATCTGCCGTTCCCATCCATGATGATGGCAATGTGGCGAGGGAGATCTTCCTTCTCCTGATCCTCTCGCTGATGTCCCTTATCCTTCCCGATCAAGTTCGCCGCCTCTGGCTCGTTTCGCTCAAAATCGCCTCTTTTTTTCGCCTGATCTTCATCTTGATCCCGCGGCGATAGCGACAAGCGGGTCCTTGTGCATGCGAAGGATCGCCTTATAATCCGCAACGATCATTGACTCGAAACGATCACGACAACCGACTCCAGTGGGGTCGGGCATGTCCAAAATGGTGAGACCGGAAAGAGGAACCGACGACCTTTGCAAGCTGATAGGGTGATCCGGGGAAAGGGATCAGATTCCTTCTCCCTTCAGAACTCCAGTATCTCCTTCTCTTTCTTGACGAGGAATCCCTCCAATTGTTCGATATATTGATTTGTCAGTTCCTGGACATGATCCAAAGCTTTGTGAAGCTCGTCTTCGGAGATTTCCTTTTTCTTCTCCTGATTCTTGATCTCCTCATTCGTGTCCCGCCTTATATTCCGAATGGCAACCCGGCCCTCCTCTCCCATTTTCTTCACTATCTTCACCAGTTCCCTCCTCCGCTCCTCCGTGAGCGAAGGGATGTTCAGCCGGATGATTTTGCCGTCATTGGAAGGGGTAATTCCGAGGTCTGATTTTAAGATGGCCCTCTCGATTGCGGAGACGAGGGAGCTATCCCATGGCTGAATAGCGATCAGGCGGTTTTCCGGCACCGACAAGGCCGCCACCTGGCTCAAAGGAAGGACACTGCCGTAGGCATCCACATGAATTCCGTCGAGAAGGGAAAGAGATGCCCTCCCCGTACGTATACTCGCGAAGGCCTTCTGCGTGACCTCCAGGGATTTTTTCATTTCCTTTTCTGTCTCGCTATAGAGCTCTCGCAGCGTCATCTCAATCCCCCCTCACCAAGGTGCCCACCCTTTCTCCCCTCATCAAACGCAAAAGAACACCCTTT
>Ga0153916_10001150_pt1 | contig 18715 bp, 18 predicted proteins | sample Opewatmetagenome_FD_109642 | JGI IMG/M metagenome (GOLD analysis project Ga0153916, IMG submission 109642) | Freshwater wetland microbial communities from Ohio, USA - Open water 3 Core 3 Depth 4 metaG | ecosystem: Environmental > Aquatic > Freshwater > Wetlands | place: USA: Ohio, Lake Erie... | reverse complement strand
GGCGAGGGGCCGTTCTTCACGCCGCGGATCAGCCGGCCGGCGAAGACCGGGCAGGCGTCGGTCCCGTCCAGGCGGATCTCCACCGGGCAGGGGAAGCTCCCCTTCACCGGCGCGACCGACAGGTCATTCAGCTTGCCCAGGCCCGCGGCGGCCAGGTCGCGGGCGATGCCCGCCACGCCCAGCCAGTCGGGACGGTTCGGGGTGACCTCGAAGTCGATGACGGCTTCCAGGCGGAGCGCCTGCGCGGCCGAGGTTCCGACAGCCAGGCTGTCGTCCAGCTCCAGAATTCCGTGGCTGTCCTCGGCGGTCTCCAGTTCGCCCGCCGAGCAGAGCATGCCGTTGGAGACCACGCCGCGCACCGGCCGCGCCTCCAGCGTCACGCCCGAGCCCGGCACATAGGCGCCGATCGGGGCGTAGATGGTGGTCAGGCCCGCCCGCGCGTTGGGCGCGCCGCAGACGATCTCCAGGCGGCCGTCCTTGGTGTCGACCTGGCAGACCTGCAGCTTGTCGGCGTTCGGGTGCTTCACGGCCTCGACGATCTTGGCGACCGAGAAGGCGGCGAGCTTGGCGGCCGGGTCTTCGACATGCTCGACCTCGAGGCCGGCCATGGTCATGGCGTCGACGATCTCGGAGGCCGAGGCCGGGGTGTCCAGGTGCTCGCGCAGCCAGGAAAGAGTGAACTTCATGGCGCGCTCCTCAGCTCAGGCCCGTGGCCGGGTTCGGCATGGCGAAGGGGCTGAAGCCGTAGTGCTCCAGCCAGCGGCGGTCGCTGGCGAACATGTCGCGCAGGTCGGGCATGCCGTACTTGAGCGTGCCCAGACGGTCGATGCCGAAGCCGAAGGCGAAGCCCTGCCAGACGTCCGGGTCCAGGCCGCAGTTACGCAGGATGTTCGGGTGAACCATCCCGCAGCCGGCGACTTCCAGCCAGTCGTCGCCCTGGCCGATCTTCACCTCGCCGCCGGAACGGTCGCAGCGCACGTCCATCTCCGCAGACGGCTCGGTGAAGGGGAAGTGGTGCGGCCGGAAGCGGGTCTCGACCGCCGGCGTCTCGAAGAACCGCGACATGAAGGTGTCCACGGTCCACTTGAGGTGGCCCATGTGGATGGCCTTGTCGATCACCAGGCCTTCCATCTGATGGAACATCGGGGTGTGGGTGGCGTCGCTGTCGGAACGATAGGTGCGGCCGGGCACGATGATCCGGATCGGCGGCTCCTGGCCGCTGGCGATCCAGCCGGGCAGCTTGTCGTTGGTCTTCTGCATCACCCGCACCTGCACGGGGCTGGTGTGGGTGCGCAGCAGCTTGCGCTCGCCCTGCTCGTTTTCCGGCAGCCAGAAGGTGTCGTGCATCTCCCGCGCCGGGTGCTTGGGCGGGAAGTTCAGCGCCGTGAAGTTGTGGAAGTCGTCCTCGATGTCCGGGCCTTCGGCCAGGGAAAAGCCCATCTCGGCGAAGATGGCGATCATCTCGTCCAGCACCTGCATGGTCGGATGGACGCCGCCCTTGCGCCGCGGCGGGGCCGGCAGCGACAGGTCGACCCGCTCGGCGGCCAGCCGGGCGTCGAGCTCGGCGGCTTCCACGGCGGCCTTCCGCTCGGCGAGGCGGGCCGAGACGCGGTCGCGCAGGCCGTTGATCAGCGGGCCCTGTTCGCGCCGCTCGTCGGGGCTCATCGAGCCCAGGGATTTCAGCAGGCCGGAGATGGAGCCGGACTTGCCCAGCGCCGCGACGCGCAGCGCTTCGAGCGCCTGGACGTCGGCCGCCGCTTCGATCTGGGCGCCCAGATCGGCTTCGAGTTTGGAGAGATCGGTCATGGGACCCGTGTCCTAGCGTGCGGTCGTCATGGCGGGAAGCAGCGGGCAGCAAAAAGCCCCCCGACGGTTCCCGCCGGAGGGCTTTTCAAGTACGTGCGAGCTTGCGCTCCCGCGATCTTAAGCCAGTGCGGCGCGAACCTTGTCAGCGATGGCCTTGAACGCGGCAGGATCGGCGCCGGCGATGTCCGACAGGACTTTCCGGTCCATCTCGATCCCGGCCTTGTCCAGGCCGTAGATAAAGTTGGAATAGGTCATGCCTTCCAGGCGGGCCGCGGCGTTGATCCGTTGGATCCACAGCGAGCGGAAGTTCCGCTTCCGCACCTTGCGGTCGCGGTAGGAATACTGGCCGGCCTTGTCCACGGCCGCCTTGGCGGTGCGGATGGTGTTCTTGCGGCGGCCGTAGAAGCCCTTGGCCTGCTCAAGAACCTTCTTGTGCTTGGCGTGGGCGGTGACGCCCCGTTTAACGCGTGCCATCTGTCAGATCTCCCCGATCACAGGCCGTAGGGCAGATAGGATTTGATGGTCTTGGCGTCAGCCTCGCTCATCACCTTCGTGCCACGGTTTTGACGGATGTACTTGGCGCTGTGGCTGATCAGCCGGTGGCGCTTGCCGGCCACGCCGGCCTTGATCTTGCCGGTGGCCGTGAGCTTGAAGCGCTTTTTGGCGCCCGATTTGGTCTTCAGTTTCGGCATTTCACGTCGGAGCCTGTTGGGCCCCGTCCTCTGGCGTATTGATGAGCCGCCCTGGCATGCCAATGGCCAGACAGCTCCAAAGAGCGGGGCTGATACGCGATGGGTGGGCAAAAGGCAAGGACGCCCCTTAAGGCGGGCGCGGGATTCAGGGCGCCGTCTTCACCCGCCGCCCCACCTGCAGCGCCAGCCAGGTCGCCGGCACGATCAGGATCGCCGTCAGCGCGAAGGGCGCGGCCGGCGAGATCATCGCGAACATCTGGCCCGCATAGAGGGGGCCGCCGATCCGGGCCAGCGCGTTGGACGACATGTTGATCCCCAGCATCTCGCCCTGCCGGTCGGGCGGCGCAGCCTGGGAGATCAGGGCCGCGAGGTTCGGGAAGCAGAGCGACTGGCCGATGCAGACGCTGGCGAAGCCGACCATGGCCATCTGCCAGTTGATCGCGGCGCCCTGCAGCACCATGCCGATCCACATGAAGACCAGGCCTGCAGTCAGCACCCTGACTTCGCCGTGCCGGCGAACAAGCCGTCCGGAGAGCGCGCCCTGGATGACGGCGCCCAGCACGCCGACGGCCATGAAGGCGAAGCCGATCTGACGCGGCCCCCAGCCGAACCGCTGCTCGGTCCAGAGGCCGTAGGTGGCTTCGATCCCCGCAAAGCCCGACACCACCACGAAGCTGATGATCAGCACGCGGCTCACCACCGGATGGACGAAGGCCTCGCGCACCGCGGCCAGGCGAGACGACTGCGGTCCATGGCGTGCCGGCGCGCGGATCTCGCGCACGAACAGGAAGACGGCGAGCGCCGAGGCCAGGCCGAAGGCCGCGGCGGCGAACAGCGGCACATGGAACCCCACCGGCCCCAGCTTCGGCTGGGCGAGCAGTCCGCCGAGCGCCGGGCCGGTCATGAAGCCCAGGCTGAAGGCCGATCCCATCAGCCCCATCTTGGACGCCCGCTCGTGCGGCGGCGTCATGTCCGCCAGCGCGCCCTGCAGGGTCGAGATGTTCCCCGACAGGAAGCCCCCGGCGAACCGCGCGAACCAGGCCACGGCCAGGGTGGGTGAGAAGGCCAGGGCGATATAGGATAAGGCGCCGCCGGCGATGGTGATCATCAGCACCGGCCGCCGCCCGATCCGGTCCGACAGCCGCCCCCAGAACGGCTCGCCCAGGAACTGCCCGAAGGAGAAGGCCGAGAACAGCAGGCTGATCTCCCAGGCCCCGGCGTTGAAGGCGTGCCCGAAGAACGGCAGCAGCGGGATCACCACCCCGAAGCCTGCGATGTTCAGGAAAATCACGCTCAGCAGCACCACCAGGGCGCGGATGTCGGTCGTCTCAGGCGGCGGGCTCATGGCTGGGCTCGGCCCTGGTTCAGTTGCGCATCGGCGCGCCGGCTGGCCGACAGGGCGAGCAGGATGGCCGGCGCGACCACCATTGCGCCCAGGAAGAACGGCCCGTTGATCGATATCCCTGAGAAGGCGAGGCCCGAACAGAACGGCCCCGCGACGCGCGACAGGGCGCCGGCGGCGTTGTTCAGGCCCAGGATCTGCCCCTGCCGATGCGGGTCGGCGGTGCGCGAGATCAGGGAGCCGACATTCGGGAAGGCCACCGACTGGCCGATGGCGGTCAGGCACATCAGCGCGATGGTCATGGCCGCGCCGGTGGAAAAGGGCTGCGTAGCGACGCAGACCATGGTCAGCAACATGCCGAACGCCAGCATGGTCCCTTCGCCGAACCGCTCCGACAGCCGGCCCGTGAGGAACGTCTGGGTGATGGCCGCGGCCATGCCGACGAAGGCGAAGCAGACGCCGATGTCGCGCGGGCCCCAGTCGAACTTGGCCTGGGCCCAGAGGCCAAAGATGGACTCTATGCCGGTGAAGGCGAAGCCGATCAGGAAGGTCAGCAGCATCAGGCGGCCGATCACCGGGTGGCGCGCCGCCTCGCCCGCGGCGGCCCAGCGGCTGGGCCTGTGGGTGATGGTTTCGTCCCGGGTGCGGCTCTCGCGGATGAAGATCGCCACGCAGCTGGCCGAAGCCAGCGCCAGGCCCGAGGCCAGGAACAGCGGGATGCGGAAGCCGATGGGACCGGCGTCGGGATGGGCGAACAGGCCGCCCAGCGAGGGGCCGACGATCAGGCCGATGTTCCAGGCCGCCCCCATATAGGCCATGCGTCCGGCGCGCTTTTCCGGCGGGGTCACGTCGGCGATGTAGCCCTGCACCACCGCCCCGTTGCCGCTCGCCAGCCCCCCCACCAGGCGGATCAGGAAGGCCGCCCAGACGTTGGGGGCGAAGGCAAGCGCCAGGTAGCAGAGGCAGTTGCCGCAGATGGTGCTGATCAGCAGCGGCTTGCGGCCGTACTTGTCCGACAGCCGGCCCCAGAAGGGTTCGCCGAAGAAGGCGCCGATCGAATAGGCCGAAAAGATCAGCGCCACCTGCCAGGCTGGCGCATTGAACGACTTGGCGTAGAACGGCAGCAACGGGACGATGATCCCGAAGCCCAGCATGTTGATGAAGATGACGGCGATGAGCGACGCCGCCGCCAGGGGGGACGACGCCATCGCCCTCTGCTGGGCGTTGTCGGACATCTGAACGGAAGTAATCTGACCCGGTAGACGCGGCAAGCCTGAGCGGCTAGGTCGGCTATCCGCGGCGCCCTCGCGCGGGCTTGCTCATCGGCCTCAGTAGGCCAGGGCCACTCCGTCCTTGCGCATCTCGGTGGCCGCGGCGTAACGGCCGGGCCAACGTTCGATCGCCTGATAGCCGCCGAAGCCGCCGTCGGAGTCCCCCAGCTTCCAGCCCAAGCCGGCCAGGACGGCCTTGGTGGCCACGGGCACGCCGGTCTCCAGCCGCAGCAGGCCCACGCCCTGCTGGGCCTCGCCGGTGGGCTCGGACGAGCCCTCGTGGTGCCAGCGGGGGCTGTCGCCGGCCTCCTGTAAGCTCAGCCCGAAGTCAACCAGGTTGGAGATGATCTGCGCCTGGCCCTGGGGTTGCATGTCCCCGCCCATGACGCCGAAGGCCAGCCACGGCGCCTCGCCCCTCGTGGCGAAGCCGGGGATGATGGTCTGGAAGGGCCGCTTGCCCGGGGCGTAGAGATTGGGATGGCCATCCTGCAGGGCGAACAGCTCGCCGCGGTCCTGGAACATGAAGCCCAGGCCGTCGGGCATCAGGCCCGAGCCCATGCCGCGATAGTTGGACTGGATAATCGAGACCATCATCCCGTCCGCGTCTGCGGTGGTGAAATAGGTGGTGTCGCCGTGGCTCGGCGCCTGGCCCGGATGCACCGGCGTCAGGATGCGGTCGGGCGAGATCAGCTTCGCCCGCTCGCGGGCGTAGTCCTTGGACAGCAGCCACTCGGTCGGGACCTTGGTGAAGTCCGGGTCGGCGTAGAAGCGCGCGCGGTCCTCGAAGGCCAGCCGCTTGGCCTCCACCGCATGGTGGATCGCCGCGGCCGACTGGAAGCCCATGGCCTTCACGTCGAAGGTCTCGAGGATGTTGAGCAGCTGCAGGGTCGCCAGTCCCTGGCTGTTGGGCGACAGGCCCCAGACGTCGACGCCGCGGTAGTTCACCTTGTGCGGCGGATCCCAGCGGGAGTGGTGGGCGGCGAGGTCGGCCTTGGTCATCCAGCCGCCGATCCGCTTGAAGTAGCGCTCGATGGTCTGGGCGATCTCGCCCTCGTAGAAGGCGTCGCGTCCGCTCTCGGCGATCAGCCGATAGGTGCGGGCCAGCGCCGGGTTGCGGAACACTTCGCCCTCGACGGGCATCTTGCCCCGCGCCGCCCAGACGGCCTTGAAGTTCTCAACTTCCTCGATGCCCGAGTTCGGGCGGGTGAACGAGGCGTGCGAGCGGTCGAGGTAATAGGCGACGTTCTGGGTGATCGGCGCGCCCTGCTCGGCGTGGCCGATGGCCGGCGCGAACAGGTCCTTCCATTTCAACTTCCCGTAGCGCTGGTGCAGGGTCCACCAGGCGTCGACCGCACCGGGCACGCTGACTGAGATCGCCCCGTGGGACGGGATCAGCCCGTTCCTGGCCCGCGACCGCACGGTTTCCAGCGACAGCCCCCTTGGGCTGCGGCCCGAGCCGTTCAGGCCCATCACCGTCTTGGTCTTGGGGTCCCACAGCATGACGAAGCAGTCGCCGCCGATGCCGCAGGAAACGGGCTCGGCGAAGCCCAGCACGGCGTTGGCCGCGACGGCGGCGTCCACCGCCGAGCCGCCCGCGCGCAGCATGTCCAGCGCCGCCAGCGTCGCCAGCGGGTGGGCGGTGGCCGCCGCGCCATGGGCGCCCCAGGCGGCGCTGCGGCTGGCGAAGGTGGCGCCGTCGATCCGGTCGCCGCCGTGCACGTCGGGCCGGTTGCGGTTCGGGTTGTCGGCCCGGCTCTGGGCCAGGGCGGCGCCGGCGATGGCCGAGGCGGGAAGGGCGGCGAGGAAGGTGCGGCGGCGCATGGCGGCTCCGGATGCGGACGATTTGCGGCAGCTTAGGCGCGTCGCCTCAACAAGGCGACCGCCCCTCAGCGCGGCTCGCGCCCGGACAGGCAGACCTTGTGGCCCAGGCCGTCGTCGTGACAGCGCAGGACGTTCCCGCGCTTGTCGCGATAGACCGAGTTGCCGCTGCGCGGGTCCGAGTGTCCATAGACGGTGCGCCCGTTCGGCAGCATCCAGACCGAGTTTCCCGACGCGTCCTCGTGGCCGACGATCCGCGCGCCATCGGGACCGAGCAGCACCGAGTGGCCCTGGGCGTCCGTATAGCCGGTGACGATCCGCCCGCGGCTGTCGCGCCACACCAGCCGGCCCTGGTCGTCCGCGCGCCCGCGGATCGCATTGCCCCGGCCGTCGCGGCAGATGGCGTTGTTGAACTGGTCGGCGTGGCAGACGATCTGGGCCTGCGCGGGCAGGGCCAAGGCCGCCGCAGCGGCGGTGGCGGCGAACAGGATCGATCTCATGCAGACCCCCGCCGGTGATCTTGCGCCGGTCCTGCGCGCGCTGGAAGCGTCAGGACGCAGGCGTCAGGGCCAGGAAGTCCAGCGCGTCGCCGATGGGGATGAAGAAGTTGAGGTCATGGGAGACGCCGTCGGGCTGATAGCCCCACTGGGTCAGGCCCACGACCGCCCCCATCTCGTCGAGCAACGGCCCCCCGGAATTGCCGTGGTCGACGGCCACGTCGCTCTGGATGAAGCTGAAGCCGTCAAGCACCCGGTTGGCCGAAACGATGCCCTTGGTCAGCGTGCCCTGGAATTTCTCGTCGAGCGGCGTGCCGACGGCGAAGACGGTGTCGCCGGCCTGAATGTGATCGCGCCGCAAGGCCAGCGGCTGGCGGCCATGGGGATCGGTTTTGATCAGCGCCACGTCGCGCAGCTTGTGCGACCGGATCACCTCCCCCACGGTCTCGAAGCCATCGGACCAGCGGATCTTCACGTACTTCGATCCGTCAACGACGTGGTGATTGGTGATCACGTATCCGTCGCTGGAAACCAGAAACCCGGTCCCCATCGCCTGGCCGGCGAATATGGCGACGACCGAGCCCACTGCGTCGCCGATCGGGCGCTTCGTCGTGGTTGCTGAGCCAAGCAGCGTGATCCGCGACCCCGGCGTTCCCGCGTTCGCGGCTGCCATCGAAGGCGCCGTATCCAGAACCGCAGACCGAAAGGCCTCGGACGCCAGCAATTGCCGGACGTTCTCGGCGAACGCGCCGGCGAAGGCCACGGCGAACCCGTCCGGCGATCCCTTCGCTGGCGTGGCGAAGCCGCCGCGGGTCGACACTCTGGCGATGATCTCGCCCTTGACGCGCGAATAGACCTGCCATTCGGCTTCGAACAGCAGCTTCCCGCTCACCATGTCGCTGCCGCCTAAGAACGGAACGTGCTGACAGAAGGACGCCCGGATATCCTTGATGGCCACGGCGACCTGCAGGTCGCTGGTCGAGGCGGCGCGCTCTTCAAACAGGTTGTTGGGGTCGCCCTCGCTCTTGAACCCGGCGTCCTTCAATTCCTGGAAGAAGATCGGCTGATAGATCTTGACCGGGTCGTCGGCGTCGCGCGACTTCCAGTTCAAAGGGTAAGAGTCCTCGCATACCCACCCGCTGCGCAGGCGGCCGTATTCCTGTCCGGCGTTGAGTTGGATCACCACTCTGGTCAGGGTCGCCGACTTGACCGGCGCCCCCGCCGGAAGAGGGGGGGCGGGGACTGGCGGCGGGACCTCGAAATTCCAGACCTGAGCCAAGGCGGGGCTGGCGCTCAACGCCAGGAGGCCCGCGAACATTCCGACAAGACCACGCATCCCATCCCCCTGCTGCAGTGGCGATTCGATCGACAAGATACAATCCAAAGTAGGCGGATCGCGCTGGCTGACTGCAAGTGTCTTGCCAGCCTCAGGTCTCCGAGAACACACCCAGCACATTCCCGGCCGGATCGCGGAAGTGGAAGCGGCGCCCGCCGGGGAAGCTGAAGATCGGCTGAACCACCACGCCGCCGGCGGCCTTCACCCTGGCCTCCATGGCCTCCAGGTCGTGGGTGAAGAGGATCACCAGCGGCTGCGGGCTCGCCTCGGGCGAGGCGTGGAAGCCGCCGTCCAGGCCGGCCTCCTCGAAGGCCGCGTATTCAGGCCCGTAGTCCACGAACCGCCAGCCGAAGGCCTCCTCGTAGAAGCCCTTCACCGCCGGCAGGTCGCCGCCCGGGAACTCCACATAGTCGATCTTGCCGTCTTCGCGCATGGACCAGCCCTCGATAAGGTTCGCATTTTGTTCCTACCGCAATCAGCGGGCGAGAGTCCAGACGGCGGTCTTCTTGACCTCCATGTCCTCCAGCTCGCGGGTGGTCTGCACCTGGTATTCCGCCAGCTTGTCGAGGCCTTCGCGGGGGAAGTAGCTGCGGCCGGGATCGCCGATCAGCACGCGGGCGCCGCGGTCGCGGGCCTCGGTCAGCCAGGCCATCACCCGGGCGGCCAGCGGCTTCTCGTAGCAGATGTCGCCGGCCAGGATCACGTCGGCCGCCGGGGCCGGCGCCTCCAGCAGGTTCTGGTCGGTGAAGTCCACGACGACGCCGTTGGCCTGCGCGTTCAGCGACAGGGCCGCGCCGCAGAAGACGTCGATGTCGGCGGCCAGCACGTGGGCCGCGCCGGCCTTCATGGCCGCGATGGCGACGATCCCCGAGCCGGAGGCGAAGTCGATCACCCGCTTGCCGGCCACCTCTTCCGGATGGTCCATGAGGTAGCGGGCCAGCGCCTGTCCGCCGGCCCAGGCGAAGGCCCAGAAGGGCGGTGGTATGCCGATTTCGGAAAGCGCGTCCTCGGTCATCCGCCAGATCGGCGTGATCTCGTCGGCCAGAAGCAGCGACAGCTCCGGGGTGTGCGGCGGGGTCTGCAGCCGGGTGTTCTCGCGGATGAACGCGCAACGCCCCTCGAAGGTGGGGACGATCACTTGGACGAGGCCAGCCGCAGGACGCTCAGGTAGCTCGGGGCTGTCAGCATCCGTCCGGTCACTCCGTCGCGCGCCAGGATCTCGTGGGCGCGCGGCAGGCTGTAGCACGGCAGGTGCATGAACATGTGATGTTCGCAGTGGTAGTTCACGTAGTAGGGCGCCAGCAGCGCCCGGGCCAGGAACCCGGCCTTGGTGGTGCGCGCATGGCGCAGCGGATCGGGCTCGTTCTTGGCGACGCAGGCGTGCTCGGCAATGTTGCGCAGGCGGGTCACCAGCGGCAGCCAGGTCGCCTGGGGCAGCAGCCACAGCGCCGGCCACACCCACCACAGGCCGAAGGGGGCGGTGAGCGCGATGGTCACCGCCGCGCCGGTCAGGAACCGCCGACGCTGGACGATCCCTTCCTTCAGGATCGGCCAGAGCGGCTCGCCTCTCTTGCGTCGCACGATGCGGGTCACGAGGCCCGACCAGCGCTGCTTGTAATAGGTCTGGCCCGTCAGATCGCGGACGATCTTGCGGCGCAGCGACAACCGCGTGATCGGGAAGGGCGCCGACAGCACTAGGTCCGGATCCTCGACCTGCTGGGCGTACTTGTGGTGCTGCAGGTGATAGTCGCGGTACTTCGCCAGGCCCCCGCCGGTCAGCCATTCGCCGACCCACTCGTTGACCTTCAGGTTGGGGTGCAGCGCGCCGTGGGCGGCGTCGTGCATCAGGATCGCCAGGCCCAGCTGCCGTGCGCCGATGATCATCACCGCCAGTGGAATGGTGATCGGCCAGACCACGGCCATCGCGGCCGCCGCGAAGATCACCGCCCAGGCATGAGCGACCAGCGCCAAGCCCTTCCAGGACGACCGCTTGGTGAGCGGCGTCCACTCGGCGGGCGCAAAGAAGTCCTTCGGGTCCAGGCGGGCGGCGACAGTCATGAGCTGCAATTTGCCACGAAACAGGCCGGGGGAACAGAATGACGCGGCGTCACGATTCTGTGCCCGATCAGCGCCTCGATGCGACCGTCTTCGCTCAGCTTCCGCCGCGCCAGACTCCGGCCGCCAGCGCCAGGAACAGCAGCAGGCCCGCCAGCGAATTGGACTTGAACAGCGCCAGCGCGCCGGTTCCGTCGCGGATGTCGAGCTTCTGCGCCTGGCGCGACAGGTGGATGCCGAACAGCGCGACGGGCGGCACGAACAACGGCCCCAGCTTGGCGAACCACGCCGTGGCAAGGGCCAGCACGAAGGCCAGCACATAGAAGCCCAGCACCGCCTTGGGCGCGGCCCCGCCCAGCCGGCGGGCGGACGACTTCACGCCGGCCAGGGCGTCGTCCTCCAGGTCCTGCACGGCGTAGATCGTGTCGTAGCCGAGCGTCCAGAAGATCCCCGAGGCGTAGAGCAGCAGCGCCGGCGCCTGCAGCGTCCCGGTCGCCGCGGCGAAGCCCAGCAGCGCGCCCCAGTTGAAGGTCAGGCCCAGCCACGCCTGCGGCCACCAGGTGATCCGCTTCATGAAGGGATAAGCCGCCACGAGCGCGAGCGAGCCCACGCCCAGCGCGATGGCCAGGGGCGGGAAGGTCAGCAGAATGGCGAAGGAGATCGCGCTGCATCCGGCCACGAAAGCCCAGGCCTGCTTGACGCTGATCTGGCCGGCGGGGATCGGGCGCATGGCCGTGCGCGCGACGTTGGCGTCGAAGTCGCGGTCGACGATGTCGTTATAGGCGCAGCCCGCCGCCCGCATGAGCGACGCGCCGACGAAGAAGGCGCCCAGCAACCAGGGGTCCGGCAGGCGCCCCTGCATCGCGGCGGCCAGCGCCAGGGCCTGCCAGCCCGGCAGCATCAGCAGCCAGATCCCCGTCGGCCGATCGAACCGTCCCAGCTTCAGCCACGGGCGCAGGGCGGCGGGCGCGTGGCGGTCGACCCAGTTGGCGGGGGCGGCGTCGGGCAGGGGCGCGGTCATGGCGCGCGTTTAGCAGATCGTGGCTTTGGCGCCGCAGTCCAAAATTTCGCGTAACACCGGCGCCCGACATGGTTGACGGCCACGGGAGCGGCCCATAGCGTTACAACCATTCGGCGACCAGCAACGGGAGGGCGCAACAGATGACTGCCATCGTATCGAACGCCCGCCGCTTCGCCGTCCAGGCCGTAATGTGGTCCCCGCGAGGTTATCGCCCGGGACGCAAATCGCCGGCCTGCTGACGGGCTCTTCGCCCCGAAGTCCACGCCTTAGCGGCTCCGTCATCGCTCCAGCCGGAGCGTGATCTTTCCCAAATCCGACCGCCTCGTGCGGACCCACGCCCGTTCGACGACTCGCCGTCTCGTGGACGCGTCCCGGCCGGGCCCAGATTCGGACTCTCCGATGTTCCATCCTCTCGACGAAGCCCGGCGCGAGCGCGCCGACGTCGACCGCTTCGACTCCTTCTGGAGAAGCTTGCCCATGGACGGCAATTACGCGGCGGCGATGCTCGGCCTCATCCTGGCCGAGAAGCTCCTGGGCTGGCGACCGCCTTGGCGCCGGCCCGCTGACCCTGAGGCTCCCGGCCCGCTGGTCCTGTCGCTCTCGCGGCGCCGCCCGGCCCGCAAGCTCTTCCGTGTCAAGCCTCCCAGTCCCGAGGCCGCCAATGACTGATCTGCAAGACGACGAAGACCGCCGCGACGCCGGCGTCACCAACGCCCAGGCGCTGGGCTTCATGCTGCGCCACTGGATGGAGGAGCCGGGCCGCTTCGCCCTCATGGCGGCCTTCATGCTGGGCTCGATCCTGTGCGACCTCGCCATCCCCTGGGCGACGCGTGCCCTGGTGGACACCGTGGCCGCGCCGGCGCGCCTGGCGGGTCCGGCGTGGACCGCCTGGGCCGTGCTGTCGGGCCTGTATCTCGGCTACTTCATGCTTCGGCTCGTCATGTTCCGCCTGTCCAACGGCTATTATGCGCGGATCATGAGCCGCATCGTCACCCGCGCCTTCAGGCGGGTGCAGGCCTTCTCCACCGATTGGCACGCCTCGACCTTCGCCGGCGCTACCGTTCGCCGGGTCGGTCGGGCCATGTGGGGTTACGACAGCGCCTCGGACGGTCTTTTGTGGGGGCTGATCCCCACCCTGGTCATGCTGATGGGGCAGTCGATATCGATCGGCCTGCACTGGCCGGTATTGGGGCTTTTCGTGGCGAGTCTTGTGACGGTGTTCGCCGCCTACAACCTTGTGATGATCAACCGCTACATCCGGCCGGCGAACTTGGCGGCCAACGCCCTCGACTCCGGCATCGGCGCCAGTCTGGCCGACGCCCTGTCCGCCAATGCGGTGGTCAAGAGCTTCGGGGCCGAGACGCGCGAGGCCGAGCGGTTCGAGGCCCACGTGGAGCGCTGGCGCGCCGCGCAGGTCCGCACGTGGAACCGCGGCAACAACGTCGGCTTCGGCCAGAACCTGATGATTGTCGCTCTGCAGGCAGGCCTCACCGCCTTCCTGGTGGACGCGTGGGCGAAGGGGCGCGCGAGCCCCGGCGATGTCGCCTTTGCGGTGACCTCGTTCATCGTCATGGCCGGCTACCTGCGCACCTTCGGGGAGAACACTCGCCTGTTGCAGAAGGGGCTGGACGACATGGCGGACGTGGCTGGCTACATGCGCACGCCTCCCCAACTGGAGGATCGGGCCAATGCTCGCCCGTTCCGCCCACGCAAGGGCGAGATCGCCTTCGACCGGGTGGTGTTCTGCTACAAGTCGGCGGAGCGGCCGCTCTATGACGGCTTTACCCTGATCATCGCGCCGGGCGAGCGGGTGGCGCTGGTCGGCCCCACGGGGGCGGGCAAGACCACCTTCGTCAAGCTGATCCAGCGGCTCTACGACGTGCAGGGCGGTCGCATCCTGATCGACGGCCAGGACATCGCCGCCGTCGGCCAGGAGAGCCTGCGCCGCGCCGTGGCCGTGGTGCCCCAGGACCCGGCCCTGTTCCACCGCACCATCGCGGAGAACATCGCCTACGGGCGGCCCGGCGCCACGGCCGAAGAGATCGCCCTGGCCGCCCGGCGGGCGCGGGCCCACGACTTCATCGCCGGCCTGTCCAAGGGGTACGACACCCTGGTCGGCGAGCGCGGCGTGAAGCTCTCGGGCGGCGAGCGGCAACGGGTGGCGATCGCACGCGCCTTCCTGGCCGACGCCCCGGTGCTGGTGCTCGACGAGGCGACCTCCTCGCTGGACGTGGAGACCGAGCGCCAGGTCCAGGCGGCCATCGAGGAGCTGATGGTGGGCCGCACCACCATCGTCATCGCCCACCGGCTGTCGACCATCCGCGGCGCCGACCGGATCCTCGTCTTCGACTGCGGCCGCATCGTCGAGGAAGGCCGCCACCACGATCTGGTGCGGAAAGGCGGCGCCTACGCCCGCCTGCACGCGGTGACGGAGGGGACGGCGTAGGGGAGAAGGATTGTTAGTCGCCCACCGCCGACGCCAGCCGGCCCGCCAGGTCGCCCTTCGGCTCCACCCGCACGCTGGAGAGCCCCAGCCAGCGGGCCATCAGGGCCAGTTCCGCGGCCAAGCGTTCTGCGGTGTCGGGGCCGGTGTCGGGCTCGGCGTGGGCGGCGAGCACCACCAGCGCGCCGGCCTTGCGTTCCGACTTCAGGTCCACGCGGGCGGTGATGGTCTCGCCCTCCAGGAAGGGCAGGACATAGTAGCCGTGGGTGCGCTTGTGGGCCGGGGTGTAGATCTCCAGCCGCACGCGCACGCCGAACAGCCGCTCGGTGCGCTCGCGGAACCAGATCAGGTTGTCGAAGGGGGAGAGCAGGGCGGCGGCCTCCACGCGCCGGGGCCTGCGCGCGGCGGGGTCGAGATAGGCGGCCTGGCCCCAGCCCTTGACGGTCACAGGCGTGAGCTCGCCCGCCTCCACCAGCTCTTCCAACCGGGCCTTGGTCTCGGCCGGGCCCATGCGGAAATAGTCCCGCAGGTCGCGCTCGGTGGCCACGCCATAGGCCCGCGCCGCGCGCCGGACCAACTCGCGCTGGGAGTCCTCGCGGGCCGGAGTGGGCGCGCTCTGCACGGCCGGGGGCAGAACCCTCTCGGGCAGGCCGTAGACCCGCTCGAAGGTCCCGCGCCGGGTGGCGGTGGTCAGTTCGCCCGACCAGAACAGGCACTCCAGCGCCCGCTTGGCCTCGCTCCAGCCCCACCAGCCGCCGGCGCCCTTGGCGCCGATCTCCAGGTCCGAGGCCGACAGCGGGCCCCGTTCGGCGATCTCGCCTAGCGCCCGGTCGATGAAGGGGCGATGTTCGCGCAGGAATTTCGCCACCCCGCGCCAGACGCCCACGCCGCCGGCGGCGTCCTCCATCCGCCAGCGCATCAGCGGCTGCAGGTCGAACCGCGCCAGCGAAGCCTCGTGCATCCAGTATTCGAAGAGGTCGGGCTTCCGCCCCCAGGCCATCTCCTCCAGCAGGGTGCGCGGATAGTCGCCCAGCCGCGAGAACAGCGGCAGGTAGTGGGTGCGCGAGACCACGTTCACCGAGTCGATCTGGATGACGCCCAGGCGATCGATGGTCTTCGTCAGATGGCGGCGCGTGAGCTCGCCCTGCGGCCGCGGGGCGGCGAAACCCTGGGCGGCCAGGGCGATGCGGCGGGCCTCGCCGGTGGAGATCGTGTCCCGGGCCAAGGCCGGATCAGCGCTCCAGCCGGCCGTCGGTCAGGGCCGACAGGTCGAAGCGGAACAGCACCTTCGGGTCCGGCGCCGCCACCTCATTGGCGATAGCCTTGGGCGCGAGCGCATGGACCATATGGCGGATCACCGCGACCCGGGCCGCCGGCTTGCGGTCGGAGCGCACGCAGGTCCAGGGCGTCAGCGACGCGTGGGTCCGGCGCAGCATCTCGTCGCGCGCGGCGGTGTAGCCGTCCCATCTTTCCTGGGCGGCGGCGTCCAGGGGACTGGTCTTCAGGATCTTCAGCGGATCGGTGTGGCGCTCCTTCAGCCGCTTGGCCTGTTCGGCCTTGGAGACGTCGAGCCACAGCTTGACGATCGTCAGACCCGATCCGACCAGCATGCTCTCGAAGGTGGGCACGTCGCGCAGGAAGTCCTCCTGCTCAGTGGGCGTGGAGAAGCCCATCACCCGTTCGACGCCGGCGCGGTTGTACCAGGACCGATTGAAGATCACCGTCTCCCCGGCCGCCGGCAGGTGCTCCACATAGCGCTGGAAGTACCACTGGCTGCGGTCCCGGTCGGAGGGCTTGGGTAGGGCGAGCACGCGGGTGTTGCGCACCGACAGGTGCTCGGCGACGCGCTTGATCGTCCCGTCCTTCCCGGCGGCGTCGCGGCCTTCGAAGATGACCAGAACCTTCTGCCCGGTCTGCATGGCGTGCTGCTGCCAGTGGACCAGGGCCAGCTGGGCGGCCTCCAGGTCGCCGTTGTCGTCGTCGTGCTTGCTCATGGCTCAAGCCTAGCCTCATAGCGCCCGACGCCGCTAGAACGTGTCAGCATGATCCGGCTGTCATTGTCCCAGAACCTATCCGAAGGCGCGGAAATCGCCCTCGACGCCGACCAGAGCCGCTATCTGGTCGCGGTGATGCGACGCGCCGTCGGCGACGAGGTGCTGGTCTTCAATGGCCGCGACGGGGAATGGCGCGCGCGCCTGTCCCAGGTCGGCAAGCGCGGCGCGACGCTTCAGGTGGCGGCCCATACCCGCCCTCAGACGACCGGTCCCGATCTCGATCTGGTCATCGCCCTGGTCAAACGCGCCCGGCTGGAGACCATCGTCGAAAAGGCCGCCGAACTGGGCGCCCGGCGCGTGCGGCTGGCGATCACCGAGCGCACCAACGCCGACCACACCAACGTCGCGCGGCTGCAGGCCATCGCCGCCGAGGCCGCCGAACAGACTGGCCGGCTGGACGTTCCGCAGGTCCTGGCCCCCGAAAAACTCGACCGCATGCTGGACGGGTGGGATGCCGAAAGACGTCTTCTTTTCTGCGATGAGGCGGGCGACGCGCCCCCGGCGCTGGAGGCCCTGAAGGGCGGCCCGGCAGGCCCCTGGGCGATCCTAATCGGGCCGGAGGGCGGTTTTTCCCCCAATGAACGCAAGGGGTTGCGGGAACGGGGCTTCGCCGTGCCGGCTGGCCTGGGACCGCGCATCCTGCGCGCCGACACCGCGGCCATCAGCGCGCTCACGATCTGGCAGGCGGCGCTCGGCGACTGGCGCCCTTGAGCTTCAAGGCATTTGCCCCCACGTCCCCTAACGGCGTAAAGATTGCTGCCGCTCGCGGCATCCCGTCATTCGGGCGTCGCAGCCGCGAGCCGTTTGGCGGTCAATGGACGGACTAGGGAGAATGTCATGGCCGACGTCGTCTGCGACGAGCGCCCGCTCGTTTTTGAAGACCTGGTCCGTTGGTTCGCCGAAGGTGAGAAGCCGGCGAGCGAGTGGCGCGTAGGCGCCGAACACGAGAAATTCGTCTTCCGCCTGGGCTCCCACGCCCCGGTCGCCTACGAGGGCGAAGCCGGGATCAAGGCCCTGCTGGAAGGCATGATGCGCTTCGGCTGGAAGGGCGTCTACGAGGCCTCCGACAGGGGCGACGTGCTGATCGGGCTCCAGCGCGGCATGGCCAACGTCAGCCTGGAGCCGGGCGGCCAGTTCGAGCTGTCCGGCGCGCCGCTGGAAACCATGCATGACATCTGCAGCGAGACCGGCGGTCACCTGCAGGAGGTGAAGATCGTCGCCGACGAGCTGGGCCTGGGCTTCCTGGGGCTGGGCTTCACGCCGATCTGGACCCGCGCCCAGGTGCCGATCATGCCCAAGGGCCGCTACGGCATCATGCGCGCCTACATGCCCAAGGTCGGCAATCTCGGTCTCGACATGATGTTCCGCACCTGCACGGTGCAGGCGAACCTCGACTTCGGCTCCGAGGCCGACATGGTGGCCAAGTTCCGCACCAGCCTGGCGCTGCAGCCGATCGCCACCGCGCTTTTCGCCAATTCGCCCTTCACCGAGGGCAAACCCAACGGCTTCCTGTCGGCCCGCGCCAACGTCTGGACCGACACCGACCCCGATCGCACGGGGATGCTGGACTTCGTCTTCAAGGACGGCTTCGGCTACGAGACCTACGCCAACTACGCCCTCGATGTGCCGATGTACTTCGTCAAGCGTAACGACCGCTACATCGACGTCTCCGGCCAGTCCTTCCGCGCCTTCATGGACGGCAAGCTGCCGGGCCTGCCGGGCGAGCGACCGACCTTCAAGGACTGGGCCGACCACACCACCACCCTGTTCCCCGAGGTGCGGCTGAAGCAGTACCTGGAGATGCGCGGCGCCGACTGCGGGCCGCTGGACCGGCTGACGGCCCTGCCGGCTCTGTGGGTCGGGGTGCTGTACGACAACGCGGCGCTCGAGGCGGCCTGGGACCTGTGCAAGCACTGGACCTCGGACGACCGGCGCCAGCTGCGCGCGGACGCGGCCCGCACGGGGCTGAAGGGCAAGGTGGCGGGCCGGACCATCCAGGCGGTGGCCCAGGATCTCGTCGCCATCGCCCGCGAGGGGCTGAAGCGCCGCGGCCGCCGCCGCGAGGGCGCCGGCGACGAACGGCCGTACCTGGAGCCGCTGGCCGAGATCGCCGAGAGCGGGATCACGCCGGCCGAGCGCCTGCTTGACCTGTATCACGGCCCCTGGCGCGGCGACGTGCGCAACGTCTTCGACGCCTGCGCCTACTGAGCGCCGTTCCAGGGAGGGCCCATGCCCGTCGACCCGCAGTTCCAGCCGATCATCGACATGACGCGGATGATGCCGCCGATGAGGGAGATCCCGCTCCAGGCGCTTCGCGGCCAGATGCCCTCCGCCGTGGCCGAGCCCACGCCGGTGGCGCAGGTGATCGACCGCACCATCC
>Ga0153916_10001149_pt1 | contig 18731 bp, 11 predicted proteins | sample Opewatmetagenome_FD_109642 | JGI IMG/M metagenome (GOLD analysis project Ga0153916, IMG submission 109642) | Freshwater wetland microbial communities from Ohio, USA - Open water 3 Core 3 Depth 4 metaG | ecosystem: Environmental > Aquatic > Freshwater > Wetlands | place: USA: Ohio, Lake Erie... | reverse complement strand
TCGGTGGCGGCATCGAGCTGCACGCCGCCGAATTCTTCGGGGACGCCGAGAGTGCGGATACCGATGCGGTCGGCCGCTTCGAGGATCTGGCGCGGCAGGCGCTGGTCCGGCTCCATCAACCACTCGCGCTGCCAGTTGGCGCGGATAAAAGGAATGACGTTGTCGTTCACAAAAGCGCGGCAGCTTTGCCGCATCAACCGCTGCTCTTCGGACAACCGGCGCTCGATCATGTCCATGATCTGTCTCTCCTTCGGTCAACGGTCAAATAGAGCTTGGATCTGGGTACAGAGACGGGATTATCTACAGCTCCTGTCTTTCACGCTGCTCATCTATCACGTTTCCGGAATTACGGAAACGTGAAAATATCACGCATTATTCCGAGAACATCGTGCCGATTTTGCACGCCGAAGAGGTAAGGAGTATTCACTGCAGAGACGTGGTTCGAGAACCTCACCACCCTGAGGGAAATCGAAAGGCAGAGTTCGCAGCGGGTTTGTTCAAGATGATATCCTCATTCGAGTTCCTCCCCGCGACCTCAGCGCCTCCGCGGTGCAATTTCCGAGTTCTTGCACTGAAATAGCGTCGGCCAGGTTAGCCACACGGCAGCCTGGAGACCCATTATTGGAAACAAGGGCAAGTTGACATACCGCTACTCGATCGGATACTTTCCGCCTCGAAATGAGCATCGGCGAGAGACATTCCGAATTACTTTTCCCCGTACCATTCCCCGTGCTGGGCAATGACATTCCCAAACTCAGGAGGGAAGAGCTATGAGAACCAAAATTAAAACGACTCCGCTCGGGCTCGAAGTCCGGGCCATCGCCGGCACCTACGTGGTGCTGCTCGCATTCAACTGCCCGGTGGCCTATCGCAAAAAGCTGGTGGGCTTTTCCATTCAGCGGACCGACCACTCGAATGGCGAGTCGATCTGGCTGCGCGGCGGCAAACACTTCGATCTGCCGAACAGCGATGCCGGCGACGACGCGAGCTCTCGAACCGATCCGATCCAGAAGTTTCATTGGGGCGACTATACGACCAAGGCCGGGCGCTCCTATACTTACATCATCCACGCTCGCGAGGGTAAGCCAGGCGCGCTCTCATCGCGGGAACAAATCGATGTCACGGTGACATGCGAGGATCCGGCGGTGGTGGGCGGCAATGGCCATCAAGTGCATTTCAATCGCAGTGCGGCGGCCAGTCAGGCCTATGTCAGCCGCTTCGGCGACGACGATCCCGATAAGGTAGGAGACAAGGCTCTGGTCTGGCTGTCGCGCGGACTGGAGGAGGCGCTGATCGCCTACGTAGATAGTGCGCAGAAAGGGGAAACGCTGCACCTGTTTGTGTATGAGTTCGAGAAGGAGTCGTTCCTCGCGGCGCTGAAACGGGCGAAGAAGCGGGGCGTGAAGCTGCAAATCATCTACGACGCGATTCTGCACGATAAGAAAAACAAGAAGACCGGCAAGGTGACGAAGGACGGGCCGAGCTTGGAAAGCGAGCCGGCGATGAAACAATTTGGTCTTTCGGCCAAGGCCGTGGCTCACGGCCGGACAGGTGCCGGAGTGAATATTTCCCACAACAAGTTCATGGTGTTGGCGGGCAAGGATGGGAAGGCCAAGTCCGTTTGGACCGGTTCCACCAATTGGACCGACAATGGCATTTACAAACAGACCAACGTCGGCCACGCGATCGCGAACCCGGCGCTAGCTCAGGTCTATCTCGACTGGCATCAGACCGTTTGGAAGCAGTCGGACCTGAGCGCAACCGACTCGAGAACCGAAGTGCTGCGACTGACGTCTCTGCCGCCCCGGAACCAATCAGGTTCCTTCTTAATGCTCAGTCCACGCAAGACGACCGAGGCGGTGACCGAATGTGCGATGCGGGTCAAGGCAGCCGGAAAGATGGTCTGTTTCACGGCACCTTTCGCAATGCACGACGATCTGGAAAACGCTCTCGCCGGCGCACCCGCGCAAGTTTTCGGCTTGCTGAACAAGGACGGCGTCGTAGGGAAGGGGCTCCACAACGCACCCAACACGCAGCTGGCTTCCGCGGCCGCGTTGGACAAGGTGACCGCGCTGGAAATCTGGCAAAAGCAAGGCCACGAAGAGTCGATGCATCACAGCGGAGTGTTCATTCACACCAAAATCATCCTCGTGGATGCGCTGAGCGACTCGCCCCTCGTGATCACCGGTTCCGCCAACTTCAGCACCAATTCCAGCACGGACAATGATGAGAACCAGCTCTTCATCATCGGAGAAACGGAAGTGGCTGACATCTATCTGGGAGAGTTCATGCGCATGTTCGATCACTACTACTTCCGGTCCTACATGAAGCAGGTGAGGAAGGAACGCAGCAAAGGCAAGCGATCCGGGTTCCTCGCGCCGGACGACTCATGGACGGACGACTTTTTTGGTGGGGGTGAAAAGGAGGCTCTCCGAGAGGCATTCTTTTGACCCGACCTCACCCTGGCAATGGTGATTGATATATTGCCGCGTTATCGCACTCTGGCCGCCTCGAAATGGGCAGCTGCCAGGCTAGGATATCTACGACGTGATTTTCTTGCGGCAATAAAATTGCTTCGTGCCTAACTTCCGACTTATTTTTCTCTCCGATTGCGATCGCAGCCGCGGGCCGAAACAAACGTGCCGGAGTATTAACTCATTCGTTCCGTTGTTCGGGAGCTGAGCCCGCTGAAGCAGAACGCTCTTGCTTCCTCTGCCGGTTCCGACTTACGATACGGTCCATTCATCAACCGAGCAAAAAGGCCATGGAGGTCGTCATGGAGCCCATCCCGTCCGCGGTGCTGGCCGCCGCCAATGAGAAGAGCCGCAAACTTCGCGAGTTGGTCCGCGCGCCGGAGATTCTCATCATGCCCGGCGCCTACGATGTTCTGAGCGCGCTTTTGTTCCAGCAGCTCGGCTTCGAAGCGATCCAGTGCACCAGCGGCGGCATCGCCGCGGCGCTGGGCTATCCTGACGGCGAAGTCATCAGCCGCGAGCTATTTCTCCAAGTCACGGGAAATTTCGCCGCGGCGGTTTCGGTTCCGGTGAACGCCGACGGCGAGCGCGGCTACGGCGACGAAGAGGGCGTCAAAGAAACGGTGCGGGCGCTGGTCGCTGCCGGCGTCGCCGGGATGAATCTCGAAGACGGCGCCGGCGGCAAACCGGGCGCGCGCGGCTTGGTGCCGCTCGCCGATCAATTGCGCAAGATAGCCTCGGTCATGGAAACCAAACAAACGTTGGGAAGCGAGTTCTTTCTCAATGCCAGGGTCGATGCGTTCCACGTTATGACCGACGAGCCGAAAAAAATTCTCGACGAAGCGATCCGTCGGGGTAACGCCTATGCGGAGGCCGGCGGCGACTGTATTTTCTACATGAACCTCCATGCGCGGGAGACCATCGGCGTCGTGGCCAAGGAAGTCAAAGCGCCGGTCAGCATTCTCGCCGGACCACAGTCGCCGAGCGTCGGCGAGTTGCAGGACTTGGGCGTGGCGCGCGTCAGTTACGGTTCCGGCTTTCTCAAAGCGGCCATCGGCGCGACCAAGCGCCTGGCCCAGGAAATCTTGGAAAAGGGGACGGTTGCGGCGATGAAAGACGGAATGCAGACGCCGGAGATAAACGCGTTGGTATCGAAACGAAAAGCCTAAGGAGAGTTCATGGCAGCGCATTACCGCGAAAAACTGGATAAGATCCGGCTCGCCTTTCCGCAGCCGGTCTCGGACCGCGTGCATGACTCCTACTTCGTCCATAGCATCATGCGCGCCTTGGACCTGGTGGACGCGCTCAAAAGCGAAGCGCCCGTGCTCGGACCGCGCCAGCCGTTGGATTTCAAAGGAGCCGCGGGGACGCGTCTCCCGCAAGGATCATTGACGGTCGAAGAGGTCACCGCCGATCTGGTGCGTTATTTCGAAGGGCTGACGATCTGGGGACACCCGCGCACACAGCAGAACGTTGTGCCGCCCCCTTCGATCTCCTCGCTGATTGCCATGCTGTTGACCGGCCTCTATAACCCCAACTTGTCGTGGGACGAGTACAGCCATAAAGTCGCCCTCGCCGAGGTCGAGGCCATCGCCATGGCTGCTGCGCTGATGGGCTACGATCCCCAGCGCGCCATGGGCGTCTTTACCTTCGGCGGTACCGGAACGACGCTCTACGGCATTAAGGTCGGTCTGGAGAAAGCGGTTCGCGGCGCAATGGAAAACGGTGTCGGCGCCGGCGCGGTCATCTTCGCCAGCGACGGCAGCCACTACTGCCGGTATAATGCCGCAGGCTGGCTTGGGCTGGGGACCAAAAGCCTGGTCACGATTCCCACCGATCCGCGCAACGCCATGAGCCTCGACATTCTCCGCGAACAGGCACGCGCCGCGCTCCGAAGCGGCCGGCCGATAGCTGCGATCATCGCAACGCTCGGCACCACCGACGCCTTCGGCCTCGATGATCTGCAAGGGATCGCCGCTCTGCGGGATGAGTTGGTGGACGAATTTAAATTGCCCTACCGCCCCCATGTCCACGCCGACGCGGTCATCGGTTGGGCATGGAAGGTTTTCAGCGACTACGATTTCGAAACGAATCCCCTCGGTTTTCGACCGCGCACGGTGCGCGCGCTGGCGGGCGCCTGCAACCGCATTCGCCATCTCCAGCTCGCCGACTCCATCGGCATCGATTTCCACAAGACCGGATTTACCCCGTATATATCGAGCCTGGTCTTGATGAAGGAGCGCGACGATTTCGCGCTTCTCACTCGCACCGCGGAGCAGATGCCCTACCTGTATCAATTCGGCGAACACCGGCCGGGAATGTTTACGCTCGAAACCTCCCGGGCGGGCACAGGCGCGCTGGCGGCCTTGGCGAACCTCAAGTTGATGGGTCAGGAAGGCCTCAGAGTCACGCTTGGCCATATCGTCGAGATGACGCAACTCCTACGCGAGCACCTCGAAGGGCACGACTCCACCAGCGTGCTCAACCGCGATAACTTCGGCACGGTGACGTTGTTCCGGGTTTATCCGGACGGCACCGACACCTTCACGATTAAAGACCAAGAGATGAGCAACGAAGCGTACCGCGAGACGCTCTTGCGTCACAATGAGTACAATCGAAAAATTTACGATTATGTCCGCGACGAAGCGATGGCCGGCCGCGGCGTGGTGATTTCGCTCACCGAATGCTATCGCCACACCGATTACGGCGAGCCGGTCGTCGCGCTGAAGTCGTTTATTCTCTCCCCGTTCGCCGACGAGGCCAACGTGGAAGCTCTGGTCGAGAAAGTCTTGGAGGCGCGGGGCAAAGTGGCGGGCTGACGCCGATCGCAATCGAATCGATGAAAGCGCCGAAACCTGCAACCCCATTAACCTAAATTGCAGTCAAACCCGTCGGAGTCTCGTCGCCCGCGCCGCTTATCTGGATTGAATTTGCAAATTATTGATCACGTCGCGCACCCCGCCAACGGTCCGGGCGATCTCACCCGCCCGCTCGCGAGTCGCGGCGTTCTCAACGACACCGGTCAAATGGACGGTCCCTTTTACGGTGTCGACCCCGATGCGGGCGAGGCTACTTGCTTTTTCCAGGGCAAGTTTGGATTTGACGGTAGTTGTGATCGTCGTGTCATCGATGTTCTGCCCGAGGGTTTCTCCCGTAAGCGTGGTGCAACCGGACAGGTGCAGAGCGAGCAGCACGACGGAAAGGATAGCATAGAGCGACTTGGTCATAATGCCTCCCATGTCATTGGCCCGATTTGATGCCTCTATCTATCGCAACCTCAAGGACCGATTGCAACCTTGCGCGCTGCTTCGCCGGCCGGCGATAAAAACAGAAATGCTGAGTTGGGATGGGTTTGCAACGGCGAACCGCTCCGCTATATGAATGCCAGGCAAGGAGTTGTTTCATGTCCGGCTTTGCCCTCGCGCTGATCCTCGCCGCCGCGTTTATTCACGCGACCTGGAACCTGCTCAACAAACGAGCCAGCGGGCACGCGACCTTCACCTGGCTGGTCGCTGTCCTCTCGGCGCTCTTTTACACGCCGGTGGCGGCGTCGCTGATTTTCTACTGGCAAGCACCGATCGATCTTACGGCGATCATTTTCATGGCCGGGAGCGCGCTGCTGCACACCGCGTATTTTGTTCTGCTCAACGAAGGTTATCGCGCCGGCGATTTATCGCTTGTTTATCCGCTGGCGCGCGGCACCGGCCCTTTGCTGTCGAGCGTCGCGGCGATTCTCCTGCTCGGCGAGCGGCCCTCCGCGCTGGCGCTTTCCGGCGGGCTGCTGATCGTGCTCGGCGTCGCGATCCTAACCATGAGCCCGCAAATGCTGCGCGCTGCCGGCGCGCGCAAGGCGATCATTTTCGCTTTGGTTACCGGGACCTTTATCGCGACTTACACTTTGTGGGACAAGCAGGCGGTGAGCAAATTCGCGGTGGCGCCGATTCTTTTGGATTGGGGCGCGAACCTGGGACGAACCCTATTGCTCACTCCCTTCGCCTTGTGTCATTGGCGCCAGGCGCGCCATGAATGGCGCACGCACCGCTTCGAGGCGGCCGGGATCGCCTTGCTCGTGCCGCTCTCTTATATTTTGGTGCTGACAGCGATGCGGTTTACGCCGGTGAGCTACGTCGCGCCGGCGCGGGAGATCAGTATCTTGATCGGCACGGTGATGGGAACGCACTGGCTGGCCGAAGGCGACGCCGCGCGCCGGTTGGGCGCGGCCTCGGCGATGGTCGTGGGCCTGGTCGCGCTGGCGCTCGGCTGAACTCAACGATTGCGAGTTTCGGCTATCGCGTTGATACCCAACGATAGACAGCATGAAAGAGGATTCGTTTAAGGATTTTGTTCTCGATCAGCTGCAAGAGTTGGCGAATGTCGAGGCGCGCCGGATGTTCGGTGGTTTTGGGCTTTATCAAGATGAAACGTTCTTCAGCATCATTCACAGGGGCCGGCTCTATTTCAAAGTTGACGAAACCAGCATCGGAGAATATCGCAGGAGAAAAATGAAACCGTTCCGGCCCAATGCGAAGCAGACGCTCAAGAGCTACTACCAAGTGCCGGTGGATATCATTGAGGACGCGGATGAATTGCGTGAGTGGGCGGAAGCCGCTATCGGCGTCCAGATAAGGAATGGTTAGCGTCCTTCTTCGGCGGCAGGCTGTAGAGGTCTTTAGTCGGGTTGAACAGATGATCCAGCGCCAGCCAGAGACTCCGAGAGTGGTGAAAGAAGAGCAACGGAAAAATAATCGCAAAGGGAACCCACAGGGCGAGTTGTTGCTCGATCGTCATGGCGGTGAAAAGGTCGAGAAGAAAGAAGCCGGGCACGGCGATGGCGACGGTGGCCGCATAATTGATATAGATGGCGCCGACGAAGTAGCCTTGCTCCCGTTCGAACTGCAATCCGCATTGGCGACAGTTGGAGTGCATTCGAAAAGGTTTCACATACAACGGCCCGACGCTGCAGCGCGGGCAGCGCAGCCGCAGGCCGTTGCCGAACAGCGCTAAGATTCGCTTCGCCATGCTACGCGGTCGCCTCCGCCTGCGCTTCCCGGCGCGGGGATCCGAGCGACCCGCCGTTCAAGTAATCGCGCAGGAAGCTGGCGGTGTAAGATTGCTTGCCGTCCCGGATGACTTCCAGCGGTGGGCCGCAGGCCACCACGCGGCCGCCCTGGGCGCCGCCCTCCGGCCCTAAATCGACGAGATAGTCGGCTTCTTTGATGATGTCCAGGTTATGCTCGATGGTGACCACGCTGTTGCCCATCTCGACCAGGCGGTGGAGTATATGGATGAGCTTTTCGACGTCGGCGAAGTGGAGCCCCGTGGTGGGCTCGTCCAGGACGTAGAGCGTCTTGCCGTGGGATTCCTTGCCCAGTTCGTAGGCGAGCTTGATCCGCTGCGCTTCGCCGCCCGAAAGCGTGTTGCTCGCCTGGCCGAGGGTGATGTAGCCCATGCCGATGTCGTCGAGAATCTTGAGCGGGCGGGCGATCTTGGGAAAAGCGTGGAAAAATGGCGCCGCTTCCTCCACCGTCATGCGAAAAACATCGGCGATGCTTTTATCGTTGAAGCGGATCGCCAGCGTTTCTTCGTTGAAGCGCGCGCCGCCGCAGGCCTCGCAGTCGATGAAAACATCCGGCAGAAAACTCATCTCCTTGCGGATTTTTCCCTGGCCGGCGCATTCCTCGCAGCGCCCCCCTTTGACGTTGAACGAAAAGCGGCTCGGCCTGTAACCGCGCAGCCGCGCCTCGGGCGTCAGAGTGTAAATCTTGCGGATCTCGTCGAGCAGGCCGACGTAGGAGGCGGGCACCGAGCGCGGCGTTTTGCCGATCGGCGTTTGATCGACCTCGACCACCCGTTCGAGGGATTGCCAGCCGGCGATCTCCTTGTGGACGCCCGGCCGGCCGGCGAACTGGCCGAGTTTCATTTTGAGTCCTTTATAGAGAACTTCTTTCACCAACGTGCTCTTGCCCGATCCGGAAATGCCGGTGACGCAACTCCACATCCCGAGCGGCAGCCGCACGTCGAGGTTTTTTAGATTGTTCGCCTTGGCGCCGCGGATCGTCAGCCAGGCGGTTTTCTTAAGCGGCCGCACCGGCCCGAGGCGTTTTTTCTCGGCGCGCAGAAAGGCGCCGGTGAGCGAGTTCGGATTGTTCTTGATCTCGGCGGGCGAGCCGATGGAAACCACCTGCCCGCCGTGCACGCCCGCGCCCGGTCCGAGGTCGACGATCAGATCCGCCGCTTCGATGGTCGCCTCGTCATGCTCGACGACCAGCACGCTGTTGCCGACCGCTTGGAGCCGTTTGAGCGTGCCGAGCAGCATGGCGTTGTCGCGCGGATGGAGGCCGATGGTGGGCTCGTCGAGAATGTAGCAGACGCCGCGCAGATTGGAGCCCAACTGCGCCGCCAGGCGAATGCGCTGCGCCTCGCCGCCGGAAAGGGTGTCGGCGCGCCGGTCGAGGGTCAAATAGGGCAGGCCCACTTCGACGAGAAAATTCAGCCGCTGTTGGATTTCCCGAATAATTTTCTCCGCCACGACGCGGTCGCGCTCGGCGTTGCCGTTTTCTTTCTGCGCCAGAGTCAGCGCGTCGAAATAGGCTTTCGCCTCCTCCACCGGCAGCGCGGTGACCTGCCCGATGGATTTGCCGTCGACGCGCACCGCCTGGGCGCGCGCGTTGAGCCGGTGGCCCCGGCAGGCGCCGCAGGGAGTTTCGGTCATGAGCTCGGCCAGCTCCCGGTTCGACTCGTCTTCGCCCTCTTGCCAGAGCTTGCGCAGAGCGGGAATTACGCCGCCGAAGGTTCCCCGGCCGCCGCCGTGAAGCATTTCCTGTTGGGTCTTGGGCGCCAGCCGGCCGTAGGGTTTATCGGCATCGAAGCGGTCCGCTACTTCTTGCAGCAGCCGCTCGACGGCGCGCCGGTGGCGCGCGCCGTTCAGGGAAAAAGAATCGGCGACGGCGGTGAGCGCATCGTGAACGGACTTGCGCGGATCGGCGAAGATCAGCTCGGCGTCGAAGTTCCATTGAAAGCCTGCGCCGCCGCAGTCGGAGCAGGCCCCCTGGCGGCTGTTGAAGGAAAACAGGCGCGGGTCGAGAGGCTCATAGCCGATGCCGCACTGGAGGCAGAAGAGCCGCTGGTTGAAGATCTGCTCGCCGCGCTCCGAAATCAGATGGATGACGCCGTTGCCCAAGCGCAGCCCCTGATCGATCAGCGCCTCAACTTCGCGGCCGCCGGCCTTGGCCTTGCCGATGACGATGTCGATGTCGTGCTCTTTATACCGTTCGAGGCCGTTGGACAGCGCCGGCGATCTGAGGTCCACCGCCTCGCCGTCGATGCGCGCGCGCCGGTAACCGAGGCGGCGCGCGCCGGCGATGACTTCCTTGTGAAATCCCTTGCGCCCGCGCACGATCGGACTCAAGACCATCACCTCTTTGCCGCGATAGGAACGGCCGACGCGGTCGAGGATTTGGCTGCGCGTGAGCGAGCGGATCTGCCGGCCGCATTGCACGCAATGCTGCTTGCCGACCTTGGCATAGAGCAGACGGAGATAGTGATACATTTCGGTGACCGTCGCTACCGTCGAGTTTCGTCCGCCCTGGCTCAGCCGCTGCTCGATGGCGACGGTGGGCGGGATGCCGGCGAGCAGATCGACGTTGGGCTTGGCCATTACCTGAAGAAACTGGCGCGCGTAGGCGGACAGGCTGTCGATGTAGCGCCGCTGCCCCTCGGCATAAATAATGTCGAAGGCGAGAGAAGATTTGCCGGAGCCGCTCAAGCCGGTGATGACCACGAAGCGGTCGCGCGGAATGTCGAGGCTGATGTTTTTGAGATTATGCTCCTTGGCGCCGACGATGGTGATGGCGTTCGCCGCTTCTTTTGAACCCTTGAACCTTTGAACCCTGGGACTCTTTTCAAGCACCGGAGCAAATGGCGATGAGTCCGCTCTTGCCAGATACGGCCGCAGGTAAACGCCGGTATGGGAGCCGTCGGCGGCGGCGATCTGCGCCGGGGTTCCCGCGGCGACGATCCGGCCGCCGCCGTCGCCCCCTTCGGGGCCGAGGTCGATGACATGATCGGCGCATTTCACCACCTCCATGTTGTGCTCGATGACGACGATGGAGTGGCCCTGCTCGATGAGTTCGTTGAACGCCCGGAGCAGCCGCTCGATGTCGTGGAAGTGCAGTCCGGTGGTCGGCTCGTCGAAAATGAAAAGCGTGCCGGCTTTCTTCGCGCGCGCCATATGCGCGGCCAGTTTGAGCCGCTGCGATTCGCCGCCCGAGAGCGTCGTCAGCGGCTGGCCGAGCCGCACATATTCAAGTCCGACGGCGCGCAGCGGGTAGAGAGCTTGCTTGATTTCCGCGCTGTCTTTGAAGAACTCCAAAGCTTCGGTGACCGTCAGATCCAAAACCTGGCGGATATTCCGCCCGCGGTAGGCGACCTCCAGGATCTCCTCGCGGTAACGGCTGCCGTGGCATTCGGGGCAGGAGGTATAGACGTCGGAGAGAAACTGCATCTCGACCTTTTCAAAACCCTCGCCGCGGCAGCTCTCGCAGCGTCCGCCCTCGACGTTGAAAGAAAAGGTCGACGGTCCATAGCCGCGCAGACGCGCCAGATCGGCGGCGGCGAAGAGCCGGCGGACGGCGTCGAAGGCTTTCATGTAGGTCGCGGGATTGGATCGCGGCGTGGTGCCCACCGGCGATTGGTCGACCAGCACGACCTCGGCAATTTTGTCGGCGCCCTCGATGGCGGCGCAATCGACGAGCGCGGCCGTGGGCGCCTCCTTGAGCTTTTTCAAGTTGCGGTGGAGCACTTCGTCGATCAGGCTCGATTTTCCCGAGCCCGACACGCCGGTGAAGCAAACCATCAGGCCGAGCGGTATCTCCACGTCGATGTTTTTGAGATTGTTGGCCCGCGCGCCTTTGATCTTGAGCGAGCGCTGCAAGAGCGGCTTGCGGTTGCGCGAGGGAAAGGGAATGGTCCGGCGCCGGCTCAGGTAAGCGGCGGTGAGGGACCGGCCGTCTTTCAGCAGCGCGTCGTAGGAGCCGGCGAACATGATCTCGCCGCCCTGCTCGCCGGCCTTGGGACCCAAATCGATGATGTAATCGCTTTCCTTGATGATTTCCGGATCATGCTCGACGACGACCACGGTGTTTTGATTGGCGCGCAGGCGGTGGAGGATTTCCACCAAGCGGCGGCTGTCGCGCGGGTGCAGGCCGATGGAAGGTTCATCGAGCACGTAAAGCGTATTGACCAAGGAAGAGCCGATGGCGGTGGTGAGATCGACGCGCTCGAGCTCGCCGCCGGAAAGGGTGCGCGACTGGCGATCCAGCGTCAGATATTCCAGTCCGACGCCGGTGAGATAGCCGAGGCGGCGGCGAATCTCATCGAGGATCAGCCGCGCCACTTGATCGGCGGCGCCGGCGGGCTTGAGCGCGGTAAAAAAATCATCCGCCTCGCGCACGCTCATGGCGCTGACCTGGGCGATGTTTTGGTCCTCGATGCGATAGTGGAGCGCGTCGGCTTTGAGCCGGCTGCCCCGGCACTCCGGACAGAGCAGGTAGGCGCGGTAGCGCGCCAGCATCACCCGCACATGCATGCGGTAGCTGCGCCGTTCGAGGCGGCGGAACCAGCCGCGGATGCCTTTGAAGTCGCCCTCGCCGTTGACGATGAGCTTTTTCTGCTTTTCGCTCAGTTCGCCGTACGGTTTCGCGGTCGGGATCTTTTTGCGCGCGCAGAAATCGAGCAGCCGGCGGGTTCGCCGCGCCCGGTTGATCCACGGCTTGATCGCGCCCTCGCTCAAGGACTTGCCGGGGTCGGGAATGACGAGATCGAGATCGATGTCGATCACCCGCCCGAAGCCGCGGCAGGTTTCGCAGGCCCCCAAGGGGCTGTTGAACGAAAAGAGATTGGGTGTCGGGTCGCGGTAGGAAATATCGCAGTGCGGGCAATGGAAGTGGCTGCTGAACGGTTCGCGCCGCCAATCTTCCTGCGGCAGAAAGAGATTCAGTTTGCCTTTGCCGTAGTGAAACGCCTGCTCCAGGGAGTCGGCGATGCGCTTGCGGTTCTGCGGCCGGTAGGCGAAGCGGTCGGCAACCACTTGTAGGGTTTCAGCGCCGGGCGGCGCTTCGGTCAGCTCGTCCAACTCACGCAAGGTCTGGCCGGAGAGCCGGCGGTGGAAGCCGGCGCGCTGCAAGCCGGATTTGATTTCCTCCCAGGGCAGCGCCGAGGGCGCCAGCGCGAAGGTCAGGATGACCGGCGATCCTTCCGCCAGCGTCGCTAGTTTTTTAAGAACCGACTGAGCGGTGTCGCGTTCGACGCCGCGGCCGCAGCTGCGGCAATAGAGCAGGGCGATCTTGGCGAAGAGCAGCTTGAAGTGATCGTGCAGTTCGGTCATGGTGCCGACCGTCGAGCGGGAAGTTTTGACCGGCCGGCTCTGGTCGATGGCGATGGTCGGCGGCAGCCCGTCGATCGTTTCCACGTCCGGCTTGTCCATGCGGTCGAGGAACTGGCGCGCGTAGGCGGAAAAGCTCTCGACGTAACGGCGTTGGCCCTCGGCGTACAGGATATCGAAGGCGAGGGTCGACTTGCCCGAGCCGCTGACGCCGGTGATCACCGTCAGCGCGTTGAGCGGAATCTGCAGCGAGAGATTCTTAAGGTTGTTCTGTTTGGCGCCCTTGATCTCTATACAAGTGTTGCTCATGGCGGCGATTTACTGAAGTTGGAATTTCTCCGCGAGAATCCGGCGAAAGCGCGGACCGTAGATCAGATCGAAGGTTTTTTCTTTGTCGGGAAAAAGCTGCAAAGCGGTTCGTTTGGCATGCTGCACGACGTCGCGCGCTTCCTCCAGGGAAAGATCGACTTGCTGGAGCAGGGCGGCGGCAACATCCATCGCCCGGCGCAGCCTGCGCAGCATACGCTCTTCGGCCAGCAGGGCTTCCTTGTCTACGGCCATGAGGATCATCCTCCGTACGGGCGAGGCAGTTTTGCCCTAACGCCAACCTATAATAATTATCATAGCGGGCGGGCGAATCAAGGTTGCGGCGCGCCGGCTTTCCCGGCGCGCCGGGCTTTGCTACTCTGACCCCTGTGCGTATCGCCGAGATTTTTTACTCCATCCAGGGCGAAGGGCGGCTGGCCGGCACGCCGTCGGTGTTCATCCGCACTGCCGGCTGCAACCTGCGCTGCGTCTGGTGCGACACGCCCTATACCTCGTGGCGGCCGGAAGGGAAGAATTGGACGATCGAGAAAATCCTGCGCGAAGTAGGAAAGTACCCAGCGCGCCATGTCGTGGTCACCGGCGGCGAGCCGCTGCTCGCGCCGGAACTGGGCGAGCTGACCGCGGCGCTGCACGGCCGCGGCGCGCATATCACCATCGAGACGGCGGCGACGATCTTTAAGCCGGTCGCCGGCGATTTAATTTCCATGAGCCCGAAGCTGTCCAACTCGACGCCCTGGAAAAGGGCGGGAGGACGGTTCGCCGCGCTGCATGAAGAGGGGCGGCTCAAACCCGACGTGATCGGGCAATTCCTGAAGCGCTACGACTGCCAGTTGAAATTCGTCGTCGAGCGCCGCGGTGATTTCGCCGAGATTCGCCGCCTGCTCGCCAAGCTCGAGCCGGTGGAGCCCGTCCGGGTCTTGATCATGGCGCAGGCAACGACCCGCGCCGCGCTTACCGCCAAGGCCGGCTGGATTGTGAAACTCTGCCTGAAACATGGCTACGGCTATTCGCCGCGCCTGCATATCGACCTGTTCGGCAATCGGCGCGGCACATAGCCGCATTATGCATGGTAGACAGTGCGCGCGGTGAACCCTTCCGGGAGAAGGCAATGAGTCTCTGCCTTGAAGTGGAGGGCGAACCGCTCATCTCGAGCAAACGGCAGTGACCAAGCCTGGATTCTTCATGCTTCGAAGCAAAGTCATTACACGGTGTCGGTTAAGGGGTGAGTCTGGAGGAGCGAAGGCACCGAGCCGAAAAGTTTCAATGGCGTGGTTCGCACTCACCGAGACGCGCGCACTTTTTCCAGGCTCACGCTCTACAAAATCAGTTTGCGGGCCGCTCCCAGGTACGGTGTATTGCCTTCGCTCCGGAGGGCTCGCGCCTTAACCGCGGTTAATGGTGAATAATCCGGGCTGGTCCGCTGCGTTCGCTTACGCGCCGGCCGGTTTTTCCTTGACCGCTGCGGCGGGTTGGGTCGCCGCGCTCTTTGCCATTTTGTCGATGAGCGTCGGCGCCAGGAGTTTGAGGATCGTTACCGGCAGGGCGCTGGTAAAGCGGTAGTTCGCGGCTTCACGTCCCTGAACGAAGGCGGTAATCACCCCGTAGTAACGATCGCCGATGTAAAAGATGAAGGCGGCGGTGCGGTTGGTGGCGCGGGAGGCGACGACTTCCCCGGCGCGATTGAAGGTTTCGAAGCGATTGTCGCCGGAACCGGTTTTTCCGCCAACGGTGAGGATTTTGCCGTCCGCGAGTTTAAAAACTCCGCTCAATCGCCGCGCGGTTCCCTGCTCGACCACCTCGGCCATCGCTCTTCTCGCGACGCGCGCGATTTCCGGGGCGAGCACCTGTTCTCCTTGTCCCACCGTCCGTTCGAGAACGGTTTCGTAGGGAGTGGCGCGGGCGAAATGAATCCGGCTAAAACTGGTTGGCGGGCGGCGCACGCCGTCGTTGACCAGAATTCCGACCAGCTCGGCCAACGCCACGGGCCGGTCCGAAGAGACGCCGATGGCGGTCGCGTAGGACGGCACCATCGTCTTGAACGGGAAGCCGAGCCGCTGCCAATAAGGAGTCATGCGGACGAAGGCATCTTTTTCCATGCGAATGCGCAGGCGCAGATCCTGGGCCCGGCGGTTGCGCGGGTTAAGCAGCCAGGCCGAGCCGGCGCGCCGGGCCTCCCGGCTGCGGGTGAATAAATCCTCCCACGAAAGTTTGGGCTGCTTGCGCAACTCGCCGGCGCACCAAAGATCGAGCGGATGAACCGATAGGAGATAAGCGTAATCCGCCAGGTTGAGACGGGAACTCTGGTAGGCGCGGAACAGTTTCGCTGCCTCCTCTTCGCCGGCGGGCTCGCCGTTGCGCTTGAGCCAATCGGCCAGCGCTTTTTCGTCCTTGCCGAGACCCCAGGCGAAAAAGAGAATCGCCAACCGCCGTTCGGCGCTGGCTTTCGCGCCGATCAGCCGCTTCAGCAACTCCTCTTCAGTTTGGCCGCGGTAGTTCTGGTAGGCGCGCCGCAGCGCCGGCAGGGACTCTTCCTCGGCGATCTCCTGGAGCAGCCGTTTGCGCTCGGCATGATCGGCATCGACGAGCACGGCGTCCGCGTTGTAGGCCAGCCGGGCACGATGGTAGGCGACCAGATCGCGCATCAAGCGGATGAAAACCAAATTGGTCGAATAGCGCAAGGCTTCGCGCAGCGTCGGCGTCCGGTTGTTCTCTTCGCGCTCGAAGTTCTCGAAGTGGTGCAAACCGCCGCCGGTGAAAAATCCTTCTTGCGGATTGGCGGAGTAGCGCCGCTCGAGGGCGCGCTCCAGGAACGGTTCCAGGGCGAGATTTTTCTCGCCGCGCAAGGTCTCCCCGGCCCAGCGGGTCAACGGGTCGCGGGCGCCGGCGATCCGTTTGGCCAGTTCCGCGCCGCCGAGCGGCGCCAGTTGCCGGTGCAGCTCGGCGATGATCTCGAGATAATGCGTCAGCGTGCGCAACTTGGCCGTGCTGCCCAGCTCCAGCTTGACGCTCTTGTTGAAATCGAAGGGAGCGGCGAGATTGTCGGCCTGGACGCGCACGAGATTTCCCGCCGCGGTCGGCTCGACCAGGAGGAACGAATAGATGACCTTGGCCGGGTCGGCGTTCTGCAGCAGCCGCTCGCCGTTGAGTCCCTTGGCTTTGATCACCGCCGGATCGGTGAGACTGTGCAGAAAATCGGTGATTTGTTTCTGCAGCTCGACGTCGATGGTGCTTTGGACCTCCATCTGGAGGCGGTTGAGATCATACAGGTTGGCGACCCCCAGATGCTCCATCATGGTCACGCGGATCGCGTTGGCCGCTTTGTTCTTGCTGGAGGCAGGCTGGGGCGGCAGGGGCGCCGCCGGCAAAAACTGGATTGGTGTTTGCCGCAGCGCCTCGGCCATCGGCTCGTCGATGATTCCTTGCCGGGCCATGAGGCCGATGAACTGTTCCACTTTGGCATCCAAAGAGGCGCGCTCCTCGCCGAGGAAAACCGACGGCGCGCGCACCGAGATCAACAACGCCAGAGCATGTTTGAAGGCGCGCGCCTTCGCCGGCGTCAGCGCCGGCGCCTGGAGCGCCGCCACGACCTCCGAGAGCGACATGCCGAACCAGGCGTGGAGACCTTCGCCCAGGCCGTGAATCTCGCCGTAGCCCGGCGCCGCGGCCAGCGGCACGGTATTGAAATAATCGACGATGATCCGATCGCGCCAGACGCGGGTATCTTTGCCGACGCGATAGGCCTTCAGGCTCGCGCCGATCACTTGACGAAACTTTTCCACCGGCGTGTCGGTGCGGCCGTTGGGCGAGTGGCGAAATTTTTCCAACTGCACGGCGAGGGTGCTGCCGCCCTGGACCGCTACCGGCAGGTAAAGCTTGGAGCCGAGATAAAGCAGGCCGGCCCTGAACAGCCGCCCCCACTCGATGGCGGGGTTTTGCCAGGGCGTGCTCGGCCGGCCGAGATCGCGGTTTTCCAGAAACAGAAGAGTTTGGACCAGCAGCGGCGGAATGTCGCCGATTTTTTCAAAGAGAAATTCCGCTTGCTCGTAGCGAAACAAAGACGTGCCGTCGAAACCTTGAATATCGATGCCGGTTCCAGTCCGTTCGACATAGGGCGGCGGGATGCCGCGGCGGATCAAATCGCGCAGCGTTTCGGATTGGCGCGCCTGTTGGGTCAGGCGGTAGCCCTGGCTCTGGAGCCGCGCTTGCAAGGCGGCGATTTTAGAATAGCCGCGCCGCTCGTCGAAGGGCCCCGGGCGCGGAAAGGCGATGCTCGGGCTGGGCCCCGGGGCGAGCTTGTAGGAGACCCGTTCGTTGACATAGGTGGCGATCCACGATTGCAGCAGCGAGGTGTGGATTTCGACGAAGGCCAGGGCGGCCAAGATGAAAAACCCGACCAGCCACCGCAGCCAAATCTTCAGCCGGCGTTTGTTTAAAAGCAGACCAACGCTGGAGGCCAGGGAGGATAGGTGCGTGAGGCCGAGGGGAACCGACTTGCCGTTCATTTTACTGTTACGAGTTCATGCTAAAATAACATAACCCTTGGGCAAACGAAATTGTTGCTGACAAATTTAATCGGGCGGTCAAGACCCAAGCTGCTTTGAGCTGGCCAAACGGCCCGGAGAAACACTATAATCGCCGGAAAAAAGGAGGGGGCCTATGCTCGCCACGCGGATCACGCAGAAAGAGGGCACTTTCTATTTCGTCGCTTTCAAAGCGACCGACCTTTTGGATCATGTGAGCTTCAGCAGCCGCTACTACTTCGAGGGCGAACGGATCGAAGCCGATGAGCCCGGAGAAGATGAAGTCGCCAAGTTCATCGCCGGCATCGAAAAGAGCGAAAAATCGTTCCAGCGCCTGCTCAACCGCAGGAAGATTCGCCAGATCGTGAACTTCTATGAGACGGCGGTCAGCCAGCCGTTGATTCCCGGCACGATCTTGCTGTTTACGGATGAAACACTGCGCTTCCGCCGCTCGGACTCCTCGGAGAGCGTCGGCTTTCTCAGCGAACCGGTTGGCAAATACTTGGTGATCGACGGGCAGCATCGGCTCGCCGCGCTCCATTTCTTCCGCCAAAAACATTCCGACCAGGCGGATCGGATCGAGGTTCCCTGCGTTCTCTTCGACGGCAAGAGCGCCGATTTCGCCACCGAGATGTTTGTCATCATCAACTCGACGCATACCAGGATCAACAAGTCCCACCTCGTAGATCTCTATGAGCGGGTGTCCTGGGAAACGGCGGAGAAAAAATTCGCCGCCAAGCTGGTGAATCTGCTTTACGAAGAAGCCGATTCACCGCTGCGCTATCGCATCAACCGCCTGGGGGGCAGGAGCCGCCAAGAAAAATGGATCCTTCAGTCGGAGGTTTTCAACGAGGTCTACAAAGTGGTCATGGCGAACCGGCGGTTCTTCGAGGAGCGCTTTCAGATGCGCGCCGACCGGACCTACGGCTTGGTGCGCGATTACTTAAAAGCCGTGCGCGACGTGATGGAATCGGTCTGGGGTGAGAACGACAAATTTATGTTTACGCGCGACGTGACCCTCAAGGCGCT
>Ga0153916_10001148_pt1 | contig 18732 bp, 18 predicted proteins | sample Opewatmetagenome_FD_109642 | JGI IMG/M metagenome (GOLD analysis project Ga0153916, IMG submission 109642) | Freshwater wetland microbial communities from Ohio, USA - Open water 3 Core 3 Depth 4 metaG | ecosystem: Environmental > Aquatic > Freshwater > Wetlands | place: USA: Ohio, Lake Erie... | reverse complement strand
CGTACGACGTCGCCGTCGCCCCCGACGGCACGGTTTACGTCGCGAACGCCGGCCGATACGGCGTCGTCAAACTCGCCGGCGCCGAAAGGCGTTATCTGGGCTTCGGCCCCGGGACCGCCGACGGCCGGTTCAACTTTCCGATGGGGGTGGACGCGGCCGCCGACGGCGCGGTATTCGTCGCCGACACCAACAACGGCCGGGTCCAACAGTTTGACGCCGCGGGCGAGCACGTCCGGTCCTTCGGCCGCCTGGGCTACCTGGACGGCGAGTTTCTCCGCCCCAAGAGCGTCTGTCGCTACGAGGCCGGCGTGCTAGTCGCCGATACCCGAAATCATCGCGTCCAATATATCGACCTGTATAGCACGAGGTTGGCGTCCGACGAGCCGGTGGCGCGGGCTATACTGGGCGGCCTGGGAGACGGCCCCACGGACTTGAAGCTGCCGCGGTACGTCGCGGCCGACGCCGACAAGCGCATTTACGTGGCTGATGCCGGGCACGCCGTCGTGAAAGTTTTCACCCTCGACGGCAAGGTCGCGGCGACGCTCGGGCAGGGCGCATTGATGGAGCCTGCCGGCATAGCGGCCGCGGACGACGGGACGCTCTTCGTCGCCGACGCCGGCGCGGCTCGAGTTTTCGTCTTCGATAAAAACGGCCGCAAGCTCGGCCCGGCAAAAGGTCTAAGCGGTTTAAAGGAACCGCGCGGCGTCGCGCTGGCCGACGGGTACCTCCTGGTCGCGGACCCGAAAGCGGCGCGCGTTTTTATGGCCGAGGTCTGACGCGTGACGGGCGATTACGGCATATTATTTTACGGGACCGCGGCGCTCCTCCTGAGCGCGATGGTTGGCCTGGAGGTCTACCGCCTGCGGGCGGGGAAGCCGGGCCGGCTGCGTCGGTTCGTGGCGGCCGAGGGCGCCTTCGGCCTCGCGCCCCTTCGCGCGGAGGTCGAGCTCGACGACGGCGTCGTCGTGGAGGCTACCGTTCCCGGTTGCACGCAATGCGTTTGTCGCTTTAAGGCCGGCGACGCCGTGGTGGTCACGACGGCCGCGGGCGGTTATTACGTCGGCGCCGGCGTGCGGCGGGCGCGCGCGCCCCGCCGGGAATGCGCGGACGAGTTCGCTCAAAGCGGCCGTTCGTAAAAAACTTCCGACCCCAAAGGTTAGGCTCAACATCCCCCATATGGCTTTTACGATAATAGGATACGTTACCCTCGCGGTCTTCGTCGTCGTCCTTATCCTCACCTTATTCCGGAAGATAAACCTTCCGATTCAAACGGTTTTAATCCTCATCACGTTGTTCAACGTCGTCGTGGCCGTCTTCTACCGGCTGCCGACGGAGGGGCGCCCGGGCGCGCTCCTCTTGGGCAGCGAGCTTTTGAGCGGCATCATCCTTCACCCCTTGACGGCCCTTTTGGCGGGGCTTTTCCTGGCCGGCGCGCTCACGGCCTCCGGCGGCTTCGACGCCCTTAAAGTCATCATCGAGTGGTTGAAGAAGACGCCGCTGGGGCTTCCGGGCGCGATGGTCATCCTCATCAACCTGCCGCTCATCGCGATGCTGCCCTGCGGCCGCATCCTGGGCGCGGCGCTCTTGCCGCTGTTGTTCGCCTTCGGCCCCGAGGAGATGAGGGTCGTTTCTAAAGGCCAACTCATCGTCCTCATCGGCGCCTTCGCGCGCAACGCCTTCGGCTCGTGCGGCCCCTCGCCCATCGGCGGCGTCGGCCAGATCGGCGAGGGCTTCCTGGGGGCGCACTTCGCGACCGCGAGCCTGGGCATCTTACGCGGGCCGCAATCATTCGCGCTTCTCCTCGGCACCGCCTTCATGGCGCTGTTCCTCAAGATAATCACGACCAAGATTTACCCGGAGGACTCGGCGCTGCGCGACGCCCCGCCCGGTCAAGCGGCCGCGGCGCCCAAGGCCACGGCGCCGACGCGCGGGTACGTCTCGCTCGTCATCTTCGCGGTGGCGCTGTTGGTCGCGATATTCCAACCGTTCGGCAAATACCCCGTGCAGACGGTCCTCGTCGCGGCGTGCCTCCTTATAATGCTCCTGTGCCGGGTGAAGCTCACGGACCTTATGGCCGGGATTTTACTTATGCCCGTGACGGCGATGGCGGCGGGCTTCCTGGCCGCGGGCTCGCTCTACCTGACGGGCGGCTTCGACGCGCTGAGCAGTTTGCTCAAGGCGCTCTCCGACTTCCGCATATTGGGCATCGCCGGCATGCTCGCCATCTTCGTTCAGATCCAGACCATCATGCCCCTGAGTTGTTCGCGCATCTTGACGGCGGCGCTGGTCCCGACGCTCTACCTCTTCGGCCCCGCCGGCTTCGGCCTCGTAAGCTGGACCCAGCTCGCCATCGTGATGTCGGCCTACATGATTAACGCGACGACGTCGTGCGCGCCGTCGCCGTTGGGCGGCGCCGGGATGATGGCGGAGGGGACGCTGCGCGCCGAGACCGGCTACCTCAAGGGGGCGTTCTCGTTCGCCTCCATGGCGGTGATGGCGCCGCTGGCGGCGGTATTCATGAAGTTCATCAACCTGGAGATCTTCACCGCCGAGGGCTTTACGCAGAATTTGCCGGCGGTTCTCGTCGGCGCCGCGGTCGTCGTCGCAATTAACTTGATAATGATAAAACTCGTCGGTTCTCTTACGGGCGCGAACATCCAACGCGGGTGGAACGTCCAGTTCGGCGCCTTCGTGTTGACCGGCGCGGTGGCGGGCGCGACGTTGGCCTTCGCGCTATACGATTTCGTCTGGGCCGCGGCGGCGCAGGGGGCCTTCGGCGGCGTGGTGGCGGCGCTGCTCATCGGCTTTATGACGCCCAAAGCGGTGAACGTTCCGAGGACTTAAAATACGTCGAGCCGGGACGACGACGGCCGCCGTATTTTGCGGCGGCTTTTTTAGCCTACGACCGGCTGAACATGGCGGCTAAGCTCCTATTCGTGATTAAAGGGACCGCCTTGGTCGAGCGCTACGGCGTGATGATGTTGGCCGCGGCGCTCAAGCGGGCGGGGCACGGCGTCGCGCTGGCCCGGGCCCAACGCCTCGGCGTCGAACGGCTGCGCCAAAAAGTCCGCGAGCTCGAGCCCGCGGCGCTCTTGTATAGCGCTATGACCGGCGAGCACCAGTACCTCCTCGACGTCAATCGGCGCTTGAAAGAGGACTATCGCGGCGTCTCCGTCTTCGGCGGGCCCCACGCGACGTTCTTCCCGGAGATGATTTACGAGGACGGCGTCGACGTCGTGTGCCGCGGCGAGGGCGAGGAGGCCGTCGTCGAGCTGGCGGACGCGCTGGCCGAGGGGCGCGAATACGCCGGCATCGCCAACCTGTGGGTCAAGCGCGACGGCGACGTCGCGCGCAACGAGCTGAGGCCGCTGGTGGAAGACCTGGACGCGCTGCCCTTCGCCGACCGCGGGATATTATACGAGGGCGACGCGGCCCTGCGTGACCACCCGACGAAGATCTTCTTCGCTATGCGCGGTTGCGTCTTCCGCTGCACCTATTGCTTCAACCACCGCTTCAACGACATGTGCCGGGGCCTGGGGCGCGTCTGCCGCGCGCGCAGCGTGGACGGCCTTCTCGCGGAGATGAAACACGTGAAGGCGCGGTGGCCGCTGCGCTATATGCAAATCGACGACGATACGTTCTTGTTGCACAAGCGCGCGTGGCTGGAGGAGTTCGCGGAGAGATTGCCGCGCGAGGTGGGGGCGCCGTTTATGTGCAACGTCCGGGTGGACCTCGTGAACGCCGACAACGTCCGTTTGCTCAAGGCCGCCGGCTGCCACGCGGCCTGGATGGGCGTCGAGGCCGGCGACGAGCGCGTCCGGCGCGACGTCCTCAAGCGCCCCCACACCGACGACGAGATTAAGGCCGCGGTGACGCTGCTCAGGCGCCGCGGCATCCGCGTCGCGACCCAGAACCTGTGCGGCCTGCCGGTGGAGGACCCGGTGGCGGTCGACGAGAAGACCCTCGCCCTCAACGTCGCCTGCCGGCCCGACTTCGCCTGGTCGTCGATATTTTACCCCTATCCCAGGACCGAGCTCGGCGAGCGGGCGGTCGCCGGGGGATATTACGACGGCTCGCTGGCCGACGTGCCCGAGACCAACAAAATAAATACTATGCTGGCGTGGGGCGACGAGAAGACGACGCGGCAAGTGGAAAATCTCCATAAGTTCTTCGGCGTGGTGGCGGAGTTCCCGTGGCTGTGGCCGCTCGCCCGCCGTCTCATCAATTTAAGGCCCAATCGCCTGTTCGTATTGGCCTTCTTCCTGTGGTACGGTTACTGCTGGAAGACGAGGATCGAGAAGATACCCTTTACGCCCAAGACGGTCTTCTCGCTATTTAAGACGCTGCTCGAGTATTTGCGCGGCGTGAAGGAGTTGGCGCCGGCGCGGGCGGAGGCCGGCGCGTAGTCGCCGATGTGGCTTGCGTGGGCGTATATCGCGGTCGTCGTCGCGGCCCGGATTTTAACGTCGGCCGGCAGGCCGCATCGCGCCTTGGCCGACGTCGTGAGAACGTTTCTCGACCCCACGTCTCACCTGCTGACTTGGACGTCGCTCGCCGCGATTGTGATGCCGCTTTTGGAATACGTCGTATTGAGGCCACGGCAGTGGCCGGCGTTGAACCTGGCGGGGGCGGCGCTGGTCGTCGGCTCGGGGGCGCTGGCGTATATCGCCAACCGCGCGCTGGGCGCGGCCTTTACGCCCTACGTGGACGCCGGGGCCGCGGACAAAAGGATCGTCACCTCCGGCGTTTACGGTCATATCCGCCACCCGCTGTATACCGCGGGGTTTATATTGACGGCCGGCGCGGCGCTTATGTTGTGTTGTAAAATTTCGTGGTTCTTTACGGCGCTTTGTTGGGGGGCGGTCGTCGTGAGGACGCGGCGCGAGGAACGTCTGCTCAAACTCAATATGGACGGGTACGCCGATTATATGCGGCGAACGAAACGCTACGTGCCGGGTATAATTTGAGATGATGGATACGCGCAAAGCGTCCGCCGGGATGGAAGTTCGCGGCGGCATCTACGTGGGCATCTTTTTGCTGTCCACGGCGGGGCTCGGCGGTCGCTTAATCATTCGGTTGGACTATGAACGATAATAAGCTATCACGATATTCAGGGCTTGCCGCCGTCGTCGCCGGCGCGTTCATCTTCGTCGGCTACGTGCGGAGGGTACTCACGGTCGCGGCGGGGGCGGACGTCGCCGTCGTAGTCGCCGCGGCCTCTTTTTTGGGTATCGCCGTCGGGGCCTCGCTCGTAGCGGCCGTCGGCGAGCGGGCGGGCCGCGGCGGGCGCGCCACGCTGGGCCTGAACGCGTTGCTCTTTGGCGCTGCGGCTTTCATCGCCGGCGCGGCCGTGGGCCATTTGCCCCTGGCCGTCGGCGGTTCGGCCGGGGCCGCGTGGCTGGTCGCCGCCGTATACGTCGTTGCGGGCGCGTTGCCGCTCGGCTTCGTCGGCTTCGCGCTGGGGGTCGCGTTTAGGACGTACGGCGACGAGCCGGGGCGCGTATACGGCGCTTTCCTGGGCGGCGGCGCTGCGGGCGTAATTCTGGGGGCGGCGGCGTTCGCCTTCTCGGGCGCCGCGGCGGCGCTCACGCTGGCGGTGGTCGTCGGCGCCGCGGGAGCCGTTTTATTAAATCCCGGCCGAACCCGGCTCGGCTTAGCCGCACCGGCCGTCGCCGCGGCCTTGGCCGTCGCCTTGCCTTTGGGCGTGCCGTCCTTGTTCCGCCCGGCCGCCTCGCCCGGGACCTTCCTCGGCGCCAGCGGGAGTTTCCCCGCGGCCTCGGCGTGGAGCGCCTCGGCCCGGGCGGAGCTCGTCGGCGCGGCCGCGGGCGACCCGACGGCACCGCTCTTTACGATATTCGACGCCGGCATCGTGAGGACGTTACCTGAACACGAATGGCTGGCCGTCGACGGCCGCGGCGCCTCGCCCGTAACCGGGAAGGCGCCGTCGCGAGAATTCGTTAAAAAGTTCGTCCCCGCTTTCGCCGGCGGCGTAAAAACCCCCGAGCGGGCTTTGGTCTTCGGCGGCGGCGGTTTCGACGCGCTGGCGTTATCGGCCCTCGGCGCCGGGGATATCGACTTAGTGGTCGACGGCGCGGCCCGTAAGCTTTTAAAAAGATTGCGTTACCCGGAAGAAACGTTGCGCGAGGGCCGGGTTGCGGTTCACGCCGGCAACGGCCGCGCTTTCTTGCGGGGCACGGCCGATACGTACGACTTGATCGCCTTTTCGCCGGCGGCGTTGCCCGCGGCCCTGGAGCCGGCGCCGGCGTTAGTCGCCGACTATCTCTTTACGGTCGAAGCTTTTCGGGAATATTATAGGCGTCTCGCGCCGGCCGGCATCGTCAGCTTTACGATTAAGGAGGGGGCGGGGCCGCCGTATGGCCTGAAAATCGTCGCGGCCGCGCGCCAGGCTTTCGCCGAAGAGGGCGAACTTAAGCCGGCGGGTTGCGTCGCGGTGTTCCGCCGCGGCGACGCGGTGACCTTCCTGGCGAAGCGCGGCGGCTTCGGCGACCTCGAGCTCGAGGGCTTAGTCGGCCTCGCCGGCGACGACCTCGAGGCCGTCTACTTACCCGGGCGCACGCCGCCCGCGACGGCCTCGGCCAAAACCTACGCCGCCTTGTTGGCCCCGGCCGGCGGAAAGCCGAATTTCGCCGGGTACGATTACGACGTCCGGCCGGCGCGCGACGACCGACCTTTCCCGTTCCGGCTGGTTAAATGGAACGAACTCGCGCTGTCGCCCGCGAGCGCGGCTCAGGTCTTCGGCCTCGCCGCGTGCGCGGTTTCGGTCTTGTTGGCGGCGGCCTTCCTGGTGGTGCCCGTCTACGGTTTTAAACGGGGCGACGTCCGGACGGGCGGGAAGGCCGGCTTCGCCCTCTACTTCTTGTTGGCGGGTGCGGCGTTCGGCGCGCTGGCCGCGTCGCTCGGGCCTAAGGTGGCGTTCTACGTCGGCGGCGGCGCCTGGGGCGGGCCGGCGTCGCGGGCGATTCTTTTGGGCGTGGCGGCGGCGGGGAGCCTGTTGGGCGGCGCAATCACCCGGGGGCGGCGTTGGCTGCCGTTCGTCGTAGTGGCGGCGGCGACGCTGCTGTGCCTCCTTACTTGCGACGCTGTTTTAACTTCGACCAGCGCGTGGCCTTTGTGGGTCCGTTTCTACGCCGCGATACTTTTAGTGGCGGGCGTCGGTTTCTTCCTCGGCGCGTTCGTGCCGTTGGGCCTCGGGGCGGCGGCGGGGCGCGAGCCGGCGACGCTGCCGTGGTCTTGGGCGGCGTACGTCTTCGGCCTGGCGTTCGCCGGCGTCGGCGCGCCGCTGGCGGCGACGGCGACTGGGTTGCGCGGCGTCCTGGCCGCGGCGCTGGTATTGGCGATGGCGGCGTGGGGCGCTTTCGTATGGGCAACGCGCAGCCACCTCCCCCCTGTTGGAGCCGAGGCCGAGGGAAAATGATGGTCCGCGTCGGCATGGCCTTGTTGGCGTTGGGGGCTTGTTTCGCGTCGTGGGCGCTCGCGGCGGAGACGGCGGACGAGATGTTGGAGCGCGCCGGCCGGCTCGAGGAGGAAGGCAAAGTCGCCGAGGCCGTCCAGCTCTACGGCGAGATCCTCGAGAAATACCCCGACAACGCCCGGGCGTACAACAACTTCGGCGCCGTATTGCTCCGGGCCGGCAAGGTCGAGGAGGCGAAGTTCGCTTTTACGAAAGCTTCCGAGCTCGACGCCAAATACGATACGCCGCTGAGTAACCTCGGGTATATATATTTGGCGGTAGAGGACGATTACGAAAAAGCCCTGCCGCCGCTCCTCGCCGCTTTGGAAATCAACCCGTACAACGAGTCGGCGTTGAATAATTTGCGGGCTTATTATATCGTCCAGGATAAGTACGACGAGGCGGCCGCGGAATGGGAAAAGTTGAGCCGCCGCGCCCCGGATAACGCGCGGATCAAACGGGACCTCGCGGACATCTACATCAAACTCGGCGACTTCGCCGCCGCCGAGAAATGGGCCAAAGCGACGCTGGCGCTCGACGCCGACGACGTCGACGCGCGCCTTAGCCTGGCCTTCGTATATCGCGTTAAGGGCCGGCTGGCCGACGCCGAGCAGCTTCTCGCCAAGCTGGCGCAGAGCCACGGCGACGTTATCGACGTGCAGATCGCCCTCCGCGACGTTTGCTACGCCGGCGGCAAATACGAGGACGCGCTCACGCCGGCGAAGGCCGCCATCGAACTCGAGCCCTCGGCGGAGAACTACCTCGCTTTGGCCAGGATATATTTCGAGTTGGGCAGGTACGACGACGGCCTTGCCGCTTGCGACCGCGCCCTCGCGCTCCGCGACGACGCCGCGGGCCGCAACTTGAAAGGGTGGGGATTATACCGGGCGGGGAAGCTGGAGGAATCGGAGGCCGAGCTTAGCCTGGCGGTCGCCCGCGACGACGGTTTCGCCGACGCCCACCGCAACCTGGCCGACGTTTATTATCAGAAGTGGCTCTTCGCCCAAGCCCTCGCCCACTACGACAAAGCGTACCGCCTCGACCCCCGCGACCAACGGGCGCTCGTTATGACCGGGTATTGTCATTATCAGCTGGGCGAAGTGGAAAAGGCCGACGCCGCGTTCGACGAGACGCTGGCCCAATTCCCCGACAACGTTAAAGCGTTGAGCGGGAAGGCCGCGGTGGCGCGGGCCCGCGGCGATAAAGAGGGCGCGCTCGCCTTTTCCGTAAAAGCGCTGGAGGCGTCGCCCGAGAACGCCGAAGCGTTGAATACCGCGGGCGTCCTCTCGGCCGAGGTCGGCGATTTCGAGGCGTCCTACGAATATTTAAAGAAGCTGGCCGCGCTCGGGCCGCAGCCGGCGTATGCGTTCGCCAACCTCGGCGTCGCGGCGGCCCGGACCGGCCGCTGGCTCGAGGCGCGGGAGGCCTTCGCCGCCGCCGCCGCGAAGGACCCGCGCGATTTCCAAGCTCAGGCGGGTTTAGCCCTCGCCGCGGCCGAACTCAAGGAGCCGGACGAGGCCGAAGCCGCTTTGGCCGCGGCCGAAGAGCTTAGCCCGGCGCACCCGGTAGTGTTATACGGCCGGGCGCTACTGGCCGAGGCCCGGGGCGACGTCTCGAGCCGGGACGAATACCTGGGCCGCGTCCTCGCCCGGAAGGAGGAGTGGGACGATAAGGGGATGGTGGCCGACGTCCTCACGGCCTTCGTCTTCGAGGAGGCCGCCGCGGCCGGCGAAAAATGAGAAAGCGGTGCGCACTCGCGCTCGTGGCCGCGATGATGTGCGGTGCCGGGGCCCCGGCGGCGCACGGGGACGCGGCCGAGCCGACCGCGGACCATTTCCGGGCGTACGGGCTCGAGCTGCTTCGCGCGCGCCAACCGGAGAAAGCGGCCGCCTTTTTGCAGTTCGCCCTCGGCCACTACCCGTTGGACGTCGAGTTGAACCTCCTCTATCTGGACGTGTTGGCCGAGGAGGGGTTGGAAGTTATCGCGCGGTCTTCCTACCGCGAGGACTATAAACGCTACGGCGACGAAGCCGTGATATTATACGCGCTGGGCCGCCTGGCCGAAGACGAGGCCGAGAGCCGGGTTTATTACGAGCGGGCGCTGGCGGCGGCTGATAACTTTGCGCCGGCTCGACTCGGCCTGGCGGAGTTGGCCTTCCGCCGGGGGGACGGCGACGCCGCCCGGGCCGAGCTCGAGCGCGCGTTGAAATCGAACCCGGAAGATTGGCGGGCGTACGCCTTGCGGGGGCGAATTCGCCTGGCGCAGGGGGACCTACGGGGCGCGGTGGAAGACCTCGGCCGCGCGCTCGGCGGCGAGCCTTACGCGCCCGCGGCGCACGCCGCCCTCGGCGAGGCTTATTTGACCGCCGGGGACGCGGAGGCCGCCCGGGCGGAATACCGTAAAGCTATCGCCTGGAGCGACGACCGCGGCGCGTACTTCCTCGGCCTCGCGAAGGCGCAGGAGGCGCTGGGCGAAGTGGACGCCGCGCGGTTGGCATACGCCGCCGCGGCCTCGCGGGCGTGCGGCGATATAACGCTCGCGGTCGAGGCGCGCAAGGCCGCGGGCCGGTTGGCCTTCGAGGCCGGCGACCTGGTCGAGGCGACGGAGCACATCACCTGGGCGGTGACCTTCGCGCCCGACGACGCCGAGCTCCACGCTTATATCGGCAAATTATATTTGCACGTCGGCCGGCCGGCGGAAGCGGCGGCGGAATTCAAAAGGGCGACGGAGCTTGAGGCCGGGAACGGCGAATATTGGTATTTACTTGGTAGGAGTCAATCCCAAGCGGGAGAGCTCGCCAGCGCCGCCCAGAGCCTTGAGCGCGCCGCCGACCTTCTACCGGGCGAACGCGCCGCCGGGGCGTTGCGCGAGCTCGACATGGTGCGCGCGCGCCTTGCCGGGAGCGAATCGCGACAGGAGGAATAAATGCCTTTCTTCATATCGTTTCTGGCAGCGGGCACGGCTAGCGGCGTCATAATCGCTTTTGCCCTCGACATGCGCTCGCCCAAGCAGTTGCTGCAGGGCGCGGTGGGCGGCTTCATTACCGGTTTGATTATCGCGCTCCTTTTGCCCCGCTAGTGACGGCCATCACGAATTAACGGTTGCGATGAGCCGCGGGTTAATATAAAATATCGGCAAATAATCGCCCATGACCGAGGAAGACCGAGACAAGAAAGAAGCACGGGTCAAGTGGATACCGCGGTCGCGGGACGCCGATAAGGCGGCGGCGCTCCCCGGCATTCACCGCTACGCGTCCTTCACCAATTTGGCGGACCGGATGACGACGCCGGCGCTCAACCGGGCCGTCATGGTCGGCATCGGCGCCGCGGTGACGCTGGACGTCCTCCGGCCCATCGCGCTCGGGATGTGGGACGCGGCCTATTGTTACGAGTGTCGCGCGTGCTACGCCACCCAGGAGAACTGCCCGGCGTCGATAACTTTTCAGGCCGAGCTCACGGTGGCGTGCCGCACGATGGACTACCGCCGCTTCATCAGGAACCGCGGCCTGTTGTGCATCCGCTGCGGCAACTGCAACGGCTTCTGCGTCCAACACCTGGACCTCGCCGGCCTTTTCGGGAAGATGGGCGTCGCGACGACCCGCGCGGTGAAAGAAGGAAAGGTCCCGCTCGACGTCGTCGAAGGCGCGATTTACGGGGGCCTCGTAGGCCGGGAGTATATAGACGACCTTTACGAATGGTATCGCTCGAGCGGGGGGCGGCGCCTTGGCTGAGTTCCGCCTATCGTTCACCAACCGGTGGCTGCGGCTCGCGTTCATTCTCGCGGTCGTGGCCTTGACTTTCGCCGGCGCCAGGCTCATCGCGTTGGGCCTGCTATACGTCGGCCTGGCGGTGTGGGCGTTCAAACGGTGGCGGCGTCACAAACGCGGCCTGGCGTACTTTCTGGCCGCGGCGCTGGTCGTCGGCGTCGGCCTCTACGGCTTCGCCGCCTTCGAGGTCTGGAGCGTGCGGGCGTGGCACGCGCGCCACTTCGGCGACGCCGTCCTATTGGCCGCGGACGGCACGTACGAGGGGGAGGGCAAAGGGAAGCGCGGCCCGGTGAAGGTGGCCGTAACCGTAGAGGGCCACAAGGTTAAGGATTTAGAGGTCCTGGAGCATTACGATACCATCCCGATCGCGTCGGCGGCCTTCGACGAGTTGGGGGAGCTTTTGCGGGGCCGCTCCGCCGTCGACGTGGACGCCGTCACCGGCGCGACGCAGACCTCCTACGGCGCGATCAACGCCGCGCGCGACGCCGTGTGGAAGGGCGTCGCCGACGCCCCCGGGGTCTCCTGGATATCGAAGGTAACGCTGTGGTTCGCGACGCTAAAAGTTCAACGGGTGACGTTCCACTCGCTCGCGGTCCTGTTCATCGTCGTCCTCCTCTTTGACTACACTATTCAGGCGGCGCTGGTGGAGGGGACCGGCCAGACGCTCAGCTGCATGGATTGCCAGACCTGCGTCGGCACCTGCCCGGTAAAGCGGGTGGAGGGCAAGCTCTTCCCGATGGAGATAGTCCTGCGGGCGCGGCTGGGCGACTACGACGCGGTGGCGAAGTTGATGGAGTATTGCGTGGGTTGCGCCAAGTGCGCCGCGAAGTGTCCCGCCGGGATAAGCGCGCCCAGCGTCGCCGCCGCGGTGGCCCAATATCTGCGCAAACAGAAGCGGGAAGAGGAGGCCGAGTTTTTCGAGGAACGGATATAACGCCCCGTAAACAGGGAGACGTTACGCTACAAATATGGCGTTGACGCTTAACATCAAGAAGGTTCACGTAATCTGGGCGGCGGTCGTAGTGGCCGCCGGCGTCGGGGGTTTCGGCCTTTTGGAATTCTCGAGCACCAACGCGTTCTGCTACCTGTGCCACTTCGACGCGCGCTTCCAGGAAGCTTGGCGGGCGTCGGCCCACTTCAAAGAGGGCGTAAACTGTAAGGACTGCCACTTCGGCCCGGGGGTCTTCGGCCTCGTCGACGCCAAGTGGCTCGGTGCCAAGGACGCGGTCATAGCCCTCACGACCGGGGAGGATTTCAACAACATCGAGATATATACTCGGGGCCAGGAAGAAAAGTGTAAGAAATGCCACAACGCTTATAAGAGGGTGAACGTCGTCGCCGGCGCGGACCTTCCCGAGGCGCTGGCGGCGGGCGTCGACGCGCTGGCCTACGGCCATCGCCGCCACGACGAGGTCCGGGAGGTTTGCGGGCGCTGTCACAGCCCGGACGTGTTCTTCGCCGGCGTGAACTATATGACGTGCGATTCGTGCCACGCGGGCCTGGCCCACAAGCTGGAGCGGAAGTACGACCGGGCGATGCCGCGGGCCGACGCCTGCAGCCGCTGCCATACCGGCCGGGTCCACGTGTGGGGGGCGAAGGCCGCGGGCCTGAACGACGGCGGCGTCTTTTTCTTCAACGATTGCCCGGCCAACGAGAAGACGATACGCGACGGCGTGGTGCCGCCGTCGGCCAATTGCGACCGTTGTCATCCGCCGCTCGCCCGAGCGGGGGAGTAAGGTGAGGTAGCGTTATGTCGCCCTATTTCAATTACGTGCCGCCGCGCTATCGAGGGACCTTGGACATCGTCCTCGACGATAAATTTCCGCCCGTGGCGCGGTGCCGCCTACTCTCGGAGGGGATAAAACCGTACCACCGGCTTGCCCTCGCGGAGGTCGAGATCGCGGGCGACAAGGGGTGTCTCGCGTGCGGCAACTGCGTGGACTCGTGCCCCGTACTGCGCCGCGAGCCGGAGCGCCTGCAGAAAACGGAGCAGCGGACTTCTATGGCGTTGGAGGCCATCGTGGGCGAGGATTGCGAGCAGTGTTACGCCTGCATCCTGGCCTGCCCCCAGGTGGAGACGAATATCAAGGACTTCGTCGTGGACACCCGCGTCCCGGAGGTTATCGCGCCGTCGAAGACGATGTCTTTTTTGGATAAATATTTAATGGCCGTGGTGGCGATGGCCATCGGCGTTTTGCTCGGCCTATTTTTGAGGACCTAACGGGGAATCCCTCGCCCGACGAACCCAGCCGAGGAGGAAGTACCGGTGGAAGAAGTCGAAAAAGTAAAGATCAGCATCATGGGCCGGGAATACCGCGTCCCCGCGGGCTTAACCATCCTGCAAGCGATGGAGTTCTCCGGTTATCGGTTAATACGGGGCGTGGGTTGCCGCGGCGGCGTATGCGGCGCCTGTTCGGCTGCGTACCGCGTCCCCGGCAACTACCGCCTGAAGTCCGGCCTGGCGTGCCAGACCGTCGTCGAGGACGAGATGGAACTGGTCCAGTTGCCGTTCTATCCGGCCAACAAGGCCATATACGACGTCGAGACGACGGTCCCCACCGAAAAGACCCTGCTGCAATATTATCCCGAGATCGCCCGCTGCATGGGTTGCAATTCGTGCACCTTAATCTGCCCTCAGAAACTCGAAGTCATGGAATATATGTCGGCGGCGCTTCGGGGCGACGTCGCGAAGGTGGCCAAGCTCTCTTTCGAGTGCATATTGTGCCGGTTGTGCACGACGCGCTGCCCGGCGGACGTGGTCCAGCCGTACGTCGCCATTCTGGCGCGGCGCCTTTACGGCCGTCACCTCGCGCCCGCCTCGCCCCACCTGGCCAAACGCGTGGGCGAGATTAAAGCGGGCCGGTTCGACGCGGAGCTCGGCGAGATGAAGGGGAAAAGCGCCGGCGAGCTCCGGGAGATGTACAAGGCCCGGGACATCGAGCCCCAGTAATGTTCAGGGTCGTCATAAGCGCGGCCGTCGCGGCCGCGGCGGCCATTTCCGCCTCCGCCACGCACGGCATCCTGCTCGTCGCCGACCAGGTGGACGGCGTCGCCAGCCCCCAGGATTTCACGCGCTATTACAAGAACGCGTTGCGCGACGCGAAACCGGGATATACGTACGTCCTGTGGGACCACTGGCAACAGGGCGAACCGTCCTTCGACGTCCTCCGCAAGTATAAAGTCGTGATCTGGTTCACGTCGACTTCCGGCGACGCGCCGGCGTCGGACCCGCTGCGCGGCAGCGTCACCCTCTCTCCCAACGAGCAAAAGTCGCTCGTCGCTTTTCTGAGCCAGACGCCCGGGACGACGACGCTCATGCTCTCCGGGATGTACGTTGCCTGGAACTGCGTCGCCGACGCCGTCGCCGAGAAGCAGCTCTACCGGCCGCTTTTCTCCGATTACCTGAAGCTCAGCTATCCCCACGATAACTTCGACAAGTGGCTCAAGGTGGAGGACAATTGGAAGCTCGTCGGCGAGGGCGGCTGCCCGATCCTGAAAGGGAAGACCTATACTATCAACTGGCGCCACCATATGAACTTCCCGGACCAGCTCGAGCCGGCCGCGGGCGGCGCGGCGTCGGCCTGGTGGGAAGACCTCGACAAGAAGCGCCACCACCGCGCCGTGATATGCGCCGACGGGGATAAGGCCAACGGCGGGACGTACAAAATCGTCCTCTTCTCCTGCCCCTTTGAGAACATCCAGCACGACGGCGACCGCACGGCCGTTATGAAGAATTTTTTGGGATGGGCGGGGGATTTGGAGGAGAAAGCCGTCGAGCCGACGAGCCTCGGCCGCGTCAAGGCCCTCTACTTCTAACGGAGCGGTAATTGTGCGAAGGTAAATGAACCTCTTCGACGCCGTCATAGAGCCGGTGGGCGCTTGGGTCATGAACGTAATTTCGACGCTCGGCTACGCGGGCGTCGTCGTTTGTATGGCCATAGAGAGCGCCTGCATCCCGCTGCCCTCGGAGATTATAATGCCCTTCGCCGGCAGCCTGGTGGCGGCGGGCCGCTTCGACCTGTGGCTGGTCTCGCTGGCGGGCGCCCTCGGCTGCCTGGCCGGTTCCGCGGCGGCCTACGCCGCGGGCTACTACGGCGGCCGCCCTTTCATCGAGCGCTGGGGCAAGTGGATATTATTATCGGAGCGGGAGCTCGCCTGGGCCGATTGGCTTTTCGGTAAATACGGTTCGCCGACCGTTTTCATCGCGCGGCTTCTGCCGGTGATAAGGACCTTTATCAGCCTGCCGGCCGGCATCGCGCGGATGCCTTTCGGCCGGTTTTGCCTTTACACGTTCGTCGGCTCTTTCCCGTGGTGCCTCGTGCTCGCGTACGTCGGCCTGAAATTGGGCGAGCGGTGGGCCGAGATCCGCGCGTACTTCCACAAGTTCGACCTCGTCATCGGCGTCGTCATTGTGGCGGGTATTATCGCCTGGCTCTATTTACACTTTTCGCACGCGCGCAAGAGGAACCGCGCCAAGGCCGACGCGGCGACGGCCGAGTAGTATGCGTTCGGAACACGCGCATATATTTATAGGGCGAGGGGCGGCGAGCAAATCGGAGGCCGCGGCGGCGAGGGCGGCGTGCGCGTCGCTGCGGCGCGAGTTGAGGATTTGGTATCGGCGCTTGCGCAAGACGCTGCGCGAAACGCGGGCGCGGCGCGCGTATCACCGGAACGGGCGGCCTTAAGGCCGCTTAATAATTTGCCGTGGCAGAGACGATCTGGTTTCGCGTAGACGGCGGCCCGGATATAGGTTTGGGCCACGTGGCGCGCGTTTTGGCGCTGGCGGAGGAGGCGGCAACCCGAGGCCTGAGTTGCCGCTTCGCGTTGAACGACGACGCCGCGGCGCGGGCCTTCGCCGCCGGCCGCGGCTTCGCCGACTTCCGCGCCGTTCCCCCGTCGCCGGAGGAGGAGGTCCGTTTTTTAATCGACGCCGTCGGCGCCGCGCCGCTCGTAACGGACTTGCGCGGCAAAGACCCCGCCTTTTACCGGGCCCTCCGCCAGGCGGGCGTGCGGTTGTGCGCCGTAGACGACATGGGGGAACCGGTCGTCGCCCGCCTCGTCGTGAACGCCGGCGCCGCGGAATCGTTGGCGCGATACGAGGAGATTTGGCCTCCCCAGCGTTTTCTGTTGGGCACGCGCTACGTTCCCCTCCCCCCGGCGTACGCGGACGAGCCGCCCGCGGCCGACGACCCGGCTCGGACGCGGTTGTTGATAACTTTCGGCGGCTCGGACGCCGACGATTACACCCGGCGGGCGCTTCGGGCGCTCGCGGGCGTTGAGGCGGTCGATATAGATTTGGTTTTGGGGCCGGCGTATCCGTACGTCGAGGCCGCCCGCGCGCTGGCGGCCGAAAGCCGCCATCGCGTCGACGTATACGCGCCGGCGCGGGACATGCTGTCGCTATACCGCCGCGCCCGCGTGGCGCTGGCGGCGGGCGGCATAACGCAATACGAACTCCTGAGCCAGCGCGTCCCCACCATCTCCGTTCCGCACGTGGCCCGCGAAAAGGCGGAGAGCGACGCTTTCGCCGCGCGCGGCGCGGTGGTCGCCTTCGGCGCCGCGGCGCTAAGGCCCGGCGGCGCGGCAGTTCGGGAAGTGCTGCGTCTGTGGGAAGACGAGGGGCGGCGGCGCGCGATGGCTGAGGTGGGACGCGGCCTCGTCGACGGCCGCGGCGCCGCGCGCGTTCTCGACGCCATAGTCGAGATGGCCCGGTGACGCCGTGTTGGCCGAATTAGAAAGGATACTGGGCGCGGGCGCCGTGCGCGACGTCGCCGGCTGGCCGGCGGTGGCGTTGGCCGACGAGGCCGGCGCCCGGGCGTTGACGGCGTTGTGCCGCGAGCGCGGATGGCGCGTGCACCCGTGGGCGGGCGGCGAGCCGCCGTCGCAGAACCTTCCCGCCCAGACGGTATTGGCGACGCCCGGTGCCGGTTTGATGGGGGAGTTGGCGGTCGCGGCCGACGACTATTACTGCGAGGCGCCGGCGACGATGGCGCTGGGGGACCTTAAGCGGAGTCTGCAGGGGACGTCGTTGTGGCTGCCGTTCGCGACGCCGGCCGGGGCGGCCCGGGCCGTCGCGGCGCTGGTCGCGCGGTACCCGCCGAACGCGTTCGCGCCGGCGTACGGCGAGCTCCACCGCTTCCTCTTCGGCCTTTCGTTCATAAACGACGACGGCGAGCTCGTCGCGACGGGTCGCCGGGCGATAAAGGGCGTGGCGGGCTACGATTTATCGAAGCTCTTTTTGGGTTCGCGGGGCCGCGCCGGCCTGATAACGCGGGTGCGCCTTCGCTTATTTGCGCGCCCGGGCGAAGCCGTTTTTTGGCGGGCGCGGGGCGCCGCGGCGGCCGCGGCCGAGGCGGGGGAGCGCGTTTGTCGGCTCGCGGCGGACGGCGAAACGTTGATTTATGCCGACGGCCACCCGGGCGACGTGGACGTCGTCGCGGAACGGCTTCGGGACGCGTGGCCTACGTTGGCGCCGGTATCCCGCGGCGACGACGCGAGCCGCGATTTCGCCGCCGCCGTAACGGCGCTGCCGTACCGGCCGGCCGACGAGCCTCCCGCCGCGCCCCCTTGTTCCGATTTATTCGTCTAAGCCGCAACTTCGGGGCCGGTATTTCGTATTTAACGTTAAGGAGGGGTCGGAGGGGTCTACCCTTCGGCCTTTATTAATTTACCGTTATGGAGCCCGCGGTTCTCCCGAACCAAGTTGACGCCGACAGCGCCCTCGCGCGCCAAGCCGCCGCGGGCGACGAAACCGCGTTTGAAGGTCTCGTCGGGAAATATAGCCGCCCCATCCTGGATTATTGCCGGCGGCTGGTGGGCGACGCTACCGCGGCGGAAGACCTGGCCCAGGAAACCTTCGTGAAATTTTACCTCGGCCTTTCGACTTTTGACCCCTCTCGGCCCGTTCCCCCTTATTTATACCGCATCGCGCACAACCATTGCCTCGACTGGCTGCGTAAGAAGAGGTTGCCGACGGTCTCCCTCACGTGGGAAGACGAGGAGGCGGGGACCGTCCGGGAGGCTGAGGCGCCGGACGCGACGTTGGCTCCGGACGAGCTCGTCGAACGGGCCGAGGTTCAGCAAGCGGTCGACGATGCCCTCGCCTCGCTGCCGCCGACGTACCGCGGCGCCCTTATTATGCGACATCGCGAGGGGATGTCGTACGAGGAGATAGCCGAAGCGCTCGATATGCCTTTGGGGACCGTAAAGGCCCGCATCCACCGGGGCCGCGAAAGGCTGCAACAAAAGCTGGCAAAATACGTATAAATTATCGGAGAAAAAGATGGCGGCCGATTGCTCGAAAATAAAAATTTTAATGCACGAAGCCATCGACGATGACCTCGACGTAAAAGAACGTTATTATTTCAATAGACATCTCGCCGTTTGCGCGCGGTGTCGGCGCGAATATGAGGTTTTGGCTGGGGCCGTTGGGGCCTTAGCCGCGGCGCCGCGCCTCGAGCCGTCGCCCACCTTCGTCGCCGACGTGATGCGGCG
>Ga0153916_10001147_pt1 | contig 18734 bp, 15 predicted proteins | sample Opewatmetagenome_FD_109642 | JGI IMG/M metagenome (GOLD analysis project Ga0153916, IMG submission 109642) | Freshwater wetland microbial communities from Ohio, USA - Open water 3 Core 3 Depth 4 metaG | ecosystem: Environmental > Aquatic > Freshwater > Wetlands | place: USA: Ohio, Lake Erie... | reverse complement strand
GGTGAAACTTGCTGATCTCGGATACGAACATGTCCAAGAAGATGATGTGGAGCGGATATTCCTGTTCAGAGGCATGCCCAGAACACATCATGTTCATATTGTGGAACACGGAAGCGAGACCTTCAGGAAGCATGTGGTTTTCAGAGATTACCTTCGAGAACATGCCGACACGAGGAACGAGTATGACCGTCTCAAACGAGCCCTCGCCGCTAGATACCGGACCGATCGTAAGTCATATGTGGATAGCAAAACGGATTTCGTCGAGAGGGTGGTAGAAAAGGCGACGAGGGAGCGAGATGGCATGAAGACCACTCTCCTCGATTCTAGCCGATGATGATTCTCTACCTCAGTTGTTCGCTGTCTCATTCGGCAATTTGCACCGGAAGCCCAGACAAACATCGCTAGATGTGCCCACGTTCGGTGCCTCCAAAATCGCTCGGATATCGTGAACACTCTGAGATGCGCTCATTGTTGCCCTTCTATGACTTCGGAGATATCTCCCAGAAGATCCGTAAGATTCTCTTCGAACTCGTCTAGCATAACATAGAGCTCATCGATCCTTTCCATAGTTCCAAGAAGAACGTCGAAGAAATAATAACACTCGCTGGATTGCATTCCTTCATTGTCATGAGGTCAACGCACGTTCCTGATGGACTCGTGCGATTCGCGGTCTGCCCCTGGAAATCGAAGGAGCTCAGATTCATCCCATCAATACACTTTCCTATGAAAAGGATGAGAATTGGCAACCGTTGGCGATCAGAGGGCGTCTATCAAAGCATCGGTGAATTCCTGAGTCGTCGCCTCTCCTCCCATATCCCGAGGAAGCACGGTCCCTTTTCCAATCACCTTATGGACAGCTTTCACGATGTTCTGCGACTCGATAGACATGCCGACGTAATCTAACATCCAAGCCGCTGAGAGGATGATTCCGGTCGGATTGGCTATGCCTTTGCCTGCAATCGATGGCGCGCTCCCATGAGCGGCTTCGAACAGAGCAAGATTGTCACCGAAATTCGCTCCCGGGACGAGTGCCAAGCTCCCGATCAGACCGGCGCAGAGTTCGGATATGATATCACCGTAGAGATTCTGAGTGACGATGAGGTCGAACTGCTTCGGATCGGTGACCAACTGGTACACGGCGTTGTCCACCATCAGATCATTGAATCTCACGCTGGGATATTGAGGAGCCATCGAAGAGACGCTCTTCAGGAAGAGCCCGTCCCCTTTCTTGAGTATGTTCGCCTTATGGACAGCAGTCACGAGCCTTCTGCCGTGCGCCTCCGCATAGTCGAAAGCAAACCGCCCAATCCTCTCGCTCGCCTCCGCCGATGTCACCTTGACGGTCTCGACGGTGCCGATGCTTGACTCCCTTTCGATGCCAGAATACAACCCCTCGGTGTTCTCCCTTACTATGATGATGTCCACTCCTTCATGAAGAGCCTTGACGCCAGGAACCGATTTCACCAGACGCACATTCGAATAGAGGTTCAATCGCTGGCGAATTGTGACGTTCACACTCCTGAACCCTCCACCAACAGGTGTGGACACGGGGCCCTTGAGCACTACTCCAGTCTCTACCGCCATATCGAAGAACTTAGGAGGAATGGTTCTACCAGTCTCCTCCAGGACCTTCTTGCCAGCCTCTATTCTCTCCCATTCAATCTCTGCTCCAGAGGACTCAACGACCTTGATGGCGGCTGCGGTGATCTCCGGCCCGATACCGTCTCCAGGCACGAGTACTACCTTCCTCATGTCAACCCTCATCCCCTATGCCGAAACCGCCATGCTTCTTGAAATGCTCGACCAGTCCCCCATCCCCGAGGATCCGTACCATGACGGCTGGTAGTGGGACCGCCCCAATCGATCTGTCCGCGGTGACGTTGTGCACCCGCCCTTTCCTCAAGTCGACCAATAGCTCGTCCCCTTCTCGGATATGGGAAGTGTCGCACTCTACGACTGGAAGACCGATATTGATACAGTTGCGATAGAAGATCCTGGCGAACGAACGTGCTATGACCGCTCCGACGCCGGCGGCCTGAATCGCCAGCGGGGCCTGCTCTCGGCTCGAACCGCACCCGAAGTTTTCTCCCGCGACTATGAAGTCGCCATCCTCGATCTCCTTGTAGAATCCCGGATGGAGGTCTTCCATGACATGCTTCGCCAGTTCATTCATGTCCAATGTCTTGAACTTGTATTTGCCGGATATTATGTAGTCGGTATTCACGTTGTCTCCGAACACGTGAGCCCGTCCCCTGAGATTGTTCATTCGAACACCTCCCTCGGGTCCGATATAACGCCATTGATCGCTGAATATGCGGCAGTTGCGGGACTTGCCAAGTATATGAAGGCATTGGAATTGCCCATTCTGCCCTTGAAATTCCTGTTCGCGGTTGAGAGTACGACCTCTCCATCAGCGGGTATGCCACCGCAAGTCCCGACACACGGACCGCATCCAGGGGTGACGATCACCGCTCCAGCACGAACCATCTTGTCCAGTATCCCCTCCTCGATGCAGCGAAGCATTATCTCCCTCGATGCGGGAGCCACTATCAACCTGACCCTCCTGGACACTTGCTTCCCCGCAAGCAACCTCGCCGCGATAGAGAAATCCTCGAGTCGGCCATTGGTGCAGGTGCCAATGAAAACCTCGTCCACCTCGGTTCCAGCAACTTCGGCTATCGGCACAACGTTGTCGACTTCATGAGGTTTGGATACCTGAGGGGATAGTGCTGACAGGTCGTCCTCGACAATCTTGTCGTATCGAGCATCCTCGGTGGCATCGACACCCCGATACTGCTCAGTCGTCCTGCCCTTGAGATACTGCTGGACCATGCTATCGCATCGCATTATCCCCACCTTGGCGCCCGTCTCGACCGCCATATTCGAAATCGTCATACGAGCCTCGATCGAAAGGCTGTCGATTACATCCCCTTGTATCTCGAGAGCTTTGTATGTGGCTCCGTTTGCCGTCAACTTCCCCACCATATGCAGAGCCACATCTTTCGAATACACACCCGCCGGCAATGAACCGCTGTAGATAAGCTTGATCGTACCTGGTGCCTTCATCCATGTCTTTCCGCTGATCAAAGCGGCGGCGAGGTCGGTCGAACCGACACCTGTGGCGAAGGAGTTCAGGGCGCCGTATGTACAAGTATGGCTGTCCGCCCCGATGACGAGCCCGCCTGGAAGGACATGTCCTTTCTCAGGCACAATCTGGTGGCACACCCCCTCACCGATGTCGTACAGAATGGCATGATGTTCCTCTGAAAACTCACGGATTTGATCATGAATGTTCGAGACGCTCTCGAGGGGTGACGGGGAGTTGTGATCGATCACGATTGCGAACTTGTCAGGATCGTGAACGGATTTTCCACCCATGTTCCTAAACGCTTGTATTGTGAGGGATGTGGTACCATCTTGGCCCATGATGAAATCCACTGGCACGATCACTATGTCTCCCGCTACAACATCTTTGCCCACATGGGCCGAGAGTATCTCCTCAGACATCGTTCCCATTCTTATCACCATCACAGCTTGTCGAACATCCCTGCCCGGTAATCTTGATAGATGTAAATCAACTCATTCTCGGAAAGACTGCGCTTGAGTCCTATCGAAGTAGCCCTTACTATCTCGAGGAGATCTGTGGCGCTCTTCTCGTCGACCTCCAGACCCTTTGAGGCGAGTATCTGCTGGATTGTATGTCGTCCAGAGTGCTTGCCGATGATTATCTTCCTATTCATCCCGACCTCTTCTGGGGCATAGGGCTCATAGTTGCTCAGATATTTCATCACTCCGTCCGCATGGATACCCGCTTCATGGGCGAAGCAGTTCGACCCGACGATGGGCTTCCATTCGGGTATTGTCCGTCCAGAGGCCCTTGCGACATACTCTGCTAGTTCCCTTAACCTCAACGTGTCGACCCCAACATCGATCTTGAGAAGATGCTTGGTCGCCATGACAATCTCCTCCAGAGGACTATTCCCAGTCCTCTCTCCGATGCCGAGGACAGTGGTACTTATGAAGGTGGCTCCAGCCTGAGCCCCGGCTATCGCATTCGCGGTGGCCATTCCAAAATCGTTGTGAGTATGCATCTCGATCTCGAGGCCGACAGCATCAATTAACGATCTAACGGCTTCGAATGTTCCTCTTGGCTCAAGTATTCCGAGAGTATCACAATATCGGAATCTGTCGGCCCCAGCATCCTCGGCCGTCTTCGCGAACTGGACAAGGAATTCCATGTCGGCCCTGGACGCGTCCTCAGCGTTTGCGGAGATGTAGACGCCATGCGCTTTGGCGTAGTCTATCGACTCGACCAGCTTCTCCAGGACCCACTCCCTGGACTTCCTGAGCTTGTGCTCGATATGAATGTCCGAGGACGACATGGATATTGCGACCGAATCGACGTCGCAATCGATGCTGTTGGATATGTCCTCAATCGTCGCTCTATTCCAGCCTAGGATCGACGCATCAAGACCGAGTCCTGCAATCTTCTTCACCGTTCTCTTCTCGTCGCCGCCCATGGCGGGAATGCCCGCCTCGATTTGCTGCACTCCAAGCTCGTCCAGTAGTTTGGCAATCCTCATCTTCTCCATGTTTGCGAAGACGATGCCCGCGGCCTGCTCTCCGTCCCTAAGGGTCGTGTCGCAGATGTTGATGGGACTTTGACTAAGCTTGGCAAGAACGATCTGCCTGCTTTTCTTACCCGAATTTCCTCTCACGCCATTCAAACTAGACCCCCCTCAGAGCAGCGACGACCTCGACTTGAGTGTTAAAGTTGTTAATAAAAGTTACCGAATCAAAGGCATATATTTACGAAATATGACGCAGATTGGACGAACGTATACATCTGAAGTCCGCATCTAGACAAATTTGGACTGGACCCAGTGCTAAGGAATCACACAGCCAGCGTTCCAGATTGACAGAAGAAAGGATGCGAAGACTAATGCGGGTCCGAGCGGACTAATGCGAAAAGGAGCGGAAGAATCGACCGCATCAGAGCCTGCCGTGAATGACCTCGTTCATCCACTGGACAAGTCTCCTGTAGGCTTCCTCACCTTTCGCAGTGAGACGGACCCTTTCATGACCATCAGGATTCTTCTCAAATCGGACGAGTTCCTTCTTGATCATCCAATCAAGATAGCGAACGAAAACATCGTAGTTGACGCGGGCCCCGATCTGGAGACGGGTCTTGAGCACAGGCCCCTCTTCACGCCAGAGACGTTCCAGAATTCTCGCGACGACGTACATATCAGGTCGTTCCATCGGCGTCCGATCGGGCATAGCATCACAAGTCCTCGATCGTCTTCCCAATCAACTGGTGGGCATTCTCAATCCTGGAATTCCATTCTGCAGTTGCCCGCTCATGTTCCTTCTCGTCTTTCTTCCTGATCCTGAAGTAGAGATATAGACCCGAAACGATGGCGAAGATCGACAATATCAAACCCAGTGCATTGACAACAAGATCCCAATATGCCGTGACTGACGTTAGTATCCCCATCACTCCCCACCATAACAGAAGAAAGATGAGCATCGAAGCGGCAGGATTCCTATACCACACCGACCGCCGTCTGTAATCCATCCATGCTGGTAGCTTAGCGGATGTCTCGACCAAGAGGTCGAACGCGCACAATTGATCGTCCCTCTTCCACTCGCCCGAGGAAACAGCCAAGGTCTCATCACGCAGTCTCTTTGACCACTTGTCCAACTCTGCCAAACGAGGAGCGTATGATCTACGAAGAAAGAGGAATGCTGCCAACAATACTAACACTGTCACTGCCGAGATTGCGACTACGATTGGCAAGACGCTTTCATCATGAACCCAAGACGTCCAAGTGATCACGAACAGAGCAGTAGTCCATGACAAGAAGACGACTAGAGCAACGACGACCATAAGGTCGTGGTAGTGCGATCTCATCGCATCCAGCGTTTCACTGGACAGACGATATGCCTCTGATAGTCCATCCATCAACGACCCCATTATCCCTTCTGACCTCTTTGAGATCGAGCGACCGTCTCCTTTGTAGGTTTGGGCCAAGTCGCGTTCTGCAAACATACTAACCCTCGCAAGTGCATAGACGAGAATTATAGCGCAAATCGGGACCAGAAAGAAGATAAGCAGACACACCAACAAAGTCGACCAAGCGAGCGGTGTGGGGTCTAATTTGTAGTACAACTTATGTCCTTGACGGGACTCGCCAGAAAAGACCGCGATTCGCACCCAGCGACCGATTCCGACCCAGACCTTACCAGATTGCTCCTCGACAAGATAGCCCATCGATCGTGACCAAAAGGCAATACTCTCGACTGACGGATTCCTCTCCTCCAATATCGACAGCTTGAACGGATAGCTCACAACCGCAACCAGGACGATAGTCATCCCCAAGATGAAACCGAGATAGAACAGATCGGCAGGAAGGAGAACCATGATCGACAAGGAAAGGACGATCGTGGATGCGACTACCGCAGCGAGTTTGACGACCAGCCTCATCAAGTGCACAATATATTCCCCAAGTGAATAGATGATGGCCTCTGCTTAAGACGATGACTCCTTATCGATATGTGACGACCGTCTCAAGCAACCTTGAATCTCAGAAGGGCGGCCACGCCGCCGATCGCTTCCAGCTTATGTCCGGCCTCATGACTGCTGCTCACCACCACCACGCTACCCTTTCCCTTCTCGACCGCGCTCATCTCCTTCTCGATCTCTCCTTTACGGAGCATAGTGTCCAGAACGAGCAGGGTCTCTGCAGCACCGGAACGTATCGCAAGATTGACTTGATCGGGGCCGTACGCGACAGGACCGTCGGTCGAAATGGCTGTGAGGACGTCCTCTACCAGCTTCGTCTCGTGAGCGACCCTCGAATTCTTCAGCACCTCGGCACCTATGCCTTTCTTCATCAACTCATGTATGCCCGCCATTCCAGCTTGACCGGTATGGTACAGAAGCGCCCCCTTGAAGACATCCGCCTCGCGAGTCTTCCCAACTGTCAGAAGTTCCTCCTTCGCGAACCCAGGACCGAGGATCACAACAGGCGCGCCCCCGGCTGCTTCCTGCTTGATCTTCGTGACGATCTCTCCGTAGTAGTCTCCGCCTTCCTTCTGCTCGAACATCTTGCCGTGGGAAAGTCCGCGGATATGGGCGATTTCTTGCATTCCGAACTGCCTCATGACGGCGACGACTGCCTCGTCGTAGTCGACCGATGCGAACACTATCCGAGGACTCTTTGCGTCCTCGACCGCCCGCATGATACGCATCAGTTGATACTCCTTCCAATCTACCTTGATGATCGTGATGGAGTCGCCCTCTTCGAGGCTCAGAGTGTGATGCGCCCCGATATCCTGGGGCCCTTCTTCGATCACTCCCAATATCCTGAGTCTTGACTCCGATTCATGGAACTCTACTTTCTCCACTCTGACACTAAGGGTCATTCTCTTCTTCTCGCCTCTCTCCGACCGCAATTTGTCGGCCTTCACCTCGTCGCGCCTGAAGGTGACAGCCCGGACCATATCCTCTTTGTCGATCAAGTTGTACAGATGCCAGAGATCGTCCAGTGAGTCTATCTGAACCTTGATCTCTCCCGTCTTTCGATCCTGATGGAGCACGCGCATCTTATCGGTCCAGTTATGATACTGAGATTATTTCTATGCTTTGACGAGGCACAATTGGAACAGGATCCCATGTGATTTGTCATCGCTACCGAGGTGGGAATTGACACGCACCTTGTCCGCAACCGGACAAATGGAATGGTCCTTGTCCAGACAGGGGGAAAAAAGTTAAGTACCGCATACCTATTCCTTGCCCTTCTGATGGCGTTGTGCTACCTCATCCTCGAGGACGGGACCGTGGCTGAGGGCACTGGATTTGGTTTTGAAAAGACGGTCTATGGCGAGGTCGTTTTCAATACTGGCATGACTGGATACCAAGAGAGTCTCACCGATCCCTCTTATACGGGACAGATCCTCGTAATGTCATATCCCTTGATAGGAAACTACGGTGTGAACTCCATGGACTTCGAGTCCTCGGCGATTCATGCAAGGGGGTTCGTCGTCAGAGAACGATGCGTCGATCCGAGCACGATGTACGGAGGAGAAACCATTGATGCCTTCCTCAGGAAATACAAAGTGCCAGGAGTGTCCGAGGTGGACACTCGCTCAATCATCATCAAGATAAGGGAGCATGGCACCCTTCGCGGTGCTATCTCCTTCGATGATGACATTGAATCGGTTCTTGAGAAGGTAAGGGAAATGCCTTTTCCCGCGGAGTCGAACTTGGTGGGACAAGTGAGTCCGAAGGATATCACGATTCACGAAAAGCCCGGGGCGAAGAGGGTAGCTCTGGTCGATTGTGGATGTAAGGGAGGCATACTCAGAGAGCTTAAGGAGAGGTTCACGGTTTTCGACGTCCCTTACAGCATTCGTCCGAAGTTCTTCAGAGACAACGATGTAGATGGTGTCGTCATATCCAACGGTCCTGGCAACCCGGCCCACCCGGAACTCCAAGAGACAGTAACGAACACCATCAAGAGGATCAAGGACGACTATCCAATGATTGGCATTTGTCTGGGAACCCAGATCATCTCCTTGGCCTTCGATGGGAAGACCTACAAACTCAAGTACGGTCATAGGGGGGCGAACCAGCCAGTAAGCTTCAGAGGCAAGGTCTACATCACATCTCAGAATCATGGGTATGCGGTCGACGCAGAATCCCTCGAAGGTTCAGGTTTGATGGCCGACCAGTTCAATGTGAACGACGGCACAGTCGAGGGCATTCGACACAAGGAGCTTCCCATATTCGCCGTTCAGTATCATCCTGAAGCGTCTCCGGGACCGAGAGACACATCGTTCCTATTCGACGAGTTCGAATCGATGATGGAGGCGCCGTAATGACCCCTGGCCCGGGAAGGAAGCTGATGGTGATCGGCTCCGGGCCCATAGTCATAGGACAGGCGGCGGAATTCGACTTCTCCGGTTCTCAGGCTTGCAGATCCCTCAGGGAGGAAGGCTACAAGACCGTCCTGGTGAACTCGAATCCAGCAACGATCCAGACCGATCTTGAGATGGCAGACATCGTATACATCGAGCCGCTTGATGCGGAGACCGTCGCCAAGATCGCACAGAAAGAGAAGGTCGGTGGGATCTTGTCTGGAATGGGGGGCCAGACAGCGCTCAACATATGTTCGGAACTGGCCGAGAACGGAACGCTCGACAGGCTTGGGATAAGACTTCTAGGCACGCAACCGGAGGCGATCGCGCTTTCCGAAGACAGGGATCTGTTCAGAGAGACAATGATTCGAATCAACGAGCCGATCCCAAGGAGTCGGTCAGCGCACTCGATCGAAGAGGCGAAGCGGATCGCGAATGAGCTGGGCGGATTCCCGGTCCTTATCAGACCTGCCTACACGCTAGGAGGGACTGGTAGCGGGATCGCGAACGACGTTGAGGAGCTCGAGACGATAGTTGGCCGAGGTCTCATTTACTCACGAATTCACCAGGTCTTGATCGAAGAGAGCGTTCTGGGTTGGAAGGAGTACGAGTACGAGGTGATGAGAGACCGTAAGGATAACTGCATCATCGTCTGTAGCATGGAGAATCTGGACCCGATGGGCATTCATACCGGCGAGAGCATCGTTATCGCTCCGGCCCAGACGCTAAGGGACGTGGATCACCAGAGACTAAGAAGTGCAGCGATCAGGATAATCAGAGCTCTCAAGATCGAAGGTGGTTGCAACATTCAATTCGCATTCAACCCTGAAACCAAGGAATACAGGGTAATCGAGGTCAATCCGCGTGTCTCGAGGTCCTCTGCACTTGCCTCCAAGGCGACCGGATATCCGATCGCGAGGGTCGCGGCCAAGATAGCGGTGGGCAAGACCTTGGACGAGATCCAGAATCGAATCACCGGCAAGACCTATGCCGCATTCGAACCGACGATTGACTATGTAGTACTGAAGATACCTAGGTGGCCATTCGACAAGTTCAGGACGGTAGATAGACGAATCGGCACCCAGATGAAGAGCACTGGAGAGGTCATGGCGATTGGAAGGACGATCGAAGAGGCAATCATGAAAGCTATCCGATCGCTGGAGATCGACAAGATAGATCTCGAATCTGAGAAATGGACCGATGAGGAGATAATGGAGGAGCTGGCCATTGCGACCGATAAGCGTCTCTATGCAATCGCCGAGGCGCTGAGGCGGGGCGTCCAAGCGTCGAAGATCGTGGATATCACGAAATGGGATGCTTTCTTCGTGCTCAAGATCAACAACATACTGAAGATGGAGACTGAATTGAAAAGGAAGAAGGGACTTGACAAAGCCACCATAAAAGAAGCGAAGCGACTTGGATTCCCGGACGAAAGCATAGCTATCCTCACAGGATCGACCCCCGAGAAGATCAGAGCTCTAAGGAAGTCGTTGGGAGTGACGCCAACGTTCAAAATGGTCGATACCTGCGCGGCAGAGTTCGCCGCCACGACACCGTATTTCTATTCCACATATGAAACGGTCTGCGAGGCGAGGAAATCCGAGAAGAAGAAGGTCGTGATAATCGGAGCAGGACCGATAAGGATCGGACAAGGCATCGAATTCGATTACTGCTGCGTCCATGGTGTCATGGCCTTGCAGGAAGAAGGTGTGGACGCAGTGATTGTCAACAACAACCCGGAGACCGTGAGCACAGACTATGACATATCTGACCGTCTTTACTTTGAACCTTTGACCCTTGAAGACGCGCTCAATGTCATTGAGAAGGAAGATGCGGACGGCGTCATCCTTCAGTTCGGAGGGCAAACGGCGATCAATATCGCTATCCCTCTCGAGGAAGCGTTGGAGGGAACGCAGACCAAGATACTCGGGACAAGCCCGAAGATGGTCGATGTGGCGGAGGACAGAAAGCTGTTCGCTGCCCTCATGGAAGAGCTCGGAATACCCCAGCCCAAGTCCGGAACGGGTCACTCCTTCGAAGAGGTGAAGAGCGTCGCGACGGACATCGGCTATCCAGTGCTGGTACGGCCGAGCTACGTGCTTGGCGGCAGGGCGATGGAGATAGTCTACAATGAGAAGGAGCTCGAGACATACGTAGCGTCAGCGGTCAGGGTCTCAAGGCAACACCCGATCCTGGTCGACAAGTACCTGTCTCATGCAATAGAGATCGACGTGGACGTTCTCTCGGACGGGCACGACGTGTACATCGGAGGAATTCTCGAACACATCGAGGAGGCTGGTGTGCACTCCGGGGATGCCACTATGGTCATGCCGCCCCAGACTCTATCGAGAGAAACCATCGGGAAGATAACGGACATCACCGAGAAGGTCGCCAAGGCGCTGCAAATCCAGGGCCTGATGAATCTTCAACTTGCCGTGAAGAACGGCGACGTCTATATGCTCGAAGCGAACCCGAGGGCGAGCCGTACGGTTCCGTTCGTGTCGAAGGCGATCGGCCTTCCGCTTGCAAAGATCGCCACGAAGATCATGCTAGGAAAGAGACTGAAAGACATGGGGCTGGTCGGGGTCGCTTCGACCAATCACATCGCGGTGAAGGCCTCGGTGTTTCCGTTCCTCAAGCTGCCGGGAGTCGACAGCATCCTTGGACCGGAGATGAGGAGCACAGGGGAAGTGATGGGAATCGACCATGACTTCGGAGCGGCTTGCTACAAGGCGCTGGTCTCGGCAGGATACAAGCTGCCGCTCAAGGGCAGCGTATACATAACGATCGGCGATGCGGACAAGGAGTCGATTTGCCCGGTGGCAGATGAATTCCACCAAATGGGTTTCACGCTCTTCGCTACGAAAGGGACAGCTACGTGTCTGCGGGACCATGGTATCCCTGTAACGACGGTCTATAGGATCAGCGAGAACATGCCACCAGATGCGCTCGGTCTGATGAGAAGAGGTGATATCGACCTGATAATAAACACGCCCACTGAAAGCTCTGGGGCCAGACGAGACGGATATATGATGAGGAGACTTGCAGTCGAACTTGAGATACCGTTCCTGACGACGGTGCAGTCTGCAAAAGCGACGGTGGAAGCCATTAGAAGAGCAAGGGAGGGGGGATTGGAGGTCAACGATCTCAGATCATATCACCAGCACTGTCCTGGCTTCGCTGGCTGAAGGTGGCCGTCACGAGTATCCCTCCAAGGACCAATGCTCCACCGACGACGACCACGAAGGACGGAGTTTCTGAGAGCAACAGTGCCGCGAGAATCGTCGCTCCCACGGGCTCGGCAAGGAGGGAGACACTTATCACATAGGCTGGCAGATACTTGAGAGACCAGTTGAACAGTGTGTGACCTATGATAGTCGAGACCAGAGCAAGCGCTGTGAAAAGAGCGATCTCTCTCATCGAGATTGGCCAGATTGGTAAGTTCCATATCAGACATGCGGTGAACAAGAAGAGGGTCGCAGACGCATAGACGATGAAGACGTAAGATATCAAACCCAGTTTCCGCCTGAAGTACCTTCCCATTATTATGTATATCGCTGCCAGCATGGCCCCGAGCAACGCAAGGAGGTCCCCAGTCAGACTATCCCCGCCCCCATTCCCATAGGATATGACGATCACGCCGAGGAACCCGAGGAGAATCCCGGGTACGGCGAACCCAGATGATTCCTTCAGCCAGAAGTGGGAGATTATAAGGACGATGAATGGGTGACATGTGACGAGGATCGTGGAACTCGCGACGGATGTGAGTTTTATGGAAGTGATGAATGCGAAGAAGTGCGCTGCAAGTATGGCGCCCACCGCTATCAACATGAGCGTCTGCCTAGATCCAATCGACTTGATCTCCGCCCTTGAGCTGAGAGCGGCAAATGGGAGCAGGACTAGAGAGGCAATCGCCATTCTATAGGCCGCGATGACCAATGGAGGGGAGTCGCTCCATCGAATGAATATCGAGGCGAAAGAGACGCCAACGACCGCTACTGCTATTCCTGCGTACGGTCCGAGTCGAAGCTTATCACCGACGCTCTTGACCGATCCGATTCCCCCCTCAATGTAGAAGAATGCTGCGGACGCCCCTGCAGTTCTTGATTGCTGGAATAAGTTCCGGAGGCACTGGACTCTCGGTGATGACGTACAATCTCGGCTCATCAGATAGCTCGGGATCATCGACGATCGCCTGCCTTATGCTGATCCCGGCTGTCGATATCACTCCTGCGACGTCCGCGAGAATGCCAGGCATCTGAGCGTCTGTCGGAATGATCTCGATCGCGCTCCAGCCCATGGAGGGAGCGACGTCTCTGAGGAGCGTGGTCGGGCGGAGTTTAGAGTAAACGTTCAGCAGTTCCTCGTTCGATTCGATCGTCTCGACGGCAGACCTGACTATCCTTCTGTCGACGCTCGCCGCTCTGGCCAAGGCCGTGTCAGAGAGCTCGATGTCCCCGCAGTAGACTCTGCTCCCTTGGACCCTAAGGCCACACTCTAACAGAAGTCTGGCAACCTTTGCTTGGGAAGGATATCTCCCGAAGTACTTCGACAGCGACCTCCACATGCACAACTGGATGCGTGGAAGGACTATTAGCCTTTTTCACACAACGATGCGGATGCTCTGAGATCTTCGATCCATGATTAACCCATCCAGGACGTGATCTCACCGAAAGCAGATATACCACTGGACCGATACATGTCGTCATTCCATACGACTTTGATGGAAAAGATTATAAGCGTGCTACATATTGTCACGCACTGCTTGAGGTGATTTGATGCTTGGAAAGAGCATCCGAATGGAACGAGTAATGAACAGGAAAACAGGCCGGGCCGTGATAGTACCGATGGATCACGGAATATCTTTGGGACCGGCCGAAGGGCTCGTGGATATGAAAACGACGATAGACACCGTCGCCCGCGGAGGAGCGACGGCCGTCGTACTGCATAAAGGGATCATCCCCTACGGTCACCGTTCGTTCGGACAGGATATCGGCCTGATCGTGCATCTTTCTGCAAGCACCAGCCTTGGATCAGACCCGAATGAGAAAGTGCTGGTAACGACCGTCGAAGAGGCGATCAAACTAGGAGCAGATGCCGTGTCGGTGCATGTCAATCTGGGCGCCGACACCGAAACCCAGATGCTGCACGATTTCGGTGATGTGACGAGAAAGTGCGTCGAATGGGGAATGCCACTTCTCGTCATGATATACCCTCGAGGCAAGAAGATCAAGAACTCGTTCGACGTCGAATTGGTGAAACACTGCGCAAGGGTCGGGGCCGAGCTCGGTGCCGACATCGTCAAGACGAACTACACAGGAGACATCGATTCATTCAGAGAAGTCGTGAAAGGTGCACTCGCTCCAGTCGTGATTGCTGGAGGCCCGAAGATGGACTCGGACGAGAAGCTCCTTGAGATGGTCAGAGATTCGATCGAAGCGGGTGGCAAGGGAGTGTCCATAGGCAGGAACATATTTCAGCACAGGAATGTAATGGCAATAACGAAGGCGGTCTCTTCGGTAGTGCTGGAAGATGCCACTGTTGAGGAAGCGCTGAGATTGATAAAGTGATGGAATGAGTGAAAGACGGAAGGACTTCATCGTATGGGTCAGATCGGACCTCCTCGCGGACTACGAAGATAGGAAGAAGATCGTGATCTCCGCTCTTGAGAATGGGTACTTCAACATAGTGACCCTGGAGAAGGATGAGCCTCTCAGGAAGCTGGGAATATTCAACACGATAATCCAGAGGGGGAACGATTTCATCGAGGATGGAGAGGTCATTGGAAGACTGATCGAGATTCACAATAGGAATGACATGAAGGAGGCCTCGAAATTGAAGAACAAGGTGAAATACCTTGTGATATCAGCAAAGGACTGGAAGGTCATTCCACTTGAGAATCTGATAGCCGAATTCCAAAGGTCCGACACTGAGATACTCGCTTCAACCTCGACGCCCCAGGAAGCGAAATTGTTCGCCGAGACCCTGGAGGTTGGAGTATCTGGTATAGTCATAGGACCCTCTTCACCCCAGATTCTCAAGGAATTCCGATCACTGACATCGAAAGAGAGTGAAACAATAGAGCTCACGCCGGCACCGGTCAGCAGGATAGCACCCCTGCCATTGGGTGATCGGGTATGCGTTGACACCTGCTCGCTCCTTCGATTGGAGGAAGGGATGCTGATAGGATCTCAATCATCATGCCTGTTCCTGGTGCAATCGGAGAGCATCGAGAGCGAGTACGTGGCCTCCCGTCCATTCCGTGTGAATGCCGGAGCAGTGCACGCTTACGTTTTGGATGCGGAAGGAAAGACGAAATACCTTTCAGAGATAAAAGGCGGAGATGAGCTCCTTGCCGTAGACACGAAGGGCTCCTGCAGGAGAGTTGTGGTAGGGAGATCCAAGATAGAGCGCAGACCGCTGCTTCTCATTGAAGTCGAGCTTGAAGGAACGAAGTACACGACCATACTTCAGAACGCTGAGACGATTCGTCTATGTACGAGAGAAGGCTCCATTTCCGTATCGGAGCTGAAGATCGGAGACAGAGTGCTGGTAAGGGTAGGAAAGGGAGGGAGGCACTTTGGCCATTCGATCTCTGAGACAATACTGGAGAGATGATGAGGATTTGCATTTCGATTGCTGAGAAGACTCTCGATGAGGCGCTGGCCGCCTCAAGAAGAGCGGCGGAGAAGTCGCCGGATCTGATCGAAGTCCGAATCGACTACATACACCCTCTGCCAGATGATCTCATGAAATTCAAAGAAATCGCTGTGCCGAAGATAGCCACATTGAGACCTCCATCCCAGGGCGGAGAGTTCATGGGGAGCGACAGAGAGAAATCGATCCTTCTGAGAAAAGCGCTCAGGGCTGGGTTCAAGGTCATCGACATCGAGTCGGACTCACCACTGCTGTCTCGCGCACCAAATGAGTTCAGAGATGCTGAGCTGATCTGTTCATCCCACGACCTTCATTTGACGCCAGAGACCTCTAGAATCATAGAGATCTTAATCGAGAATGCCGCAAAGGGGGACGTTTCGAAAGCGGCTTTCAAGGTCAACTCGATACACGACGTTCTGTCCATTGTGGAGGCAGCGATGATCTTCTCCTCGACGGACAATGAGTTCGTCCTTATCGGAATGGGAGAACTTGGTGGGTTGACGCGGGCCTGTGCTGGGCGCATGAAATGCAGCTTTGCATACGCATCGCTTGAGCCGGGGAAGGAGACTGCTCCGGGTCAGCTCGATTTTGACACGGTAAAACGCCTTGGAGACAGTCCGATCATCACCGGAATCATTGGCTTTCCGCTTGGCCACTCGGTCTCACCTCAGATGCACAACGCCGCTTTCCTGAGTCTCGACATCCCGGGACTCTATTTGCCGATACCTACGAGGGATGAGGAGCTCGAAGGACTGTTGGATCTCTCCCTGGAGCTGAACATGATGGGATTCAACGTGACGATACCTCACAAGGAGAAAATCGTCCCGCTTCTCGACAAATTGGACGATACCGCCTCGAAGACAAAGGCCGTCAATACGGTTGTCATCCTAGAGGGTGAGATGACCGGTATGAACACGGACGTCTATGGGGTGGCAAAGACGTTCGAGAAAGCAGAAATGCGTGTCAAGGGCAAAAGAGTCCTGGTGATAGGCGCGGGCGGGGCCGCTAGGGCCTGCATCTACTTCCTCACCTCCGCTGGTGCGCGGACGTCGCTGGTCAACAGGACCAGATTCAGAGCTGATGTCCTCGCCGACGATTTCCCGGGGGTGCAGGTGATCGAAAAGGATGATGCGGAGCGATTGCCGTTCGATGTCATAGTCAACTGCACTCCTCTTGGAATGCGAGGATTCCCAGATGAGTCTCCAATATCCAACCAGGTTTTCAGAGAGGGTCAATTCGTCTTCGACACGGTCTACAACCCGAGGATCACAAGGTTCCTGGCAGATGCTCAAGGCAGAGGCGCAGTGATCCAGTCCGGTCAAGAAATGCTTGTCCAGCAGGCAATCAAAGCCTTCGAAGCCTGGACTGGCAAATCGCCATCTTACGAAGTGATGTCGGAGGCCGCAAGGGGCGCGATCGGATGAGGGGGAAAGCTGTCTGCAATGGAGCGGCGACGATAGTCAACGCGATCGCGACCGGGAAGGGTGCCGCATTCGGCATCCGCCTCAGGACATGGGCGGAGGTCGAGCTTACCGATTCCAAAGGGATCAAGGTCGAGATCGACGGGTTCAAGAACGAGGATCCAGGGCTCGCTCGAAGGTGTGTCGAGAACGTCCTGGACAAGTTCGGGGGGAAGGAGCGCTATGGAGCAGTAGTGAGGACGCGCTCGGAGATACCTATATCAAGAGGACTGAAGAGCAGCAGTGCCGCGGCGAACGCAGTAGTCATGGCGACTCTGAGGGCATTGGGAATCGAAAGTGAGCCGACAGATGCCATAAAGATAGGCACAAGGAGCGCTATCGAATCAGGCGTCTCGGTCACTGGGGCGTTCGACGACGCCTGCGCCTCCTATTTCGGGGGCGTGGTGCTCACTGACAACACGGTCGAGAAGATCCTGAAAAGGGACGCGATGCCAACCGATCTGAAAGTCATAATCGACGTTCCATCCTATCAGATAAGAAAGAACGATCTTCCGCTTGAAAGGATCAGGTCGCTCCGAAAGGTGGTTGAAATCGCTTTCGAGCATGCGCTCATGGGGGACTATCCCGGTGCTATGACTCTCAACGGCCTGTGTTACAGTTCTGCACTGGACCTGGACCAATCGGCGGCTTTTGACGCACTCAGTGGAGGTGCGAAAGGGGCGGGATTGTCCGGAACAGGTCCAGCAACGGTCATTCTGGTGAGCAAGAACATGGTGGACGAGTTCATCGAAGGATTTTCGTCGAGAGACAACCTGATCGTAACGGACGTCTCTAACGGAAGCGCAGAGGGGGCCAGGGATTGAGACTTGCCGTAAGACCCTCCTCCATAGAAGGCACCATCCGGTCCTCTCCCTCCAAATCATACACGCACAGGGCGATGGTACTTGCACTGCTTGCAGATGGGACATCCAAGCTGAGGAACGTTCTGCTGAGCGGAGATACCCTGGCCACACTGAGGGCGATACGGCAACTTGGAGCGGAAGTGAGCTCGAAAGGAGAAACGTGTGCCATACGAGGTGGCAGACTGGATTGTCCGAAGGAGACGATCGACGCGGAGAATTCTGGAACTACGATAAGACTGATCGCCGGCGTTGTCTCATTGCTTCCATGCGAGGCTACATTGACAGGGGACGCATCCGTGCGGCAAAGGCCGATGCAGCCGCTGATCGACGCACTGAAGGAGCTCGGTGTCTATTGTGCCTCCATCGAAGGCAATGGAAGAGCACCCCTCGTCGTAAAAGGTCCCAACCATGGAAAGACAACCCACATCAGAGGAGACATCAGCTCGCAGTTCATCTCTTCATTGCTCATCTCGTCGCCCGTGAAGGATGTGGATACGAACATAGTTCTAACCACTCCCCTCAAATCCAGACCATACGTCGAGATAACGATCGAGATGATGAAGATGTTCGGCGCGGAGTGTCGCGAATCGGACAAAGAATTCCGTGTACCAGGAGGACAATCCTACGGTCCCTTGGACTATAAGATACCAGGGGACTATTCATCAGCGGCGTTCCCTCTTGTCGCTGGGGCTCTCTCAGGTAGAGCGTCGGTCGAGGGTCTCAATCCTGAAGACAGGCAGGGAGACAGGAAGATTGTCAAGATTCTCGGCGATTTCGGGGCACGTGTAGAGACAAGCGGTACCAAGCTCACGGTTTCTTCCCAGAAACTGAT
>Ga0153916_10001146_pt1 | contig 18750 bp, 15 predicted proteins | sample Opewatmetagenome_FD_109642 | JGI IMG/M metagenome (GOLD analysis project Ga0153916, IMG submission 109642) | Freshwater wetland microbial communities from Ohio, USA - Open water 3 Core 3 Depth 4 metaG | ecosystem: Environmental > Aquatic > Freshwater > Wetlands | place: USA: Ohio, Lake Erie... | reverse complement strand
GGTCCCCCCGATCCCCTTCGCATAGGCCAGGCCGACGGCCAGGGCGTCCTGGGCGGCCCCCTCCCCCAAGGCAATCAAACAGGGAACGCCGCCCCCGCGGACGAACTCCGATCGCAACAGGTGGCCCGGCCCCTTGGGTGCCACGAGGATCGTCGACACCCCTTTAGGCACCTCGAACTGACCGAAATGGACGTTGAACCCGTGGGAGCAGACGACGAAATTGCCCGCCTTCAGACGACCGCGAATCTGGGTCCGGAAGACGTCGGCCTGCAGCTCGTCCGGCAACAAGATCGTGACGATGTCCCCCTTCTCCACCGCCTCCTCGGTCCCCAGCGGCTTGAAGCCGTCCTTGACCGCCAGCTCGTAGTTCGGCGTGCCGGGCAGCTCCGCGACCAGGACCTCGCAGCCGCTGTCGCGGAGGTTCTGGGCGTGGGCGTGTCCTTGGGACCCGTACCCCAGAATGGAAATCGTCTTATTCTTCAACAGCGACAGGTCGGCATCCTTATCGTAGTAGATCTTAGCGGGCATAACGCGTGCTCCTGGGAAGGAAAGGTCGATCTGGGCGGAGGCGATCAAGCCTCGGGATCGAGAGACTGGTGGTTGCTGCCCCGGACCATGGCGATCCGGCCGCTCCGCACCAGCTCGATGATCCCGAACGGTCGCATCAACTCGATGAAGGCCTCGATTTTTTGCTCTTTGCCGGCGATCTCGATCATCACCATTTCGGGGGCTACGTCGACGATCCGGGCGCGGAAGATCTCGGCAAGCTCGCGGATCTCGCTCCGCTTCCCCTCCGGGGCGGCAACTTTGATCAGCATCAGGTCCCGCTCGACGTAGTTCCGGCCGCTGATGTCGTCCACCCGCACCACGGTGACGATCTTCTCCAACTGCTTGCGGACCTGCGCCAGGATGTTCGAGTCGCCGACCACCACGAAGGTCATCCGCGACAAATGGGGGTCCTCAGTCTCCCCCACCGCGAGGCTGTCGATGTTGTAGCCGCGGGATGCCAGCATCCCCGAGATGTGGGACAAGACCCCGGGTACGTTCTGGACCAAGGCCGAAAGGACGTGGCGCATCGCAAACTCCGCAGCAGGAACGAAACGACCATCATACCCCCCCGCCCTAGGCTCCGGCAAGGGGAAATGCCCGCGCATAGTAGGTCAGTTTGAAACCCCGATGCCCGCAGTCTGAGGCAGAGTAGGCAATCCCGAGCGCGCTAGGAGGGCTGGTCTTTGCCTACCATAAGAGCCGTCTTTTGCTGGCGTTCGCTTTTTCGCGATGCTGTTCCGTAAATGAACGCGCCAGCCAAACCGACGACGGCTGCCGTAGCAATGCCCGCCCCTGCAACGTCATGACCCTGAAGCACACAGAGGATTCCCCCTCCGATGCAACTGGAGCAGAGGACGAATCCACAAATCAGGCCAGCCCATGATCGGCGGACATCCGAAGTCGTCACCATTCGTTCCAAATTGATTCTATGGTCCGTTTGCCTTTCAGCTTGCTGAAGAAGTCTCGCGGCCGAACCCGGCACCAGTTGCTCGTAGCCTTGCAGCACTTCGGGGGGAGGAGTAGGCCCAGAGAAGGAATGGGTGATTTGTCGTCCGGAAATCTGAACGAGCTTGCGGGTTTCTGGTGTACTCGCAACGCTATCAAGAATGGTCGGATTGGCGGACGGGACTGGCGGGTGAGAACCAGGAGGTGGCGGTTGCCCTTGCGACATTTGCTGCAATCGGCGATCTCGGGACTTCTTGCTCATCCCTATCTTGTGCAGCTTACACGAAGTTGCTTATCCATCTCCAGGAGGGCTTCATTCCAGTCACGTCCGATCAATCGCCAGTCCGTGGACAAGGCCAGGAAATCAGCCTGCTCGCCTGTAAGCGACCTGTTGTATTCATTGAGAATGTCGCCAAAATCCAGAAGGCGAGACGCGCCCTCGACGAACGATGGCCTGGCACACAGAAAGAGACTATCGGCTGAACCCATGCTGGATTTCCTTTTTCCCGTAAGGGGGAGATTCATCCTGACGGCTGGACATGGTTCCGTCAAGCTCTTCTTTGCTCCACTTTCAATAGTATTCTAACACCTAATTTGGGGGGAGTCAATTGCGAATACGCGGGGATCCCTTGCTCGCCATGAGTGGGAAGTAACGCCACAGTCTGGTCTTATTCTGTGGCTCGCCTGCGTGGCCATGGCACCCGCCGAATCACGTGCGTCGGCCCGCTCTACTTTCGCCCTGACGGCCCTTGATTGATCGTCAGCAAGCGGACCGCGTGAAAGAAGATCGCCATCGCCCCGACGAGTGCCAACACGTTCCGGGTGAGGTCCCATAGGCCGGCTTCGTCAACGTCCGAAGGCCCCGTCGGAGAGGGACCTGTCAAGGACGCCGTTGGTGCGGACGGGGCCTTCGCGGGAGGCGATGCCGCAATTCTCGGGTCGGCGGGGGCCTGGCCGGGCTGCTGGGCGGGTGGGACCCGCGCAGGCTCGACGCTCCCAAAGGCAGCCACTGCGGCCGCCGGCCCGCGACTGGGCGACACCGGAGATGTCTGCGGCGTGTTGGCTACGGCCTGAACCGCGGCGGTCCTTCCCCCAGGATACTGGCCCGGCGGATACTGCCCCGCAGGATACTGCCCCGCGGGATATTGGCCCATTTGTTGCCGGGGGACTGCCGGGCGAGGATCGACCGCGGGCTGTTGAGCGATCATGATCGAGCTCGGCTGGAGACGCTGGAAATCGTCGATCACCGAGGTGAGGAACCAGCGTACCCGGCCGCAGTAGCTCCCGGTGGTGCTCCCGCCCGAGGTGCCAAAAAGCACTCCGGCCAGCTCGCCGCGGCCGTTGAGGATCGGTCCCCCGGAGTCGCCCTGCCGGGCGGGGGCCGAGAGCTCGACCATCTCGAACGGCTGATTCCTGGCCGGGGCGACGTACTGCGTGCAGCGGCCGGCGATCAAGCGGTACTGCCCGCTGCCGTAGCCGGCGATCGCCAGCGGCTCGCCCGGCCGGGGCGGTTCCGCCGCCAGCGGAATCGGAGTTGCGTAGGGCCGCCAGATCGCCAGCGCGGCCAGGTCCCAATCGCGATCGGTCTTCAACAACGTCGCACCGGAGCGGAAGCCGTCGGGAAAGTAGATGACGATCGGCCCGGCGGCGTCGCGGACCACGTGCCAATTGGTGACCACCAGGCCGTGCTGGTCGGTCACGGCCACCAGGGCCCCGGAGCCCAGCGAGGTCGCTCGGTCGCGATCGGGCACGACCACGCGGACCACCGCCGGGTGGACGGCGCCGGCGGGCGGGCTGCTGGGGAAGGAAGGAGTTCCGGACCAGGGCGTCAGGAGCCCCGGCCATGCGACTTGTCCCCACGCGGCGGTCGCGGCCGCGAGCACGATCACCAGGCCCAGCGGACTCTTCACGCTCGAAGCGACCTCATTTGGTGACGACAGCGCGGGCCGCGCGGCGCTGCGCTTCGTTCTGGACGATCTTCTTGAGCAGCTCGCGGCGGAGTTTCTCCAGCTCCACGGCTTTCGACGATGGCGTTTTGGTCGGCTGCATGGCCACACCTACGCGGCGATGGGACGGCCGCCTTTGAGGTCCTCACTCCGTTGGGGAAAGTCCTGCCCGTTGCTGTAAAGCTGCTTCAACCGCCGCAACTCGGCGCAGAGGGCCTCTTCGACCAGCCGGGTGAGCGTCATCCGGACGGGATAGCCGGCCAGGAAGACCACGGCGTCCCTGGCCTCTTCCAGCAGTTCTGCCGGCACGTAGAGCGTCGCCCGGACCCTCGCCGAGGCGGCACCCTCGGGATGAAGCCTCACGCCAATCCCTCCTTGCCCCAACTCCCCTACGTTTGCGGAAACGTCCGACGTTTTTCTCACTGGAACCAGCTTCGGTTGCCCTGCCCTCATGCGCTGAGATATCCCTTCCGGTCCGATACCGCTTGCCGCCCAGACAATCACCCTCAAATCGTCACACCTCGCCCACCGCGGACCTCTCCCTTGACCCGCAGGGTTTGCCCAATCCCCCGCATCGCCCGGCCGTCTCCCGCAGGGAGGTAGAGGTAAGGTGCTCTGCGAGCACCGCTGGCAGCGTGCGGCGTCGGGGTCATGGGCGCTTACAAGACTGCGCGCCTCTCGGGCCGGCCCAGGCGGCGCACAAAGGAAGGTGAGAAGACGTGCCCACCGCCTGGACCGCTTGCCGGGGATCAGCCGGCAGCCCGAGACGCTAGCTTATAGGCTCCCCGCTCGGGTAGCAGGCTCGCGCCTACGTGCGGGCACGGGGGCGGGTACCGAAGCCGCGCACCGTTAGACGACCAACTGAGCGGAGTAAGATACTTCCCGCCCCTCGGGATCGCCGGGTAGAACGAAGCCTGGAAGACTCGGCAATCTGCGTACCCGCGGGCAAGGCGACCGCCGCCCACGCGGTTGGGGTGACGCTCAGGTTATTATGGCCGGCCGAGCGGCGGAGGGGGCTATCCTCGGCCCTCGGTCAAAGCCGTTCGGACCGGCAAGTGAAGCAGCCCGGAAACGTGGTTCGATACCTCGGCCATCAGCTCGCCAAGAACGCGGTCAGGCAGCGGGGTGTTGTGGCGTTGCGTGACGCACAGGACGGCGTCCTCGACGAGGAACAAAAAGCAGTCGCGAATGCCCGGCAGATCAAGAGCCGGTCGATCGGTGGGCCCGGCAGCAGCTTCCCAAGCCTTTTCAGCCGCTTCTTTGCGCGGCAGACCCTCGGCTCGCAGCTTGCGTCGAACCTCGTCACGATACTGCGACGCCTCATCCCAGAGGTGAGTGGCCTGCTACCTCTTGGTCAACTCGGTCTTGGATTCACGCATCCTTACGGCCCTCCTCTGATCGTCGTCCTCATCCAGGCATTATAGGGCATTTCTGTGGTCCGAACAAGTAGTCATCTAGCTGAGCCGCCTCAACGCTCGGGCCATCACGGCGGCGAAAGCTGCGGTAGGTGTGAATCGGGGAGTTGATGATTCCGATCATGGCCCGGGAGAACATGCAGGAGTGGGACAGCTCGACCGGCGTCGAGGAGGAGACGGTGCTGGCCGTGGTTGAGGCTTACGGGGGGGATCGGGTTGGATTGCCAAACGTACCAATCGGAGCCCGTAAGGACGGACTCCGCTACACGCCGCGCTTCAGTTGCGGCGATGATCGTGATGCACGTCACGAGCATTCCTCCAAAACGGAGACCGGTGCGCACGAGTGCTTGCATCAGATCGGTCGCCAGGGCCCGATCGTTTCCAGCACGTAGTCGATGGCATCGACGTGCTTCGTGTCCGATCCGCCGCGGGAGGAGATGGCCGTGACCCGGGCCAGCAACGTCAGCTCCGACAACCGGACGAACCGGTCGAGATAGGAAAGCGTGGCCCAATCGGCCGCGGCATCCAGGCGGTCGTCGCCGGGCGAGTCGTACAACGTGGCTTTGTCCTGGCCGCCGCCTGTCCGGACGAACGCCTGCTCAAGGGCTCTTGCCATGATGTCCGTTGCCCCGCCCTGGAGTCGCGTGTATTCGTACGTGCCGGTGATGGTCTCGTCGCCCGAGGAGCCGTGCAGGTTGGCTGTGTCAATCCCGCCCGCGTCGGAGTTCGCGCTCACGTAGCGGAACGCGTCGGCGCGGTTGGAGAATCCAGCGCCGAACAGTACGGCGTAGGTGAGGTAGGCATCGAAGATGTCGTCACCCGGCGAGTCGTAGAGCTTCGCCAGATCGGCACCGGCCGAGGAATGGGCAACGACGCAGTCGAAGTAGTTCGCCCGGTTGTAGAAGCTCGTGCCGTAGAGGGCCCCGTAGCTCGGGTACGCGACGAAGGTGTCGCTGCCGCCCGAGTCGTAGAGGTCGGCCGTATCGGTCCCGCCCGTGGTGGAATAGGCGTGGGTGTAGCGGAAGTTCTCAACGCGATTGGAGAATCCCGGGCCGGAGAGCGTGGCCTCGGTCGGATAGGCGATGAACGTGTCGTCGCCGGCGGAGTCGTACAGCCTGGCGGTGTCCGCGCCGCCGGGGGTGCCGCTCGCGATGACGGTGTCGAAGGAACTGACCCGGTTGGCGTACGTGGTAGCGGACAAGACGGCATACGTCGGGGTGGCGACGAAGGTGTCCGTCTCGGCGGAACCGTTGAGGGTCGCCGTGTCGGCGCCATCCGAGGCGTAGCCGATCACGTAGCGGAACTTGTTGGCCCGGTTGGAGAAGCCGGGCCCGCTCATCGTGGCCTCGGTCGGCGAGGCAGTGAAGGTGTCATCGCCGGTGGAATCGGAGAGCCTGGCGATGTCGATGCCACCAGCCGTGGAGTGCGCGGTGACTGTGTCGAAGCCGCTTGCGCGGTTGTAGAACCCGGTGGCGTAAAGGACGGCATAGTCCTTGCGGCCGTCGAAGGTGTCGTTGCCGGCCGAATCCCATAGCGTTGCCGTGTCGTTGCCGCCCTCGGTCGCATAGGCGAACACGTAGCGGAAGCCGTCGGCCCGGTTGGAGAAGCCGGCACCGGAAAGCTGCCCGTAGGTCGGGTCGGCCATGAACGTGTCATCGCCGGCGGAGTCGTACAGCCTCGCCACGTCACTGCCGCCCTCGCTGTTGGCGGTGATCTCGGCCGCGTTCAGGACCGCAACATAGAGGTCGGTGCCGCTGAGAGTCACGGAACCAGGGCGCAGCGTTACCGTCTCGGTGCCCGAGGTTCCCGAAAGAATTGCCTTGTTTGCCCCTGCGCCCCCATCGAAAACGACGGACGCAGCCTCCGCTGGCGGAAAGTCGTATTGCACCCCGTTGATCGTGACCTGGCGGGCGGAAGTCGCCTTGAACTCGAACTGGTCGTCGCCCTCGGTGCCGAACACCGTGACTGCTCCACCGTTCAGGTTGACCAGGTTCGTCAGCCGCAGGTCTACGTCGTTGGCCCAGCCGCTGAGCTTGAGGTAGTACGTCTCGCCGGCCCCCGCAGCACTGTAGTCGATCCGTTGGTTGCCATGGGCGGGTATCGACGTTGCCAGTTGCGAGAGCTGCGCATCATAGAGCGTAAGTTGGGCGATATCCGGTGAGTCCACGCCGATTGCCTCCAGGGTGAGGATGCCAAGATGCGCGGCTTGGCAGCGATACCAGAGGTCGTTTCCTGAGGGGGCCAGCCCCGGGATTTGCAGGAAGTCTGTCGGCCCGAGATCGGAAACGGCGATCGTGGTCCATTCGTCGCTGGCGCCGGCGGCCAGCGGGTTGCCCGCCAGGTCGGTGATTCCCGAGCCTGCGGCAGTCAATGTCAGCACGTAGCTTCCGGCGGTGCCGGTCAGGCTGGAGAGCTTGTCGAGCGTCCAGGTGACGTTGTCACTGCTGTTGAGCGTCTGCGAAGCGGTCAGGAGGTTGGCGCCGCCGTCGCGGGTTAGGGCGAGATCGCTCAGGTCGAAGCCGGTGATGGGCTCGTTGAAGACGATCGTGATCGTGTCCACGGCGGTAGTGCGAGGGTCGGGCGCCACGTCGATTACGTCGGCGCTCGCGGGAACATACACCGTGCCCGTGATGCGAAAGTTGAACGGGCTCTCGTCGCTGTCGCCGTTGGTGAAACTGACGTCCCCGGCGAAGGTTCCCGCCGCAGCGGTGTTCAATCGCACGGTGAAGGTGTCGCTCGCCCCGGCCGCCAGCGTGCCCGGCAGTCCTTCGACGAGGGTGTAGCTCGCAGGCACGCTCACCGTCCCCAGCGAAAGGGTCGCGTCGCCCTCGTTCCATACCGTGTACGTCCGCTCGGGGCCTGCCTGGCCGGCGATCACCACCCCAAAGTCCGTGTGATCGGCAGTGCTGGGGGTCGCGTCCCCGTCGGCGATCACCACGCCGTTGCCTGAGACGGTGATCTCCGGAACCGCCTGGCCGCCGATGACAAACTCAGACACCAGCCGTGCTCGATCGCCGCTGAACAGATCGGGCAGGGCCCGCGCGGCGATGCCCGGTATCCGGGCCGCGCCGGTGCCTGAGGGGGGCGGGTAATGATCGCCGGAGTACTGCCAGAAGCTCCAGCCGTTCCACACCCCGTCGTTCGGGGATTGTTGAAGATCGTACGTCCAGTGGGCCAGCCAAAGGTCGTACGTGTTCAGCGAGCTGTCCAGATAGTTATTGGCGTAGTTGCTGTTGGCGTAAATAACCGGCTCCACGCCGGTCTGGTTCTGCACCGTCTGGAGCCACTTGCGGACCCAGGCCGACAGGGCGGCCTTTCCCAGGCCCGACCCGCGCTCCAGGTCCAGCGCCGGCCGCAAGTATCCTTGGGTGATGTAAGGTCCCGCCACGCTGACGAAATGATTTGCCTCGGACTCGGCAGAGTCCGGGCCGGTTAGGGCGGGGTTCAAGTCGGGGTAGGCGAAGTGGTAAGCTCCCACAAAAACGCCCGCCGCGCGGCCTCCGGTCGCGTTGCCCGTAAAACGCGGATCGTCATTGGCGGAATCATCGCCGCCGGTCGCCTTGGCGAACGCGAACTGGTGGCCCGACTGGTAGACCTGCGACCAGTCCACCACGCCCTGCCACTTCGACACATCCGTGCCCGCAACGCGCGCGCTCGAGCTTTCCAGCCGGTGATCGCTCGACCAGCCCGTATAGGCCCCGGCGCCGTAATCGAGCTTGTACCACGTGTAGCCGTCGGCGCTCTGCGGGCCGTCCAGGACCCTGCCCACGGTCCCCGCCGGCGCCGCCCCGGGATAATCCGGATCTGATATCTGCGGTTGGTCCGTTCCGTACCACGTCCGAACGTACAGTGGGGCGAAAACGCGCACGTAGTCGCCGATCGCGAAGGACAGGAGCCGGCGATCTTCGAGCAGCTCGCAGGCCAGCCGGCGCTGATGGGGCCGCGACCGCCGGTTCTTCTTGCTCCTGCGGCGGGTGCCGCTCAGCGGGCTTGGTTGTCCAGAGCGCTTGAGCGCAGTTCTGAACATCGATTGACCCTCCCGGAAACGTGGTTAGGGGCAGGCCCCAGTGGACCGGAGAGCGTCTCGGGCGCAACAGCGTCGGGCGCATAGCGGCGCACTCCAACAAGAGCGAATGAAACGCGCCACAAAAGACCAGTGCTACACTAGCAATTCTGGGAGCGGATGTCAAGCCCCCTGTTGTGCCGGCACGGAGGGCGTCAAGTCTGCTCCGCGGCGCGGAGTTCGGTGGAGGAGATATCTTCGCGGAACTCGTCGGCGGGGACTTCTTCGCAGGCGGCTTGGAGCTCCGGCGGGAGGTCGAGGTCGGCCAGGCCCACGAAGCGGCCGGACTCCTGGCGGCCGAAGACGAGGAAGCGGGAGCCGCGGGCGAGGATCCGCCCGAGGGCCGCGCGGCACGCCGCCGGATCGCTGCCGTAGTAGCGCGGATCGGCGATCCGCCGCAGCGTGTCGCTGCCCACGACGAACGTGGCACCGGGGAAGCGGGCCGATTTTTCGTCGAACGTGGCGGCCCGCGTGAGCCACACCACCTGGTCGCGGCCGAACTGCTCCAGCCGCCGGGCGGTCTCCAGGTAGTCCAGCGGCAGCTTGTCGACGTTTTGGATCGAGATCTCGAACTCGACCGGCAGGCGGAGTCGCTTGCGGGCGATCTCGGCCATGTGGCGGTGGCCGGCGTGGAGGGGGTTGAACGCCCCAGGGAAGACCGTGCGGGCCGCCGCCTCGGGCTCCGCGGCAGGGTGGCACACCCTGAGGGACGAAGGGCGTGGCTGGGGGCCCGTCGAGCCGCCCACGCCCATCACTTCGTTCTGGGCGTGCCACCCTGCACCTTCGCAGACGGCGTCAATGCTTCCGGCGAGCAACTCCTGCCACGCTTGGGGGGCCACGAGGCGGGCCTCTTCGATCCGCTCTCCGGGGGCGAGTTCCAGATCGAGCCGGGCTTCGAGGCCGCACGCCTCGGCGATCGCGTTGAGGATCAGGCGACTGACGAGTTGCTCCTCTTCGCCGCGGCTGCGGCGCTCCTTCTGGAACTCGATCGACTGGCTCGTGGTGATCGCGGCGGTCTGGATCGCCAGGTGGGCGCGATGGGGCCCGCGCTTCGGCCGATCGGTCGCCAGGCTGGCGGTGCAGGCCACGCCGGCTACCGGCCCTGCGGACTGAGGAGGGGGACAGTCCCCGACCGACCTTCGGTCGGTGCCCGGCTGCGCGAAAACTGGGACAGTCCCCGGCCCCTCGTCCAATTGGCACGCCCGGCGGTAGGCGGCCATGGCGACGGCCCGGGCCGTGGGCTCGGAGCAGAACTGCTCGGGCCGGCCGCCGAGCCAGTCGACCATCGCCTTCTCGCAGTAGGGGACGACGGCCTCGAGCAAGGTCCGCGAGGCCCCCGGCACCTCCAGCAGCGCGGCGATGGCCCGGCCTCCTCCGCCGGCCACCGCCAGCACGATCCGCGCCGGCGCGTCGTGGATCCGTCGCACAAGCTGTTCGGTTGTCAGCGACATCCCGGAAAGACCTCAGTCCGCAAGGCATCGCTAGTAGTGCGACAGGCCCTATTTGCCGGGTGCCACGGTTGGCTTGTCCAACCGTGGCGCGGGCACTGCTGGGCAAGCCAGCAGTGGCACCCGACCCGTCGCTTTAGCTGTGTGGGAATACCAGGGGGACAGTCCCCCAATCGTCGTCCGAGCTGCCGCTTCAACGTTTGGCCGCCACCGGGTTCCGCAGCACGCCGACTCCCTCCAGCTCTACCTCGACCACGTCGCCGGGCTTGATCGGCGCGGTCTTGCCGGGCGTGCCGGTGTAGATCAGGTCGCCGGGCTCCAGCGTGACGTGGCGGCTGATGAAGCCGACGATCGCCGCGACGCCGAAGATCAGGTCGCTGGTCCGCTGCTGCTGCCGGAGTTGGCCATTGACGCGGACGGTCAGTTGGAGGTCGTCGTAGTTGATCCCGGAGACGATAAACGGCCCGCAGGGCCCGAAGGTGTCGGAGCCTTTGGCCCGCCACCACTGCCGGTCGCTCTTCTGCCAATCGCGGGCGCTGACGTCGTTGCCGCAGGTGACGCCCAGCACGCAGTCCATCGCCTTGGCGACGGGGACGTTGCGGGCCCGCTTGCCGATCACGATCACCATCTCCCCTTCGTGATCCACCTGGGCCGTGCCCGGGGGAATCTCGATTTTCGCCGCGTGGCCGATGATGCAGGAGGGGACCTTGAAGAAGACCTCGGGGTTGGCGGGGAGGGGCTCGCTGCCCAGGTGGCTCTTGTAGTTTCCCGCCAGGGCCAGGACCTTGCTCGGCCGCGTGGGGGGCAGCAGCTTGACCGCCGACAGAGCGAACGTCTTTTCCGTCGGCTTCCACGAGCGGAACAGGTCCCCTTCGACCAGCCGCACCTGGTCCCCCTCGACGATTGCGTAGGACGCCTTGCGGTCGACCTCGACGCGGGCGAACTTGGCGACCTTCTTCTCGGCAGCCAAGCCGGGAACATTCCCGAGCGCGAGGACAAGAACTGCTGCCAACACGAGGACGCGAGCGGATGCATGCCGTCTCATCGTAACCTCCCATGGGCTTTCTGTGGAGTGCGTCATACCCGGTGCGGGGGCGCGAGGCCTTCCCGCCCGGAGGACCGGGCTCGCCTCGCTCGCCTTGCGAGTATTAGGCGGCCAACACGCCTTGCTTGTCAAGGTCCCCCGGCATCCTCTCCTGCCTCTAGGTGATGCTCGGCCTGCCCACGGCCGCCTGCATCCGCTTCGGCGCGTCGCTGGTCGTCGGCCTCGCCTGCGACCCCAGCTACGGCTACTCGCACAGCCGGCTGAACGCCCGAGTCGAGCAGTAGTCCGCCGTCTCGTTTCCCGGGTTGTCGAGCCACCTCAATACCGCCGTTCCATCGCGGCAGTGGGGGCGGTATAATCACTCTTGGATGTCCGACGGAGGAGCCAGCCCGAGGAGATACTGCGGCTATGAGCACGATGGATCTGATCCAGCGGGTGTACCGGGTGTTCGAGCCCAAGCCGCTCGGGCCGGAGCAACAGGCGCTCTACGTCGATTTACAGGCTGTGCGCGGCAACACCGACGTGGTCAGCCGCCTGGCCCGGACGATACAGCTCGCCGAGGCCAACCCGACCTGCCAGGTGCTGGCAGGGCACCGGGGGAGCGGCAAGTCGACCGAGCTGCTGCGGCTCAAACGGCGGCTGGAGACCGGCAGCCCGGCGATGTTCGTGGTCTACGTGCGGGCCGACGAGTATCTCGACCGCAACGACATCGATTTCCCCGAGGTCCTCATCGCGATGGTCCGGCAAATGGCCCAGGACCTCAACGAGCGGGCCAAGATCCGCTTGAAGCCTGGATATTTCAAGGACCGCATCGAGCGACTCAAGTCCATTCTCACCTCGACGATCGATTTCGAGAACTTCGAGCTGAACGCGGCGCTGTTCAAGGTGGCTGCGGCCATCAAGGGCAGCCCGGACGCCCGGGCCGAGATCCGCAAGCTGCTCGAGCCCGACACGAGCAACCTGATCGACGCCGCCAACGACGTCATCAGCGAGGCCGTGCTCAGGTTGGGGAAGCAGGGCAAGAGCGGGCTCGTGCTGTTGATGGACGACCTGGACAAGATGGTCGTGCGCGAGCACGCCGCGACCGGGGGCAAGACCGACGAGTACCTGTTCGTCAATCGCGCGGCGCAACTGACGGGGTTCCGCTGCCACGTTGTCTACACGATGCCCCTCTCGTTGGCCTACTCGCACCAGGAGAACGCGATTCGCAACAGTTACGGCGGTCACGTGCCGGTGGTACCGATGACCATGATCGCCCAGCGCCCGCCCCGCGCCGAGCCTTATGGGCCCGGCATGGAAAAGTTCCGCGACATCATTGTGCGGCGGTTGGAGAAAGCCGCGGCCAAGGACGAGGAGGTGTTCGCCGATAGGTCGGTCCGCGACGAACTCGTGCGGCTCAGCGGCGGGCAGCCGACCGAGCTGATGAGCCTGGTCCGCGAGGCGATCATCGCGCACCAACTGCCCATCGACGCCGCGTCGCTGGAACGGGCCAAGGTCGAAGGTCGCCGCGAGTACGCCCGGCAACTCCGCGCCGACCACTGGCCGATCCTCGAGGAGGTCCGAAGCACCGGTTCGTACGTGAGGACGATCGAGCGGGAACCGGCTTGGCGCGAGCTGCTGGAAGGCCGGGCGATCCTCCAGTACGCCGCCGACGAGGAATGGTATGCCCTGAACCCGATGGTCGCCCTCCTCAACCCGCCGCGGAGCGAGGGCCTTGTGATGCCGCGATGACCCAGGTCGATCTGCCCAATCCGCTGTCCGCACCCGCCGAGGTCGAGCGCCAGGCCGGCGACCTGGCGGCGATGCGCCGCATGCTCCACGCCTCGCAAGGAACGTTCTCCCTGAGCATCGCGGTCTGCAACAGCCCGGCCCTGCGGGATTACCTCATCGGGCAGCTTCAAGCGGACTTCCCCGGCATCCGGGTGGCCTCGATTCCCAAGGGTACGATCGACGTCTTGGGGCACGCGGCCGGCACTGCGGACGGGAGCCCGCCGCAGGCCCTGTTCCTGGTCGGCCTGGAGGCCTCCACGCCCTCGGCGGACGAGAGCCAGCCCACGCTCCGGTCGCTCAACGCCTCGCGGGACCTGTGGGAGTCGAAGTACGCCTGCCCGGTGGTCCTGTGGCTCCCGGAGTTCGCCGCCCGGCTGTTGTGCGAGTGGGCCCGCGACTTCTGGCGCTACCGCAGCCACCGGTTCGAGTTCGTATCGGAGGGGGCCGCCGCGCACAGGGGCGTGACCGATGCCTTCGTCGGGAGGTCTGCGGCGGTGGCGGCACTGACTGCGGAGGAAAAGCGATTCCGAATCGCCGAACTCGAGCAGCGGATCGCCGAGGCCCGCGAACGCCCTGGCGACGAGATGTCAAGGTACGTCTCCCCCTGGCTCGGCGAGCTCGCATTGCTCTACGAATTCCTGGGCGACCTCAGCCACGCCGAGCGGCTTCTTCACGAGGCGCTAGAGATCGAAGAGCGGCTGGGGGACGTCGGCTCGCGGGCGGGGACGATGAGCCGCATTGCCAACATCCTTGAGGCGCGGTGGGAACTGGACGACGCGCTGCGGATCCTGCGCGAGGAGGTGCTACCAGCGTTCGAAGGGCTGAACGATGTCCGCTCGCGGGCGCTGGCGATGGGCCAAATTGCGGATATCCTCCAGGCGCGGGGGGAGTTGGACGAGGCCCTGCGGATCCTGCGCGAGGACGTGCTACCGGCGTTCGAGCGGCTGGGGGACGTTCGCTCGCGGGCGGTGACGATGGGCCAGATTGCCGACATCCTCCAGGCGCGGGGGCAGTTGGACGAGGCCCTGCGGATCCGCCGGGAGGACGAGTTGCCGGTCTTTGAGCGGCTGGGGGATGTTCGCGAGCGGGCGCTGGCGATGGGCAGGATTGCCGACATCCTCCAGGCGCGCGGGGAGTTGGACGAGGCTCTGAGGATCCGCCGCGAGGACGAGTTGCCGGTTTACGAGCGGCTCGGGGAGCTCCGCTTGCGGGCGGCGACAATGGTCCAGATTTCCGACATCCTCCAGGCGCGGGGGGAGTTGGACGAGGCCCTGCGGATCCTGCGCGAGGAGGTGCTACCGGCGTTCGAGCGGCTGGGCGACGTCCGCTCGCGGGCGGTGACAATGGGCCGGATTACCGACATCCTGCGGGCCAGGGGCGAGTTGGACGAGGCCCTGCGGATCCACCGCCAGGAGCAGTTGCCGGTCTGCGAGCGGCTGGGCGACATCCGCGGGCGGGCGGTGACGATGGGCAATATCGCGCGCATCCTTCAGACCCGGGGCGAGTTGGACGAGGCGCTGCGGATCCGCCGCGAGGAGGAGTTGCCGCTCTACGAACGGCTGGGGGATGTCCGCGGGCAGGCGGTGACGATCGCCAAGATTGCCCACATCCTCGCGGCCCGGGGCGAGGTGGACGACGCGTTGCGGTTCCTGCGGGAGGACGGGTTGCCGGTATTCGAGGGGCTGGGGGACGTCCGCTTGCGGGCGGTCTACCGCGCTTGGATCGCCCAGAATCTCCTTGCGCGCGGAAAGGAAGGGCATCGCGAGGAGGCGGTGGGGTTGTTGCGGATGGCGTTGGAGGACGCCCGGAAGATGCGGATCCCGGAGGCGAAGCAGATTGCGGAGATCCTGGCCGGGTTGGGGGAGTCGTCGTGAGGTGCCAGACTGAGTACTCAGTACTGAGTACTCAGCGGAAAGGTGGGGCTTCGCCCTACGGGCTCGACGCACCCTACGGGCTCATCGGATCGGGGCGGCTTCCAGCATCAGCACCTCGAACGGCGCGAGTTGGAACTGCTCCGGCCGGCCGGCGCGGACGAGCCGCTCGGGCTGGGGGCGGTCTTTCCAGGGGCTGGCGAGGCGGTATTCCTTGGCGGCGTCGGGCGGGAGCTCGAAGGCCCGCGCGACGTCCACCGCCAGCGAGGCCGGCTTCGTGCCCGGGTTGCGGAGCGTGAGGATGCCGAGGCGGGGCGACCAGGCGGCGTAGCCGTAGACCTCTTGCTTTTCGGGATCGCCGCCGATCCAGTGGACGTCGGCCAGGACGTCGGCATTCTTGCGGGACCAGGCGGCCCCCTCGGCCAGCACGTCCCACATCGCCGGGGTGAGCAACTGCGGCGTGACGTAGAGCTCCTGGAGCTGCGTGCCGGTGCCGAAGAACGAGCGGACCTCGTCGGCCCACTCCTTGAGGTCCGTGCCCAGCTTCGAGGCGTTGCCGAGCCGGGCGTGGCAGATCCCCTGGTTCATCAGCGAGTTGAGCGGGTAGAGCGGGGCGCGGCGGACGATCCACTTGTAGGTGTTGAGGTCGCGGTAGGTGATCCACTGCTGGCGGTGTGAGCCGGGTCCGGCGAAGCCCATGTCGTCGCCGTTGCGCCACACGCTGTCGCCCCAGAGGAGCCAGAAGGGGGAGGGCCAGGTGCCGGTGGTGACGTTGACGAACAGGTCGGGGCGGAGCTTGCGGAGATCGGCGACCAGGCGGAGCAGTCCTTCGACGTCGGGTGCGGTTTCGGCGCTGGCGCCGGTCGAGCCCAGCCCGGCGGCGATGCCGTCGAACTTGAAGTAGCTCACCTTGTATTTCTCGACCATCTCGGCGCAGACCTCGCGGAAGCGGGCGTAGTAGTTGGGGCCGGCCAGGGAGAACCCGCGGCTATTGATCTCGAAGCCCTGGGTTTTGCCGTATTTGACCCGCTCGTCGCGGGCCTGGCCGTAGCCGCCCCAGGGGGAGAGCCAGACGCCGATCGACGTGCCGCGCCGCGCGGCCGCCTCCGTAAGCGGCGTAAAGCCGCGGGGGAAGCCGGCGTGGAACCGCCAGAGCGTGCGGTTGTCGTCCCAGCCGTCGTCGAACACGAGCGCGTCGAGCCTGCCCTTGCGATTGTCGATCAGCTCGCGGGCATAGAGGTCGATCGCCGCCAGGCACTGCTTCTCGTCCATCTTGCGATCGCCCCAGGCGATGTCGTACCAGGAGTTGTAGTGCAAGAAGGGCTGGTACGGCCGGGGGCGCTCGCGCTCGAGGTAATAGAGGAAGGCCCGCCGCAACTGTCCCGGCGGGGCGACGCCGAACACGGCGCTCCGCGGACACGACTCGCCCGGACCCAGCCCCCGGAACGTCTTCGTCCAGCACGTGACGTGCTTGCCCTGCGGGGCTTGGTTGCGGGCGGTGGGGTGCTCGCAGGCGAAGAACATGTTTCCGACCAGCACGGGGGACCCGTCAACCTCGCCGCACTGCGCGGCGCCGTGGGCGGGGAAATCCAAGAGCGCGAACGTCCTTTTCGGCACGGCCTTGCCTTCGGCGCGGTAAATGAGTTCCTGGCGGACGCAGTTCGCCTGGTCGCGAAGGGTCACCCGCCATTGAGCGCGGAGCTGCCCATCGAGAGTTGGCCACGCCAGGGGCACGGTGACCCGCCAGCCGGCCGTCCGCTCCGCGGCCCGTACCGCGACAGGATTGGCGGGGAGACGCTCGCGGATCGGCTTGCCCTCCGCCCCGGGCACGGTAGACGGCCCTTCGGAGGGCGCGTCCGGATAAACGCGCAACGGGGCGGACAGCCGGAGGGTGGTCCCGGCGAGCCGATCGGCCAGCTCGACGAGCCGGAAATCCTTCTCCTTCACCTGCCAGGTGGCCGAGAGGACGGCGTTTTCCAGCACGATCCGTTCGCCGTCGATTCGGGCCTTGGCCTCGCCCGGGCTCGGGCCCGGGAAATCGACAGCCCGCGCCGGGAGGGTCAGAATCGAGGAGATCAGGCCGGCAACGATGGCCGACAACAGCAAGGACTTGCTCCCGCGCATCGCTTCCCACCTCCGCAGACTGGCCCAAACGTTTTCGAGCAGACGGGGCTCATGGTCTTCGACGGGAACGACCGCCCCTGGCGCCAGCAAGATAGCACAGGCCGCGTCGGGAGGCTACGTGGGGGGCGGGAACGGGCTAGTTGGCGGAGTCGGTCTGCTCGGGGACGGGCGCGGCGTGGATCGCGTCGTACACCTCGCGGCGATGAACGGGCACCTCCCGCGGGGCCTCGATGCCCAGCCGGATCCGGTCGCGCGAGATCTCCACTACCGTGATCACGATGTTCTGGTCGATCACGACTTGCTCATTCTTCTTCCGCGTGAACACGAGCATGGCGCAAACCTCCTCCCGGGATGGAGGGTCCTTTCGGGGTGGTATTCGCCCGGCGATGCGGCTTCTTGCCGGGATTCCCCGAACGCAAGCTGGTATCAGCAAAGGGCAGGAAACTTCAGGTGGGGCAACCAAGGCGGGGGGACAGATTCTCTATCCTCTGCCTTTCATTGTACCAGTGGACTTGTTCGCTGCAAGGGCCGACCGCCTTGAGTCAATATGGACAATATACACAAACAAGGATGTCGGGGTAGCGCACAATCGGCAGCATTCCAACAATCAGCCTCTTCACCATCAACCGATCTAAGCAATAGCCAAATGCGCCCCGGGCCCGGAGGGCGTGAATGTGCCCCGACGGGCAGGAGCGCACAGGAGCGCCCCCCCCTTCGGAGACCCCCCATGACCGTGGCCCCGCAACCGGACCAGATCCGACAGCTCGTCGCTCGCACCTTCGAGGAGTACGGGGTGGGCGTCGGCGATTTCCGCGAGTTGAACGAGACCTTGCTGGTCGAGGGGCGTTGCTTCGTCGCCCGCTCCTACCGGACCAAGGGCCTGATGGCGATGTGGCTTCTGAACGCCGGAATCGTCCAGTTCTACGACACGGACGGGAAGATGCTGCGGACCGTCAACCTGTTCAAGAGACTCAGGCCGCGGAGCGTGGCCGCCTAGGGTCTGGCGCTGGGTGCCATGCGCACGCTTCCACGTCAATGATGATCACGATCGACGGCTCGTCGGGGGAAGGGGGCGGACAGGTCCTGCGGACGTCGCTGGCCCTTTCGCTGGTGACCGGCAAGCCGTTTCGGATGGAGCGGATCCGGGCCGGGCGGGCCAAGCCGGGGCTCCAGCGGCAGCATCTGACGGCGGTTCGCGCGGCGGCCGAAGTGGGCCGGGCGGACGTGGAAGGCGGACTGCTCGGCTCGCGCGACCTGCACTTTGTCCCCCGCGGCGTCGCGCCCGGCGACTATCGCTTCGCCGTGGGCACGGCCGGGAGCGTGACGCTGGTGCTGCAAACGGTCCTGCCCTCGCTGATGCTGGCCAGGGGGCCTTCGCAACTCGTGCTCGAAGGAGGCACGCACAACATCTTTGCCCCGCCCTTCGATTTCCTCGCCAAGACCTTTCTGCCGCTCGTGCGCCGGATGGGGCCGCGGGTGGAGGCGACGCTCGAGCGGCCGGGCTTCTATCCCAGCGGGGGCGGCCACTTGAGCGTCGCGATCCACCCGGAGCCGAAGCTCCGCCCCATCGAGCT
>Ga0153916_10001145_pt1 | contig 18755 bp, 14 predicted proteins | sample Opewatmetagenome_FD_109642 | JGI IMG/M metagenome (GOLD analysis project Ga0153916, IMG submission 109642) | Freshwater wetland microbial communities from Ohio, USA - Open water 3 Core 3 Depth 4 metaG | ecosystem: Environmental > Aquatic > Freshwater > Wetlands | place: USA: Ohio, Lake Erie... | reverse complement strand
TTCGAGAGAGTCCGGGAGTTCATCCGCGGACCCTACCTCATGCCTGGGTACATGTATTCCAACCAGATCCTCGTTATCGAAGAAGACTATTTCCGAGCCCACCCGCTGCTCGAGAATGCGCCCTGGTTCAGCGCGGCCGGCGGCCGGGGCGACGAGAACTCCGAAGGCGCGTTCCTGTTCATGCAGAACTGCTCCTGCTGCCACAGCACGGGGGGTATCAACAGCGTCGCCGACCGCAGCCGGACGCTCAGCCGCGACGGGATCAGGGTGATCCTGGGCCATCTGCATGAAATGGTCCCCTTCATGCCCCCCTTTTCGGGGACGGAAGAAGAGCGGGACAAGCTGGCCGCGTTTCTCTACCGGCTGGCTCAGGGGGAGATCCGCCTTCGGCCGTCGGGACGAATCCTGCCTCTGCGGGTCGAGGACGAACGATGAGGCCGCTTCCTGACCTCCTTCTGTCCGCGCCGATCGCCGCGGGCCTTCGCGAAGCCCTCCTTTTCTGCGGATTCTCTCTGCACCTTTTCTTTGTGCTCCTGGCTTTGGGCACGGCGTTTCTCTCTGTCTTCTATTTCATCGATGCTCTCCGCCGTCACCGCCTGGATGAGCTCCGCTGGGATAAACAGATCCTGCGCACTTTCCTGGCTCACAAAAGCCTGGCGGTCGTCCTGGGGGTAGCTCCCCTCCTCCTCATCCAGGTGGGTCACGCCGTTCCTTTTTTTTCGGCCATCGCGCTCCTGGCCCCTTTTTGGCTGCTCCTCATCCTCTTGCTGATGGGCTCCTTCCTGGTGCTCGATTCGCTGGGACACAGGCTCTATGTCCACCCCGCCCCTCATTTGGTCCTCGGGCTGGCCGCCCTGATCATCTTTCTCATTGTGCCCGGGATCTTCAGCGCCGTCCTCGTGGTCGCCGAGCACTCCGGGAAATGGGCGGACATCCTGGTCCAGGGAGGCCGGCTAAGGGGATCTTTGGCGCTGCACTGGCTTCTGCGCTACCTCCACGTCCTGGCGGCGGGGCTTATCCTGGGGGCTCTCTTCCATTACTTCTTCACCTCAGGGCATGATCCCGAGAACAAAAAGAAGATGCGCCGCTGGGCGGTCCGAGGACTTCTGCTCCAGCTCGTCATCGGCCCTTTGCTGGCCGCGTTCCTTCCCGGAGGGATGGATAAGCTTTCCCTCGTTTTGCTCGGGATCGCCTTGGCCGCCCTCGCCGTCTTTATCCGGTTGCTTCTCGTACCCGTCCGCCCAGAGTCCTCAACGCTTCGTTTGAGGACCATCCTGCCCGCCTTTGTCGCTGTCTTCCTCGGGATGCTCCTGGTCAGGCAGCATCAGCAGGACCGTGGCTTTGCCGCCGTCGAGCAAGGGGCGCAGGAAAGCGCCGCCAAGTATGCAGCCGCGCTGGCGCCGTTCGAGAGAAAGGCGTTGGACCGGTACCTGGAAGATGTGCGGACGGTCTATGATAACGGAGAAGTCGTCTTCCGCAAGAGCTGCGCCTTCTGTCACGGAGAGAGCGGCGACGGTCAGGGCGTCGAGGCTCCCAACCTCTCCGTTCCACCCGAAGACATGACCGCCGTGCGCTCCGACCGGGCCTACCTTCTCGAAGTCATATCTTTGGGCGTGGCCGGGACGGGCATGCCTCATTTTGACATTTTCATCCGGGGGTTGCTGGAAAAGCTCATCGCCTATCTCGATGGACGGTGGGGTATTGCTGGGAGGCCGCCGGACCTGACCGACGTCTCGGGTGCGGATCTCGAGAAAGCTAAGGATGTCTTTGCCAACGTCTGCGCCGGCTGCCACGGGAAGGAAGGCCGGCCGACCCCCTCGGCCGAGGGATATCGGCCCCCTCCTCCCGACCTTAGCCGGTGGAGCCTCCTCCCGGAGCGGGCTCTTCAAGTGATCAATGCCGGGTACCCGGGGACGATGATGCCTCCGTTCGAGACCACCTTTTCTTTAGAGGTCCGGCGGGCGCTTGTCCAAGTCATCTTCAACCTGCGGCGAGGTTAGATCTTGTGGGGGTTTCCGGAATGAAGGTCCTTCTCCTGGCTATGCCGGACACGGTCAGCGCGCTTGACTCGATCCTCAAGATCCCGAACCTGGGCCTGTGCTCTCTGGCGGGGAACTTGAGCGGCTGCGATGTCAAAGTCGTGGACCTGGCTTTCGTGCGCGGGGGGCTGGACCGCCTTCTGCGCTCGCTGCTGGCCGAGTTCGAACCCGATCTCGTGGGCCTGAGCGCCATGAGCTTTCAGTTCGGGAGCGCCTGCCACGTGGCCCGCTTGATCAAGTCCCGCGGGCGGCCGACGCTGACCGCCCTCGGCGGCTATCACGCCAGCCTTATGGCCGAGGAGATCGGCCAGAGCCCGGAGGCCGGGCTCTTTGATTTCATCGTCCGCGGGGAAGCAGAGGGGACTCTGCCAGCGCTCGTCCGGGCCGTTGACTCGGATGTCAAGGACTTCGCGGGTCTTCCCGGCATTTCTTACCGGGAGGGAAATGTCTACCGCCATAACCCGGCCGCGCCCCTGCTGGAGCTTGATAAGGTCAGCCTGCCGAACAGGGACTGCCGGGTTCTTGGCACTCCCCGCTTCCTCGATCTCCGGTTTGACTGCGCCGAGACTTCCCGCGGGTGCGCCCTTGGCTGCAAGTTCTGCAGCATCGCCTGCATGTATGGCCGCGCCATCCGCTTCTTTCCTCTCGACCGCGTTATCGAGGACCTTCGTGGCCTCAAAGCCAGGGGCACGCATGGCGTTTTCTTCGTCGACGATAACATCACCCTCAATGTCAGACGGCTCAAGACCCTCTGTGAGCTCATCGTCAAGGAAAACCTCCAGACGATGTTCTATGTCATGCAGGCCAGCGTCGCCGGGATCGCCTCCGACCCAGAGCTCCCTGAACGCCTGCGGGAGGCCGGGTTTCGCTGGGTCTTCCTGGGAATTGAGAGCGGCCTCGAACGGAACCTAACGGGCATGGGGAAGCCCGGGTCGAAGGAAGCGGCATTTAGAGCCGTCCGCAACCTCCGCAGTCAGGGGATCTGCGTTTTCGGGGGGTTCATCGTCGGACACCCTGAGGACGACCGGAGCGACATTGAGGCGACCTTCCGGTTCGCCTACGACCTCGGAGTCGACCACGCCATCGTCCAGGTCTTGACTCCCTATCCCAAGACAGAAACCCGGGGCGAGCTCCTTGAAGCGGACCTGGTGACGAACGCCTCCGACTATTCCCGCTATAATGGCTTCATCGCCAACGTGCGGACGCGATACCTGGCTCCGGACGAAATCAGCCGGGCCATAGTCCGGTCAGGCCTAAAGCTCTATTTCCACCCGCTCTACATTATGCGCAGCCGCTTGTGGAGACACGACCCAGCGCTCGTCCTTCCCCTCGTCATGAACAACCTCCGTTTCTTGTCCCAAGGCCTGCGCAACCGGGTTTTTGAGTCCCGGCACCGCTGGTAGAAAGCGCTTGAGGCGATCCGCAAAATAGCCTAAATTAAAATTATAGGCCCATTGTCGGGACCCGGAGGTGAAGCGTGAGCCCTAAGGTTAGATGCAAGGTCTGCGGCTATATCACTGCCGAAAAAAAACTGGGGGACAAGTGCCTAGCCTGCGGCGCCTTGCGCGCCGTGTTCGAGCCCTACACCGATAGAATATCCGCCCGGAGACGACGCTATCTCAACCTGACCATCCATCCGATCGCCGTCCATTTTCCGCAGGCATTTGCCGCCTCGGTTCTCGTGCTGTCCATCTCCCCTCTCGTCTTCCGGGGCAAAGTCGAGGATTTTTTTGTGAGCGGGCTCAAGTTCTTATCGCTCTTTCTCCCTCTCCTCGTCGCCCTCTCCCTCCTCGTAGGATGGCTCGACGGCCGGGTCCGGTTCAAAAAGATCGGCCGTTCTTTGATCCTCAAGCGTAAATTAGCGCTCGCCTCTCTCTTCCTTGTTCTATCGATCGCCCTGGCGCTCTTGGTTTGGCTGAAGGGTGTGGACGACACCGGCCCGCTGGCCCTGGTCATCCTCGTCGCCCTGGCTGCCTTTGTCTGCAGCTTCTTGCTCGGACTCCTGGGCACGAAAATCTACAATTCGGAGTGGCCCGGCGACTAACGCCTGGATTTCCAGAGCCGGATTCCCGCCAGGCACAGGATGCCCAGGCCGAAGACCCCCAGTACCAGGACAAAAAATGAGGCGGGACGGACTCCCGGGACGGAGATCTGGTCGCGCCTGACCCCATTCAGGCTCAGAATGTAAGCCTCGAGGTGGGATATCTGTCCCTGGGTCAGGGCGAGGGACCGTCCGAAATCAGGCATCTTAAGCGCGGGTTGCGGGCCGGAAGGCGTCTCTCCATATTGGATAAAAGGATCGATCTTAGCGACAAATCGGGCCGGCTCTTTATCGGCCAGTTCCTCTTCGATCGGATTGAGAGCGGGGACCGTCCCGTCAGCCGAGCCGGGGTTCGGCACCCCGCCTCTTCCCGCAAGGCCATGACAGGCTTCGCAGTATTGCCGGAAGAGCTTTCCGCCGTGCCTCGGGTCGCCGATGAACTGTTGGGCCGCAGTGACTGGGCGCCCGGCCTCCTGTTCTTCGCTTCCGGGTTGGCCTTCCTGGGGGAACCCAGAGGTCGGACTTTGGAGGAGCCCGGAAGCGAGAGTTTGGCCGCCGTCTCCCGATTTCAACCCTTGCAGGTACTCGATGAGGGCGTCGATCTGGCTGTCCTCAAGGTTGCTGAATGCAGGCATGACCGAAGCGGGGTTGTGGGATTTCGGCTCCCTGATCTGCTTGGCTAGCCATTCCCGGTCGCGGCCCCTGGAGCCTTCGGCGGAGAGGTCAGGGCCCACCTTCCCGCCCTCTCCCTTGATTGTGTGGCAGCCGAGGCAGCCCAGCGTTTTGACGAGTTGCTCTCCCTCGCTCGGCGGAGGGACGATTGGAGTTCCTGCAGTCCCCTCCGGTTTCGCGGGGGGGCCGCCCCGGGTTACCCCGGGCATACTCCTGCTTCCCATGATGCTCAGGCAGATGATGACCAGCGCGACCACAATAAACAAGCCCATGGCCACCGGCCGCTTGGCGGGGTTGCGTTCCTTCCGCCTGTCGACAAACGGCGCCGAGACCAGGAGGAGGATGATCACAAGGGGAATGCCCAGCGTGCCGACGGCCTCGAGGCGTCCGGGAAAATATTTCAATGCCTGGAAGAGGAAAAGGAAGTTCCACTGGGATTTTGGCACGAAGGTCGTATCGAGCGGATCCGCCGGCCCGGAGAAGTCGGGCGGGACGAAAACAGCTAGGGTCAGCAAGATGATAACGATCCCGCCGATCATGATCAGGTCTTTGAAAAGTTGGTCCGGCCAGAACGGACCCGTGGTGGACCGCTTGGCCTCCTGCCAGGGGCCGACGCAGCCGAACCGGCGGAAAGCGACCAGATGCAAAATGATGAAGGTGATCAAAAGAACAGGAAGTATGGCCACGTGAAGGACGAAAAACCGGGAGATGGTCGGCTGTCCCATCTCCTCTCCGCCGCGCAGGATACGCTTCACCAAATCACCGATGAACGGCACTGTGCCGGCGATGCTCGTGCCGACCTCGGTCGACCAATATCCTTTCTCATCCCAGGGCAACGGAGACCCGGCGAACATCATCAACATGGCCAGCAGGAAATTGAAACTTCCCAGCAGCCAGACGAGCTCCCGGGGAGACTTGTAGGCTCCCCAAAAGTAAACCTGAGTCATGTGAATAAGGACGAGGGTGAGCATCGCTGTCGCGCCCCAGTAATGAAGGTTGTGGATGAGCCAGCCGAAGGGGACTTCAGTGCGCAGAAAGCTGAGGCTCACATAGGCGTGGTCGACGGAGGGTACATAGAAAAAAAGCTGCATGAGCCCGGTGGCTGCCTGGAGGAAAAAAACAGACAGGACACAGGCGCCAAAGCCGAACTTGAAGGTTGCCCCGCCCGGGATCTCTTCGGTCAGAAGAGTCTGAACGACCGGTTTCGCCGGCCAGCGCTCGTTGATCCATTGCCAGAGGCGTTCGAACATGGCGGGCTCCTAAACCAGAAGTTTCCTGGGCGTGCCGACCTTGAACTGCTGCCACTTGACGAAGACCCGCCCCTGCCGGACCTCGACGGGGAGGCTATCCAGGGGCCGGGGGGCCGGGCCGGCAACGACCCGTCCGTCGGCCGTATAAGCACTGGCGTGACATGGGCATTTGAACTCAGAGGCCCGGGCGTCCCAGTCGAAGCGGCAGCCGAGATGAGGGCAAATGGGTGAGAAGGCCGCAACTTCTGAGGCCGAGGTCCTGATCAACCAGACGCGCCGGACGGTCTCGCCCCGGATAAACCCATCCTCAAAGCTCTCGCTGAAGGGAAGGTCGACGGGAAGACCGACGGGCAGGGCATCGAGGGAGGCCACATCGGAAAACTCCTGCTGCCTCTTCCGGCTGGCGCTGCCGACGAGGGCGGCCAGGAAGGGTATCCCCAAGACCAGGCCGATCAGACCGGTTATGGTCCAGATCGCGACTTGGAGAAAGCTCCTACGGCTGGTTCTTTCGGCCGGACGAACCTCGGCTTCTGTCATTTCATAAGTCTCCTTCAAAGCCAGGGGTCATCGTTTCGATTCCTGCTGGACAAAATTCAGGGCGCTTCCCGCCAGGAGATACTGGCGCTGCCGGGGAGTGGCATCAAGCAGACTGATGATCATCCGCCCATCGATCTCGACCGGGATCTCGGTCTTACCCAGCGCAATCAGCTCGCGCAATCCGGGGATGGCGACATTTGCGCCTGCCGTGATCTGCTCGTAATCGTGCGGGTTCTTGAAGGTGAGGAAAACGATCCCGAAGTTGGCCAGGTTGGCCCGGTGAATCCGGGCGAAGCTCTTCACGATCTTAACCCTCACTCCCAGGTAGCGGGGGGCGAGGGCGGCGTGCTCGCGGCTTGACCCCTGGCCGTAGTTATCGCCGCCGACAACCACGGCGTTTTGCGCCGCCCGGCATTTCTTGACGAAATCGGGGTCGACCTGGTTAAAGACGAACTCGCTTATGGCCGGGATGTTTGAGCGCAGCGGGAGGATGTGGCTTCCGGCGGGAAGGATGGCGTCAGTGGAGATATTGTCTCCCACCTTGATCACGACCCGCCCCTGGAAATCCTGCTCCAGTGGGGCCAGGGAGGGAAAAGGATGAATGTTCGGGCCGCGGATGACCCTGATGAGCCTTTGTTCCTCCCGATCAAGGGGAGGGATGATCGAAGAATCGTCGACGAGGTAGTGTTCCGGCTCCCGGATATCCGGGTAGGCCGTGATTTTCCCTAGGTCGCGGGGGTCGGTGATAACTCCGGTTAGGGCCGAAGCCGCCGCCGTCTCCGGCGAGCAGAGATAGACCCGGTCGTCGGGGACTCCGGAGCGGCCCGGAAAATTGCGGGGGACCGTCCGGAGACTCACCTGTCCTGTGCCCGGAGACTGCCCCATTCCAATGCAGCCTTGACAGCCCGGCTCAAATACCCTCGCGCCGGCCCGGATGAGCGGCAGAAGTCCTCCGGAGTGGACCAGTGTTTCCAGAATCTGCCGGCTTCCCGGGTTGATGAACAGGGCCGTATCCTGATGGATCTTTCTCCCCTCGAGCATCTTGGCTGCGATGAGGAAATCCCGGAATCCGGAATTGGCGCTGCTGCCGATGAGGACCTGATCGACCTTGGTCCCGGCGACTTGACTTACCGGCACTACGTTTCCGGGCGAAGAGGGGAGGGCGATCAGTGGCACGACCCGGGCAAGGTCGACCTCAGTCTCCTCATCATAGTCGGCACCTTCATCGGGCCGGAGCTCCGTCCACACATGTCCTCGTCCTTGGGCCTCGAGAAAGGTGCGGGTCCGCCCGTCTGAGGGAAAAACGGTGGTGGTGGCGCCCAGTTCGGTGCCCATATTCCCGATAACCATGCGGTCGGGCGCAGACAGCGTTTCCACCCCCGGACCGAAATACTCGACGGCCTTGCCGACTCCGCCCTTGACGCCGGTGCGGCGGAGCATCTCCAGGATAACGTCTTTGGCGCTCGTCCAGGGACCCAGGCGGCCGATGAGTCTGACCCCGAGCACCTTGGGGCAGGGAAGATGGTACGGTTGGCCGGCCATGGCCAGGGTGACATCCAGCCCTCCTGCCCCCATGGCCAGCATAGAGACCCCGGCGCCGCCAGGCGTATGACTGTCCGCGCCGAGCAGGGTTTGGCCGGGGACTCCGAAGCGCTCCATATGCACTTGATGAGAAACGCCGTTTCCGGGCCGGCTGCAGTAAAGGCCGTACTTCCGGCAGGCGGTTTGCAGGTAAACGTGGTCGTCGGCGTTCTTGGAGTCTGTCTGCAGCAGGTTATGATCGATGTACTGGACGCAGAGGCCGGCCCTGACCCCATCCAAACCGAGGCTCTCAAACTCCAGCATGGCCAAGGTTCCGGTGGCGTCTTGGAGAAGCGTCTGGTCGATGCGGACGGCGATCTCCTCTCCCGGGACAAGCCGTCCCTCAGCCAGATGGCGGCTCAGGATTTTGTGTGTGAGGTTCATAGCCTCCCCCTCACAAGTTGTCTTTTGGAGAATCAATTCCTCTATTTTTATAATATCGGGAAATGGCAGACTGCGCAACCCGTCCCGATCGATGATCAAGAACAGCTCCCGCTCTCTCTGCCTTGACAACCCTAACGGCGGATTCTATCTTGGTCTTAGAGGGTGAGGTTTCCGGAAAATGGAGGGCACCTCGATTCACGAATACGATGTCATCGTCATCGGGGGCGGAGGCGCCGGGCTGTATTGCGCCCTGGAGGCGGGCCGTAAGGCGAAGACTGCCGTTCTCTCCAAGCTTTATCCCATTCGCTCACACACCGGAGCAGCTCAAGGCGGAATTGGCGCCGCCTTGGGCAACGTGGAAGAGGACCGGCCTGAATGGCATGCCTTCGACACGGTCAAAGGCGGGGACTATCTTACCGACCAGCGCGCAGCCCTCATTCTGGCTGAGGAAGCGGTCAAGGCGGTTTATCATCTGGAAAATATCGGGTTGCCTTTCAATCGCACTCCCGACGGCCGGATCGACCAGCGGCGGTTCGGCGGCCACACCCGGAATTTCGGCGAAGCCCCCGTGAGGCGGGCTTGTTATGCCGCCGACCGGACCGGCCACATGATCCTCCAGACCTTGTTCCAGCAATGCGTCAAACAGGATGTCGTCTTCTTCGATGAGTTCTTCCTGCTGGACGTCTTTATCGACCGTGGCAGGTGCTCGGGGCTGGCAGCCCTAGAGTTGGCCACGGGCAAGGTCCATTTTTTTAGGGCCAAGGCTGTGTTGCTCGCGACCGGGGGCTTTGGCCGGATGTTCCGGATCACCTCGAATGCCCACGCGAACACGGGTGACGGTCCGGCTGTCCTGGCCCGGCGAGGCCTGCCGCTCGAGGACATGGAGTTCTTTCAGTTCCATCCGACGGGGATGCGCGGGCTGGGGATCCTGATCACCGAGGCCGTGCGTGGAGAGGGAGGAATACTGAAGAACAGGAAGGGCGAGCGCTTCATGGAGAAGTATGCGCCGACGCTTCTCGACCTGGCCCCCCGGGACCTGATCTCCCGGGCCATGCTCACCGAAATAAAGGAGGGCCGGGGGATAAAGGCTGACCGCTCGGCCGATGACTTCCTCCTTCTCGACGCGACCGGCTTGGGGCGGGAAACGATCGCCGCGAAAATCCCCGAGATTTCGGAATTCTGCAGGACTTACCTGGGCCTCGACCCGGCCGAGGAGCCCATCCCGGTGCAGCCGACCGCGCACTATGCCATGGGAGGGATCCCGACCGACGAGCACGGCCGTGTGCTTAGCGATGAAAAGGGGACAACGGTCGAAGGACTGTACGCTGCTGGGGAATGCGCTTGCGTCTCCGTCCATGGGGCGAACAGGCTGGGCACGAACAGTCTGGTCGACCTTGTTGTCTTCGGCCGCAGGGCAGGCCTGGCCATAGCCGACTCTATTGCCCAGGCCGACTTCCCATCGTTTCCGAAGGGCGCCACAGAAGCAGTACTGGAGAAACTGACGCGGCTCCGAGCGGCGAAGCCGGGTCCGTCTCCTGAAGGGATCCGCGACCGGCTTCAGGAAGTGATGATGCAGAAGGTGGGGATCTATCGGAAAGGCAAGGACATGGAGGAAGCCGTCGGGGAGATTGCGGACCTCCGCAATCAGTATCGATGGGTCGGTCTTCGGGACAGGGGGCAAGCCTTTAACACCGAACTCCTCGACATCCTCGAGTTGGGAAACCTCCTCGACCTTGCCTACGTAACGGCCAGCTGTGCTCTCCAGCGGCGGGAGAGCCGGGGCGCTCATGCCAGGGAGGACTATCCGGAGAGGGATGACCCGAACTGGCTCCGGCATTCCCTCGCCTGGCTCAAGGAGCAAAGGGTGGTGATCGGCAGCAAGCCCGTGGATATTTCGCTCTGGCCCCCCAAACCGAGGAGATACTGAGGAATCCATAATGAAGATTATCCTCGAGATCCGCCGCTTTAACCCGGAGAAAGACAGGGATCCTTCCTGGCAGAAGTTCGAACTGGACGCCCTTCCCAACGACCGCCTGCTCGACGTCCTGTTGCACGTGAGCCGGGTCCTCGATCCGACACTGGGGCTGCGCAAGAGCTGCGGCCATGGCATTTGTGGGTCCGACGCCATGGTCATAAATGGGAAGGAACGTTTGGCCTGTAAGACCCTGATCAAGGATGTAGCTGAAAGAGAAGCGGCGGCCATCCGAATCGAGCCCCTGAAGACCGTGCCGGTCGAAAAGGACCTGATGGTCGACCAGAGCCCCTTTTTCGCCCACTACCGCAAGATTAAACCCTATTTCAGCAACCCCGAGCCTGTCGCCGGGAAGGAACGTCTTCAGACCCCGGCGGAACGGTCCAGGATCGACGACGCGACCAAGTGCATCCTGTGCGCCGCCTGTTATTCGGCCTGCCCGGTGCGCCAGGAAAAAAATGCTGCCTTTGTCGGCCCTGCTGCCATCGTCCAGGCCGCCCGGTTCAACGAGGACAGCCGGGACAGGGGTTTTGCGGACCGCCTTCCCGCGCTCGATGACCCGGACGGGGTGTGGCCCTGCGAAAGCCGTTTTGAATGCACCCGCGTTTGCCCGCGCGGGATCAAAGTCACCTGGCTCATCAACCTTACCAAGAAGAGGATCGGGGAATACAGGAAGTCACGCCAAGAGGAGAAGCCAGACCCAAAGTGAATCAAAACGCCCCGACCCCGGCTTGACTTTTGGCGGGGTTCGTGGATGAATAATCTTAAGAGCCATATGAGGAGCTAAAATGAAAGACACAATGAAGATGCTGGTCCGGATCGGGGCGATCGCACTGATCATCCTGGCGGCGATCTCCATTTCCGCCTGCAAGGGGAAAACGGGAGCGCCCGCCGGAACCGAGAGCCTTAGCCTGGAGGCCGTGATGTCGGTCATGGGGAAAGCTGGCGCCCAGATCTCGGGGGCTTCTGAGTTGAACAAGACAGCCGACGGCTATGAAGTCAACTATCATCTGTACCTGGCAGACCAACAGGACTTTGACCAGCAGGTCGGCGCCGACCTGGCCCCCAAGGTCGAAAAGTTCTACAAGACGTTCGCAACTCTCGACAAGGTGACGTTCAGCATCGAGACGCCCGACCCGTCGAACACGGCGGAATGGAGGCCTTACTGCTCTTTTGACATGACCCGCCAGGTCTTTCAGCAGCTGAATTGGACGAACCTCCTGGCGAAGGATCTGTTCAAGGTCTGCAAGGTCAGCTACCCGAGATAACGGATATCCCCCCGGTTAAGTTGAGCTGCCCGATCGGATGAACCTGTCCTACCGGATCTATTACATCTTTCTCCGGAACCTCTATTCTTATAAGAGATTCGTGGTCCCGACGTTCCTTGTCAGCCTGATCGAACCCCTTTTCTATCTCGTCACCTTCGGGATCGGCATGGGCGCCTATATCGGCTATTTTGGGGGGAAGCCCTATCTCTTTTTCCTCGTCCCCGGAGTTCTGGTCTCGTCCGTCATGCTGTCCTCAACGTTCGAGTGCCTATACGGGACTTTCGTCAAGATGATCCATGAGAAGCTCTACGATTCCCTGATCGCGACACCCGTTTCCGCCGAGGACGCGGTCGCCGGCGATATCGCCTGGGGCGCCTTCCGCGGGCTGATCAGCGGGACCCTGATGATGCTCGTCGCCATGGTCATGGGTGTCTTGCCGGCCTCTCTCCTCAGTGCTCTGCTGCTTCTTCTGTTGATGATCCTCATCGGGGTCATGTTCGCCTCACTGGCGATGATCGTGACGTCGTTTTCCCCGAGCTTCGATTTTTTCAATTATTACACCGAGCTCATCATCACGCCGATGCTCTTCTTTTCGGGAGTCTTTTTTCCGCTCGACAAGTTCCCGCCGTGGATGAAGACTTTTTCCGAATTCATGCCTCTCACCCATGCCGTCAAGATCTCGCGGGCCGTCTATTCCGGCACGATCCACACCGGACTGATCTGGAGCCTGTTGGTGATCGTTGCCCTCGAGGCGGTCGCCTTCACCATCGGACTCAAGACGATGAAGAGGCGGCTGATCAAATAGCCGGCTGTCCCGTATTCAGGACGCGTTTTTTACCCTGGCTTTCGAACGCAGCTTGCTGAGGAGATGTTCGCGTTCGTCGGGGCTCATCCGGGCGACGATAATTTGAGAGTCAGAGCCAAGCGCGCCACCAATGACTCCACCCAAGACGCCGCCGGCCAGCGCCCCGGCCAGTCCGTATCCCGTCCTGCCCAGGAACTCTTCCGTGACGGCGACAGGAGCTTCCCAAATATTCTCGACCTTCTCTGAGGGAGCGACGGCAAATCCGACGATTCCTCCCAGGATCATTCCCAGTGCGGCTCCAATCCAGGGGTGCGCCTTCTTGTCAATGGTCAGGAAATTCACATCATTGATATCAATGGTTAGGTCCCGAGATGAGGAGTCGACGAAAATGAGCTTTGTCTCCCGTACCGCGACGAGCTCCCCCTCGACCATCGTTTGGTCGGTCCGCTGGACTCTGAGTATTGCGCCCTTGCGGGCGCCCCAGAGCAATGCCTGGCCGAGGAAAACAAAAAGCAGAGCAGCCACGATTAGGCGGAATGAACGGCCGGTCGGTTTACCTGGCATCATCTCCCTCCTTAGGTCATAAGGTACGTTTTGGAATCCGCGATCTCAAGGAATAATGGGCGCCGTGCTTCGGGCTCCTGAAGCGTTAAACGTGAGGTGAGGAGGATCCAAACGGGTCGTCGGATTCGACTTAAGTGAATCTGCAGGTTACGGAGGGACCGGTGCTTGGGGAGAAGCCTAGGGCTTCTGTCCGGTTAAGCGGTCAACCAAGAAACGCCGGAAGCTGTCTATATCCTGCCACCCTGTCGCCGCCAGCATACGCGGGGCTTGATCGTCGAGAATTGTATAGCCCTTATCCGTAACCCGGACGCCCAGCTCCTCGACTTTAAGCCACGGGCGTCCAAGTGCAAGAAGCACTGCCACCGTATCAAAGAGAATGGTGGAGCGATCGCGCGGCATTTCCGGGGCTTGAAGCGTGGGCTGGCGGCGGCACCAAATCTGATAATTTTCGATGATAGCCCGGGCGAGAGGACCTTGGGCATCTCTGACCCGGCGATAGAGCTTGCCGCTCAGATCCATCACACCGCAGGTATCTAAGGGAGTGATAGTGATCGGCCAGCCAGCTTCAAAAACGCGGCGGCAGGACCCGACGTCTTCTTTGACATTGTACTCCGCCGCGGCCGAAAGGGCCCCGCCATAGCCGCGACGGAGGCTGCCGTGCATGCCGATAAAGCGCGCTTGGCGAGCGATGCGCGGCTCGAGCTCGAGAGCCGCCGCGATGTTCGGCAACGGCCCGATGGCGATCAGGGTGACGGGGCCGTCCGAGGCCATAATGATATCGACGATAGCCCTCACTCCGTCCGGATAGATTCGGCCCGGATAATCGTTGAGGTTGTAGCCTCGGACCCACTCCGCCTGTGGACCCTCTCCCTTGAGGTTGGCGTCCAAACCGATGGCAACTGGGATATCGGTGCGGCCGACAGCTTCCAGGAACTTGGCCAGCAGGCGTGCCCGATAGATATTCTTGCCGTGGTCACCGACAACCAGCCTGATGTCGACCTCTGGACACTTGAGCAGGAACCCCAGCGCCCAGGTATCGTCGATGTCGTCGCCGATATCCGTGTCCAGGATAACGGGCATCTTTTTGGCCGCAGGCGTGGCGAAGATGGGGGGGAAGAGGACCAATGCGGCCAGAATCTGAAGAAAACCGATTTTCAGAACTGCACCTTCTTTTTCCGGAACTTGAGCTTCATCGTCAGCACCTTGTCCGTGGAGAAGATGCGCGCGGCGACGATGATGAGGACGATGAAGACGGCCAGCATGTACAAAATGCCGTAGAGGACGGCGCTGTAGTTTTCAAGAAGCAGGTTCTGGGACGTCAGGAACGGGTGGGAGAAGGGGATGGCATACAGGAGGATCTTCGCCGGGAGCGAGAGGGTTTTGGGGTCGGAGAAGAAAGACAGAAAATAAGGGATCATCACCAGGAAGATGAGCGGCATGATCAGGCTCTGAGCGCTCCGGTAGTCCTCGGCCAGCACGCCCAAGATCGTAGCCAGGGCCAGGGCGACCAGGATGGCGAAGAAGAGTGAAATTCCAAGGATGATAAAGCCCTTGGTGTCCATGGCCAGGCCCAGCTTCTGGATAACGCCGGAAACGCCGGAGGCCGCTGCCGCCTGGCTGATATCCCCCATGAATCCACTCATGTAAAAGCGGAACCCGAACATGTAGATCACGGCGGAAATCAACCCGACGATCCCCGAGGCGAACATCTTGGCCGTGACGATCGAGGTCCGGCTGATGGGCACGGTGAGGAGCGTCTCCAGGGTCTTGTTCTGCTTCTCCATGGCGATGGCCGAGATGACCATTTGGGAAGCGTAAATGATGATCATCATCAGGATGATGGGGACGAATAGGGATTGGGACGAGACGAACCCGGCGACCGCTTCCGCCTTCCCCTCGGCCATGCGGTCCTTGACGATGACGAAATCCTTGCTCTTTATCGGGTTCTTGATCTTTTCCGGGCTGAGGTCCGGGATTTTCTTTTTCAGGTAGTCATTGGAAAGATATTCATTGATGGCCTTGATCACGGCGTTGATGATGACCGAGCTCCGGCTGCCGACGAGCGAGAAGGTGCGCAGGTAGGAATAGGTCTCGATCTCCTTGATTTCCTGCGTTTCCAGCGATTGCCCGAACCCCTGCGGGATGACGAGCAGCAGGTTGGCGTCGGTGGCCTTGGTCTCGTCGATGGCTCTTTGCTTGTCCCGCTCCTTGACCATCTGAGGCTCGAAGTTGGCCGTCTTGAGGTTGCCGATCAGCTGCTCGGAGAAGGGCGAGTCGTCCAGGTTGAGGACGGCGATCTTCTGGGTCCGCATGGCCTTCTTCATCTCGGTCTTGGCCATCTGCCCGATGAAGTAGAAGAGGAAGATGGTGAAGAGGAGCGAGATGAGGAGCTGGAGGGTGACCAATTCCTTGATTTCTTTGTAGAGGAGGTTGAGGAATTTGTTCATTGGAGCGCACTCCTGAAAACCTCTTCGAGGTTTCGGGCCTTGTATTTTTCCTTCAGGACTTCCGGGGTCCCCGTATCCAGGATCCGGCCCTTGTCGATCAGGCCAACCCGGTCGGAGAGGAACTCGATCTCGAGCATGTTGTGCGAAGAGAGGAGCACCGAGATGCCCTCCTTGGCGAACCGTTTGACGATCTCCCGGACTTCGAGGGCGTTGATGACGTCCAATCCGGAGGTGGGCTCATCCAGGATGGCCAGGTCGGGCCTGGTCATGAGCGCTCTGGCCAGAAGGAGTTTCCGGGTCATCCCCTTGGAGTAAGTCCCCGCCTTCTCATTGAGCCGGGTACCCAGGTCGGCAATGTCCTGGGCCCGCTTGATGAACTCCCCGAGCTCCTTGTCAGACTTGGCATAGAACTTGGCCATGAACTTGAGGTAATCGGTGCCCTTCAAGTTCTTATAGGCGCCCGCCTCCTCGGGGAGGTAGCTGATCTTTTCGCGGAACTTCTCGGGCTGTTTCTTCAAGTCATACCCGAGGAACGTGACCTTGCCGTCGGAAGGGGAGAGGAGCGTGGCGACGATTCGAAGGGCGGTGGTTTTGCCGGCGCCGTTCGGGCCGATCAGGGCGAAGATCTCCCCCCGGCCGACCTCGAAGTCGATCCCTTTGAGCGCCTCCAGCCCGCCGTAGAATTTCCTTAGACCTGCGACCTTGAGGACATTGTCCATGCGGACCTCCTGGAGGTAATACGTAATGATTCTAAAGGAGTTTGGTCTGGAACGCAATTCCCGGACGCCCCGCTTTGCCCCTGCTTTACATTCGGGCTGCGAATATTGTACGCTCTTGTCTCCCATTCCCGGGCGGCCGAGTGATGGGGACCATAGCCAACGCCATGGCCAGCATGAAGACTATTGTCGAGCGTTACGGAAAGTCGCGGCACGCGTTTCTCGTCCGATTTTCTGCCAGAACCTTTTTCAGAGCGCCTTCGTATTATACTTCTAAGGGAATGAGTCTATATTTTGAGTCTATCGGAATGTGCCTCGCCTGCACGCGGACCGCAGGGCCAAAAGAATTTGACACGGAGGGAAAATGTCCAAGAGATCTTTGGTAACTCAGGGTGCTTTTGTGCTCTTTCTTGGGCTGGCCGTTCTCGCTCAGACGGCGGCCGGGATCGATACAAAGGATACGCGCTTCGTCGCCCAGCCGGCGATTAGCCAGGCGCGGATCGCCTTTGTTTATGCCAATAACCTTTGGGTGGCCGACCTCGACGGCGCGAACCCGAGGCAGCTCACGACCGATATCGGCGTCGAGAACAGCCCCGCCTTCTCACCCGACGGGAAATCGATCGCCTTCAGCGCCCAGTACGAAGGCAACATGGATGTCTACATCGTTTCGGCCGAGGGGGGCATACCGAAGCGCCTGACCTGGCATCCGGGCTATGACCTCGTCCAGGGTTTTGCTCCCGACGGGGCCTCCGTCTATTTCGTTTCGACGCGCACCATGGCGACCCCAGGGAGCGTCAAGCTCTATCGCGTCCCGGTCGGCGGCGGGTTCCCCGAGGAATTCAAGATCCCTTCTGTTTACCGGGCTGCGCTCTCTCCCGACGGCCAAACCATCGCCTACAATCCGCTGATGGACGCTTTCGACCAGTGGAAGCACTATCGCGGCGGCCGGGTCTCGGAGATTTGGATGCTAAAAGTGAACGATTATTCGGTCGAGAAGATCCCCCAGCCCCAAGGCCGCTCGAACGACATCCAGGCGATGTGGCTCGGCGATAAGATCTATTTCCTCTCCGACCGGAACGGGGAGTTCAACCTGTTCTCTTATGACCGGAAGACCAAAGAGATCAAGCCGCAGACGAACTTCAGCGACTTTCCCATACTCAGCGCTTCGGCCGGCGCCGGCAAGATCATCTTCGAGCAGGCAGGCTATCTCCATCTCTTTGAGCCCTCGACCGCGAAGGCGACCAAGCTTACCATCGGGCTCGCCGCCGACTTGCTCGAGCTCCGGCCGAGATACGTGCGGGGACCGCAGTGGGTCCGGAGCGGCTCCCTTTCGCCCTCCGGCGCCCGGGCCGTTTTCGAGTTCCGCGGTGAGATCGTCACCGTGCCCGCCGAAAAAGGGGATTTCCGGAACCTCACGAACACACCGGGGGCCCACGAGCGGACGCCCGCCTGGTCTCCCGACGGCAAGTCTATTGCTTATGTTTCCGATGCATCAGGGGAGTACGAGCTCCTGGTCCTCAACCAGGACGGCAAGGGCGAGCCCAAGCGGCACAAGCTCGACGGGGCCGGTTTCTATGATTCGCTGGTCTGGTCGCCGGACAGCCAGAAGATCTCCTTCGCTGACAACTCGGAGAGCCTCTTCTGGATCGACCTTAAAACGGGAGCCGTCAAGAAGATCGGCCAGGAATACTACTACAGTCCGTTCCGTTCCCGGACGATGACGACCGTCTGGTCTCCCGACTCCCAGTGGATCGCTTACAGTCTGAATACGACGGCCTCCATCCAAAGGATCCATGTCTATTCCCTCGAGCAGGACAAGTCGTTCCCGGTCACGGACGGACTGAGTGAAGCGGTCGAGCCCGTATTTGACAAGACCGGAAAGTACCTCTATTTCTTCGGGAGCACCGATGCCGGGCCGGTCAAGAACTGGTTCGACCAGTCCGCCGCCGATATGCGGATGACGAGTTCCATCTACCTTGCCGTCTTGAGGAAGGACCTTCCGTCTCCCCTGGCTAAGGAGAGTGATGAGGAGAAGCCGGCGGAGAAGGAACAGAAAGCGGAGGGCAAAGCGGGCTCCGATTCGAAACCGCAGGATCAGAAAAAGGAGCCCGAAAAGAAAGCTGAAGAAAAGCCCGAGGAGAAATTCCGGATCGACTTTGACGGCCTGGATCACCGCATCCTGGCCCTGCCCGTTCCGGCCGGCTACTACTGGAACCTCCAGGCCGGCGATGAAGGACAGGTTTATTACCTCGAGACGAAATCCGTCGAGGGGGGCTTTCCGGTCGAAGAACAGAGACTCGCCGGCTCCCTCCATCGCTACGACATGAAGGCCCGGAAGGACGAAGTCGTCGTTCCCGAGGCCGAGATGTTCATGTTGACGGCCGACAGAAAGAAGATCGGGTACAGGCTCAAGGACTCCGTCTGGATCGTGCCGGCCGCGGGAAAGCCCGAGCCGGGCAAGGGCAGGCTCAACCTGGAG
>Ga0153916_10001144_pt1 | contig 18759 bp, 16 predicted proteins | sample Opewatmetagenome_FD_109642 | JGI IMG/M metagenome (GOLD analysis project Ga0153916, IMG submission 109642) | Freshwater wetland microbial communities from Ohio, USA - Open water 3 Core 3 Depth 4 metaG | ecosystem: Environmental > Aquatic > Freshwater > Wetlands | place: USA: Ohio, Lake Erie... | reverse complement strand
GCTATTATCAGCGCGTCTGGGGCCCCAACCGGCGCCAGCCTAAACCCAAAAAGCCAGTGGTCAGGGCGGGCAAAGGAACGGCGAAGTAGCGGAATTCGGCGGACAGGCTGCCAAAAAGATCTCAAATGCGGCGCGCGCTTGAACGCGATCAACGGCTTGAAGGGTCGATACTGTTTGAGCGCTTGGCGATCGGGTTCGCCGCCAATGACGACGGTTTCGGAAAGATTGTTGAAATTGTAACTTCAGTTATTTTTTTTCTCGCCGTTGCCGAGCCTCTCGTACACTTTGTAGGCGATCCCTGTCGCTTCATATCCATCTAGCGCATTTGATCGTGCCACGTTGAATAGCTGTTGCACGAGCGTGGTTAGCGGCATCGGAACCCCGATCTCCTGCGCACTTTGGAGTCCGAAACCAACGTCCTTAGGTGTCCAAGACTTGCGGGGTTTAAATGTTTTGTCTTCGATGCGTTCGCACACGCGTCGCATTGACTCGGAGTAGAAAAGAGAATCCTTGAATACATCGTGCGAAACTCCCTCGCTAATCCCGCAGGATTTGAGCCAGTTAAAAATCTCGACTATCCCCATCGCGTTGATCGCGGAGTATATGGCGGTCGCAGTCTTTAGCGCCTTGGCGTTCCCCAATACCCCGCAGTACGTGATTTTGTTGCCTACGGGCGCCAAGAAAGGTCGTATTCGTTCGACAGCCGATTTATCTCCGGCGAGTCGGATGGAGAGCTTGCCATCTGCCGCGTGTTCCTCAACGCCTCCCACGCTGCCATCAAGAACAGTCCAGCCCTTCGGCTTCAAAACACGATCAACGTCGATTATCGCTTGTTGTTCTACGCTGCTCAGATCAAGCCAGATTCGCGCGCCTGAAGCAGCGTCAACTAGACCGTTCGTTCCTAAACCGACTTCCTTGACTGTCGTCCCGAACGGCAGCATGGAGAGAACTATCGTAGAACTTTCGGCGACCGCTCTAGGGGATTCCGCGTAAGCCGCCCCTTTTTCCTCCAGGGCCCCGGTCGCTTCCCGCTTTGCGTCAAAAACGGAGAGTCCGAATCCCGCATTGATGAGATTTCTAGCCATGAGACTGCCCATTCCGCCAGTGCCTATGAATCCGAGCTTTTCCATTATGTAAGTTCCTCCGCTGATGCTCACGAAAAAATTAAGTTCTTTGCCGTACTACCGTTCATGTCCTTGCTGATCTAAGGCGGTTGGTTCGTCCCTTTCATATGCCTCGCCTCTAAAGGTTTGTCTGTGAATTCTCATTATCACTCATCTCTTTTTGTTTACTGCGGTGGTTTTCTGTCGCGAGAGCATCAAGTTCAAAAATCCGTCCATGGCGACGGATGGATACACCATAATCTTTCATGGCCTTTTCCATCGAGACACACCCATCTTCGACGTCCCCGAGAACTTTGAGAGGATCTCTTTCCAGCGGGTTCCCGAAGCCTCCTCCCCCAGGCCTTTCAATTCGAAGAATATCTCCCTTTTTTAAAAAGTACTCGCAGCGTGTGGGCAGCTTCTCTTCGCGCTCAGTACCTGGATTAACAAACACGCTGCCCGGGCGCCCGGGTGCTCCGTGTTCAATTCCCGAGGGCGGAATCAGATGCTTTGAAGATCTCAGCATCAATTTTGCGTCCTCTAAGATCAGGTACTCTCGAAGAATTCCTAAGCCGCCTCGGTAGCGCCCCGAACCGCCGGACTCGCTGATAAGATCATAGCGCCGCACGCGGCATGGGAACTCGGATTCAATAATCTCCACAGGCGCGATTTTGCTGTTGAGATGGTTAACGCTGGTTCCTGAATCTCCGTCCTTCTCCGAACGACCTCCACCACCACCACCGAATAGTTCGTATTGAATGTAGCTCTTACCATCAGCCGGCCTGCTACCGCCAAGCGTAATAGAACCGCTACCGCATCCGTCCGCGCGTTTTCGGTCGGGAACCGTTTCGCTGAGTGCCTCAAATATTGCGTCAATCATCGAACTGACAGCTGGATTATATGTGTTCACTGGAGCCGGGAAGCGGGGATTCAATAGACTGCCTTCCCTCACCGTAAAGTTAATGGTTCGCAACAAACCTTCGTTTACAGAAAGTTGCGGGTCGACCAGGGCGATCACACAGTACGCACAGGATGCTTTTACGAGCGGAGGACGTATGTTGGCGGGACCCTTGACTTGGTCGGCAGAGTCTGTGAAGTCAAAAAGTATTCGATCGCCTTTTTTTTCTATCCGGACATGAACACGAACCGGTTTACCCAAGTCTATTCCATCGTCGTCCATGAAACGCTCTGCTTCAGACACTCCATCTTTCCATTGTACAATCGTTTGGCGAACCTTCTGCTCGGTGATTCTAAAGAGTTCCTTGACCGACTCCAGAATATTGGTCAGTCCATACTTTTCCACCAGTTCCGAAAGCCGTCGCTCCCCCAAACGATCTGTGCCAAGCTGACCGCGAATGTCGCCCAACACTGATTCCGGCGTCCGACTGTTGGCGCCGATGATTGCCTGCACTTCGTCAATGGGTTCGCCCCGATGGTAGAAACGGACGGGAGGCAGATGAAGTCCCTCGCTGAAAATTTCTGTAGCTTTACCCCAACAGCTTCCCGGCATCGGGCCCCCGAGGTCGCTTTTGTGGGCGATGCTGCCGCAGAATGCAACCAGTTCACCTCGATAGTAAGCGGGAGTAATCACGGCAATATCTGGAGCATGGGCGCTTCCTCCTAGGTATGGGTGGTTGATGAGGAAAGCATCTCCCTCGGAGATCTTATCCGCGCCATAAACATTCAGAATGGCCTGAGTGCAAGAAGGGAACACGCCGATGTGGATAGGGAGGACCACATGCTGTGCCAATAGTTCGCCTTTGCGGCTAAGCAATGCGCAACTCGCATCATGGCTTTCTCGGATGATTGTTGAGAAGCCGGTTCGGAATAAAGAATTTTGCATTTCGCGGACAATTCCAGATAGACTTGCGCCGATGATTTGAGTAAGAATCGGGTCGGGATGTGGATTAAGCTGAGTCATGTAAACCTTCCAATGTTCTCGAACTTGGCTTCACTTTGTGTTTTCAATAATTATGTTTTTGTAAGGATCCACCGTCATCGTTTGTCCCGGGTAAATCACCGTAGTGGAATCCATTTGTTCGAAAATGCCAGGACCATCGATTGTCGTTCCGGGCGTCAGTGCCTCTCTTTCAAAGACCGGGCAGTTATAAAACTTTTTTTCAGCTCCAGAATAAATCTTTCTGTAGCAGGAGGGAGGCAAACTGTTTTGCTGAGAGTGCGTCGAGTTAGCTACTAAGTTGACTTTCGGCACCAACCCATACCCGACCAGGCGGTAGCTGACGATCTCGACTTGTTGTTCCGGCGCCTCATGGCCAAATTGTTGCCTATGTGCTGTATCGAATTCTTTACGTATAGAGCTAAAGCTGTCAGCGGTCAGTGGCGTCATGGAAACTTGAATCGTCAGTTCATAACCCTGGCCTTCATAGCGTAGGTCCAAGAAACGCTCTAACCTGATCACGTCTTCAGAAAATCCTTCTTCGGCGAGATCAGCCTTTGCGGACGCTTCTAGGCCATCAAAAACTAACTGCGCCTGATCCGCAGCAATCTCTTCGAGACGGCCCAACCTCGAACGGACGTAGTCGTGTTTAACATCTGTCATGAGGAGCCCCATGGCCGATGTAATCCCAGGATGCTGAGGAACTAAGACGCGGGGAATGCCTAGATCCTGAGCGACCCTCCCGGCGTGCACCGGGCCAGCTCCGCCGAAGGCAACAAGAGTAAAGTCCCGCAGATCAAACCCGCGCATTGTTGACACCGCCTTGATCGCCTCCTCCATCTTAACGTTGATGATTCGAATTATGCCGTCAGCCGCCTCCTCAGGAGAAAGACCCAGCGGAGTGGCGATCTTCTCGCACATCACTCTTAAAGCTCGTTCTTTGTTCAACCTCATGCCACCGCCCAGTAGAGATCCGGGATTCAAAAACCCTACAAGCAGGTCAGCATCAGTAACGGTGATATTCTGGCCCCCAAGGTCGTAGCACACGGGGCCAGGTACGGCGCCCGCGCTATCAGGACCGACCTCAAGTACTCCAAGTGCAGGATCAAGCCTAGCAATCGTTCCTCCCCCGGCGCTTACGGTGTGAATATCGATCATGGGCAGAGCTATATCTCTGTTGTTTATCTTGCCCCGAAACTGCATGGATGGGGTACTGTCCTTTACCAAAGAAACATCGCAACTGGTTCCTCCCATATCAAAGGCAATGATGTCCCGAAATCCAGCTTTTTCCGAAATGCCGATACTCGCTATTACGCCTCCGGCTGGACCAGAAAGGACCGTAGTCGCAGAACGGTGTGCTGCGGTGTGGAAGGTAGTAACCCCGCCGTTAGATTGCATGATGTACAGTTGCTTAGTGGAAACCCCGGCTGCGCAAAGTTTTTCGTGGAGATTGTTTATATAACGCTTCAGTATTGGTTGGATATACGCATTAATTACAGTAGTACTCAGGCGGTAATACTCACGAATCTGAGGCAAAACATCGCTTGAGAGGGAGATGGCGCAATCCGGGATTTCACTTGTAATGAGTTCCTTTATTTTCTGCTCATGCCTCGGCTCCAAAAAAGAAAAGAGAAAACAAACAGCGATAGACTGAACTCCCTTTTCTTTCAAAGTCTGGACAGCCTGAAGCGCCTTTGACTCATCGAGCGGCGTGATAATTGTTCCATCGTGCGCAATACGTTCAGGAACCTCTTCGGTCATCCACCGCCGGACAAACGGGCGAGGTTTTTCGAACAGTACATCAAAAACGGGGGGACCGTAGGGCCTGGCCTGCTCTCCGACCGGGTAGATTCCAGCGAAACCTTCTGTAACCAATAAACCTGTCCGAACGCCCTTTTCTTCGAGAAGAGCGTTAGTACCTACCGTAGTGCCATGGGAGAAGAAAGCCACGTCTTCCGGTGCAACACCGCGTTGAAAGAGGCATTGAAAACCTGAAAGGATGGCCTTGGATGGATCGTCTGGAGTGGAGGGAACTTTGGCAACCGTAAGATCCCCCGTGTGGTCGTTGAAGAAGGCTAGATCCGTGAAAGTCCCTCCAGTATCGACTGCGATTCTGTATCGCTGCATGAATCTGATGCCCTTTCATTGTTCCACTGCATTTCAGCCTAAGACGCAGCGGCTGGCTGAGTTGTTCCGAGCGAGTATTTATTCAAATCTTAAGTTACAACCCGGAGAGGCTGATGGCTTTAGGACTGCTTACTCAACTTCTCATAAAAGCCGCTCTTATTGATTTCCTCAAGAATGCTCGGCTCCAATAGTCTAAGGTTCTCTGGTGTCGCTCCCTTGGCTTTTGGATTATGCTGAGCCATCAGCGATATGGCAAAGTCCAAACCCTTTTTATCGGGTAGGCTTAAAAGCTCATAGCGATTCATATAGTAGTCATGCCCGATTTGAGCTGTTTCATCATCAAGACGCATATATTTTTTTACAAGTTGCAGCGCCTGGGATTTATTTTTCTTTACAATCAGAAGGCCTTCGAGAACCGCTTTCACAAAATTGATGACTTTGTCACGGTTAGCGCTGAGATAGCTCCTCTTGATCATAAAGCAATTCAGTGGAAAAGGGCTGCCGAGATCTCCCAAATCAGCAAGCGACTTCATGCCAAAGGTTTTAATCGCCATTGTAGCATGAGGCTCGCTGATAATAGCTGCAGATACACTACCTCCTCTTAGGGCAGCGAGCCGCGTGGAATTTCCCCCGGCCTGAATAACCGTGACCTGCTTTACAGTAAGGCCTAGCTTTTCCAAAGCTATTTGCATGCCTAGCTCGGAAGAGGTTCCAAAGCGACTGATACCCACTGATTTCCCTTTCAGATCACTCGGCCTACCAATTTCAGGGCGCGCGATAAGTTTGTAAGGCAAAAAATTTACTCCACCTGCGATGATTGCAAGATCAGCACCTTGCAAATTGCTAGCTACCGCGAGGGCACCGGTCGAAAAAAGAATTTGTACCTCATCGGCCAGTAAGGTTTGCATGGCTAATGAGCCATTGTCGATCGCGAGGTACTCGACATCGAGGCCGTATTTTTTGAAAATACCTGCATCGTATGCGGCCCAGATGGGGACGTGACTTGCATTAAAGCCGCCGCTTACTACGCGAAATGCGCTCGCGGCGTGAACTGCTGTACTCGTGAGGAGGATCAAAAGCGTCGCCAGTGCTAGGCAAAGTTTTTTCATCAATTTCTCCCTTCGGCGCATGTTGGAACAAGTTCCATGCCAAGCGTTCAGAGTGCGGTTTCATGCGTATCCGACTTCGTTTCGCCCGAAAATATGAGAATCAGTAGAAGGTTTTTCTATAATTTGAGAATTCCGCATTGTTGAAACCGCCGCAGATCACACCTTCTTCGATACATTTTCCGGAGGTATTCTTGTGATTGTTTAGTGACACTTCAGAGAACTATTTTCTCTCCACCTGTGGCACTGCTATTGCGTCGCGGGATGCCTAGCGTCGTGAAATACTGGTAGAAGGGGGATCTTAAACAATGAGCACTATGGTGACGGGTGGTTGCGGGTTAGTGGGCTCGTTTATCATGCGGTACCTTGTCGAGAGAAAGGTGCCCGCCGTGGCATTCGATATAAATCTTAAAACTGAGCTGCTGACTGACTTACTAACCAAAATTCACCTTGTCAAGGGAGATGCGGCAGTGTTCCCCGAACTGCTGCGGGCCGTGCAGGATTTCAAAGTCGATCGTATTATTCATACTGCGAGTTTTCTTACACCGGGCACAATGGCACGTCCTTACGTTGCAGTGCCTATGAACATTCTAAGCACTTTGAACGTTCTGGAGATTGCCAGGTTGGGCACTGTTAAGCGAGTGGTCTTCACTAGTACCGGGAAAACGCCCTTTGTGGGGGAGCGCTATGCAAAAAGCTGCCGTTCTGGAAAACTCGATCTAGGTCCTGATCCTTACGTCAGCTCTAAGATGGCCAACGAGCTGTTGTGCAACGACTACCGCAAGCTTTACGATTTGGATGTTGTTATTGCTCGTTTTAATGCACACATTTACGGTCCTGGTTTTAGTTTTGCCGGAGGAATAGGACAGCTTTTGCAGCAAAGTATTGAGGCGATCGTAAATGGAAAACCTGGTCACATTGAGAAAGAAAACCGCAGAGCATCAATACAAACAATGATTTATGCCCGTGATGCTGCGAGAGGGGCGATGCTTTGCAGCCAAGTCGAGAAACTTGAAGATTGGGTTTTCGATATTGTCGGGCCTGAGCAACGTTCGCTGCCGGAGATCGCAGAACTTTTATGCCAAATCGTTCCCGGCGCGCGAATTGATGTCACGCCGACGGACGAACGCGGCGGACCGACGCCGCCAAATGCTCGCGCAGCCGAGCAGCTAGGCTATGTACCTGCGTACGACATGCGGCGCGGATTCACAGAATACATCGATTTTCTAAGGACCGGCAAACTTCCGGAAATGCTGTAGCTTGAGCGTGCAAACGCAGCGGATCTCATTGCCGGCGTGATTGTGACGGACAGAACGAGACAGCTCCTATTAAATCGGAGCTTGGATAGATTTGATTCGAAATGCTAAACATCTCCGTGCCGGTAGCAACCAAAGCTTCTAATAAAAGCCTATCCGTGGGCGCTTTCTATGGCTCGGCCGGCACGACGACTTCGGACTTGAGCTAAGCCGGATTCCACCCGCATCCATCCAAAGCCTTCAACCCGTAGACACGCAGCGTATTTTTCCAAAGAAGTTTCTGCTTCGACTCTTCGTTGAGCCTGAGTTCATGAATCTCGCGAGTAGCCCGTTCAAAATCAATGATAGGAAAATCTGTCCCGAACAGAACTTTGTCTTGGCCCCAACTATTTATGAAGTGAACAAACTCGCGCTTCCAGTATTTGGGCGCATAAGCGTCGGAACCGATATAAACGTTAGGGTGCTTCCATGCCACTGAGATCATCTCCTCAACCCATGGCCAGCCGGTATGAATTCCAATAATTTTCAGTTCCGGAAAATCGCACGCTATGGTGTCCAGGGTGATCGGTCGTCCGACGCTTCTAAGCGGCCTCTCTCGTGAATAGAGAAGACAATGGCCAACCTGCATTTGGATCGGAATATTTAACTCGACGCATTTCGCATAAAACGGGTAGTACTTGCGATGGTGAGGGGCCATCTCGAACCAATGCGGATACACGTGAGCCCCGACAAAACCGAGATCGCGAATAGCAGATTCCAGCTTTCGCACGCCGTCCATTCCTTCCGTAGGGTCGATTCCTGCCAGACCCTTAAAACGCTTTGGGTATTTGCTTACGACATCAGCGACCATCTCGTACGGCAAATGCCAGTTGGACGGATGTCCTTTACTGCCCGATCGAGATGCGGCAATGAAAGCCGTCTGGATGCCTGCACGGTCCATCCGTTCGAGGTATTTCTCGATCGGGAGACCCTCTAAGATTTCCACATCAGCGCCGATCTTTCCGCCGATAAAATCCTGGCGCCATTTGGGCTTGAGCGGCAAAACCTCCGGCGTGTGCAGGTTGATCACGATGTCAATGGCTCCCGGCATAATCGGCTACCTTCCTTTGATTTGCGGCTCCACAATTTCCAGTTTTCCTCGATCGATTTTACCCAGGGCTGTACGGGGGAGACTGGCGACAACCTCCACTACCTTGGGGGCCTTATAGGGCGCCAAAAACTCCCTGCAGAATTGGATGATGCGGCTGGGCTCCACCGTCGCGCCCCTCTTGGGAACCACTAAAGCTTTGACAGCTTCGCCCCATTCGGGATCTCGGCAGGCCACCACGGCCACTTCTGCCAAGTCGGGATGAGTAGAAAGAATCTCCTCGATCTCTTCCGGGAAAATACTGATGCCTCCGCTCTTGATCATGTTCTTCTTGCGGCCCGACACATGAAGGTAGCCTTCATCATCGAGAAACCCGATGTCGCCGGTATGGCACCAGCCGTCACTAAAAAGCTCTTTGGTGGCCTCTGGGTTGCGGTAGTATCCCTCGATCGCCATCGGGCTGCGCACAGATATTTCCCCTGGTTGTCCCAGGGGAACTTCGCGGAATTCATCATCGGCGATCCTCAGAAGCACGGCCCAGATGGGCCGGCCCACACTGTCGCTGTGTTCGGCTCGGTCCTCGGGTTTGAGAATTGTAATCTGGCCACAGTCCGTAGAGGCATAGGCCTCATAGACGTTAGGGGATACTCTTTCCATCATCGCTTCGGCAAGAGCAGTAGAGAGATGTCCAGCCGAGATCCCCACGAATCCCAGGGTCGATTTGTCGAAACCTTCCAAGCCCGGATAGCGCAAGAGGCGTTGGCAGATTGCGGGGACTATAATGGTGTAGGTGATTCGTTCTTGCTCGATCGTACTGAGGAAGGCCTCTTCGTTGAATTTATCTAGAAGAAAAATAGTGCCGCCGAGGTAAAGAAGAGTCATCGCCGATTGGCGTCCGGCGTTGAGGTGAAGGGGAAGAGGGATCAGGCCCCGCTCTTTGTCAGTGAGCCCCTTGCTGATGGCATTGTTGAGGGAACGGAGCGCGTAAGTTTCATGGTTAATGACACAACCCTTAGGGAAGCCGGTGGTTCCCGAGGTGATCATGATGATAAAGCCTTCCTTCCCGTCGACCTCGATCCCCGGATCGTCCGGCGATGCGGCTGCGATCGCTTCCTCGTAGGGAATGGCTGTTTTATGACTGGTTCCGTCAATCGCCAAAACCCTTTTCGGTCCCAATCGGTCGAGCACGAGATTTGAAACGTCCGCTGTCTCCTTTCGTTCTTCAATGACAAATGCTTTCGGCTCGAAGAAGTTGATCATCGCTTCGTATTCTTGGATGCTCCAATGGTAGTCAAAGGGAACCGCGGTGACTCCGATCTTGGCCAGAGCAAAGATAACTTCGAGGTGCTCTGCGCGGTTGCCGCAGGAGAGTGCAACGCGGTCCCCAGGGCATACACCCTGCCTCAGAAAGTAGTTGCCCAACCGGCTGGTTCGCAGCTGGAGATCCAAATGCGTAAGCCTGAGTCTCCCGTCGACAATCGCCAGCTTCTTTGGAAATCGTTGAGCGTTCCGGAGTAACGCGTCTCCCATATTAATTTTCATCTGGCTAGTTTCCCCAAACGGCGTCAACAAAGCCGGTCTTCTCCAATTCCTGCATGAAGCTGGGGTCGACCACCGAGGCTGGGGCGAAATTCTTGGCGCGAGGATCTCGAAGCTCGATCACTTTGAGGATAAAATCTATTCCTTTCATATTGACCTGTGGAACTTGCTCCTGAAATCGCACCACGGAATCGTAGGAGGAGTTCAGCACCTCGAAATCCTTATTTTGCGTAAATTCCGCAGTGACCTTTAAGGCGAAGTCTCTATTCCCCCGATAAAATTTGACGCCTTCGACGAATGCCTTCATAACGCGCAACACGGTATCACGATTGGTGCGTATGTATGATTTCGTGCTGGCAAAGCAACTGGCCGGATTGTAAAGGCCCAGTTTGGCCATATCGATAAGTTCGTTCATGCCGAGTTTTTCGGCTGCGATGTCCTGCGGCGGAATAAAGGAAGCCGCCTCAATGATCCCTTTGCTCAGAGCCACGACTCGTTGAGGGGCGGCGCCTACGGGAACAAACGTAACGTCGCGGTCGGGGTTGAGCCCGCGCTCTTTAAGTATGTAGCGCAAAATACCATCCTCGAGGGTTCCGAGCCGCGTCACGCCGATTTTTTTGCCCTTGAGTTCGGCCACTGTCTTGATCTCCGGAACGGAAAAGAGACGCCAGAATAGTGTATTGATGGCGCAGGACAGCAGAACAGTATCTGCTCCTCCTATTGCCGAGGTTACAGTCGCAGCTCCTGCAAGAAACGTCAGCGGAACTTGCCCGGATACCATCGCTGCTGTCAGCACTCCGCTTCCCGGGATAAACACGAGCTCGACGTCGATACCGTGTTTTTTGAAAAGTCCGCCTTTCTTCATTACATCGACGATCGCCAAAGAGGCGACCGGCGCGGCATAGCCGATCACCAGCTTTTGTAGCTTTGGTCCTTCAGCCGGTAATGCCGGACCTGAGTGAAACAATAAGACTAAGAGCAATGTTAAGATGCAGTATTTTGTCCACATAGGCGTTCCTTCCCGGTCATCATATGCTTAAAGAGGGCCACGAATGGAGAGGAGGACTGAGCGTTGACTTGCTAACTCTACTAACTCGCTTTCGCTAGTAATTGTTCCGGCTGAATCATGGACATAATACTGATTTTGGTGACTAAAGAAACCAAAAAAGTGGGCACTTGGGACCTGGCTCTCAGTCCGGAACTTTCGACTGGATGTAGAAGAGGCCGTTGGAGTCCATGGTGGTGACGATCTTGGTGCGCAGCCAGCCGTCTTTGACGCGCTTTTCTTTTTCTTCCGGCGAGTGGTAGTCGGCGGCGGTCATCGGCGATTTCACGCCGACTTCGCCGTACTCGATAGTCTCCCAGGCAACTTTCAAGGGATTGCCGCTGGCGGGATTGAGCGGCCAGACATCGACGTTGGTTACGGGGATGCCCACGGCGGCGTCGAGGAACCAGGCTCGCTAGAGGAAGGAAACCTATACCTAAAAATGGGAATAGTCTCGCGGTTGTTCTTGTTACTGAAAGAAAATATGGCGGTCTCGGGCTGAAATTTCTAGGTTATAGCTCTGGCATGCAGATTGCGGTTAACTTTCGCGTCCTGCTACAGACGGAGAAGTCAAAGCCAAATAAATCCGGAGGGCGTGAACGTGGTCTCGTTCAAAGCTATTGGATTGATATGCACAAGCTTCCACCTGCTCTTTTTCCTTCCCGGACCGTTATCTGCTCAACCACTTCACAAGTTAATTGTCGGCTATAGTTCGGTCAGCGCTTCATTTCTTCCCTTGTGGATGGCCAATGAGGCGAAGATCTTCAATCGGAACGGCCTGGACGTGCAGATGGTTTTTTTTAATTCAGGAACGACCGCCGTTATGGCCCTGCTATCGGGTAACAGTCCCATCAGCCACACTGCCGGATCGGGGATTGTCAACAGCCGCCTGGGAGGCTCTGATGCGGTGCTTATTATCGGGGGAACTGTCTCCCTCGACTGGTGGTTGTTGAGCCGTCCTGGGATCAAAAGCCCGACACAGCTCAAGGGCGGGTCCGTAGCGATCAGCGGCTTTGGTTCTTCCAGCGATTTTGTCGCCCGCTTCGCCCTGCGCAAACTCGGCCTCGATCCAGAAAAAGATGTCGTCCTCGTTGCCATGGGCGGCCCGGTGACCCGCCAGGCCGCTCTGGAAGCAGACCGGGTGCAGGCGACGGTTCATGTTCACCCCAGCACCTTTATCGCGCAGAAGAAGGGCTTCAACGTCTTGGCGGATGTGGCGGACCTCGGCTTAGCCTATCAGCATACAGGGGTTGCGACGACCCAAAAATTCATCAAAGAGAATCCCGAGATCGTCAGAGCCTGCGTCAAATCACAGCTGGAGGCGGTCCATCGTCTGAAGACCGACCGGGAGAGCGGCATCAAAGTCCTGGCAAAATATATGGGCGGGATAAAGGACAGGGATATTTTGGAGAAAAGTTACGATCTCGCCGTTGCCGATAACATGCTGCCGCGCAAACAGTATCCGACCCTTGAGGGCATCAAGACGATCCTTGACTCCATGGCGCTTAAAGATTCACGGGCCGCAAAGGCAAGCCCCGAAGACTTTGTCGACATGCGTTTTGTCAAAGAGCTGGATCAGAGCGGCTTTGTCGATAATCTGTATTCACAGAACCGGTGATCCATTAACAGCGGCGGGTAGGGAGCAAAATTGGCTGGGGAAAATAGTCCAATCGTTATTCGGGGAGCCCGTCTCATAGACGGAAACGGCGGTAAGCCGATCGATGATACCACGATCGTGATCGAGGGAAACCACTTCTCTAAGGTGGCTACGGGAAAAACAGATTTTCCCAAGGAGTCCCTCGTGATTGATGCGAGCGGGAAAACGGTCCTCCCAGGTCTGATCGATAATCACGTGCACTATCGCGACTTGCTCGGTGAATTATTTCTCGCCCACGGGGTTACCTCGGTTCGCGATCTCGGCAACCCTCTCGACTGGATCTTGGCCCAAAGGGATGCTACCGCCCGAGGCAAAATAGCGGGCCCGAGGATTTTTTGCACGGGCGGAGGTTTCTACAGCAGAGCGACGGCGGCGCACCATCAAGTGCCTGCGGATCCCGCCGAAGCCAAAAAAATGACGAGGGATCTCATCAACCAAGGCGTGGACTATGCGAAGGTCCATCTCGGCGTGCCGCTCGATATAGCGAGCGCAGTCGCTGCAGAAGCCCACTCAGTAGGTTTCATGCTGACAGGTCATCTGGACACCAGTATCCTGCCGTATGCTGCGGCCGGTGTTGATGGTGTGGAGCATGCTTCGGGCTGCGCGGAAGCAACAATCAGAAGCGCGGAGGGAGTAAAAAATTTAGCTTCCATAAAGCTCTGGCTGGCGAAATTTTTGGCTTGCTGGACATTCGCCGAGCGCGAGCACTATGCTGAAGTCACAGAGTTTCTAGCCCAAAAGGGCACCTACATTGAGCCGACTATGGTTCTCTGGGGTGCGCCCGTGGGAAGAAGAGAGCAATGGGAAAGAGAAGACTATGAGCTTCTTAAGACACCCGGTCTCTCGTACATTCCAGAAGACCTGCGGTTGTTATGGCTTGATCACTACTATCTCGCTTTCGGAGTAAGGGCGGGAACCGCGCCGCAGCAGGAGGTGGTCATCGGTAATCGCTATTCGATTTACGGTATCCTACCTAAAACCCAGCTTCTCGAAGGTTATAGGCGCTTGCAGGAGTTCCTCTTTCGCCTGGTTCAGACCGGCGGAAAAGTGGTTACCGGGACGGACGCGCCTGCGGTCGTACCTGGAATCAGCCTCCACCGCGAGATGGAATTCCTGGTGGAGGCGGGGTTCAGCCCCATGCAAGCGATTCAGGCAGCGACAAAGGTGGGGGCGCAATACCTGGGACAAGAAAAACAATTAGGAACCGTAGAAGAGGGCAAACTGGCGGATCTGATCATTGTACGTGGAGACCCCCTCAAAGAGATCAGCGAAACCCGCACGATCGATCGGGTCATCAAGAATGGCGAAATTTTAGACATCACTTTCCACCCCAATTTTACCAACCCCATTCCTCGGCCCTACAGCCAAGAGTTTTATGGCTATCCGATCCCCAAACTAGACAAGATTTCTCGCCAGGTCGCGTTCGAGAGGGATGGAGATGTGGAGGTGGTTCTTAGTGGAAAGGATTTTTTTCCACAATCCGTGGTTCGCTTTGGCGAGAGCCCAGTTCCGACAAGATTCCTCAGCCAAAATCAGCTGGCTGCCACAGTTCCATCACATCTGCTTAGAGTGGGCACGATACCGATTTCAGTCAGCAATCCAAAACCGCACGAGTTTGCGGATAAGGGAGCCACTTCAAACGCCGTGAACTTTATCGTCAGGTTTGCGGCAATTGGATAGGTTAGCTAAGAGGTGCGGTAGAAGAGGGCAAATATCATGTATGGATGGAGAGCCAAAGTAGGTCATATCTCCGCTTCGCGGGGCGACTCGCTGGTGTACGAATTTTATCGCATGATGCCAGAGAGCTTTCTCCTCATGAATACCACGGGCAGGATCCGCAAATTGGCTGATGATCATATCATGAGCCAAATCGATTTCATTGAGGATGCCTCCATCGACCTGGAACAGTCGGGGGCCGATGTCGTCATTGCCAGCGGCTCCCCCCAGTGGACCCTTATGGGCAATGGGAGCGAAGTCGAGACCGAAAAGCGTATCCAGGCAAAAATAAAAATTCCTTTTGCTACGGTCATCACCGCGGAGATGGAGGCCATGCGGGCGATGGGGATACGCAAGGTGGTGGTGTCGACGCCCCATCGGGAAGACATGAACGAGCGGATGGAGCGGTTCCTCAATAACGCCGGATTTCAGGTGCTCAGGATTGGAGGCCTCGGTTGCCTGCGCAACACCGAGATTGCCGCCCAACCCATCTACGCCTCTTACAAGCTTTCAAAAAAGCTTTATGACGAAGCGCCGGAGGCGGATGGAGTCTTTGTCCATTGTCCGCGCTGGCCGACTATTGATGGGGTGCCTCTCTTGGAAAAGGAAATCGGCAAGCCGGTGGTATGCAGCTCCCAGGCGACCATCTGGCTTGCGCTTCGGCTTTTGAAGGTGCGGGAGAAAATCCAGGGTTGGGGGCGGCTGATGGAAAGCCTGAATGGAGCGCTATGAAGGCGGGATCTACTCTCTTCGCCTTTCTGTCGGTTGTGTTTTCGACTCTTTTTCTCAGTGCTCCTCTCTATGCGCAAAAAGCCCAGAGGCTAAGAATTACTTATGCCTCTATAGGAGGGCAGACGCTTTATCTTTGGGTTGCACAAAAGGAGGGGATCTTCCGCAAGCGGGGCATCGAGGCGGAGGTGGTTTATGTCCCCGGCAGCTCTTCGGCGGTCATGGCTTTGATCGCCGGCGACGTCCAGGCGGCGATCCTTGATTTTTACGCGTCACGATGCCCCAACTCCTGAGCGGGGTTTCAGGCAAGGAGGTGAGCGGTGAAGGCTCTACCGAGATCCAAATTCTTCGGCCTTGCAGTTACACTTGTCGGCTACGGGCTCGGCTTGATCGGAGCGTCTGCGGCGGCGGAAAAGATGACCGGCATCCACTCGAGCATGGTCATGTCTCAATCCGTGCCCTACATAGCCCAGGAAGCGGGGCTGTTTCGCAAGCACAATCTTGACTTTCAGCTTGTCTATATTTCCTCCTCCGGGATGGTAACCGCGGCGATGCTTGCCGGCGACGCCGAAGTCGCTTTGACCGGCGGCGTCGGCTTTGTGCGCGCGTTCGCCCAAGGGTCCACTGACTTTGTTTTCATCGGCAGCGTCAAAAACATCCTGACCCACAGTATTATCGCGGGGTCTGAGCTGAAGCGGCCCGAGGATTTGAAGGGGAAAAGGATCGGTGTGACGCGGATCGGCAGCAACAGTCATTACTTCACCGTCCAGGTCGTAAGACGCTTGGGCTTAGATCCGGTCAGAGACGTCACTTTCATTCAGACGGGCGGTGCGACGGAGAACCTCGCGGCGCTGCTCAACGGCTCCATCGATGCCGCGACGATGACGGCGCCGGCCGACGCCCAGGCCGTTGCCCGGGGCTACCGTTTTTTGCTCTATGGCCGGGATATGCGCCTGCCTTATGCGGCCGCCTCTTTTGCGGTGCGCCGGTCGGTGATGGCCAAGCGTCCTCAAGCGATCGGCCAGTTCATGCGCGCGATGGCCGAAGCCGCGAGGATTCTCCACACCGATAAAGAATTTATCTACAAGGTTCTCGGCAAGCAGTGGCGGGTCACGGATCGAAAGGTGCTCGACGCTGCTTATGACTCGGAGATCAAAGCGCTGGAGCCGAGACTGGATCTCAAGACAGAAGCCTTCAAAGCGATTCTGGACGAGGTCGCCGAGATCGACCCGCGGGCCAAGAAGGTAAAACCGGAGGATCTGATCGACCGGCGCTATCTAGACGAAATGGAGAAAAGCGGTTTTTTCGAGAAGCTCTGGGCCAAAGGTTAAGGAGAATTGGCATTGCTGCCGGGCTTCGCATGGACTCGGGAAAATGTCCCCGGTCAAGAAAGTCCAATCGTAGAAGTCGGACGCCGGCGACCTTGAACTTACGCCGGCGCGATGTTACTTGTCGCAGTGCAGTCTGAAAATCTCCAAGGGGTTAAGTCATGTCAGATTTCGTTTTATTCGAGCAAAAAGGCGGCGTGGCAATCGTCACGATCAACCGGCCGGACCGAATGAATGCACTGGGCCATGATGTCCGCACCGGATTGATCGATGCGTTTTTGAAAATTCGCCACGAACCATCGATCCGCGTCGCAGTGATCACCGGCGCGGGCGACAAGGCATTCTCGGCCGGGGCCGATCTGAAAGAGCATAATGAAATTTTTCAAAAAAAGGCCTATCGCGTCGGTCCTGATTACGGCGCGCTGGACGAACCGCCCCATTCGAGCCAACTCGCCATCGAGACCTATAAACCGGTGATCGCCGCGGTGAACGGATACGCGCTGGCGGGAGGCTGTGAGTTGACGCTCGCTTGCGATATCCGCATTGCGTCGGAAAATGCCCGTTTTGCTTTGCCGGAAGCAAAGCGGGGCCGCGGCGCTAACTTCGCGACAGTGATGTTGCAATATCTGATTCCGCGCGGCATTGCGATGGAAATGCTTTTCACCGGCGAACAGATTTCGGCGCAGGATGCGCTGCGTTTCGGCCTGGTCAACCGGGTCGTGCCGTTGCCCGAGCTGTTGCCGACTGCGGTGGCGTTGGCGGAAAAGATCGCCGAGAACGCGCCTGTGTCATTGCGCCGCATCAAAGAACTGTCGGTAAAGTCCATCGGTTCGCCATTGCTATTCGCTTTGAAAATGGCGCCAGGACCGAGCCCCTATGAAAGTCAAGATGCGCGGGAAGGCGCCAAGGCTTTCGCCGAGAAGCGCTCGGCAAAATATAAGGGTGATTAACTTGGCTCCCTGAGATTCGTTTCACTCTTAAGGAGATAGGCGTGAGTAATTATCCCAAAGTAGTTTTGACCGAAGAAGGCATGCGCGATGGTTTGCAGATCGAACGGTCTGACATTTCGGTGGAGGGCAAAATCCGTTTGCTCGATATGTTGTCGGAAACCGGTCTGAAAGAAATCGCCGTGGGCTCGTTCGTTAGTCCACGTTGGGTGCCGCAGATGGCCTGTATAGACGAACTGATCAAAGGCTTTCATCCGAAGCCCGGCGTAAGCTATACGGCGACAGCACTCAATGAAATGGGCCGCGAGCGCCTGCGCCAATATATTCCGCCGCTCAACGATCTGAAATATCAGGCGCAGACCGCGGTCTATCTGTGCGACGTCTTCGCGCAGCGCAACGTCAACCGCACCATCGCGCAGCAAATGGCGCGCTGGCCCAAGGCGATCGAAGAAGCCAAAGCGAAAGGCGCAAAGGAAGCGGGTATCAGCGTCAGCGCTGCGTGGGGATCCAACTGGACCGGCGAAGTCTCGCAGGACGACCGGATGAAAATGTTGGAGAAGCAGTATCAACTTTGGAACGAAGCCGGGATTCCCGTTACCAAAATCGGCATCTCCGATCCGATGGGCTGGAATATGCCGGATCAAGTCGAGCGACAACTCGAAGCGATCAAGAAGCGCTGGCCGGCGATCAAGAGTTTCAATTTGCATCTCCATAATACCCGCGGCACGGCGCTTACGTCGTCCTACATCGCGATGCGCAGTCTTGACGCGACGGATACGTTGCGTCTACAGCCGGCGATTGGCGGTATGGGCGGCTGCCCATTCTGCGGCAACGGCCGCTCTGCCGGCTTGGCGCCGACGGAAGATTTGATTCACATGATGGAGGGCATGGGCATCGAGACCGGCGTTGATCTCGACAAACTTATCGAAGCGGTATGGATGGCCGAAGAGATCGTCGGTCACCCGTTGTGGGGGCATGTTTCCAAAGGCGGTCCGCGGCCCGAAGGTAAGAAACTTTACGCGATGGATATGCCATTCGTCGAAACCCTCGATCACGCGCGCCATTTTATTAAGGGGCCGGTGGCATACAAAGGCGCGCCATCGCCGTGGAAAGAAGCGATCAAGAGCCCGCAGCGGCCGGAGACCATCAACGGCGATGCGCCGAATTCGGCAAAGGACCAGAGCGGCGAACGCTGGTTGCCGTTGTAAGATCGCTGCTAGGC
>Ga0153916_10001143_pt1 | contig 18776 bp, 20 predicted proteins | sample Opewatmetagenome_FD_109642 | JGI IMG/M metagenome (GOLD analysis project Ga0153916, IMG submission 109642) | Freshwater wetland microbial communities from Ohio, USA - Open water 3 Core 3 Depth 4 metaG | ecosystem: Environmental > Aquatic > Freshwater > Wetlands | place: USA: Ohio, Lake Erie... | reverse complement strand
GGCGCATCTCCACCGACAGCAGCAGCACCTTGTACAAGGCATAGAAGATCGGAATCTGGAGAATCAAAGGCATGCAACCCGCCAGCGGATTGACCTTCTCCTTCTGATACAGCGCCAGCATTTACTGCTGCTGGCGCTGCTTGTCGTCCTTCCACTTCTCCTGAATCTCTTTCATTTTCGGCTGTAGCGCGCGCATCGACGCCATCGATGCGAACTGCTTCTGCGCGATCGGGAACATCAGCAGACGGACGATCACGGTCAGCAGGATGATCGCCACGCCGAAATTGCCGGCCATGCGGAACAGCCAGTCGAGCAGGTAGAAGATCGGCTTTTCGAACCAGATGAACCAGCCCCAGTCGATCGCATGATCGAACCGGCTGATGCCGAGCTGCTCCTCATAGCGGTCGAGCAGCCGCACTTCCTTCGCGCCGACGAAGAGGTGGCTTCCGGTCGCGGCGGCCTTGCCTGCCGGAACGATCGTTGCCGGCATCGCCGCGTCGGCCTGGTAGCGCTGGCCGGGTGCAGCCCGGAATCCGGCATCGATCGCGGTTTTCTGATCGGGGATGATCGCGGTCAACCAGTTCTTGTCGGTAAAGCCGATCCAGCCGCCCGTGGTGGCGAAGCGGGTACCGGGAGCGCCGACGGCGAGATCCTTGAAATCGACGTCGTAATTCGCCTTGCCGTTGAAGCTGCCGATCGGTCCGGTGTGGATGGTCCAGCTGCTCTTGTCCTTTGATTCGCCGGTGCGGGAAATCAGTGCATAGGGACGAACGGCGATTGCGCTGGCCCCGCGATTGCTGACGCGCTGCTGGGCCTGAATCATGTAATTATCGTCGATCGACAGCGCGATCTCGAAGGTCTGGCCCGCGCCATTGTCCCAGCTCAAGGTCACCGGCGTGTCGGGCGTGAGGTTGACGCCGCGGGCGGTCCACAGGGTGTCGGGTCCGGGCAGCATCACGCCTTCTCCGGTCCAGCCGAAGCTGGCGAAATAGGCATCCGCCGTTCCCGCCGGGGAAAGCAGCCTGACCGGCGGCGAATCCTTGGCGATGGTCACGCGGTGGCGCAGCAGCACCATGTCGTCGATGCGCGCGCCTTTCAGCGACAATGAACCCGAAAGCGATGGCGTGCGGATCGCGATACGGGGCGTCTCGCTGAGCACCACGGCGCGGTTGCGCAGCACCTCTCCGCCAGCGGCCGTCACGTCGGCGCCCGGCTGGGGCAGAAGCACCTGCTTGCCGTTTTCGACCTTGGTCGAAGGCGGTGTCACGGTCGGCATGAAACGGTCCGACACCGCATTCCAGCCGAACAGCACCAGCGCCGACAACACCAGGGCCAGCACCATATTGCGGGATTCGTTCACGCCCAGTCCTTCTTCATATCATGGTCGTTCATGGCACGGGATCATGCCCGCATCCGCCCCAGGGATGGCAGCGGAGGATGCGTTTTGCAGCCAGCCAGCTGCCTTTCAACGCCCCATAGCGCGTCCATGCCTCGATCGCATAGGCCGAGCATGAAGGGGAGAAGCGACAGCTTGGCGGCAGGATGCTGGAAATCGTCAATTGCCACAGGCGGGCGACCGCGATCAGCGCCGCCCGCGGCGTCAGACTGATGATCGGCCGCAGCCGCGATTTCAGAAAAGCGGTTCTCATTTCTTCTTCGCCCGCGCCAGCGCCGTCGCAAGCTCGTTGCGGAGCGCGGCATAATCGCGCTCGATTCCGCCCTGCCGGCCGATCAGCACATGATCGGCTCCAGCCACGCCCAGTTCCGGCAGCACCGACTGGGCGAGCGTGCGAAAACGGCGCTTCATCCGGTTGCGGACGACCGCGCCGCCGATCTTTTTGGTCACGGTGATTCCGACCCGCATCAGGCTGTCGCCATCCTTGCGGTCGCGGACGAGGAGCACGAAACCGGGCATCGGCACGCGCCGTCCCTGATTGGCGGCGAGAAAATCACGCCGCTCGGTAAGCCGTGTCAGGCCGACAGCTTCTTGCGGCCCCGTGCCCGCCGCGCGGACAGGACCTTGCGGCCGCCGACGGTCGACATGCGGGTGCGGAACCCGTGGCGGCGCTTCCGGACAAGCCGGCTTGGCTGAAAGGTGCGCTTCATCGCTCATCCTCAAAAAACTAAAATGAAAAAGGGCCGCGCCTTTCGGGACGGCCGCAATCGATGCGCGCGATACGCGGATAGGCGCGATGAGTCAATCGCCCGAGGCGCGTTTGCGCTTTCTCAATAGGCTGCGGTCGGCAAGATGACCAGCCTTGGGCCAGCGCTGCTTCAGGCGGACATAGCGCCGCCGCGCCCAGCGCGAGTTCCTCAGCACCAATGCAAGGCCGACGCCGAATACGATGATTCCGCCAGGACCCGGCACCGCGCCGACCACCGGCGCGCCGAGAATCAGCAGCCAGCCGATCGTCAGCAGGATCAATCGCAGCGTCACCATGCCGTACCATCGGCGGCTTGTGGGATTCGTGGAAGCCATCGGGAGCGATCTGGTGCCTCGCACCGCGTCCTGCAAGCAGAAGCAGTTGGCGGATGCGCCGGCTGGCCTTTATGGTCGGCCGAACGGCGGGGACTGCAGGGGGCTGATCTGCATGGTTGCGCACGTCACGACGGTGGCTTTTCTCGGGCTCGAGGCGCGCAGCGTCGATGTGCAGGTGCAGATCGCCAGCGGCATGCCGGCCTTCAAGGTCGTCGGGCTTCCCGACAAGGCGGTCGGCGAAAGCCGCGACCGGGTGCATGCGACATTGTCCGCGCTGGGCCTGTCGTTGCCGCCCAAGCGGATCACCGTCAATCTCTCGCCCGCCGATCTGCCCAAGGAGGGATCGCACTACGATCTGCCGATCGCGCTCGGGCTGCTCGCGGCGATGGGGGTGATCGATGCCGAGATGCTGGCCGGCTATCTGGTGGTCGGCGAACTGGGACTCGATGGCCGGGTTGCGCCGGTGCCGGGCGTGCTGCTGGCGGCGCTCCATGCGTCGGCGCTCGATCTCGGCCTCATCTGCCCCTCCGCGCAGGGCGGGGAGGCGGGCTGGGCCGGGCGAATCGAGGTGCTGGCTGCGCCCGACCTCTTGAGCCTCCTCAATCATCTGAACGGCCATCAATTGCTCGCCGCGCCCGAACCGGCGCAGGCGGAAACCAGCTTTGGCGGCCCCGATCTCGCCGAGATCAAGGGCCAGGAAACCGCCAAGCGCGCGCTCGAGATCGCGGCGGCGGGCGGGCACAATCTGGTGATGGTTGGGCCGCCCGGCGCGGGCAAGTCGCTGCTCGCCGCCTGCCTTCCCGGCATTCTTCCCGATCTCACGCCCGACGAGGCGCTCGAGGTCTCGATGGTCGCCTCGGTGGCGGGGCAGCTTGAGGAGGGGCGGCTGATTCGCGCCCGGCCGTTCCGCGCGCCGCATCATTCGGCATCGATGCCTGCGCTGGTCGGCGGCGGATTGAAGGCGCGGCCCGGCGAGGTCAGCCTCGCGCATCTGGGTGTGCTGTTCCTCGACGAGTTGCCCGAGTTCCAGCGTCCGGTGCTCGATTCGCTGCGCCAGCCGCTGGAGACCGGCAAGGTTTCGGTGGCGCGCGCCAACGCCCATGTCACCTTCCCGGCGCGGGTTCAGCTCATCGCGGCGATGAATCCCTGCCGCTGCGGCCATCTCGATGATGCTGCGCTGGCTTGCGCCCGCGCGCCGCGCTGCGCCGCCGATTATCAGGCGCGGGTGTCGGGCCCGCTGCTCGACCGCATCGATCTGCATGTCGACGTCCAGGCTGTAAGCGCCGCCGATCTGGTGCTGCCGCCGCCCGCCGAGGGGTCGGCCGATGTCGCCGCCCGGGTGAAGGCCGCGCGCGATCTCCAGACCGCGCGCTACGCCGATCATGGCATCCGCACCAATGCCGAGGCCGACGGCAAGCTGCTGGAGGCGGTGGCGACGCCGGACGAGGCCGGGCGCAAGCTGCTCGCCCAGGCGGCGGACGCGATGCGGCTCACCGCGCGCGGCTTCCACCGAGTGCTGCGCGTCGCCCGCACGCTGGCCGACCTGGCGGGTGCCGAGCAGGTCGGGCGCGTTCATGTCGCCGAGGCGCTGAGTTACAGGAGGCAGGCACCGAGAAACTGAATCAACCAGGGAGGGAAGACGATGGAATGGATGCTGATGCCGTTGCGCCGTTACGCGCAGTTCTCCGGCCGGTCGCGCCGCAAGGAATATTGGATGTTCGTGCTTTTCGTCCTGATCGGGCTTGTCATATGCACGATTCTCGACAGCCTGCTTGGGCTCGGCGGCGCGATCCAGCGCTACGCGATGGTCACCGACACCGGCGCCGCCGCTGGTGTCGCGAGCAGCGGCGGGCTTCTCACCTTCCTGTTCGCGGTCGCCATGCTCGTCCCGTCGCTTTCGGTCGCGGTGCGGCGGCTTCATGACATCGATAGATCGGGCTGGTGGCTGCTGATCGGGCTCATCCCGTTCATCGGCGCGATCGTGCTGATCGTCTTCTACGCGACCGAAGGAACCCGCGGGCCCAATCGCTTCGGCCCCGACCCGAAGACCGAACCGGCCGCCGACGTCCCCGCCTAGACCTTGATCGTTTCAGGCTGAATCAGCCTGAAACGTGAATCAAGGTCTCAACCTATTGAGAGAGCCTGATTCACGCTTTCGGCGGAAGCGCGAAGCGCTTCCACCTCAAACGATCAGGCTCTAGGGATAGTTGGAGGAATCGAGCTCGAGACCGCGGCGGCCGTCCTGCGCGGTGTGCGCGGGGGCGTGCGGCGGCTCCATTTCCGGCGGCTCCAGGACTTCCAGCGCCTTCTCCCACTTGGCGACGACCGAAGTTGCGATCGCATTGCCGACGACATTGGTGGCGGAGCGGCCCATGTCGAGAAACTGGTCGACCGCGAGCACCAGCAGCAGCCCGGCCTCGGGGATGTGGAAGAAGGACAAGGTCGCCGCGATCACCACCAGGCTGGCGCGCGGCACGCCGGCCATGCCCTTCGATGTCACCATCAGCAGCAGCAGCATCGTGATCTGCTGCCCGATCGACAGGTCGATTCCATAGGCCTGGGCGATGAACAGGGTCGCGAAGGTGCAGTACATCATCGAGCCATCGAGATTGAACGAATAGCCCAAGGGCAGCACGAAGCTCGCGATGCGGCGGGGCACGCCGAACCGGTCCAGGGCTTCCAGCGTCCGGGGGTAGGCGGCTTCGGACGAAGCCGTCGAAAAGGCCAGCAGGATCGGTTCGCGAATATAGCGTAGCAACAGCCGCGCCCGCCCGCCGATGATCAGATAGGCAAGACCCGCGAGCAGCAACCAGAGCAACGCCAGGCCGAGGTAGAATCCGCCGACGAACTTCCCGAACGTCGTCAGAATGCTGAGGCCGTTGGTCGCGACCGAGCTGGCGATCGCCGCGAACACGGCGATCGGTGCCGCCCGCATCACATAATCGGTGATCTGCAGCATCACCGCGACCAGCGCCTCGATGCCCTTCACCAGCGGCGCGGCCTTGTCGCCGATCGCGGTCACCGCGACCCCCATGAACACCGAGAAGATGACGATCTGGAGGATCTCGTTGCCGGCCATCGCCTCGATCATCGATCGCGGCACGAGATGGGTGATGAAGTCCTTGACGTTGATCGATGCCGCTTCGACTCCCGCCTTCGCGCTGGCCTCGGGCAGGGGCAGGTCGAGGCCCGAGCCCGGCTGGAAAAGATTGACGAGGATGAGGCCGAGCGTCAGCGACAGCAACGAGGCGGCGAGGAACCAGAGGATCGTCCGGAGGCCGATCCGCCCCAGTGCCGCCGTGTCGCCCATATGGGCGATGCCGACCACCAGCGTGGAGAACACCAGCGGTGCGATGATCATCTTGATGAGCCGCAGGAACAGATCGGTGACGACCGCGAAATAGCCCGCGATCTCCTTCAGCTGGCCCTGGTCTTCGATCGTGGTGTTGAGCATCCAGCCGAGAAGGATGCCCAGCACCATGCCGACGAGGATGAAGAAGGTCAGGCGCTTGGCCATGTCTGGTTGCTCCGGTCTTGCGGGTTTCGCGCGGAGTGGAGTCGATGCGCGCGCTCGGGTCAAGCCGCTCCAGGCTTTGCCCCTCTTTCCTTGGGGCCAAGTGCCGCTAGGGTGGCGGCCATGACGCACGCCCCGATTGCGCCGTCCTGGCGCGACAAGCTGCCCGATGGCATTCGCCCCTATGTCGAACCCGCGCCGCTCGCGGCGCTGTTGCTCGGCATCTCCTCCGGCTTTCCCTATGCGATGATCGGCGCGACGCTGACCACCCGGCTCGCGCAGGACGGCATCGACAAGAAGGCGGTCACCGCCTTCGCGCTCGCTTTCCTGGTCTATAATGTCAAATTCCTGTGGGCACCGCTGGTCGATCGCTTCCATCTGCCGATGATCGGGCGCCTGGGGCAGCGCGTCTCCTGGCTGCTGTTCTCCGGGCTGCTGGTGATGGTGTCGGTGGCGCAGCTCGGGCTGGTCGATCCCAAGGCCGATCTCGTACATACGGCGGTGGCCGCGGTGCTGGTCGGCATTGCCGGCGCGACCTTCGATATCGTCATTGACGCTTATCGTATCGAAGCGCTTGCCCCGCGCCAGCTGGGCGTGGGCTCGGGCATGTCGCAATATGGCTGGCGGATCGGATCGGTCGCAGCCGGCGCGCTGGCCCTGGTCGTCGCCAGCCGATTGGGCTGGGCAACCGCTTATTTGCTGTGCGCCGGCTTTGCGCTTCCCGCGATGCTGACCGGTCTCGTGATGGGCGAGCCGGCGCGCCACCGCGAGCCGTCCCAACGCCGCGCCCTGGCGGAAGCGATCGACGCTGTGGTCGGTCCGCTCGCCGAGTTCTTTCGCCGCGAAGGCACCTTGCTCGTGCTGCTGTTCGTGCTGCTGCACAAGATCGGGGACACGCTCGCCAATCTCACCATTCGCCTGCTGGTCAACGATCTCGGCTTCTCGAACGACGAGATCGCGCTCTACGATGTCGGCTTCGGCGCCATCGCCTATCTCGTCGGCATCTTCCTGGGCGGCATGCTCTACGCTTCCTGGGGCATGAAGCGATCGGTGTTCGTCAGCCTGGTGCTGATGTGCGTCTCGAACCTGAGCTTCGCCGGCCTCGCGCTCGCCGGTCAATCCAATGTGATGCTCGCTGGAGCGATCTGTTTTGAGAACATCGCCAGCGGTATCGGCGGCGTGGCGGTGGTCGCCTATCTTTCGGCGCTGTGCAATCTGCGCTTCACCGCCACCCAATATGCGCTGCTGTCGGCTGCGGCGAGCATCGTCGGGCGGGTGCTCACCGGCACCACCGCGGGCGCGCTGGTCGAAGCCTTCGGCTACGTCAATTTCTACCTTCTGACGACGATCCTCGCGCTTCCGGGCATCCTCCTCTTCGGTGTGATGATGCGGTCCGGCCTGGTCGATCGTTCGGTGGGCACGGCGGGAACCGAGGCGGGGCCAGAGGGTCAGGCCTGATCGTGCAGGGGCCTGCCCAGATCGGCGAAGGCTTGGCTGAGCGCCTGGGCGGTTGAGAGCACGCCCAGGCAGTGCGGCTGATCGAGCAGCGTTTGGAATGTGGCATCGGCGTCGCCGGCTTTCTTCATCGACATGCCGATGGCGCGGATCAGCCGGGATTCGTCGGCGGTCATCCGGCCACAGCAGCAGGGCGCCACCATCAGCCTGCGGTTTGAGACGCGCGAAATCTCGGCCATCAGCGCACGCATCAACACCAAAGGTCGACGGTAGCCGGCACGGAAGCTGGTAAACAGGGCCAGCGCGGCGTGGGCGTCGTGCAGACCGGCAGCGGCCATGCGTCGCATTGCGAACAGGGCCAGCCGCGCGTTCGGACGGGCGGGAAGCGGGTGCGGCAGGATGTCGCCGAATTCGGCATTGGACAGTGCAGACATGACAAGGCGCCTCCTCCGTGGCTGGAAGAGAAGGAAGCACTATCCGTTATTGCAAGTCAATATCAATAAGACCTCAATCAGGATCCATCTCATTATCGTGCAAAACAGTGCCGGCAAGATAGAGCGAGCCCGCGATCAGCACGAAAGGCGGTTTCGCACGGTCGGCATGAATGGCGATGCGGCGCAGTGCATCGCTGACGTCGGTCGCCGGGATCGCCGACAGGCCGGTGGCGCGCGCCAGCTCCGCCAGCGTTGCCGGGCTGTGGCACTCATGATCGACGATCGGCACGGTGTAGACGGCAGATGTGCGTCCGGCGAAGGGCTTCAGAAAGCCCGCAGCATCCTTGTTGGTGAGCATGCCGAGCACGATCAGAAATGGCTGGTCGGCTGGAACCAGCGCTCGAAGCGCGTCGGCCAGGGCCCGCGCCGCTGCGGGATTATGGCCGCCATCAAGCCAGAGTTGTGAGCCTTCGGGCAGAAGGTCGGCGAGCGGACCCGGATCGAGTTTCTGCAGTCGTGCCGGCCAGTCGGCCCAGCCCAGCCCGGCACGCAGTGCGGCAAGCGGAACCTCGAGCGCGGTCTGGTGGCGGAGCATGGCGACCGCCAGCGCGGCATTGTCGGCCTGATGGAGGCCGGGCAGCCGCGGGAGAGGCAGGGCCAGCTTGTCGCGGGCATCGCGATAATGCAGCTGCCCCTGATAGACGGTCGCGTCCCAGTCTCCGCCGCGCGGCAACCATTCGGCGCCCGCCTCGACGGCGACCTCGCCGATGCGGTTGGCAAGCGCTGCCGGATAATGCTGGGTGAGAAGCGGCACGCCCGGTTTGGCGATCCCGGCCTTCTCTGCGGCGATATCCTCGATCTTTTCGCCCAGGAAGAACTGGTGATCGATGCCGAGTTGGGTGATGCCGCAGACCAGCGGCCGCTCGATCACGTTGGTGGCGTCCAGCCGTCCGCCGAGGCCGACCTCGATCACGCAGGCGTCGGCCGGCGTCTCGGCGAAGGCCTTGAACGCCGCTGCGGTCGTCGCTTCGAAAAAGCTGATCTGGTCGTCACCATTAGCGTCGAGGGTGTACTTGAGCAGGTCGGCAAGCGCCTCGTCGCCGATCAGGGTGCCTGCCAGGCGGATGCGCTCGTTGAAGCGCACCAGATGCGGGCTGGTATAGACATGGACCCGGTGACCCGCCGCTTCCAGGCAGGCGCGCAGATAGGCGCAGGCCGATCCCTTGCCGTTGGTCCCGGCGACATGGAACACCGGCGGCAAGCGGTGCTGGGGATTGCCCAGCTTCGCCAGCAAACGGCTGACGCGCTCCAGCCCGAGCACGTCGCTGCCCGGCGAGAAGACAGTCAGCCGGTCGAGCTGCGCTTGCAGACCCGGGTGATCGGAACGGGCACCATCAGCCATTGGACTTCTTCACTACTGGATTGCTTTTATGCTGCGGTCTTCTGCGCCATCAGCAGGCTGATCAGCCGCGCCAATGTTTCGCGGAGGTCAGCGCGGTGAACGACCATGTCGAGCATGCCATGATCGAGCAGATATTCGGCGCGCTGGAAGCCTTCGGGCAGTTTTTCGCGGATTGTGCTCTCGATCACCCGCTGCCCGGCGAAGCCGATCAGCGCCCCAGGCTCGGCGATCTGGATGTCGCCCAGCATGGCATAGGATGCAGTGACACCGCCGGTCGTCGGATCGGTCATCACGACGATATAGGGCAGGCCCGCCTCCTTCAGCTCCTGGATCGCCACCGTGGTGCGCGGCATCTGCATGAGGCTCAGGATCCCCTCCTGCATGCGCGCGCCGCCGGCGGCGGTGAAGATGATGTAGGGCACTCCGGTCTCAATCGCCCGGCGCGCGCCGGCGACGAATGCGGCGCCGACCGCCAGCCCCATCGATCCGCCCATGAAGGCGAAGTTCTGGACACCGACGACGGCCTCCTGCCCTTCGATGCGGCCTTCGGCGTTGATCAGCGCGTCCTGATCGCCGGTCGCCGCGCGGGCGGTCTTCAGGCGATCGACATAACGCTTGGAATCGCGGAATTTGAGCGGGTCCTCGATCACCCGCGGATTGGCGAGCGGGCGATAGGATCCCATGTCGAAAATCTGGTCGAAGCGCGCATCCGGACCGATCCGTTCATGGAAGTCGCATTTCGGGCAGACCGAGAGATTCTCCTCAAGCTCCTTGTTGAAGACCATCTGTCCGCAGCCACGGCACTTGTGCCAGAGATTGTCCGGCGTCTCGCGTTTCGGAAGAAAGGCAAGCTTCTGTCTTACCCGGGTGAGCCAGCTCATGCCGCTTTCTCCTTGCGTGCGGTGCGCACCGCTTCGCTCAGTGCGCGTACCATCTCTTCCACCTGTTGCGGCAGATCATTGGCTTTTGCCGCCGCCGCCTTGCCGACCAGCTCGACGATCGCCGATCCGACCACCACGCCGTCGGCGATCCGCGCCACCGCCGCCGCCTGCTCGGGGGTGCGGATGCCGAATCCGACCGCGACCGGTAGGTCCGTCGCGGCCTTCAGCCGCGTCACCGCGCTTTCGATCGACGCCTGCGCCGCCTGCTGCATGCCGGTGATTCCGGCGACCGAGACATAATAGAGGAAGCCGCCCGCACCATCGAGCACCACCGGCAGTCTTTCAGCGTCGGTGGTCGGCGTCGCCAGCCGGACAAGATCGAGCCCCGCGCCCCGCAAATAGGGGCCGAGCGAATCGTCCTCTTCGGGTGGCACGTCGACGCAAATCACCCCGTCGACGCCGGCCTCCTGGGCCTCGCGGGTGAAGCGCTCGACACCGCGCGCCAGAATCGGGTTGAAATAGCCCATCAGGATCAGCGGCACGTCGGGATGGCGCTGCCGGAAACCGCGGGCGATCGCGAAAAGGTCGTCGGTGCGCATATGGGCGGCGAGCGCGCGCAGGTCCGCCGCCTGGATCGCCGGGCCGTCCGCCATCGGATCGGTGAACGGCATGCCCATCTCGATCACGTCGGCGCCGCCGGCGACCAGCGCGTCGAGCACCGCCGGGGTCAGTTCGGGCGAGGGGTCGCCGCCGGTCACGAAGGTCACCAGTGCCGCGCGGTTCTCGGCGCGGGCGCGGGCGAAGGCGCGATCGATGCGGGCGGTCACAGGGTCACTCCCAGCGCTTCGGCAACGGTGAAGATGTCCTTGTCGCCGCGGCCGCACAGATTGGCGATGATCAGCGCGTCGCGGTCCATCGTCGGGGCGATCCGCCGCACCGCGGCCAGCGCATGGCTCGGCTCCAGCGCCGGGATGATGCCTTCCGTCCGGCACAAGAGCTGGAAGGCGTCGAGCGCCTCCCGATCGGTCGCGCTCTGATAATCGACGCGGCCGATCGAATGCAGCCAGCTATGCTCGGGCCCGATGCCGGGATAATCGAGCCCCGCCGAGATCGAATGCGCCTCGGTGATCTGGCCGTCCTCGTCCTGCAGTAAATAGGTCTTGTTGCCGTGGAGCACGCCCGGCCGGCCGCCGGCGATGCTCGCGGCGTGCTCGCCGCTGTCGAGGCCATGGCCCGCCGCCTCGACGCCGACCATGCGGACGCTCGCATCATCGAGGAACGGGTGAAACAGGCCGATGGCGTTCGAACCGCCGCCGATCGCCGCGACCAGCAGGTCGGGCAGCCGTCCCTCGGCCTCCAGCATCTGGGCCTTGGCCTCGGTGCCGATCACCGACTGGAAGTCGCGGACCAGTTCCGGATAGGGATGCGGACCGGCGGCGGTGCCGATGATGTAGAAGGTGTCGTGAACATTGGCGACCCAGTCGCGCAGCGCCTCGTTCATCGCGTCCTTCAGGGTGCGGGAGCCCGATTCGACGCCGACCACCGTCGCGCCCAGGAGCTTCATCCGGAACACGTTGGGCTGCTGCCGCTCGATGTCGCGCGCGCCCATGTAGACGGTGCAGGGCAGGCCGAAGCGCGCGGCGACGGTGGCGGTGGCGACGCCGTGCTGTCCGGCCCCGGTCTCGGCGATGATCCGGGTCTTGCCCATGCGGCGGGCGAGCAGGATCTGGCCGATGCAATTGTTGATCTTGTGCGCGCCGGTGTGGTTCAGCTCGTCGCGCTTGAAATAGACTTTCGCGCCCTTGCCCTGGGGGGCGTCCTTGCGCAGTTCTTCGGTGAACCGCTCGGCGTAATAGAGCGGGCTTGGCCGCCCGACATAATGTTTGAGCAGATATTCGAATTCAGTCTTGAACGCCGGATCGGTCTTGGCGCTGCGATATTCGCGCTCCAGGTCGAGGATCAGCGGCATCAGCGTCTCGGCGACGTAGCGGCCGCCGAAATCGCCGAAATGGCCACGTGCGTCCGGCTGACTTTTAAAGGACTGCATTGTCATGCCGCTTCCACCGCCTTCATAAACGCCTGTATCTTCGCCGCCGACTTGACGCCCGGCGCCTCTTCCACTCCCGACGAGACATCGACCAGCGGCGCGCCGGTGATGGCGATCGCCTCGCCGACATTGGCCGCGTCGAGCCCGCCCGACAGGCCCCAGGGCATGCCCGGGTCGAACCCGCTGAGCAGCCGCCAGTCGAAGCGCAGCCCCATGCCGCCCGGCAGGTCCGCCCCCTTAGGCGGCTTGGCGTCGAACAGCAACATCGCGGCGCTGCCGCGATAGGCGCGAGAGGACTCAAGATCGGCACGGGTGCGGACGGGGATCGCCTTCCAGACCGGAAGGCCGAAATGTGCGCTTATGGTCACGACCCGCTCGGGGGTTTCGTCGCCATGAAGCTGGATGGCGCTGAGCCGCGCGGCTGGGACGAAGCGTTCGAGCAGGCCGTCCTCGGGATCGACGAAGACGCCGACGCGTCCGACATGATCCGGAACCCGCGCGCTCAGCATCGCCGCCTGCTCGGCCGAGACATGGCGAGGGCTCTTCGGGAAATGGACGAAACCGACGTGGAAGGCGCCATATTCCACCGCCGCGTCCAGCGTCCGGGGCTCGGAAAGGCCGCAAATCTTGGCTTTTGTGATCATCGCTCAAAAACACTCTCGCCGCCCGCTTTCGCGGGATTGGCAGGGAAGGGCAAGGCGGAAATCGCCGGCTAGAGCGTCGCGGCGATCGCCCGGGCGGCCTTGTCGGGGTCCTTAGCCTGGGTGATCGGCCGCCCCACCACCAGGATCGAGGCGCCGGCATCGAGCGCCGCGCGCGGGGTCATCACCCGCTTCTGGTCGGCGGTCGCCTCACCGCCGGGGCGCACCCCGGGGACGACAAAAAAACCGTTTGGCCAGAAGGCCTTGGCCGCAGCGACCTCGTTGCCGGAACAGACGATGCCGTCCAGCCCCGCCTCGTAGGCGAGGCGCGTCAGCCGCTCGACCTGGGCATGGGGATCGGGGGCGAGCCCGACCGAGCTCAGATCGTCGCCGTCGAGGCTGGTCAGCACGGTGACGCCGACCACCTTGGTGCCGTTGGGCGCCGCCGCCTTGGCATCCTCCATCATCGCCCGGCCGCCGGAGGCGTGCACGGTGAGGATCGCGGGCTCCAGCGGCCGCAACGCCTGGATCGCCTTGGCGACGGTGTTGGGAATGTCGTGAAACTTGAGATCGAGGAAGATCGGCAGGCCCAGCTTGGCGATTTCCTTGATTCCCGATCGCCCGTTGGCGGTGAAGAATTCAAGCCCTAGCTTCAGGCCGCCGACATGAACCTTGACCTTTTCGGCGATCGTCAGGGCGAGATGGAGATCGGGCGTGTCGAGCGCCACGAAGACCGGCGAGCTCATCGCGTCACGATCCCGACGAGGATTGCGCGGCGGGCGCGGGCTGCACGGTAGCGTCGGTGGAAAAGGCCGCTGGCTCCGGACGGGCTTCGGCGAGCGCGCGCTCGGCATAGGCAAGCTTGCGCTTCAGCGTCCAGCGGCTGGTGCGGTGCAGCAGCAGCATCGGCAGGAAGCCGAGCAGGAAGGATGCCAGGACCACCAGCGCCAGACGGGTCTCCATCTGCAGATCGCCCCATAGATTGATGGTTACCGGCCCCCAGTTGCGCGCCGCGAACAGCGCGACGATCGCCGCGACCAGCACCCAGACGATAGTCCTGATCAGTTGCACCTGATTGTTCCGTTCCGGTTGCGCCCCGGGTGAGGATAGCCCGGCCGCGTTCATATTGCCAGCCGTCGCCCGGTTGGTCCTTTGCAGGCCCGCGCGATGCAGCATAAGACTGTGCCCGAACGATGGGTGGCGGGGGTGGTCCAGCGCCGGGCCTGACAAGGGAGCGCGATGCGCGAGAAGGAACTGAGGCTGGCGCTGGTGTGCTATGGCGGGGTCAGCCTTGCCATCTACATGCACGGCATCACCAAGGAGGTTTGGAAGCTGCTTCAGGCGAGCCGCGCGACGCTGGACGGCACCCCGCTCGACACCCTCGACGACAGCGCCCGCGCTTATGGCGAACTGCTCACTTTGCTGGGCAAGGACATCAAGATCCGGGTGCTCGCCGATATCATCGCCGGCGCCAGCGCGGGCGGCATCAACGGCATTTTCCTGGGGCAGGCGATCTCGACCGGCCAGAGCCTGGAGCCGCTGCGCGATCTCTGGCTGCGCAACGCCGATGTCGAGAATTTGCTCGCCCCCGAGGCGCGGCCGACATCGCACTGGAGCAAGTTCTGGGCGCAGCCGCTGGTGTGGGCGGTGCTCACCCAGCGCAGCAAGGCGGTCGACGCGCTGGTCGAGCCGGCGGCGCGCCATGAGGTTCGCGCCAAGCTCTCGCGCTTCATCCGCTCGCGCTGGTTCGAGCCGCCCTTCGGCGGCGAAACCTTCAGCAATCTGCTGTTCAACGCCCTCGATGCGATGGCCGAGGCGCCGAAGGGGCCGCCGCTGCTGCCCGACGGGCAGCCGCTCGACCTATTCGTGACGGTCACCGACCTTTCGGGCCATCCCCAGCATCTGAAGCTCAATTCGCCGCCCGATGTGCTGGAGACCGAGCATCGGCTGGTGATCAGCCTTTCCGACCATGGCGAAAGCCCGCGCCGCCTTGGCCATCCCGCGGAAATGGTGTTCGCCGCGCGTTCGACCGCGAGCTTCCCGGGGGCGTTCCCGCCCTTCCAGGTCGCCGAGCTTGAGCGGGTGCTGAAGAAACGTGGCATCGAATGGCCCGGCAAGGAGGAGTTCCTCCGTCGCAACTTCCCCGGGCGTGTGGCGGCCGGCCTGTCGGTCGAGGACGCCGCGCTGATCGATGGATCGGTGCTCGCCAATGCCCCGTTCCGGCCGGCGATCGAGGCGCTGCGGCAGCGCCCCGCGCATCGCGAGGTCGACCGGCGCTTCGTCTATATCGATCCCAAGCCGGGGCGGCGCGGCATGCCGCTGTTCGGCCGCAACGGCACGCCGGGCTTTTTCTCGACGATCATCCGGTCGATGGCGGATATCCCCCGCGAGCAGCCGATCCGCGACAATCTTGAGGCGCTTGAGGGTATGTCGGGGCGCATCCGCCGCCTCCGTCACGTCGTCGACGGCATGGCCGGCGAGGTCGACCGGGCGATCGAGCATGAGCTGGGCGGCACCTTCTTCCTGGACCGCCCCAATCCCGAACGGCTGGCCAACTGGCGGTCAAAGGCGCAGACCGCCGCCGTGCGCGAGGCTGGCTTCACCTATCCGGCCTATGGCCATTTGAAGCTGTCCTCGATCGTCGAGGAGGTGGCGGTGCTGCTGGCCCAGCTTGGACAGCATGAGCGCCGCAATAGCGCGGAGGCGGTGCGCCAGGCGCTGTGGGGCTGGGTGCGCGAGGCGGGGCTCGACCAGATCGGCAGCGGTCGCGCCGGCGCGACCGCTGGGGTGGTCGATTTCTTCCGCAGCTTCGATCTCGGTTTCCGTATCCGCCGCCTGCGGTTCGTCGCGCGCCGCCTGCTCGACCTCAGCGAGGCGGCGGGTTCCGAGGGCGAAGGGCCGGAAACGGTGCGGCGCCGGATCTACGACCTGCTGGCGCCGTTCCTCGACCGCCGCCGCATCGATTTCTATGACGCGGATATGGCTCAGGCCGCGCGCACCGCCGATCAGAGCCCGGGGGCGGCGCTCGAGGCGCTGGCCGGGGCGCTGCGGCTGACCGAGATCGACCTGGCCGCCGATGCCGCGATCTCGGAATCGCTGGCCAGCCTGCCCAAGGCCGAACGCCGCCAGATGCTGTTCGCCTATCTCGGCTTCCCGTTCTACGACATCGCGACTCTGCCCCTGCTGCAGGGCGAAGGGCTCGACGAGTTCGACCCGATCAAGGTCGATCGCATCGCGCCCGATGACGCCACCTCGATCCGCTCGGGCGGGGCCGAAGCGACCTTGAAGGGCCTCCAGTTCAACAGCTTCGGCGCGTTCTTCAGCCGCGCCTATCGGGAAAACGACTATCTGTGGGGCCGGCTGCACGGCGCCGAGCGGCTGATCGACATCCTGATCTCCACGCTGCCCGCAACGGTCGCGTTCCCCGAGGAGAAAATCAAAGCCGCGAAGCAAGCGGCGTTTCGCGCGATCATCGCGGCGGAGCGCCCCCATCTGGGCGAGATCCAGGAACTGATCGACAGTCTCGAAACCGAGATCGGTTAGGCTTGCGGCCGACGGCCCGGCCTTATATGTTCCCTATTCGTTCCAATCCCAGAGCAGGTCCATGGCCAAAGTCCAGAAACGTTACGTCTGTCAGGCCTGCGGCGCGGTGGCGAGCAAATGGCAGGGCCAGTGCGACGAGTGCTCGGAATGGAACACGCTGGTCGAGGAGGCCGGCGCGGTCGTCACCCCGTTTTCGGCGCGCCATCACCTGCAAGCGGGCGGGCGGCGGCTGGAACTCGCCGGGCTCGACGCCCAGATACCGCTGCCGCGCCGGCTCTCGACCGGCATCGGCGAGCTCGACCGCGCGCTGGGCGGCGGCCTTGTGGCGGGCTCGGCGACGCTGATCGGCGGCGATCCCGGCATCGGCAAATCCACCCTGTTGCTGCAGGCGGCGGGGCATGTCGCCCGGTCCGGCGGAGCGGTGGTCTATATCTCGGGCGAGGAGGCGACCGATCAGGTGCGGCTGCGCGCCCGCCGTCTCGGGCTCGGCGATGCGCCGGTCAGCCTCGCCGCCGCGACCTCGGTGCGCGACATCCTGACCACGCTGGGGGCGGGCGCGCCGCCCGCCCTGCTGGTGATCGATTCGATCCAGACGATGCACAGCGATCTTCTGGAAGGCGCGCCCGGCACGGTGGCGCAGGTGCGCGCCTCGGCGCAGGAGCTGATCCGCTTCGCCAAGGAGGCGGGCAGCGCGGTGGTGCTGGTTGGCCATGTCACCAAGGACGGGCAGATCGCCGGTCCGCGCGTGCTCGAGCACATGGTCGACACCGTGCTCTATTTCGAGGGCGAGCGCAGCCATCAGTACCGCATCCTCCGCGCGGTCAAGAACCGCTTCGGCGGCACCGACGAGATCGGCGTGTTCGCGATGGCGGCGGAAGGGCTCGCCGAGGTTTCCAATCCGTCGTCGCTGTTCCTCACCGCACGCGACGAGGCGGTTTCGGGCGCGGTGGTGTTTCCGGCGCTTGAAGGCACCCGCCCGGTGCTGGTGGAAATCCAGGCGCTGGTGGTGCGGCTGGCGAGCGGCGCGACCCCGCGCCGCGCCGTCGTCGGCTGGGATAGCGGGCGGCTGGCGATGATCCTCGCGGTGCTCGAGGCGCGCTGCGGCCTCAGTTTCTCCTCGTCGGAGGTCTATCTCAATGTCGCGGGCGGCCTCCGCGTGTCCGATCCCGCAGCCGATCTCGCGGTCGCGGCGGCGCTGATTTCGGCCTTGTCCGAGCGGCCCTTGCCCAAGGATTGCGTGGCCTTCGGCGAAGTCGCGCTGTCGGGCGAGGTGCGCCCCGCCGGCCATGCCGCGCTCCGCCTCAAGGAGGCGAGCAAGCTGGGCTTCGGCCGCGCCTATGTCCCCGAACTCGGGCGGCCCGAAAAGGCGGGGCTCAACCTTGCCACCTTCCGTACGCTCGCCAGCCTGGTCGATCATCTGCTCGGGCGTGAGCGCGAGCAGAGATCGCGGCACTGGAATTGCCCTAGCGATCCCACTATTCAGGCGTCATGACATCTGGAAACGCTTTGACTGCGCTCGATATCGTGGTGCTGCTGCTGGTTGTGGGCGGCGCGCTGTTCGGCGCGCTGCGCGGCTTCGTCAGCGAGGTGCTGTCGCTGCTCGCCTGGGTTGGCGCGGTGATGGTGCTGCGCTTGTTCTACGAGCCGGTCAGCTTCAAGATGGAAGCCTGGACCGGCACCTCCGGCGGCGGCGCGGTGCTCGCCTTCGCGGTGCTGTTCTTCGGGGCGTTCATCCTCCTGAAGATCATCGCCGGGCAATTGGGATCGCGCACCCGCCAGTCGGTCATCGGGCCGATCGACCGGGTGCTCGGCGCCGGCTTCGGCATCGTCAAGGGACTGATCGGCGCCAGCCTGCTCTTCCTCGCGATCAACTTGGGCTATGAAACGATCTGGGGGAAGGAAGAGGTCCGCCCCGCCTGGATGGAGGCGTCGCGCACCTATCCTTTGCTCAAGCTCAGCTCGCGCCTGATCGTCGATTACGTCGAGGAGCGGCGCAACGGCGACGCGGCGAAGGCGGACGAAAAGGGCAAGGGCTACACCCCCGAACAGCGCGAGGATCTGAACGAGCTGCTCGACGCGGCCAACGCGCTGTCAACCTGATGGACATCAAGCTTTACGATACGCTGGCGCGCGACAAGCGCGTCTTCACCCCCGCCGATCCCGCGCGCATCACTTTGTATGTGTGCGGGCCGACGGTCTACAACCGCGCCCATATCGGCAATGCCCGGCCCGCGGTGGTGTTCGACGTGCTCGCCCGGCTGCTGCGGCATGCCTATGGCGAGACGAGCCTCGTCTATGCGCGCAACGTCACCGACGTCGACGACAAGATCAACGCCGCCGCCAAGGCCGAGGGCGTCGACATTTCGGTGATCACCCGCCG
>Ga0153916_10001142_pt1 | contig 18783 bp, 14 predicted proteins | sample Opewatmetagenome_FD_109642 | JGI IMG/M metagenome (GOLD analysis project Ga0153916, IMG submission 109642) | Freshwater wetland microbial communities from Ohio, USA - Open water 3 Core 3 Depth 4 metaG | ecosystem: Environmental > Aquatic > Freshwater > Wetlands | place: USA: Ohio, Lake Erie... | reverse complement strand
CCCGTCGTCGTCGGCTTGTTCGCGATTCCCGAGATCGTCGACCTGGCGGTTCGCGGCACCAGCATCGCCAGCGGCAAGCAGGAAAAGCTCACCGGCGTCATGGAAGGGGTCAAGGACACATTCCGCCACTTCTGGCTGGTAACTCGCTGCAGCTTGATCGGGGTCTACTTCGGCATACTTCCCGTGTTGGGCGCCAATGTCGCGCAGTGGATCTCTTACGCGCACGCGGTGCAGAACCTTAAGGACAAGTCCCGCGCCGGCAAAGGCGCCGTCGAGGGCGTCCTCGGACCAGGCGCGGCCAACAATTCGACGCGCGGCGGCGATCTGATTCCGACCATCGCTTTCGGCATTCCCGGCAGCGGCAGCATGGCTTTGCTGCTCGGCGCGATGTTGATCGTCGGACTTAATCCCGGTCCGGAAATGCTCAAGTCGCGCCTCGACGTGACTTTCTCGATGGTCTGGGTGCTGATCCTTTCCAACATCATCGTCGCTGGACTCTGCTTTTTGATTCTCAATCATCTGGCCGCGCTTACTTTCGTCCGCGGCTCATTATTGATCCCGTTTCTCATGTTCCTCGTTTTCATCGGCTCGTTCACGGCCAACAATGACCTCAACGACATCATTGTAACTTTGATTTTCGGCTTCATCGGTTACTTTATGATCAAATTCGGCTGGCCGCGCCCGCCGCTGATTTTAGGGCTTACGCTCGGCAAGATCGCCGAGAACTACCTATGGATTTCCACCGCGGCCTACGGCGCCAAGTGGCTACTCTTTCCGAGCGTTCTAACCCTGATCGCCATCACTATCTTGACCATTGCTTATCCGACGATCAAGGAGCGCATGGGCAAAGCGAAATACGAGCGGCCCGAAGACGCGATGTAGGCGCGCTTCGCACGGTTTCGAGTTCCGAGTTTCGGGTTTCGCATTAATGCGAGACCCGAAACTCTGTGGGCCACATCTCCAATGAAACCGTCCTTTTCCGTTCGGCTAATTGATCCACTTTCAAGCTAGCTTCTGTCAGCGCATTTTCATTGAACTCGAGACCCGGAACTCGAAACTCGCAACCGCTTTATAGCAGCAGTTGACAGCAGCTGACTTAAGATGGGATAAGCAGTTTCATATTCGAAAGGGGACCCCCTTTATGGCGCATGACTTGGTGATCCGAAACGGCATGGTGATCGACGGCACGGGCGGTCCCGGCTACGGCGCGGATGTCGCCATCGACGGAGACAAAATCGCCGCCATCGGCAAAAACCTCGGACCAGGCAAAAAAGAGATCGACGCCAAGGATCATGTCGTGGCGCCGGGCTTCATCGACGCCCACACCCACATGGACGCCTTTATCGTGCAATATCCCAACGGCAATCCGGTGGTCAATTACGGCGTGACCAGCATCGTCATCGGCGACTGCGGCGCCTCCTGCGCGCCGGTGCCGCCGAAACCCGAACCGCGTCAGGTTCTGGTGCAATATCTCCGCCGGGTGCTGGACAAATATGTCGACGACAAGGACTGGAAGTGGAACACTTTCGGCGACTACCTGAACTACCTCGAAGGCAAGATCGCCGTCAACGTGCTGCCGCTCATGCCCCACTCGCCGGTTCGGCTCACCGTGATGGGCGAAGCGGCCTATCAACGGGAAGCGACGCCGGAAGAATTGGACGAGATGAAAAAGATGGTGCGCGAAGGAATGGAGCTTGGTGCCATCGGTTTTTCCACCAGCCCGCGCGGCGGCCCGGCGATCCATGCCGGCACGCCGAGCACTTTCGCGACCCACGACGAGATCATCGAGCTGGCCAACGCCGCCGCCGAATACAACGGCTGCTTTCAGTTCAACGGATTTCAGATGGTGCTCCAGCCGGAGACCGGCGTCCCGGAGATGTTGACCAAAATCAAGGCGCTGCAGATCGGCAACGAGTTCCGCGTGCGCCCCGGGCAAAAAGAGCAGGGGAAAAAATCGATCAAGTACATGGAAGAGGCGCAGCAGCGCGGCCAGGACCTTTACGGCGTGGTCATCCCCTATCAGCATATCCGCCGCTTCAACCTGGAGGATTGTTTCCTGTTCAACGGCCTGCCGGCTTGGGAAACGATCAAGAATTCGCCGGACCTCAAAGCCAAACTCAAAGACGACGAGATTAGAAAAAAAATCGAGCAAGAGCGCATCGCCTGCCAGGGCAAGCTCGAATTCCCCGAATGGCATGGTTGGGATCGAGTGATTTTCGAGCACCTTAAAAAAGCTGAACTTAAAAAGCTCGAAGGCAAAAACGTCGAAGAGATCGCCCGCCTTACCGAAAAGCCGCCGCGGGACGCCTTCTTCGACACCTGGCTCGAAGACAATTTCGATTCGCAGATCGTTTATCACGGTCTGGCCAACGCCCATCCCGAGCTGCTGGCGGAAATGATCAAGTCCGACACCAGTTTGATCGGCACCGATGTCGGCGCCCATCTCGACCGTTTCTTCTGGCATGGCGCGCCGACCAAGGTGCTCGGCTACTGGCGCCGGGAGAAAAATCTTTTCAGCCTCGAACAGGCGGTGCATAAATTGACCGGCTTCCCGGCGCAAAAGCTCCGCCTCAACCGCGGCACGCTTAAAGAGGGACTGCCCGCCGACGTGACGGTGTTCGACGCCGACAAGATCGACGATCTGGTCAGCAAGCAACTGCCGGATATCATCGACGCCGAGGAGGTCCGGCGCCATCCGCCGGGCATGAAGGCGGTCGTGGTCAACGGCGCCACCGTGGTCGAAGAGGGCCATTGCCACGATCTGTTCCCCGGCAAGGTGCGCCGCCAGCAGCTTTGCCGGCTGCACTGAAACAAGAAAGGAAGTTTTACCGAGCATGCGAGTTTGCGCTATCGATATTCATCATCACTATGTCCCGGAGTTTCTCTTGGAAGAGGCCAAGCGCCGCGGCCAGCACCTGGGCGTGGCCTTGATCGAGAAAGAGGGCCAAAGATCCCTCACCTTCGCCGGCGGCCCGCCCTTTACGCTCCAGGCCGAACTGGCCGCCGTCGACGAGCGGCTCAAGATGATGCAGGACTACAAGGTCGCCATGGCCGCGCTGGAAGCGCACACGGCGACGCTGGGCTACCGACTGACCGGCGAGCAGGGGGAAAATTGGTGCCGGGTTTACAACGAAGGCATCAACGAGTTGGTCAAGCGCCATCCCGGCCGCTTCGTCGGCATGGCTTCCGTGCCGCTGCAAAATCCCGCGCGCGCCGCCAAGGTCTTGGAAGACGCCGTGCGCGATTTAAATTTCCGCGGCGGCTACATCGGCACTAACGTCAACGGCAACTACTACAACAGCACCGACTTCGATCCTTTCTGGGCGAAGGCGCAGGAGCTCGACGCGCTGATCGTCATGCACCCCGAAGACGTCGCCGGATCGGATAAGATGGGGCCCTACGGACTGAGGCTCATCTGCGGCAATCCCGCCGATAGCGCTTTGTCTCTCGGCTTCATGACCTATAGCGGCGTCTTCGATCGATTTCCGAACTTGAAGCTCTGCGTGCTGCACGGCGGCGGCTTCTTCCCCTATCATCTCGGCCGCTTCGATCAAGGCTGGGCCGTGCGCAGCGGGCCGCGCGCCGTCCAGGCTAAAAAACCGCCGAGCGGCTATTTAAAAAATCTCTACTACGACGACATGATTTACCGCGTCGATACGATTGACTATCTGCGCAAATTGGCCGGCGCGGACCACATCATGGTCGGCACCGACTATCCCTTTTTGCTCGGCGACTGGAAGGCGGTCGAAAAAATCGAAGCTCTGGACTGTTCGGACGCGGAAAAAGAGCTGATGCTTGAAGGGAACGCCAAGCGGTTGCTGAAGCTCTAGGGCCCTGAGCTAGAGTGGCGTCCCAGAATTTTACGAAATAGGTCGGCACTCCCGTCCGTCATTACCGCGAAAGCATGTCCTGAGTATGAGTCGAAGGGCGGTAATCCAGCAGGGGCAGGAATGAAACCACAGTGATTCAATAACCGATTTGGAGGATCAAATGAAAACCGCCGCGGAACTCGTGGTTCAGGTGCTTGCGGATGCGGGAGTCAAACATGTCTTCGGCATCAGCGGCGACTCGGTGTTGGCCCTGATGGACGCCATCGAGCGGACGCCGGGGATCTCCTATATGACGGTCCGGCATGAACAGGTCGGCACATCGATGGCCGACGGTTACGCGCGGGTGACCGGCGATCCTGGCGTGGTGCTCGCTCACATGGGTCCCGGCGTGTGCAACCTGGTCATCGGTTTAGCCTCGGCCTTTCGCGACTCTTCTCCCGTGATCGCGTTGTCGGGCTGCCGCGAAGGGCGCAAGATCGGCCGCGACTCTTGGCATGAGATCGACCAGCTGGCGCTTTTGCGTCCGATCACCAAGTGGAATACGAGAATCACTTCCGCTGATACGGCGGCGCGCCTCACGCGCACCGCGGTGACGCTGGCGCTCGGCGGCCGGCCGGGACCGATCCATCTGGAGCTGCCGAAGGATACCGCTTTGGTTGAATCCAAGGTTGAAGCCGGCCACACCCCGCCGTTTGCCAACACCCGTGAGGCTTCCCGGGTCGGGCCCAATCCGGCGCTGGTTGCCCGCGCCTGCGATCTGCTCTTATCCGCCAGACGCCCGGTGATCCTTGCGGGCGGCGGCGTATTGCGATCGAGCGCCAGCGAAGAGCTGCTGGCGCTGGCGACGATGTTGCCGCTGCCGATCGTCACCACCAACAAAGGTCGCAGCTGCATTCCCGAAGACCATCCACTCTGCGTCGGCCCGATGGGGCAATACGGCACGCCGTTCGCCGGCGAGGAAGTCAAGCAGGCCGATGTCCTGCTCGGTTTGGGCTGCCGTTTTTCCGACGTGACCACCCGAGATTGGAGTCTCATTTCTCCTGGCACCAAGATCATCCATGTGGACATCGATCCGAAGGAACTGGGCAGGCAGTTTGAAGAAGAGATTTCCATGGTCGGAGATGTCAAACTATTTCTACGGGCGGCGATCACGGAGATTCGGCGGCGCGAGGGCTTCAAACCTTACAACGGTCCTTTGGCGGAGCAGCCGCGCATCGCGGCCATGATCGAGGGGCGAGAGGCGGAACGCGAGGCGTACTTCCAGCCCTCCAACCACGCCAAGGTTCCCGGCAAGCCTCACCTCATCGTAAAAGAGATTTCGCAGATGCTAAAGCGGGACGCGATCGTCACGGTGGGAGCGGGTCTCTACGCTCGCTTTGCCGGAAGACTTAAGGTTTTCGAGCCGCGCAGCTATCTCAAGTCACTCGGCTTGGGAGCGTTGGGTTGGGCCTTTCCCGCGGCCCTGGGCGCCAAGCTCGGACAGCCGTCGCGCCAGGTAATCACGTTGATGGGCGATGGCGATTTCTTGACCGTCATGCAAGACCTCGAGACCGCGGTGCGGGAAAATATCGCCGTGACGACTGTGATCTTCAATGATTTCGGCCACGGCTCGATTCGCGAGCTTCAGCGGCGCGACTTCGGCGGCCGAGAAGTGGGATCGGACTCCCGCGACGTTCCTTTCGGCGACTTCGCGCGTCTGATGGGCGCTTTGGGCACGCGCGTAAAGACTCCCGAAGAGGTGCGGCCCGCACTCGGCCCAATGCTCGACAGCGGCAAACCCGCTCTGCTGGAGATCGCCATCGACCCGAAAGCAGTCTGATAATTTACTTGCAGGTTTTCCAGTCTCGAAATTGAACTCGCGGGTTAAACGAAACGGGTCACTCGAAGGCGGAGACGACCCACATGCACGCCGCGGGGGCTTAGCGAACAATAACAATTAAAAAATAGAAGACACCCAAAAGGATAAAACCCGCCGACAACGTAGCGGCCAGGTTGTCGAGGGACTTCTTGAGCGCCCCTTGCATGCCGGTCAGCGCGTTGATCTCCATCGCGCCGATTATCACCAGAGTGACGATCCAAAACCAGATCGGCGAGGCCGTTTGAGACATGGCGGTCATCGACGGGCCGTGGCCCGCCGCCACCATGAAGAAGAACATGGGAATCGACAGGAGCAAGTTCGTGCGCGAAGTAAGCACCACGCGCCGGCTATGGGCCGGTGCCGCGGGATCCGGTTGACCGCCCTGCGCCACAAGGGTCGCCGATGCAATCACGATTTCCTGATGGGGATGCATGACGAACCAGCCGTTTACGAACATCACGATACCTAAGAGTCCGCCCACTGAGATCGCCAGCCCATGCGACCAATGGAAAAAAACGCGCTGCCAACCGACGCGACCCAATGCGCGTATATCAGCCCTCCGCTTAGCACCGTGGTCAACGAGGCCCAACGAAACCATGCCAATGTGAGAGGGACTAAAGCGCGGAAGACCTCCACGCGCACCTCGGCCCGCGTCTTTTCGAGAAACGGCGTCAGGAAAAAATTGAAGAAATAAACAGTTCCGATCCAGATGACGCCCGCTAAAACGTGGATCCAGTGAAACCAGAATAAGAAGGATGCCATGCGCCGCTTTCCTCACTAAAGTGGAACGTTACTACTTGCCCGTGCGCGTTGCCTTCCAGTTTCCGCCGGTGCTGACGCTTCCTTCCATCACATCGCCGTTGATCTTCCCCGTGTAAAGCGCGCCGGCGGCGTTGAAAGTGATCTGATCGCCGTTGAGCTTGCCGTTGGCGATCGGCGTCGAGTTATTGCCGGACTTGAGCGCGCCGGAAATCATCTGGAAGCTTTGCTTGAGCGTCAGCTCGCCCGCCGGCAGTCGCCAGGTTCCTTCGACCTTGGCCGGCACGATCCAGAGATAAGCCGTGCAGTAGGAGACGCAGCTGTCTTTGGCGTCCACCGTATCATCGGCTTTCCATTCTCCCATGGTAAAGGAATTCGACACGATCCGAGTGCCGGGTTTGAGGTCGAGGATTTTCGGCCGCAATCTAAGGTTGATATCGGGCAATAAAAACATCGTGATCACCGTCGCCTGGGAAAAGTCGCTTTCGAACAGGTCGGCTTTGATGAAGCTCGCCTTGTCGCTCACCCCTTCCTTGGCGGCGTTGCGCTTCGACAACTCGACCATGTCGGGGTTGTACTCGATGCCGAGCGCTTTGGCGCCGCGCTTCGCGGCGGTAATGACGGTACGCCCGTCGCCCGAGCCGAGATCGATGAGGTAATCCCTGGACGTGACCTTGCCGATATCGAGCATCCGGTTCACCAGGGACTGCGGCGTCGGCACCCAGATCACGTCCTTGCCTTCCTGGCCGACCTGCGGTTGGTATTGTCCGTCTCCGGACTGCGCCTGCGCACAAGCGCCGGCGACGAGAGCGGATAAAAACAGCGCAAACAAAAACCGACCCAGAAAATGCGATATGCTCATGACTGTTCTCCGATGAAGTGAATTAGACGGTTAGTCCGGATGGAGATTCGCATGCGCGGAAGCAAATGTCCAGCACGCCCCCGAAGGCGTCCCTAAAGGGAAGCAGGCTGTTTTTCCTTCCTTGATTTGACAACTCAGGGTAAACCACCTACTGTGCCGTTAGAGTCGGGTCGGCTGAATTTTATCAACGACGCCCCACTCTTTTCACTCTAAATCGAGCCACTCGCACAGACGCGATCTTAGGATCGGCACTCGAATTCGCGCGCCGACCGGATGCCTTGTAGCAAAGCTAAAAGCTCCCGCAGAAATTCGGCAACTTCTCCGGCGGATTGAATGAATTCTTATAAACGCATTTACAGCAAACGGCGCCAACCCTCGGCCCAGAGCCCTTATCCCTACGAGAAGAAAGGGGATTGGGAGGCGGCTCGTGCGCACGACCGGGAGGATCGATTGGACGCGCTGTCGGATCGACGGGAACGGCCCATCGATCTCGACGACATTGCGGCCGCGCCGCGCACCGATTCCGTCCGGGCTTATTTGAGAGATATCGGATCTGTACGCATCTTGAGCCGCGACCAGGAGCTGGCGCTCGCTAAACGGATCAAGTGCGGCGAAGCGCAGATCGCCACGGAGACGCTATCCTCATTGGTAGCGCTGCAATGGGTTTTACAGTTGGGTAAACGGCTCGCCGCCGGGGATATTCATGCGCGCGACATGGTCGACGGATACGATGAATCATCCGGACCGCTCGAAGGTGGCGACAAAATTCTTCAAAGAAAATTTCGCCACCGCCTGGCCAGGCTCAAAGTGCTGGCGCAACGACATGAATACGCCGCGGCGCAGTGCAACAAATCGGCGAGTCCCCGCAAACGCGAGGAGCGCCATCGGCTCCGCCTCCGCCAACGACAGAAGATCGCTCAAACGTTGCAGAGTCTCAGGCTTAACCGGAGTCAACTGCAAGTGATTATCGACAGCCACAAACGGATTCACGCCGTCCTAGAGCAGGCCGAGCAGGGAGCCGGTCGCAAGAATAAACAACGGGAGATTGGCGAAATCGAGGCCAGGATGGGAATGACGAGTTCGGAAATTCGCCGGCTGGTCATGAATGCGAATGATAAGGAGGCGGACGTCGCCGCAGCCAAGAATCATTTTATCGAGGCTAACCTCCGTTTGGTCGTGACCATCGCAAAAAAATACGGCGGCAGGGGGCTGCACTTTTTGGATTTGATTCAGGAAGGAAACATCGGCCTGGCCAGGGCCGTGGACAAGTTCGACCATCGGCTGGGGTTTAGATTCTCCACCTACGCGAGCTGGTGGATTCGCCAAGCGGTCATCCGGGCGCTCGCCGACCAATCGCGGACCATTCGCATTCCGGTTCACATGGTCGAACTGACGAACAAATATTTCGCGGTCGAACGCGGCTTGGTGACTCGTTTCGGCCGTCAGCCGACAGCGCAAGAAATCGCCGATACATTGGAGCTGCCGCTCAAGGCGGTCGAAACCGTTCGCGACTTAGTCAGAGAACCGATTTCCCTTGAAACCCCCGCCGGCGAAGATGGAGACGCTCTTCTCGGGGATATCGTCCGCGACGATCACACACCTGATCCCGAGGCGGTTGCCGTCCGTTTGGATTCTCAGCGCGACACACGAGAACTGCTGGCGAGCCTTAGCCCGCGAGAGGAAAAGATCATTCGCATGCGATTCGGCATCGGCGAGAAAGCGGAATACACCTTGGAAGAGACCGGCAAGCTGTTCGGCATTACCAGAGAGAGGATCCGTCAAATCGAAGTCATTGCGCTCAAAAAGCTCCGGCGCGCCAAACTTCGCCTGCCGCTTTGTTCCGAGTGAGCTACAACCCACAGCCGTCTATAAAAATTCACTCCAAACGCCAAGCCTCCGGCTTCAAAGACTGCCGATGCGGATGATTGTACCGCTCGCGTTGGCCCGCGGGGATGTTGCAAACTATTTTTTATCTTTGGCGAGTTTTTTCAAGAATCGTTTGCGCTGGTTGGCGCAGGATGTCGCCTTATTTTCGGCGGCGTCCTCCGTTTGGCATCCCATGCAGACGGGGCAAATCCATCCGCCGCAGGCGCAACGGCCGCCCGCCTTACCCGTCAGTCCGGGCTTGGTGTAAAAACTTTTGTGACAACGGATACAGCTGATCAACGCCACGGCGTCGAGAATTTCCAAATCTTCGACGGGCGCGACGTGACGCATCGACTCGCCGTTTACCACCACGCGATATTGAAAAATCTCCTTGGTGGCAGGCATGTCCAATAAAGCCCCGCCTCTGGTGAAGCAAGCTTTGATGGCGGTCGTGCCTTCGATCTTGCCTTCATAACCGTTCTTCTTGTGCCGCACCAAGGTGCCGTCTCGCAAACTCATATCGACTTTATCCGTCATATCGACCTCCCTTTGAAAATAAAAATCTCCCGCTCATTTAAAGAGAGGCTCCGTCAAGGCGTCGAATAAGCTCTAAAATGAGATGGTAGAACAACACGCCGACCGGTATCGAGCCCTCTCCGGGGGCTTGAAAACTTCTCGCGAAAGGGTCGCGGCCCATGGGTTCACGAAGAGTAAATGTGAACCTCATTTTCCTCGATGCGCCGGCCGCGAGCGATCAATCTGACAATGCTGCATACATTACGGCCGACGTCTCCGATATTCACCGCGGGGAAAGCGTCCGCAATGTATCTGCCGATCAGCCGTTCCTCACCCCAATTGATGATCTGAAGATAATCCTTGTTGTTCGTCCCTTCAAAGTAATGCTTGGTCCCTGGAGCTGGACTATCCAATTCATTTTGCAATGCCTTTGAAATTTTGATGCCCACAAACAATTGTCTGGCCATGTCCAACATCGTCATTCCCCCCTTGCCCTTCTTCCGTCTACAGCAACGCTAAAGCGGCGAGGCGGCGGTTCTTGAACCCATCGACGAGCCATGGCGCTGCGAACGATTTTTTCCGGCCATCATGCCCCGCTTGCCGCATCCGCCTTGATGATTTTCTGCATTGATCTCCCGTGCCGCGACCCCGCCAATTCCACGATTGGCCAAGACCTTCCGATTGGGTTCGGACGGCAATGTCTTATTCCGGAGATAGCCGGCCCCGCAGGCCAGTTAGTCAAACCCCGGCATGGCAATCAACCGGCAATGAGCCGATTTAAAGCCCATGCAGCATTTCCATCCGGAACGAGAGGAGTTTAGGCCCGGTCTTCGACCTCTTGCGCGCCAGTGACATCAAGGCATGTACTGCTTGAATTCTATCGGATCGTGGCTGTAGTAGCAAACGAAGAGGAGCCTTCCCCATGAGAGACAAGACAGCCATGGCTGGTGCTTCTTTCTTTTTAGGTTAGCGGATTTACCAACCGCCACCCAAGGCCTTGTAAAGTGCAACTAAATTCAACTCCATGGTCGCCTCGCTTTGAGCGAGATCGTTCTCCAAAGTGTAAAGCGATCGCTGAGTGTCCAGGACGTTCAGAAAGTCGTTGAGTCCCCGAAGATAAAGCTCGTTGGCCATTGCCGCCGCTCGGCGATTGGCCGCCACCGCTTCAACCAAAGAACGATATCGCGCTTGTTCTTGAGCATAGGCGACGAGCGAGCTTTCCACCTCCTGGAAAGCTGTTATGACAGTTTTCTCGTATTGGCCGAGCGCCTGCTCCTGCTGGGCGTTGCGTATCTCGATGTTGGCGCGGATTTTTCCGGCATCGAAGATCGGCCAGCGGATCGTGGGGCCAATGGACCAGAACCGGCTACCACCGGTGAACCAGTCGCTGGCGCTAATGCTTTGCAGGCCGAAGGCGCCGGTGAGGGAAAACTTCGGGAACAAATCCGCCGTCGCAGCGCCAATCTGTGCCGTTGCCGCCGCCATCTGTCTTTCGGCTCTTCGGATATCCGGCCGGCGCCTGAGTAGCTCCGATGGCAGCCCGATCAAGACCTGAGAGGGAAGGCTCGGAACCGGAGCTTCCTTCGCCAGCTCGTTCCATAGCGAGCCGGGCTCCAAACCCGAAAGTACATCAAGCTGGTAAGCAGCCTGCTTCAGAGAGCTTTCCAACAGCGGGATCTGCGCTGCGGTCGTGTTGACCTGAGCCTCGGCCTGCGCCACATCCAGATCGTTCACGAGTCCCACCTGAAAGCGCACTTTATTGAGCTCTAAAGTTTCCTGCTGGGCTTTGAAATTGGCACGCGCGACTGCGAGCCGGCGTTGAAAACCGCGCAGAGAGATATAATTCCTCGCCACATCTCCTAAGAGCGTCACCATCAAATCGCGCCGGTCTTCCACGGAGGCTTGGAGAGCCGCCTCGGCGGCTTCGACCTTCCGCCTCGTCCCGCCAAATAAATCGATCTCCCAGCCGGCGTCAAAACCGGTTTCAAAGAGGTTTCGTTCCAGCTTGCCACCGCTTCGAGAGGGAGAGGATAGAGTGTTTTCACTGGTGCGGCTTCGGCTATAGGCGCCCGAGACATCCGCGGTGGGCCAAAGATCGGCGGCGGTGAAGCCCCGGGCGGCGCGCGCTTCGCGGATGCGCCCTTCGGCAATGCGTAGATCCAAGTTCGACTTGACGGCCCTTTCCACCAGAGAATTCAGTAATGGGTCGTTGAACGCGGTCCACCAGCGGGTTAGCTCGGCCGATTGGCTGTCGATTCCTCTTTGCTGAGCCTCCTTCCAAGCCGACGGAATGGCCACCTCGGGTCGCTCATAATTCGGCCCCACCGTGCAGGCGGAAAAAAATAAAGCAAGAACCAAACCAGCGCTTCGAAACCTTATGCCTCGTCTTTGATACTTCATTTCATTCTTTCTTGCTCGACGAGGCCGCTGGCGGCGACACGTTCCGAGCGGAAAAAGGAGCTGCGGTCGAGCACCTTCTCCTGGAACTGCTCAAGGTAAAGGTAGATCACCGGCGTGATGTAAAGGGTGATAAATTGCGAAACGATCAGACCGCCGACGATGACAAGGCCGAGCGGCCGGCGCGAGGCGCCGTCAGCGCCGAAACCGAGCGCAATCGGCAGCGCGCCGAACACCGCAGCGAGGGTCGTCATCAGGATCGGCCGGAAGCGGTCCATACTGGCGTCGTGAATGGCCTTTTCCGCCGACTCCCCTACCGCGACGCGCTGGAGGGCGAAATCGACGATCAGGATGCCGTTTTTTTTGACGATCCCCATCAACATGAACATGCCGACGAAGGCATAAAGCGAGGCTTGCTCGCCGAACAGATACAGAGTCAACAGTCCGCCCACAAGTGCCGTGGGCAGCGTCGACAGCACGGTCAAAGGATGCAGGTAGCTTTCGTAAAGGATGGCGAGGATGACGTACATTACGAATACCGCCAGCAACATGAGAACGGTCAAGTCGCGCACCGTGTTGCTGAAGGTCAGCGCTTCTCCCTGAAAGCCCGTGCGCACCGTCGACGGCACGATCTCCGCCACGGTCTTGGCGATGAAGTCGGTGGCTGCACCGACAGCCACCCCCGGCTTGAGGTTGAAAAAAAGTGTCACGCTCGTGAACTGGTTCAGATGATTCACGGCTTGGGCTCCAAGTGATTGTTTCCACGTTACCAAGGCATTGATCGGCACAAGGTTTTTCCCATCGTCCGACTTGACGTACAGAAGGGAAAGGTCGTTGGGCCGTGAGCGGGCAGCGTTTTCGGCTTCCACGATGACCTGATACTGGTCTTCCGGTTTCTTGATCAGGTAGAGATAGTTCTGCGAGTAAGCGTTCCTGAGCAGCGCGAGAATACGCGACTCCGAAACCCCATGGATTTTAGCCTGGTCGCGGCGGATGTCGATGTCAAGGTTGGGCGTGTTGTTGAAATAATCGGAGGATAGAGTCGCAAATCCCGGGTAAGCTCTGAGCTTCTCCATGAGCTTGGTAGCCACGTCATAAACCTGCGTCGGGTTGACGCCGGACAATGTAAAAGCGTACTGCCCCTGGTTCTGCGCTGTCGCTCCCGTACTGATCTCCAACACCGGCCGTGGGCGCAAGAACGGCAGTAAACCGGGAATAGAGATCAGCTTGCCCGCCATGCGGCTGGTGACCTCCGCGATCGGAGCGCGCTCTTCGGGCGACTTGAGAAAAGCGAGGAGCAATCCCTGATTGGACGAGATAAACTGGCCGTTGCCGGTCATCGTGAAAGTGGCTCCGACATTAGGATCCTGCCGCATGACCAGCTCGGCTTGATTCTGCAAGGTCCGCATCTGTTCGGGAGAAGAGCCCTCGCGGCCGATCATCAATCCGAATATGAAACTGCTATCCCCCACGGGTAAAAAAGCCTTCGGCACGAGCATGAAAAGCCCGATGGTGCCGGCCAGACAAACGACCCAGATCAGCGCTGAAACCCATCGAAAGCGCAGGAACCACCAAAGCGATCGACTGTAGACTCCGAGCACCCGCTTCTCGGTTCCACCAATCACGCGCTCCATCCATGTTTTCTTAGCGCCTTGACCCCGCTCTTTCAGCAGCCGCGCGCACATCAGGGGGGTCAGCGTCAGCGAAACGAGACCCGAGGCGATAATCGCCACCACAATCGTAATGGCGAACTCGCGGAAGATACGGCCCACCAACCCGGGCATGAAAACCAACGGGATGAAGACCGCGGCAAGGGAGATCGTCATGGAAACAATGGTAAAGCTGATTTCCTTGGCGCTATTGATGGTCGCTGCCAACGCCTCTTCACCATGCTCCATCCGGCGAACCGTGTTTTCCAGAAACACGATGGCGTCGTCGACGAGAAATCCGATGGCCAAGGTGAGCGCCATCAGCGACAGGTTGTCCAGACTGTAACCCAAGAGGCGCATCGCCATGAAAGTGAGGAGCAGAGAAAGCGGCAGGGCCACCGTGGGGATCAGCGTATCCGTCGCTCGACCCAAAAACATAAAGATGACGACCACCACAAGCACGAAGGCGATGGCGAGCGTCGTCTGCACGTCCTCGACCGAGTGGACGATGGTCTGTGATCGGTCATAGATCGGCGTGACCCGCACGGAGCCCGGCAGTTCGGCGCTGATGAGCGGCAGCAAATCCCGCACGCTCTTGGCCACCTCCACGGCATTTGCTCCCGCTTGTCGGTTGACTGCGACCACGACGGTGGCCGATGGCTCAGGGTACCCTCGCACCCAAAACCGCATTTTGATGCGCTCGTCCTGGACTGAGTTTTCCACTCGCGCGATGTCGCGCAGATAAACCGGCGCGCCGTTTTTGCTGCTGACGATCAGGTCGCTGTATGCCTGCGCATTATCGAGTTGGCCGTGCGGACGCAGCAGCAACGTGCCCGCCGGATCATCGAGCTGGCCAGCGCCAACATAGCTGGTACCGTTCTTGACGGCGCTGTTGAGGTCGTCGACAGATATGCCACGCGCCCACATCGCGGCCGGATCAGCTTTGATGCGAATCGCCGACTTGGCGCCGAACACGTTCACGCTGCTCACGCCTCGCAAGATACTGATACTCTGGCCGACTTGGGTGCCGGCGAAATCGTAGAGCTGGCCCGGCGTAACCGAGTCGCTGGTGAGCGCTATGTACATGATCGGTTGATCATTCGGATTGGTCTTTGAGTAAGACGGCGGCGAAGGCAAATCGACCGGCAGGCTTCCTGTTGCCCGCGATATCGCCGTTTGCACGTCGGTCGCGGCCGCGTCGATGCTCTTGTCCAGCGAGAATTGCAGCGTGAGGCTGACGTGCCCCTGGCTGCTCTTCGAAGTCACAAGTTCGAGCCCGTTGATCTGCATGAACTGCCGCTCAAGCGGCGTGGCGATGTTGTTGGCGACCGTGTCGGGACTGGCTCCCGGGTAGTCAGCCTGCACCTGGATCACCGGGTAATCTACCGCCGGCAGATCGTTGACCGGAAGCTGCATGTACGCCAGTACGCCAAAAAGGATGACCGAAACGGTCAGAACGGTCGTCATAACCGGGCGCCGGATGAAGGATTCCGAAAAGTTCATGATTTAGGCTCTGGATTTGTCGCAGCGGGGCTATTCCCGGGCGCGCTTGGCTGTGCGATGCGAACCTTGCCCCCGGGTGTAACGCCGAGCTGACCGTTCACAACCACCCGCTCGCCCGGATTGATGCCTTTATCAACGACGACGAGATCGCCCTGTCGTTGCCCGAGCGTAACAGGCCGCAATTCGGCGGTGAAATCGTTCTTGACCACGTAGACGAAGGGACCTTTGGCCGACAGCTGCGGCGCTTCCGCAGGAATCAATACTGCTCCCCGGAGCAGGCCCAGAATGAGTCGGATGTTGGCAAAGCGACCAGGCCAAAAGCCCCGGTCGTTATTGGCGATGGTGGCGCGCAGCTTTACCGTGCCCGTTCCTTCCTGCACGGCGTTGTCGAGGAAGGTGAGTTCACCGCTGCGCGGCTTGCCGGGCTCGTCGGGCAAGCGCGCTTCTACTTGCAACGTTTTGTTTGCCATATTTCGCTGGACAGCTGTGAGGTCGTTTTCGGGGATGGTAAAGTCGACGTAGATCGGATCCAAACGCTGGATCACCAACAGCGAGCCGTTGTTCGCCGTGACGACATTACCGGGATCTACCAGCCTCTGCCCTGCCCGGCCGTTGATGGGCGCGCGTATCGTGCAGTAATCGAGGTTGAGCCGAGCCGTCTCGACCGCAGCCTGGTTTTGCTCCACCTGGGCCTCGGCCACTTCGACGGCGTTCTTCTTAGCGTCATAATCCTGTCTGGAGACGGCTCTCTGGTCGGTAACGCTGGCAACGCGGTCGAAGTTGATTTTCGCCAGATCCAGCTGCGCCCTGGCCTGGGCGAGATTGGCCTCCGCCGCGTTGGCCTGGGCCCGGTAGGGGCGCGGATCGATCGTAAACAAAACTTGGCCGACCTTCACGTCTGCGCCGTCGGCGAAATGAATCTGGACAATGCGTCCGGAGACTTGCGGCTGTATCGAGACCATCTCACGCGCAACGGTCTTGCCAATGGCGTCGAGATAGACGGGCACGTCCCGCGTGATTGGGGCGGCGAGCGTCACCGGCGCCGGCGGCCGCTCGAAAGACGCCGGCGCCTTTTTCCCGCAAGCAACCAACGCGAGGGCGGAAAAGCAGATCAAAGCCAACGCTCGGACAGAACCGTAAAATAATCTCTGATCATTTTTCATGCCGGATCGCCCTCACTTTAAGCCGCCGGATTGTTTTTGGATTTCATATCCCCTACCGCGCGCTCTGGAACTCATTGCTGAGTGAATCTTTACTTATCAACTTCGCAAAACATCAGCCGGCCAGCAACGACAAGGCCTTTGGATGGTAGTACCGCTTGATCGTTGACTCCTTTAGGCCGACGCCCAAAAGCGCGAACCAAGTCGCCTGCTCAACGAGGGTATCCGCGGATGCTTTATAATCGATAGCCGGAATCTTAGGATGGCGATGAAGCATCAACGAAAAGGCGATGTGGTGCACGAACCATACGCGCAGGTCGCCGCGCACCGGAACCTCCCGCAGCTCCCCCGCCTTGGCCGCCTCGTTTAAACAGGCCTCGAATTTTTTGATCCAAGCACTGGCAAACTTCTTGTGCGTCAGTCTGACGAACGCTCCGTCGCCGAGCAGGCTGCGCGCCAACAAACTGTTCAACACGGTTTTGTTGACATCGCCGAACCGGCCCTGGACGTAATGAGAAATTGTAAAGTGGACCATGATCACGAGCGTTGCACTGGAGGGTTCCAGCGCCAGGATGCGGTTGAATTCAACGAAGGTAGGGCCCTTGGCGCAGGCGTCGAGCACGGCGGCATAGAGCGACTCCTTGCTGGGAAAGTGCCGATAGAGAAGGGCTTCCGACACGCCGGCCGCATTCGCCAGCGCCCGCGTGGTCGTGCCGTCGAAACCTTTCTCGGCAAATACTCCCCTGACGGCTTCGATAATCGATTGCCGCCGCTCTTGGGACCTCAATCTCAAGGCTGCTTTCATGCTCAACAAGTTAGCATTTACTTACAAATTTGCCAAGTCGTATGGCCCCGACTAGGTTTCTGGGCGAAGTTGTCGGCGCGGTCGCTCGCACCACCCGCTTTTTCCGCGGCATGGATGACCCACACCGCTTCGAGACCGGCGAAAAAATCCCGCTTGCCCGTCTGGTTGCGCGCCCACGCGGATCGGTGCTAGAAAAAACCAGCCGGCCGTTGAAAAAGGCTCACCTGCTTCGTTGCGCTGCTGGCAATCGTGCTCGTTTCTCGTGCTCGTGCCCGGTCGAACACGAGCCACGAACACGAATAACGAGAACTGCGCGCCTCGCATCTGAGACCTTTTTGAACAGCCGCTAGATAATATTTCAATAGCCTGCAAGAATTACGACCGTCCAAACGGGAGACTTCTCATGCGTCAACGAACCGACTATCCGACTTTTCCCGACGCCGAACTCGAAAGACGGCACCGGGCATTCCACGGCCTGATGGCACAAGAGGGCGTCGATGCCGCGCTCATCTACGGCAGCGGGCGCTACGCCTCGGACATCTACTGGCTGAGCGATTGGCCGAGCAGCCGGGAAGCCTATCTGCTTATGCAGTCCGGCCAGGAGCCGGTGATTTTGATGCAGCTGTTCAATCATTTTCCGATGGCGCGGGTCATGTCGTGGATCAAAGACGTCCGTTGGGCCGGCGCCAACACGACCAACAGCGTCGTCGATTTGATCCGCGAGCGCGGCCTGGCAGCGAAGAAGATCGGCCTGGTCGGCTCGATCTCCTACCAGGTTTACAACCGGCTGCGCGAGCAATACCCCAACGCTTCGTTTGTCGACCTGGGCGGCAAGCTGCGCATGATGCGGACGATTAAAAGCGCGGAGGAGATCGAGCGCATCCGCGTCGCTTCCAAGTTTACCGATGATTCGATTCGGGCGATGGCGGAGGGATTGCGCGAAGGGCTGCGCGAAGACGAGATCCCGGCGCTGATCGAACCGGTCTACCTCAAGCAAGGCGGCTACGCGGGCATCCACTTTATGAGCAGCATGCCGATGCGCGCGCCCGATTTTCCCGTGCCGTCGCAGTTTCACTCCAGCCGGAAACTGCAAAAAGGCGATTGCTTGATCACCGAGATCAGCGGCGCCTATTCGGGCTACAGCGGGCAGATCCACCGCACTTTCTCCATCGGCGAAGGGCCGACGCCGGAATGGCAAAAAATGCACGACGCGGCGATGGAAGCCTTCGAGATTCTCTCCCGGCTCATCAAAGAAGGCGCGACCACGACCGAGGCCGAGGAAGCGGCGGAGATCATCCACCGGCGCGGCTACAGCACCTATGACGATCTGGTCCACGGCGTGAACCAGTACCCGCCGATCTTTCAGACCAAGACGCGCAAGCGCCACGAATCCCGGGAAATGACTTTCCGCGAAAACATGGTCATTGTGATTCAGCCGAACTTGATGACCGAAGACGAGAAGATGGGCCTCCAGTTCGGCGAAACCCTGGTGGTGAAGAAAAACGGCTGCGAAAGTTTGAACGCTTACCCGAGGGAATGGGTCACCTGCAAGAGCTAATCGCCGGCAGCCATGCTCGT
>Ga0153916_10001141_pt1 | contig 18797 bp, 20 predicted proteins | sample Opewatmetagenome_FD_109642 | JGI IMG/M metagenome (GOLD analysis project Ga0153916, IMG submission 109642) | Freshwater wetland microbial communities from Ohio, USA - Open water 3 Core 3 Depth 4 metaG | ecosystem: Environmental > Aquatic > Freshwater > Wetlands | place: USA: Ohio, Lake Erie... | reverse complement strand
GCTGCTGCGGCATGCCTATGGCGAGACGAGCCTCGTCTATGCGCGCAACGTCACCGACGTCGACGACAAGATCAACGCCGCCGCCAAGGCCGAGGGCGTCGACATTTCGGTGATCACCCGCCGTTACGAGGATTTCTACCTCGCGGACATGGGCGCGCTGGGCGTCGCGCCGCCGACCATCGCGCCGCGCGCGACCGAGCATATCGGCCCGATGATCGCGATGATCGAGCGGCTGATCGCGGGCGGCCATGCCTATGCCGTCGAGGGCCATGTGCTGTTCCATGTGCCTTCGGACCCCGATTATGGCGCGCTTTCCCGCCGCACCCGCGAGGCGATGCAGGCGGGTGCGCGGGTCGAGGTCGCCCCGTTCAAGCGCGATCCCGCCGATTTCGTTTTGTGGAAGCCTTCGACCGAGGATCAGCCCGGCTGGGCAAGCCCCTGGGGCCGCGGCCGCCCCGGCTGGCACATCGAATGCTCGGCGATGATCGAGCAGCATCTCGGCGAGACCATCGACATTCACGCCGGCGGGCAGGACCTGATCTTCCCGCACCACGAGAATGAGATCGCCCAGTCGCGCTGCGTCCACCAGGGCGCGCCGCTCGCGCGCTACTGGCTGCACAACGGCTTTTTGTCGATGGACAAGGAGAAGATGTCGAAGTCCCTGGGCAATGTCGTCACGGTGGCGGAGCTGCTGGGTGAGGGCTGGGACGGCGAGACGATCCGGCTGGCGCTGCTCTCGGCGCATTATCGCCAGCCGCTCGACTGGAACGAGACGCTGCTCGAACGCTCGAAGGCGACGCTCGACCGCTGGTACCGGCGGGTCGAGGATCAGGCGGGCGCGGCCGAACCCGATGCCGGCGTGCTCGAGGCGCTGGCCGACGATCTCAACACGCCGCTCGCGATCACAAGGCTGAGCGCGATCGAGGACGCGGCGGTGCTGCGGGCGTCGGCGCGGCTGCTCGGGCTCTTGGGCGCAACCGGCGCGCAATGGTTCCAGGGCGGGGAGGATCAGGAGGGCGCGCGCATCGACGCCGCCATCGCCGCGCGCGCGGAGGCCAAGAAGGCGCGGAACTTCGCCGAGGCCGACCGCATCCGCAACGAACTCGCGGCGGAGGGGGTCATCCTCGAGGACGGCCCGGGCGGCACCAGCTGGCGGCGGACCTGAGGGGCGGGTGACGGGAGGGTGCGCTCCCGGATTTCCTGCCCTATATCGGTCCCATGTCCGACACCCTCTACAACAGCCGGATCCTGAAGCTCGCGACCTCGATCCCGCACCAGGCGCGGCTCGAAGCGCCGCAGGCGACCGTCCAGAAACGATCGCCGGTGTGCGGCAGCCGGGTGACGGTCGACGTTTCGGTCGATGATGAAGGCCGGATCGCCGAACTGGGGCAGGAGGTGCGCGCCTGCGCGCTCGGCCAGGCCTCGGCCTCGCTGATGGGGGCGCACGCGATCGGCCGCACGGGCGAGGAGCTGGCGGCGGCGCGCGATGCGCTGAAGGCCTTTCTCGGCGGCGCCGCCGAGACGCCGGGCGACTGGCCCGGCCTCGACATCTTCGCCCCCGCCCGCCCGCACAAGGCGCGCCACGCCTCGATCCTGCTCGCGTTCGAGGCGGTCGCCGAAGCCGCCGAAGAAGCCCGCCGCCGGTGAGCGAAGCGCCCGTCGCCTCGCTGCTCGCGCTCGCCGCGCTCTATCTCGGCGTCGGCCTGATCTTCGTGCTGCTGTTCCGCCGCTTCGGCCTCGGCGCGGTGCTCGGCTATCTGGTCGCCGGGGTGGTGCTCGGCCCTTTTGGCCTGCGGCTGGCCGGCGATGTCGAGCAGACCCGCGCCGTCGCCGAAATCGGCATCGTGCTGCTGCTGTTCATCGTCGGGCTGGAACTGCATCCCAGCCGGCTGTGGCACTTGAAGCGCGATATCTTCGGCTTCGGACTGTTGCAGGTCGTGTTCTCGGGGCTGGCGCTGGCCGGTCTGATCTGGGTGCTGGTCGGGTTTTCGCCCGCCGCCGCGCTGGCGCTCGGCCTGCCGCTCGCGCTTTCGTCCACCGCGCAGGTGCTGCCGATGCTGCGCGATGCCGGGCGGCTGACCACCCCGGCCGGTGAGCGCGCCTTCTCGATCCTCCTCTTTCAGGACCTCTCGATCGTCCCGCTGATCACCGTGGTCGCGGCGCTGTCGCGCGCGCCGGCCGATCCCGCGACGCCGCCGGGCTGGCAGCTCGCGCTCTACACCGTCGCGGCGGTCGCCGGGCTGGTGATCGCCGGGCGGTTGGTGCTCAATCCGCTGTTCCGGCTGATCGGCCGGCTGGGCGTGCGCGAACTGTTCGTCGTCGCCGGGCTGTTCACCGTGCTGGCGGCGGCGGCCTTGATGGAAACCCTGCATCTGTCGACCGCGCTCGGGGCGTTCGTCGCGGGCGTCATGCTCGCCGATTCGCCTTACCGGCACGAGCTTGAGTCGGATATCGAGCCGTTCCGGTCGATCCTGCTCGGCCTGTTCTTCATCTCGGTGGGGATGATGCTCGATGTCGGCGTCGTGCTCGAGAGGCCGTGGATGGTGATCGGGCTGGCGCTGATGCTCATCCTCGTCAAGACCGGGGTGCTCTACGTGCTGGCCTTCGCCTTCGGGATGCGCGGGCGGTCCGCCTTGTGGCTGGCGCTGCTGCTCAGCCAGGGCGGCGAGTTCGGATTCGTGCTGTTCACCCAGGCCGAGCGGGCGCTGCTGATCTCGTCCGAGGGGACCAGCCTGTTCGGGGCGGTGGTGACGCTGTCGATGGCGTCGACGCCTTTCCTGATGAAGGTCATTCGCAGCTTCAACCGGCCGGAGCCGGTTCCAGCCGGCCTTGAGGGCCCCGAGACATCGCCCGAATCGCGGGTGCTGGTGATCGGCTATGGCCGCTTCGGGCAGACCGTCGCGCAGATGCTGATGGCCAGCGGCGTCGCCGTCACCCTGATCGATTCCAAGCCCGCACAGATCGAGCGGACCGCGTCGTTCGGCATGAAGGTCTATTATGGCGATGGCCGCCGCATCGATCTCTTGCGCAGCGCCGGCGCGGCGGACGCGAACCTGATCGTCTATTGCGTCGATGGCGACTGGCTCGACAAGGAAATCCTGGAAAAGGTCCAGCAGGCGTTTCCGCAGGCCGGGCTTCTGGTCCGGGTCTTCGATCGCCGCCACTGGATCGCGCTCGATGGCCTCGATCTCACCGGGGTGGTGCGCGAAGTCTATGAATCGGCGGTGCTGATGGGACGGATGGCGCTCCATCGACTGGGCGTCGATCCCGCGGAGATCGAGCGGATCGAGGCGGCCTACCGCCAGCGCGACGAGGAACGGCTGGGGATGCAGTCCGCCAGCGGCGACCTCCATTCGGGGCAGGACCGCATGTTCCATCCGTCGCGGCCGCTCGCGCCCGAAGGCGAAGGCTGATGCGGCGCGCCCGGCCTGTTCGCTTCGTCGCCGCCCTGTCGGGAGCGTTCGCGGTGATGACCGGCGCCTTCGCCGCGCATGGCATCGGCGATCCCGCTGCCGCCGACTGGCTGCGCACCGGCGCGCATTATCAGATCGTGCATGTTGTCGCCGCGCTGGCCGTGCTGGCGCCGCCGGGGGGCAACCGGCTGCGCTGGTGGGCGGCCTGGCTGTTCCTGATCGGTGGCTGGATCTTCGCCGGATCGCTGGATCTGATGGCGATCGGCGGACCGCGCTGGCTGGGCGCGATCACCCCGATCGGCGGAACCGCGCTGATCCTCGGCTGGCTGTGCCTCGCGGCCTCGGCGCTTGGCAGGCGCGACTAGCGCTTTCCGGCCATCACCTCGTCGAGGAAATTGCTGACTTTCCAGAGGTCGACATCCTTCGCCAGGAAGGCCTCGCCGATCCCGCGCGCCAGCACGAACGCGAGCTGCCCGCCCTCCATCTTCTTGTCCTGCGCCATGTGAACGACGAGCGCCTTGCCGTCGCATTCAAGCCCCGCATCGCGCGGATGGTGGTGCATGCCCACGGCCTTCAGATGCGCGGCGATGCGGTCGGCGGCGCCGGGCGGGCAAAGCCCCTCGGCTTCCGAAAAGGCGAAGGCCAGCCACAGGCCGATGGCGACCGCCTCGCCGTGGAGCAGCCGGTCCGAAAAGCCGGTCTCGGCCTCCAGCGCGTGGCCGAAGGTGTGGCCGAGATTGAGCAGCGCGCGCAGCCCGCTGGTCTCGCGCTCGTCGGCGGCGACGATCCGCGCCTTGGCACGCACGCTCCTTTCGATGGCGTGGAGCCGCGCGGCGGCATCGCCGGCGATCAGCTCCGGCCCATGCGCCTCGCACCAGGCGAAGAATTCGGCGTCGTCGATCAGCCCGTATTTGACGATTTCGGCATAGCCGGCGCGCAGCTCGCGGACCGGCAGGGAGGCGAGCGCCTCGGGATCGATCAGCACCAAAGCGGGCTGGTAGAAGGTGCCGATGAGGTTCTTGCCGGCGCGGGTGTTGATCGCGGTCTTGCCGCCGACCGAGCTGTCGACCTGGGCGAGCAGGGTGGTCGGCACCTGCACGAAATGGCAGCCGCGCTTCAGGATCGACGCGGCGAAGCCGACGAGATCGCCGATCACGCCGCCGCCCAGCGCCACCAGATGGTCGCCGCGCTCGATGCCCAGCGCGAGCAGCCGGTCGAGCAGCGTTTCCAGCTCGGCCCAGCTCTTGGTGCCTTCTCCGGCGGGCAGGACGATCGCCTCGGCGCGGATGCCCGCCGCGGCGAGCGCGCTCAGGAATCCGGGAAGCAGGGTCGCCGCGACATGATGGTCGGTGATCACGGCGAGCGGGCGGCCGCGCGCGAGCGGGGCGAGATGCTCCCCGGCCCGGCTGATCAGCCCGGCCTCGATCAGGATGTCATAGGATCGGTTTCCCAGCGAAATCGTGACCTGACTCATGCCTGCAATGCCTTCAAGATCGCATCGACCGTCGCCTCGTGCGGCAGCGGCCGGCTTTTCACCCGGATCGGTGCCTGCGCATAGATCGGATTGCGGACGCGCGCGAGCTCGGTCAGCACATCCTGGGGATCCTTGTCCTTGAGCAGCGGCCGGCCATCGCGGCGGCCGACGCGCTGCACCAGCGTGTCGATATCCGCGTCGAGCCACACCGCCGTCGCCTTTTCGAGGATCAGCGCGCGGGTCTCGTCGTTCATGAAGGCGCCGCCGCCGGTCGCGATCACCCGCGGCGTGCCGTCGAGCAGGCGCTGGATCACCCGGCGCTCGCCGTCGCGGAACGCGTCCTCGCCGAAGCGCTCGAAGATCTCCGGGATGGTGAGGCCGGCGGCGTCCTCGATCTCCTTGTCGGCGTCGACGAAGGGCAGTCCCAGCCGCGCGGCGAGCCGCCGGCCGACCGTCGACTTGCCGACGCCCATCAGCCCGACAAGCACGATCGTGCGTTGCTCCGGCGGTTTCGCGCTCAGTTGATCCTGGTTCATAAGCGCCGGGGCTATACACAGGCTGCGCATGTCGGGCAAAAGCATTGCCATCATTTTCTGGTTTCGAAAGGGTCGCACGTCCTCATGCCGCGTTCATTGATCATCACGATCCTCCTGCTTTTGGTCGTTGCCGGGGTTTTGTTCGGCCTCGCGTCGCTCAGCCGCGAAGTGCCCGTCCAGCCGGTCGAGAAGGCAGTGACCAATGAGCCGTCTGACCGTTAGGGTTTCGCTCGCCGCGGCGCTCGCGGTCGGGGCGGCCCTGGCCTGGCCGGCGCTCGGCCAGGGCGGGCCCGAATCGCTGTTGCCGCCGGGTTTCGGCAGCGCGCCGGAGCCCACCGCAGCGCCCGCGCCGGTTGCGCCCGCCACGGCCCCGGCAGCCGCGCCCGCGGCGGCGCCCGGCGCGATCGGCGCCGCGCCCGAGGCTGGCGCGCTGCCGGACGGAGCGACGCCGCCGACTGAAGCGGAAGTCTACAAATTGCCGCCGCCGGTCAGCCGGCCGATCAACACCGTCGGGCCGCTGACGCCGGGCCACACCGGGCTTGCCGAAACCGCCTTCGACGGGGCCGACGGGCGCTATCTCGTCGGACTGATGCGGCGCATCGATTCGCGGCTTGCCTCGCGCTGGGGAACCATCGTGCTGCGGCGCGCCCTCGCCTCGCGGGTGCCGGCCGCGGCGTCGGTGCGTCCCGCCGACTGGGTCGCCGAGCGCGCGCTGCTGCTCACCCGTTTGGGCGACGTCCACGCCGCGCGCATGCTGGTGCAGGCGGTTCCGGTCGATCGCTATACGCCGCGGCTCTATGCCGCCGCCGCCCAGGTCGCTTTGGCCTCGGCCGACATCGAGGCGTTCTGCCCGATCGCCGACACCGGCGATGCGCTGAGCGATGAGCCGGTGTGGCTGTTGGCGCGCGGGATCTGCGCCGGGCTGGCGGGCGATTCGGGGCTTGCCGCCGATCTCATCGATCGCGCGCGCGACAAGAAGCTCGCCAACAATATCGATCTGCTGCTCGCCGAACGCGTCGCCGCTTTGGGCTCGGGCGGGCAGCGCGCGGTGAATGTCGAATGGGCCGAGGCGAACCGCCTGACCGCCTATCGTTACGGCCTTGCTACCGCCGGCGGCCTCGACATTCCCGACGCGCTGATGGCGACCGCAGGTCAGCCGGTGCGCGCCTGGCAGGCGGCGGCGCCGCAACTGCTGCTGGAAAAGCGCATCGACGCCGCGCGCACTGCGGCGGTGCTCGGCATCGCCTCCAGCGCCGATCTCGTCGACCTCCTCTCGGCGCAGGCCGAGGAGACCGATCCGTTCGCGGTGTCGGACACCCCGGCCGGCCATCTCCGCCAAGCCTACATCGCGGAGGACATGACCGAACGGCTGACCGCGCTCCGGACCTTGTGGACGGGCGCAACGCCGGACTCGCTCGATTATTCCGGGCTGATCCTCACCGCGCGGGCCGCCGCGCGCATCCGTCCCGATGGCGCCCTCGCCGATGACGCGCCGATGCTGATCGCCGCGATGCTGGCCGCCGGGCTCGATAAGGCGGCTGCGCGCTGGAGCGGGGTCGTCGCCGACATGGATGACGACGAGGGCGATCTGGCCTGGGCGCTGCTTGCCGCCGGGACGCCCTCCGGGGCGGTCAAGATCGAGCGGAGCCGCGTCGCCGGCTGGTCGGGCGGGGACGACGATCCGCATCGCAAGCAGCTGCTGGTGGCCGGGCTTGCCGGGCTCGGTCGGCTGTCGCGCGACGCGGCCGCCGGGCTGTGGGACGATTCCGACGGGCCGTTCGACGCCAGCAACCGCTATCTCGAACGGATCGACCGGGCCGCCGCGGCGAACCGTGTGGGCGAGGTCGCCTTGCTTGCCGCCCTGGGGCTGCAAAGCGGGAGCTGGGCCGGCGTGCCGCCGCTGCATCTCTACCATATCGTCGCCGCGCTTCGGCGCGTCGGGCTGGAGCCGGAGGCGCGGATGATCGTCGCCGAGGCGATCACCCGCGCATGAACGGGGCGGCGGACCCCGGGGCAACCCCCGATCGCCGCGCCATCGAACGCTTTCTCGAGATGATGGCGGCGGAGGCAGGCGCGGCGCGCAACACGCTGCTCGCCTATCGCCGCGACCTGCTCGACGCCTCCGCCGCCTGTCGGGGCCGGCTGGCGGCGGCCACTCGCGAGGAGGTCGCGGGCCTGGCCACGCACTGGGCGGAGCTCAAGCCCGCCAGCGCCGCGCGCAAGGCGTCGGTGCTGCGCCGCTTCTTCGCCTTTCTGGTCGGCGAGGGCGAGCGCGCCGATGATCCCTCGGATGCGCTGCCCCGCCCTAGCATGGCCCGGCGGCTGCCCAAGACGCTTGGCAAGGCGGATGTCGACCGGCTGTTCGAGGCGCTGGACCGCAAGGCCGAAACCAGCCCCGGCCCGGCCGCCGACCGGCTGCGAGCGCTGATCGAGCTGCTCTACGGATCGGGGCTGCGCGCCACCGAGCTGGTGTCGCTGCCCCGCCACGCGATCCGCGCGGGCCAGCCGTTCGCCGTGCTCAAGGGCAAGGGCGACAAGGAACGGATGGTGCCGGTGTCCGCCGCCGCGCTCGCCGCGGTGCTCCGCCACGCCGATCATGTGCCGGGGGAGGCGCGCTATCTGTTCCCCTCGGGCCATGGCCATCTGTCGCGGGTGCGGCTGTTCCAGCTGGTCAAGGCGCTCGCCGCCGAGGCCGGAATTCCGCCCGAGAGGATCAGCCCGCACGTCCTGCGCCATGCCTTCGCCACGCATCTTCTCGAGGGCGGCGCGGACCTCCGCGCGGTGCAGGCGATGCTCGGCCACGCCGACATCGCGACGACCGAGATCTACACCCATGTCCAGACCCGCCATCTGGTCGAGCTGGTGGCGACCCGTCATCCGCTCGTTGACGAAAAGACCCCCCGCGCGTAACCCGCTCGGCTGGATGTTGTGAAATAGGACCCGCTCCTTCGGTGACGATTTACCTGGAATTCGAAAAGCCGCTGGCGGAACTGCAGTCCCGCATCGTCGAGCTGCGCAAGTCCGCCGAAACGAGCACCGTCGACATCAGCGCCGAACTCGGCAAGCTCGAGGCCAAGGCCGACCGCCAGATGCGCGACATCTACGCCAGGCTGACGCCATGGCAGAAGACGCTGGTCGCGCGGCATCCGCAGCGTCCCCATTTCGCCGACTATGTCGCCGGGCTGATCGAGGATTTCACGCCGCTCGCGGGCGATCGCGCCTTTGCCGACGATCGCGCGATCATCGCGGGGCTCGGGCGGCTGCGCGGCCGTCCGGTGGCCGTGATCGGCCACGAAAAGGGCGCCGACACCGCCAGCCGGCTGAAGCATAATTTCGGCATGGCCAAGCCCGAAGGCTATCGCAAGGCGATCCGGGTGATGCAGCTCGCCAGCCGCTTTGGCCTGCCGGTGGTCACCCTGCTCGATACCGCCGGCGCGTTTCCAGGCGTCGAGGCGGAAGAGCGCGGCCAGGCCGAAGCGATCGCCCGCGCCACCGCCGCCTGCCTGGAGCTGGACGTGCCGCTGGTCGCGGCGATCGTCGGCGAAGGCGGATCGGGCGGGGCCGTCGCGCTTGCCGCCGCTAATCGCGTGCTGATGTTCGAGCATGCGGTCTATTCGGTGATTTCGCCGGAAGGCTGCGCGTCGATCTTGTGGCGCACCGCGGACCGGGCGCCCGACGCCGCGACGGCGATGCGGATCACGGCGCGCGATCTGGCCGATCTCGGCGTGATCGACCGGATCGTTCCCGAACCTTTGGGCGGCGCGCATCGCGATCCGGCGGTGGCGATTGCCGCGCTGGGCGACGCGATCGACGACGAGCTGGCGCGGCTGGAAACCCTCAGCGCTGAAGAGCTGCGCATGAGCCGTCGCCGGAAATATTTGGAAATCGGCGCTGCATAACGCATGATCCAGGGCTGCCGGCGAAATTGTTTGGAACCGGTCGGCGATCCGGCCGGTTGATCCCGTCGTGCGCAGCAGAAAGAAAAGCAGATGGAACGTAAGCAACTGACCCGGGTGACGTTGGTGGCGTTGCTGGCGGTGGCGCCATTGGCGGCCGCATGCACCAGCGGCCTTGCCGACGCCCAGTCATCGAGCAAGGTCAAGGCGATCTCGGCCAGCGACAAGCAGACCGGAGCGCAGGCCCATCCGCAGATCCTCGAGGATTTCGGCGGCGTTTACAGCGGCGCCCAGGCCAATTACGTCCAGTCGGTCGGCAGGAAGGTGGCGGTGCAGTCCGGGCTTGCGGATTCGCAGAACGCCTACACGATCACCCTGCTGGATTCGCCGGTCAATAACGCCTTCGCCGTGCCCGGGGGCTATGTCTACATCACCCGGCAACTGCTGGGGCTGATGAACGACGAGGCGGAGCTCGCCTCGGTGCTCGGGCACGAGGTTGGGCATATCGCTGCACGGCATTCGCAAAAGCGCAACACGCAGTCGCTCCTGGGTCAGCTGCTTTCGGTCGGCGTCGGTATCCTTACCGGTTCGTCCGAGCTCATGCAGGTCGCCGGACAGGCCGCCCAGCTCTATACGCTCAGCTATTCGCGGTCCCAGGAATATCAGGCCGACGATCTCGGCATCCGCTATCTGTCAGGTTCGGGTTACGATCCCCACGCGGCGGCGGACATGCTTGCCGCGCTGGATGCGCAGGACAAGCTGGCCGCAACCGCGAACGGCAGCAGCAACCGCGCGATTCCGAGCTGGGCGCGCACCCACCCGATGACCGCCGATCGGGTGAGCCGCGCGCGCAAAACGGCTTCCGCAACCGGCAAGGCCGCCGGTACGGGGTTGCGCAATCGCGACACTTTCCTGACGACGCTCGACGGCACGCTGTACGATGATGATCCGAAGCAGGGCATCATCGACGGGCGCTGGTTCCGTCATCCCGATCTCAAGCTCGCCTTTCAGGCGCCGCAGGGCTTCGCCATGCATAACAGCCCGCAGGCGGTCTCGATCGTCGGCAGTTCGGGGCAGGCCCAGTTCGGCGGCGGCGCGCTTGGCGGCGGTCTCGATTCCTATATCGGCCAGGTGTTCAGGGCGATCGGCGGCAACAGCCTTCAATTGAGCTATTCGACGCCGCGCCAGACGACGATCAACGGCATCCCCGCGGCGACGTCGATGGCCAGGGCCAATACCCAGTCGGGCCCGGTGGACGTGACGGTGACCGCCTATCGCTGGTCCGATACCCAGGCCTTCCACATCATGACGATCGCCGCCGCCGGCACCGGCAGCGGACCCTTCGATTCACTGCTCCGTTCGGTTCAGCGCCTGTCGCCGGCGGAAGCGGCGGCGATCAAGCCGCGCGTCATCGAGGTGGTGACCGTCAAGCCCGGCGACACGGTGGCATCGCTGAGCGGCCGGATGGCCTATGCCGACTATCGGGCGGAACGGTTCAGGGTGCTGAACGCAATGGGCCCCAACGATACGCTGCGCAGCGGCCAGCGGGTCAAGCTGATCATCTACGCCGCGCGATAGGCTTCAAAAACAAATCGGGCGGCGAGGAGAACCTCGCCGCCCGACCGAACATCAGACGTTTCCAGGAAAAGCTTAGAGCTTGCCCGAAACGTTGGTGAAGGTGCTGGTCAGCTTGTTGCCGACGGTGCCCATCGCCGAGATGGCGGCAACCGCGATCAACGCCGCGATCAGGCCGTACTCGATGGCGGTGGCACCCTTTTCATTCTTGATCAGCTTGCGAAAGAACGACATGTGAAATCTCCTTGGCTTGTAGCGCTATTCATTCCGTTTCGCCCGGTTCCCGGTGGCGTGCCGGGCGAGCGGGTGTCACCCTAGAGGATAAGCGGTTGAAAAATGCTTAATCGGAATGGTTACAAGTTATTTACCGCGCTCCGGTGCCGATGGTCAGGTCTTGGAGACTTCGGTAGCCACATAATCCATCTTGTTGACGGTGGCTCCGGCCAGGGTGGCGAGCGCGGCCGACATGGCGACGACGATCAAGGCGGCGATCAGGCCATATTCGATCGCAGTCGCGCCGCGATCATCGCTGCGCAATCGTGCACAAAACAGGCGCATGATCGTCTCCCATAAGGCGATTGCGTCGCATTCAGCCCTATGGATAAGGTCATAAACATTAACAAACCGTCATCTTTGGCAGGAAGCGTTCCGGCATGGCACAAATTCTCGTCGTCGCCGCGGCGCTGATCGATGCGGATGGCCGCGTCCTCGTCCAGCAGCGGCGGCCCGATCGCCCGATGGCCGGGCTCTGGGAGTTTCCCGGCGGCAAGGTGGAAGCCGATGAAACCCCCGAGGCCGCGCTGATCCGCGAGCTTGACGAGGAACTCGGCATCGAAACCTGGGAAAGCTGCCTGGCGCCCGCTTGTTTCGCGACCGGTAAGATCGCCGAGAGCGATCTCCTGTTGCTGCTCTATGTCTGCCGCAAATGGCGTGGCCAACCCGAGCCGCTTGACGCGTCCGGCCTCAAATGGCTGCGGCCGGTAGAGCTGTACAGGCTCGCCATGCCGCCCGCCGACCGGCCGCTGATCGGGCTGCTCGAAGCGCTGATCTAGGTGCTGCTGGGTAGTGCGGATCAGGGAGAAAACCTTGAGGACGGGAAAGACCTGACAGCCGGAATCAAATCGGGCGGCAAGGAGAACCTCGCCGCCCGATCCGAACGTCAGATATTTTCGGAACAGCGCTTAGAGCTGGCCCGAAACGTTGGTGAAGGTGCTGGTCAGCTTGTTGCCGACGGTGCCCATCGCCGAGATGGCGGCAACCGCGATCAACGCCGCGATCAGGCCGTATTCGATGGCGGTCGCACCCTTTTCGCTCTTAAAGAGCTTACGAAGAAATCCCATGTCCGATCTCCTGGCCTCAAATCGTGTCGGTCTGGATCGACCGGCATCCAGCACTTTCCCAAGTGCACCGCGGAAGTTAACGCAGCCGGTCGCCAAGAAAGGCTTAAACCTTACGGTTACCGGGAATTAATCCTTTATCGCCGCCGTTTTGGCGCGTCGGCAGCACCTGGGTCAGCGAGACGCGCGCGGTGCCGGGCCGCAGCGCCTTTGGCTGGTCGGGATGCGGCGCCCAGCCGGTCAGATAGAGGATTTCGACCGTCTCCGCGGTCTTGCCGTCGGCATCAGCGGCGTTGGCGAAGATCTCGGCCGCCTTCGCCAGGGCCTCGCGGCAAAGCGGGCTGCGGACGCGAAGGCAGCTGGTTTCACCCATCGCGCGGAGATCGTCGAGCAGCGCGAACAGACCTCTGTAGCGCAGCGTCAGCCTTTCGCTGTCGACCACCGGCAGGGCGAAGCCGGCGCGTTGCAGCAGGCCGCCCGCCGCGCGCACATCGACCATCGGATGCACCCGCGCCGCGGCCGCGTCGCGCGCCGCGAGATCGGCCGTCAGCAGCACGGCGCGCAGCCGCTCCAGTGTCTCGCCGCCCGCGAACGCCGCCAGCAGCAGACCGTCCGGCTTCAGGATTCGCCGCGCCAGCGCGAGCATGCCGGGAAGATCGTTGACGCTGTGCAGCGTCCCCGTCGCGAGGATGAGATCGAAGCTGCCGTCGGCGAAGCACAGGCGATCCTCGTCGCACACGACGCCGACGCCCGGCCCCGGGGCGGGATCGGCGATCACATGCAGCTCGGCCCCGGCGAAGCGCTCGCCGTAGCGCCCGCCGCTGCTGCCCAGTTCCAGCACCCGGTCGAACCGCCGGGTGACGCAGTCGAGCCGGGCGCCGAGTTCGTCGGCCATGTGGTCGATCAGGAAATCCGGAATGCCGCGATCATGCGCCCGGGCGCGACGATGGCGGCGCGCGCGGCGGTCGAAAGGTTCTGATTCGCTCACCCGGCCCCTATGGCGCGCTGGCGCCTGCCGCTCAACCGGCCTAGACTTTTGGCTGATGATCGCCGCGCTGCACCGATGGCCCGCCGCCGCGCTCGCGCTGGTGCTGCCGCCGCGCTGCCCGAGCTGCGGCGTGATCGTCGACGGCGACGACCAGCTTTGCACGGCCTGCTGGCGTGATATGCGCTTCATCACCCGGCCGCATTGCGCGGCCTGCGGCATCCCCTTCGCGCATGATCCGGGCGAGGCGGCGCTGTGCGGCGCCTGCCTGGCCGACCCGCCCCTGTTCGCCGCGGCACGCGCCGCGGTCGCCTATGACGCGGTGGCGCGGCGGATGCTGATGCGGCTGAAGCATGGCAGGCGGACCCATGTCGCGCGGCTGATGGGCCGGCAGATGCGCCGGCTCGAGCCGGGCTGGCTGGAGGACGCCGAAAGCCTGATCGTGCCGGTGCCGCTGGCGCGCTGGCGGCTATGGGCGCGGGGTTACAATCAGGCGCTGCTGATCGCCCGCAGCCTGGCGGAGGGCAGTCCGGCCCGGGTGGTGCCCGAGCTTCTGCGGAGAGTGCGCGAGACGGCGTTGAGCGGCGGCCTGTCCCGCAAGGAGCGGGCACGCAACGTGAAAGGCGCGTTCCGGGTGCCCGCCCGCCAGCGGCTCCGGGTCAAGGGACGGACGGTGCTGCTGGTCGACGATGTCTGCACCACCGGCGCGACCGCCAATGCCTGCGCCGCCGCGCTGTTGAAGGCCGGCGCGCGCGAGGTGCGGCTGCTCAGCTGGGCGCGGGTGGTGATGGAGAGCTGACCGCCCATGCTTGACAAGACCGTCCGTCCACCACACCTCGGGAAACAAGGAGATAATGATCGATGGCGAAGGTCGAGATTTACACCAAATTCCTCTGCCCGTTCTGCACGCGCGCCAAGAAGCTGCTCGAAGCCAAGGGCGCGGCATTCGAGGAATATGACATCAGCATGGGCGGTCCGAAGCGCGCCGAAATGATCGAGCGTTCGGGCGGGCGCACCACCGTGCCGCAGATCTTCATCGACGGCCGCCACATCGGCGGCTCCGACGATCTCGCCGCGCTCGACCGCACCGGCGGCCTCGAGCCGCTGCTGCAGGCATAACGGAAGATCCCACCGCCGATGCGCGCCGCCATCGCCCAGACCACCACCGGCATCGATCCCGCGGCCAATGCCGCGACGCTTGCCGAGCACGTCCGCGCGGCGAAGGCCGAGGGCGCCGACATCCTGTTCACGCCCGAAATGAGCGGCCTGCTCGACCGCGACCGCGCGCGGATGATGGGCCATGTCCGAACCGAGGCCGAGGATCCGCTGCTCGCCGCGATCCGCGACGAGGCCGCCCGCCAGGGCCTTTGGGTGCATCTCGGCTCGCTGGCGCTGCGCGACGAGGATCCGGACAGCGCCTGCTTCGTCAACCGTTCGCTGTTGATCGATTCGAGCGGCGAAATCCGCGCCCGCTATGACAAGATCCACCTTTACGACGTCGATCTGCCGTCGGGCGAAAGCTATCGCGAATCGGCGCTCTACCGGGCCGGCGACAAGGCGGTCGTCGCCGACACGCCATGGGGCCGGATGGGCCTGTCGATCTGCTACGACCTGCGCTTCGCCGAGCTTTATCAGCGGCTGACCGATGCCGGCGCGACGCTGATCGCGATCCCGGCGGCGTTCACCGTGCCCACCGGCCAGGCGCATTGGCACATTCTCCAGCGCGCGCGCGCGATCGAGGCCGGGGTACATGTTATCGCCGCCGCTCAGACCGGCCTCCACGAGGACGGCCGCCGCACCTTCGGCCATTCGCTGGTCGTCGATCCGTGGGGTGCGCTGCTGCTCGACATGGGCGAGGAGGCGGGCCTCGGCCTGATCGACATCGACCTGGAGGAGGTCCGCCGGGTGCGCGAGAGGGTGCCGGCGATCGATCACCGGCGGCCGATCCCGTCGGTCGGTGGGGATCGATGATCGTTTTCGATCTCCAGTGCACCGCCGGTCACGTCTTCGAGGCGTGGTTCGGTTCGTCCGAGGACTGGCGCGATCAGCGCGAGCGCGCGCTCGTCGAATGCCCGCTGTGCGGTGACTGCGCGGTCGAAAAGGCGGTGATGGCGCCTGCGGTCGGCGCGAAGAGCAACCGCCGCCCCCAAGCCGCCGCGACCCCGATGATGGCCGGCGCCGATCCCGGCGAGATCAAGGCGATGCTCGCCGCCATCGCCCGCGCCCAGGCCGAGGCGTTGAAGGACGCCGATTATGTCGGCGACCGCTTCGCCGGCGAGGCGCGCGCCATGCATCTCGGCGAGACCGATCCGCGCGGCATCTATGGCGAGGTCAGCGCCCAGGAGGCGAAGGCGTTGCTCGACGAGGGCGTGCCGGTCGCGCCGCTGCTGCTGCCGGTGCGGCCGGGCAAGACCGACGCCTGAGGTATTTATCGATCTGGTTCGTGCGGCAAGGAATCGGAAACGCCTCTTGCGTTCCACCGCCGCCCGCCGCAAAAACCGCCCATTGCCCCCGTAGCTCAGCCGGATAGAGCGACGGTTTCCTAAACCGCAGGTCGGAGGTTCGAGTCCTCTCGGGGGCACCATTCTTGTTCGAAAGTGAGAACCGGCGGCTTCTCTGGTGTGAAGGCCGCTGTCTGGCAGGCGAGCGCCGCTTTCGGCCCGGAAATCCGTATCTCGGAAGCGCCAACCGCAGAGGGGTTCGCCTCACGATCCGTGTACGCCACGCCTCTGAATGACTGTCCGATGTCGCCTTGCTCGATGGCAGGCGGTCTCCTGCGCTTCATTGCTGGGCAGAAAAAACCACCCCAACCATTCCGGCTGCAAAAACTGCTGCGCCGCCGCGCCAATCGGGTTAACGCGATGAAAACCTTCTTAGCTCTTATGACTCAATTAATTTTTTGATGGCAAACTCAAGCGTGACCGACAAACTCCAGAGGTGAACGAAGTGGGCAAGTCACATCTCCTGCGCTGTCATCACCTGCTGTCCCTCGCGTTGGGGCTGTTTCTGATTCCCGTACCGGTGTTGGCCCAACAAACCGGAAATGTTCCCCTGGCAGGGTCGGTCGCGCAGAATTGCACGATTTCCGTCACGCCCACCGCGGAGGCTTCCAACCTCGACCTCTCGGACGGAGCAAAGCGGGTGCGCGTCGGCGACGTCCTTCAGAACTGCAACAAGAAGGCCGGTTACCGGCTTACCGTGGGTTCCGACAATTGCAGCACCGGCACACCGGGCGCGAAGCTCATCGGCGCTCTGGCGTCTCCGGAAAATCTCAGATATTCCGTGGAGTTCAACAACCCGAACACGGGCGGCAGCCAAGCGATCGTGACCGGCCTGCTGTCGGACCAGTGCACGGGCGATACCTATATCCTCGGCCGCGCCGTGGCGGGTGCCAAGATCCGCAACGAGACGAGCAACATCTACATCAATTACACAGGTGATTCCGGGCTTGCTGCGGACAGCTACACCGACATCGTCCGCCTGACCATGACCGTCAACTGAGCGCGCCGAGGCGAAGATGCATATCGCCATCGCTCCACCCAGAATCGCACTTGCAGCACTGTTGGCGGGCACAGTGTTCACCGGCACAGCAGCAGAAGCACAACAGACCGGGACGATCAGCCTGATCGGCACGGTTTCGCAGCAGTGCAGCATCATCGTCACGCCTAGCTCGCAAGCGGCCAATCTCGATCTGTCGAATGGCAACTGGCGGATCGAAGTCGGCATCGCACTTCAGAACTGCAACAAGAAGACGGGCTATACGCTGCACGTGCTGTCGCAAAATTGCGCAGCCGGCGTGGCCGGAGCCAAGCTCGTCGGCACCGTCGCAGGCGAGACGCTCCGCTATTCCGTGGAGTTCAACAACCCGCCGACCGGCGGCAGTCAGACGGTCGTCACGGGACTGCTCGCCACGGCATGCTCTGGCGCCGCCGCCGTCATCGGACGCGACGTGACCAACCAGAAAATTCGCGATGAGATCAGTAGGATCTTCGTCAATTACACAGGCGATTCCGGACTGGCGTCTGACAGCTATACGGATACGCTGACGATCACCCTGGTCACGAAATAACAAGCCAAACTGAACCGCCGGAGAATGGTGATGAGCCAAATGATTGGAAAAGCCACCCACCTTGCGACATCTGCCGTTCTATTCTTGGCGTTCGCCCTGTTCGCGCCCGGCTTGGGCGTGCCCCAGGCCAAGGCCCTCTCGCTCATCCCGATCAGCCAGGATTTCAAACCGAGCGGAAAGGAATCCACCCAGACATTCCGGCTTGAGAATGAAACCAACGAGCCTGTCGCGGTCGTCGTCAAGGTCATGACGCGCGAGGTCTCGGCTGACGGCGAGGAAACCAACGCGGAGACGAAGGATTTCACCGTCTTCCCAAGCCAGGTTCTGCTCAATCCACGCCAGTCCCAGATGGTCCGCGTCCAATGGCGTGGCCCGTCCGCGCCGCGCAAGGAACTTGCCTATCGCATCATCGCCGAGCAACTGCCGATCAAACGCAGTCTCGAACCGAACACCCATGCGATCCAGATCGTCATGCGCTATGTCGGCTCGGTCTATGTTGTGCCGTCGGGCGTGCGGCCCGATATCGCCATCGCCTCGGCACGCGGCGTCACGGATGCACGGAACCGGCGCATGCTCGAACTGATGTTTCGCAATAACGGACGTTCACATGGCTTGCTCGACGAGCTCGAACTGACCGTTGCCGCGGGCGGGTCGAGCCAGACCCTCAAGGGTGATCAACTGAAGGACATGCTCGGAGAGAATATTCTCGCGGAATCCGAACGGCAGTTTCTCCTCCCCTGGCCCCAGGGTCTCCCATTCACGCAACCGACGGTCGAGTTCAAATATACACCGCTCCGCTGAGCTCCGGTCCGGCGGGCCGGTGTCAGTCGGCCATGATACGCTATAAGAAACTTCTCGTCGGGGTGGCGGCGACCGCCGTCCTGGCCGCTTCTGTCATTCCGGCCAGTTCCGCTGCTGAACCTCCCACCGGCGAGACACATCCCGCCGCCAGGGCTGAAGTTTCGATCCCGATTTCGCTGATTTTCGGGGACGTCGAAATCGGTCAACCGCTCGTCCGTGTTACCGAAACCGGACAGCTTCTCGCCTTTATCGGCCCCGACATCTTGGAAATGTTGCGGCCGCTGGTCGTGCCTTCGGTCATCGAAGAATTGCAGGCTCATCGGACAGCCGAAGCGATGCTGCCGCTCATACATCTTGGCGAGGCGGGCATTACCGCCGAATACAATCCAAGCGAACTCACGCTGCGCATCCTCATCCCGTTCGACCTTCGCATGCCTGCCGCCCTCAGCATCGCTGCCCGGCGACCGCCGAACGAACATGCGCCATCAAGGCCGGCGGCGGATATAAGCGCTTATATCAACCTCCGGCTGGCGAACGATTTTCTGCTCCGGGGGAATCCGGGCGAGGATAAGGGTCGGCAGCCAGCCATCGTCGATTTCGATGGCGCTGCAAGGATGCTCGGCGCGACATTCGAGTGGGCAGCCACCTATCGCGAGCGATCCGCCAATCCATGGCATCGCGGCGATCTGCGGCTGGTGAAGGATTTTCCTT
>Ga0153916_10001140_pt1 | contig 18797 bp, 26 predicted proteins | sample Opewatmetagenome_FD_109642 | JGI IMG/M metagenome (GOLD analysis project Ga0153916, IMG submission 109642) | Freshwater wetland microbial communities from Ohio, USA - Open water 3 Core 3 Depth 4 metaG | ecosystem: Environmental > Aquatic > Freshwater > Wetlands | place: USA: Ohio, Lake Erie... | reverse complement strand
TGCAAGTCGGCCAGCAATACACGCTGCCCATCCTTTCCTTCCGCGACATGGGTAATGGATATGGCATCCTCGCGGAAGAACAAATCCTCGGCCCCGGCCTGCGTCGCCGGCAGCAAGACGCGCACCTGCGGCAGGCTCCGCACGGGAATGGCCGCCAGCAGCAGGAATGCGCCGATCGCGCCGAGCCGCATCCTCTGCGCCCACAGGAGGCTGCACACGAACATCAGGAGAACGGCGATAAGGATGGTGCCCTGAGTCCCGACGCTCGGGATCAATACGAAGCCGGCCGCGGCGGCGCCTACGGCGGAACCCAAGGCATTGGCGCCATAAAGCCGCGCACCGGCACTCGCGGGATCGCTGTAGCGGGCGCTCAACATGGGCAGCCACGCACCGAAGGCCCAGGTAACCGGCAAGGTGAACAGGGCGATCATCGCACCCTGACTCACCAATGCCGCGGTCAAGGATTGAAACTGTAGAGTATCCGCCCATTCGCTCAGCCACGGAACGGCCCACAGACCCAGCACCGTCCAGCCGGCCGCGAGCACGGGCAAGATCGTCCACCATGCCGGCGACCGATGGCGTCTGACATACAGACTGCCCAATGCCATGCCGGCGAGGAATACCGCGAGGATGACCGCCAGCACATATTCAGTGCGCAGCATCAGCATGCCGTATAAACGCGTCCAGCCGATCTCCAGCATCAAGGCGGCGGCGCCGATCCCGGCGTAGGCGATCAGATCGCGGGACGGAACGGATCGTCGATCATCCGGCGGAACATCAACGGGGGCATCGAGAAATTTGGACGTGATGATGGCTGCGGCGCCCACCGCCAGCCCCAAGATCGCGACACACTCTACCGACATGGCCCAACCGATGTTGGGCAGGAGCGCGAGGGGCAACAAGGCCCCGATGCACGCCCCGACGGTGTTCAAGCCATACAGATAAGCAACGGAACCGGCCATCCCCTTGCCGGCCCGCAATACCACAGGGAAACCGAAGCCCAAGGCGCACGCCGGCATAAACAGCATGAGCAGCATCATCACGCCTTGCAGACCGTACCAGGCCTCCAGCCCTACATGAGCCGAAACCCCCGCCAGCCCGTGCTCAAGGTGCCGCAACAACCACGGCAGGCACAGGGCATAAACCGCAACCCCCGCCTCCAGAAATCCGAAAACCAGCAAGGGGGAGGTTCGCGCGCGCCAACGCTCGCCGAACAGGCTGCCGGCGCCCAATCCGGCCATAAAGGCCGCTACCGTAATGACGACCCCAAAGATGCTGACGCCAAACTGCTGGGACAGCATGCGCGCCCATAACACCTCGTAGGCCAGGGAACTTAAGCCCGACAGGGTATACAAGGCCGCTACTACGGCGAACAAAGGCCGGCGCTTATCGAACATGGCGAATGGAAAGATTGAGTATTGAACCGGTCACAGGCCGCACTCAAGAATGCAGCGCAGCCCGCCTACGCGGGGAAGAACCAGACGATGGCGACGATGGCGTGCGCAATGGCCAAGGTCAGGCTGAAGCCGGCAAAAATCATGTGCGCCACGAAGACGGGTTTGGCGAACACCACCATCGCCACGCCCAAGGATACGGTCGTAACAATAAAAGCCAGCAGGGTAATGCCCATGATAAACATGACCTGCTGTTTTCGCGCGTTGCTGATTTGATACTTGCCGCGCTCGGCATTGGCTTGATTGAACGCCTCCATCACCTGGGCGTTGCTATTGCCGCCGTCGGGCTTCTCCGCCGCATATATCGGCGCGGAGAGCAGGTTCAGCATCATCCAGCACCACACCAGCGGCTTCAATATTGCAACGATGCTGCGCATTAAATCGACCTCGACGCCGTTTGTCCTGCTTGTTCTACTGCGGTTCTTCTTCCGCGCGCGCCTTGCGAAACGCTTGGCGCCAGTAAAGAATCGCCATCAAAATAAACGGCGAGAGGACAATGGGCAATAAAAAAAGAAATATGAACCATGGCGTGTTGATGGTCACGTGCAGATAACGGTAGCTGTCGAGCGCCCATGCGGGGCTCGACAAGCCGGACAAAAGGCAGAAGGCGCTTATCGCTCTAACGCACCGCATACGCTAACCACCCCTCTTTTTCGGCTCGGATACATCCTGGGCACAGCGGAATCCAAAGAAATCCGAGGCAAGATTCGGCCATTGCGAAATGCGGTGATAACTGGAGGTAGAAAAAGGATCGCTCTTCCATGAACCCCCGCGCAAGACCTTGTAACGCGCATCCACCGACACCAAATCAATCACCTTCATGGCGCGGTCTTCCGCTGTCTTGGCCACGGCTATCTTGCCCTGGAACATCTCCAGCGGGGCCTTCGAGCCCGGATAGGGCAGATAATCATCCGCCGTCCATTGGCTCACATTACCCGCCATGTCCATGACTCCGTAAGGACTCGCGCCGGACGGATAGGCCGTCACATCGGTGGCGTGCCCCACCGAATAATAGGTATTCAGGCGGGCGGCATCCATTACGTTGCCCCACGGCCAGCGCCGCCCATCCGCTCCGCGCGCCGCCCTTTCCCATTCAGCCTCGGTCGGCAGGCGCTTTTTCGCCCAGGCCGCATAACTTTTGGCATCGAACCATGAAACCATGGTCACGGGATGCATTACCTCGCCCTGCGGTATCCGTCCGTCCTTCCAGTGCAATGGCGGACGGTGTCCCGTCGCCGCCACGAAGCGCGCGTACTGGGCGTTGGTCACAGGGTATTTATCTATCATGTACGCGGCAAGATGCGTCTGATGCATGGGCCGGTCCTGCTCGTCGGACGGCACCTTATCCGTACCCATGGCAACCACCCCCTCCGGAACGGCGATCATGGTGTCCAACTCGCGCCACTGTGCGGCGCTGAGCAAGCCCTCCGCCTCGGCAACGGTATAGCTGCGGGAATAGTTGCCCTTCTTATTTTCATTTTGATCATGCAACTGGAGATCCTCGCCGGCCGCACGTATCCGCGAGGACATCTCGTCATCGACATTGTAGGTAGACAGGCTTCGCATCTCCTCCATGCGATCGGCCCCCAGCATAACGACGTGCACAACCCCCCCCAACATGGCCAAGGACAAGCACGCCACCACGGTGGCGGCCAGATAACGCTTGCGCTTAGCCAGATATTTGCCGTGGAGGCCGGCCGGCTGCCTTAATACGGAGTCAGTCATCGGACTGTGCCTTATGTTCGGCGGGCGCCGCCTTCTCTTGAAGTTCAACATGAATGGGCCTGCGCCCATAGGTTCGTTTAACGAGAAGCTCGCCCACGACCCCGCCTACCGCGGAACACTCCACAACCAGGATTACGGAAAATCCCCACCACCCCATAGGCATTAGTTTTGCCCCCTGGGGTATCCCGATTAGATTTAATGATTCGTAATAGCCGTAAAACTTCACAATCAGGGGAGGCAGGTGCGACAGCCATTTCCCGCCCATGCCGTAGATCAGGCTTACGACGGTGCCGGATATCAATGGAACAACGAAGATGTCCAGGGTCCATAGTCCGCTGAAAGTCGCCAGCCCCCAATACAATTCGGCGCGCACCCCTAATAGATGGTCCCCGAGATATATGATCAGGCAGCCCACAACCAGGGCCAGGATACCTTTTTGGCCGTTAGATAGAGACATCATCTAATCCTGTCCCGTCAAGGCGCTATGCTCTGCCTTCACGACGTTGTCACGGTACCAAGCCTTAACCTGCAGACTTGCCATATATTCAGCCAGCACCTTGCGTTCCTGTTCGGGCAAGGCTACATAGGAAGGCATGCGGTACTGCTTCTTGAGCCGCGACGGGAGCATGGCCTGCGGGTCGGCTGCCGAAAAGTAGCTATAAAACCAGGCTTCATCATGCAGTATGCCGATACCGTCAAGCATGGGTGCGGGAACCGCCTGTGTCGGATCGCGCATCGCCCAGAGACTGTGGCAATCCCGGCAATTTTCCCGCCTGATCAGCCTGCCAGCTTCGCGGGAGAGCTCCGCGGACGAGGTGCTATAAAAGGGTATACCGGGGTCGGCGCCTTTGGTGTTCCTAGTCTGCAAATATTCAACCCCTGTCAAAAGAACGATGCTGACTCCGATCAGGGAGAAAATGAGCATTTCACCTTTCTTCATGCTTGGGTGCCGCCTTCCCATCCTTCTTTGCTGCCGCTAAGAAGCGCTCGCGCTTTTCCATTTGCTCCTTTAGCACCAGCTGACTCTTTGCGAACTCAGCGGGGGCCATTTTGTCCTTGTCGTCCTTATCGAATACCAGATATTTAATATCCTCGTCGAACTGGTCGTTGTTATGGGCCCAGCGAATAAAGAAGACGACGGCAAGGAGGATCATCCCGCCCGCTACCAGCCATACGTAGATGGTCCATCCGTCCGGGAGTGTATTTAAATAATCCATGGGGAAGTACCTCGCTAAAAGAGCCGGCCCTGCAGCAATTGCAGGGTACCAAAAATGATGGCCGCCACCACGCCCAAAAGTATCCACGCGAAAAGGAACATCTCGCCCCGTTTGATTTTTGAGGTCCTATCGGCGGTCATGAATTTTACCACTATTCCAGCAAACACAAGGATAGAAATCGTTAAAAATATGAATATGCCGACACTCCACTCCTGGCTATCCATCCCCTCAATACCGGAGTTATAGTCAGGTTTTGTGGAGGCCAGCGCCTGCCCGGCAGAGCTGCCGGCCAGGATCACTGTCAGCTTTAAAAGCGTGTGGCGCAACATTGTATCCCTGTGTGGTAGAAAATCAGTGGAGAGAGCACTGAAGAGAGGACTCAAACGAAAATACCGCCTTCACCGAAGGCGGTATCTCTTTACAGCTCCCGCAGAAGAACCAACTATTTTTGCTAGGGTTTAATCTACAAACTTAATCCCCTGGTTCTTCTTGTCATAGTTATCAATGAAGAAGCTATAGATAAAGGGAGCAACGAACACCAAAATAATTATTCCCAGCAAGCACAGCGGTGGATTGTCAATGTCTAACATGGCGCTTCTCCTTCAATCACTCATTCATTAATGCTTGTGATGCGTCGGCTGCACGGAAAAATGGGGCAGTCGCTTAACGACAATCACAAGTGCAATGCAAAAATACGAAACGTAAAAGACATCGATCGTATAGCCCTTATCCCACCAGGGTTGCTTGCGCTCCTTCACACCATTCTTAACCGCACCTTCAAAGTTGGCAAGCACCACCTTGTCACCCACGATGGTGTATTCCTCGAGGTCCTTGCCGGCGTTTTCCAGCTCTACCGCCTGGTCCTTGATCATGCGCAGATCATCCATGGTCAGCGGATGACGATCCTGCAGGGCCTTCCATTTGCTATCGGGCACATGCTTGACGATATAGTCCATCTTCTGAGTATCGTCCGGCAGGGCCTGTACTTCAGGACTATCCATCATCGCGATATAGTCCTTAAACATTGCCACATTCGGCCTTTGCCCCCATAACGGGGCCGTTATGAGAAAGGCCGTCACGATCGTTAAGGCCAGCAGCCACACTACTGACTGTGGAAGCCGATTATTATCTTCCGTCAGGCCGCCCAGGCTCTCGCCTTCCCATACTTGCATAGCCTTCTTGTTTTGGTCATCGCTCGCAAGGCTGTGCAACGGTTTATCAAATATCCATGCCATGATTGTTCTCCCCCTATTTCAGGCTTAGTACGAAATCGATCAAATAGCGGATTTCGCTATTTGAGGCGTATTGAGGCACATCAGGCGGATAGACGCGCTTGCCATCCCTATATTCCAGATACTCTTTACGCCAGGTGGCATAGTCGATCGTATTACCGGTCGCATCCTTTTCGCCCCACAGATAATCAAAGCGCGGCATGATGGAATGCGGCTGCACCAGGCGTGGATTGAAGAAGTGCATCATCATCCACTCCTTGGATGAATTGCGCGAGCCCACGTGCAACAGGTCCGGCGCCTTGCGGTCTGAACCGAATGCCGTGGGTGATTCGCTATTGAAGTCACCCAGGCGCGGCGGGATACCGAAGGCCTGCCAGTCTTGGGTTTCCTCAGGCAGCAGCGTATGGCACCACCAGCATCCTTCGCGGACGAACATGATCTTGCCGGACCCCACATACGTGGTGTTCTCATCTCCGGCAGCCGCCAGCACCTCGGACGGCGCCCAGCCTCGGGTCGCGGTCGCATTTTCTACGTAGGCCAGCGAACCGCCTGCCGCGGAGTCACTATGCTGAATCACAAAGACTGCACCGCTGGATTCGGATGCTTCGGTGACGTGTCCTTGGCTCAAGCTGAGCTCCTTCACACCCGGCCCCATGGTTCGGGGATGGCGTATGAGGCTCGGGAAGGGAATCCCGGACTCATATACATAGGCGTTCACCGGTTGCGCCATGGGCTGACCAGTGCGCGGATCCGTCTTCAACACCACGGTCTTGGGCTTACCATGTCCAAGCAGTAGCGGGTCTTCATATGAGAAGCCCCCCACCCGGCCGAACGACAGCGCCTTACGCAGCCCCGTATCGGTCGCCGCCACCGATGTTATATCGATTGTCGGGAAATACAGCGTAATCATCATCGATCCGCCGAGTGCGACGCCAAACAACCTTGCTCCGATTTTATATTCTCTGAAAGCCACGTTCGACTCCCTCCCTATATTATTTTAGCGCTCGTAAGCCAGTTCATGCGGCAGGCGTCCGGCAGGTATTTCGGTACCGACTTTGGCCGTCATCCACATGTTATAGAGCCACACGACATTCCCCGTGAACACCATGGTACCGCCCACCCACCGCGCGATCATATAAGGATGCTCCGCGATGACCACATCGATGTACGGAACTTCGTAAATCTTCCCGGCGCCCTGGATCAAGCCGGCGATGGTCATGGAGACCCAATAGACCGAGAAGCCGATCAGCAGGAACCAGAAGTGGAAGTTCGCCAAGGCCAACGAGTACAGCTTGCGGCGCAGAATGGTCTGCAATCCGTAATAAACCGCCGCGCCCTCGAGGAAGGTTGAGAACCCAAGCAGCGCCAAGTGCGCATGTGCCACGATCCAGCCGGTACCGTGTATGTACCAGTTGATGGCGCGCGTTTGCTGGAATCCGCCCTGCATATTCAGCGGGATAGCCAGCAGCACGCCGGTGATCGTGAACTTCATCTCGATATTCTCGACGAAGTAGTGCCACTTACCCTGCATGGTGAGCAGCAGGTTCGACACGAAGGCGATGGCCGGTACCAGGATCAGCACGCCTTCCACCGACGCGAACGACTTCAGCCATTCGGGCAGCGGCGCCGACATCAGGTGATGCGCGGCCGGCGTAGAGTAAAACACCACCACCGACCAGAAGTGCAAGTGGCCGATTCTGTGCGAGTAGAGGGGATTACCGGTGATCTTGGGCACGGTGTAGTAGGCGATCGCCGCGGCCACCGGGGTGATCCACAGACCCAGAACGTTGTGCGCGAACCACCAGGTCAGATAGGCCTCGCTCAATCCGCTGAGCGAGAAGAACTCGGGTGAATTGCCCACCAGAAATACGATGGTCACCATGAAGACGCCGGCAGCAAAGAACCAGTTGGTCGTATAGATACCCTGGGTGCGGCGCTTGATGATGGTCAGCCATACGTTGAACGCCAGCGGCAGGGCCATAAAGGCGGCGATGTACAGGTCTATCGCCCAGGGGAAGTCGGAATACTCTCTACCGGAGCTCATCCCCATCCACAGACAAACCAGACCCAGCGAAAGCCCTATGTTCCATAGGAAGCAATTCCACACCCCCAGTTTCTCGGACCACAGTTTGGTGTTACCCAGGGCCGGCGTGATGTACATCATCGCCATGGCGAACGCCATGGATATCCAGCCGAAGATCACGGCCAGCACATGCACTTGGCGCATGTGGCCGAATGAGAACAGCTCAGAGCCCGTCACGAAATCCGGAAAGGCCAGCTTCGCCGCATTGAATGAACCCAGCCCGGTCCCTATGACGAACCACAGAATTGAGGAAAAACCGAAATAAACCGCCGATGTGCCGGCCGGGATATCGTCGTTCCTCGCGAATAAGTACTTTAGCATGGTTGTGTACTCCCCTTTATTATTTCCCTAAACAGAATCGCTATCTTTATTGCGTATCAATGTTTGCCCGGCGTCATTAGATACCAGGTGAACCACATGCTGGAGAACGCAAGCAGGATGCAAAAGACGGTGGCCACAGTAGTCATTTCTTAATCCCCACTAATTTTGATTGACAAGCTAGCGCTTAACCTAGGTTCCGCGTCGGGCTTTAATGCCCTTTACCTTGAGCCGCCGCTTCCAGTTCGCCGTGACGGTTCAGCATAATGAGCATGATCGCGGTGAAGGCAAGACCGAAGACGATCATGCACCAATCTATGAACCCCTGGAAGGTAGAAGGATCGTATGCCGACCCATACCAACCGCCCCAGGACTCGAAGCGGCCCCGGCCCAGGGCACACATCAGCGCCGCGCCAAACACGCTGCCGTTCCCCATGCCGGTAGTTACGCCTGCAATTAAGCTAAGAATAAAGGTTTTTGCCGGTGTTAAAACGTTCGTAGCCATTTTTACCCTCCGCTAATTTTCCTTAATATAGTTATTTTGGGTTGTGATGGTTGCACACCGGAAACGCGGCGTCAATACTTCCACCCAAAAAATTCCATAATTTTCTTTTACGCTTATTTCTCAAACCGCCCACTACAAAACATACTATAAAACTAGACTTTATCTCCCAGCCCCAATCCATCCGCAAAGACTAATCACTCAACTTTGAAGTCGTATTTATATATCATAAACACTATAGAATCTAGTCAAACTCGCAAGAATAATTCGTTATGAAAAATATTGTGAACGAAATTGCTGTTTATCTGATTGCGGCGATAGCTTCCCTGGCGATCCTGGGTTATTCCGTACATATGCTCATCGGCGGCATTGTGCGACCAGAGACCGAGCAGATGATTATTGCAGGCGCCGTATTGGCGGGGGCCGTGTGCATCGCGCTATTGGCCAGAGACGTCATCCGCGCGCGCAGAAAGCAACGCTAATTGGATTTTCAGGCATCGATCTCGCGCAGCCTGGCCGAACAAAACGGCACATGCATAATCGATACCAACCCGCGCCCCTTACCGGTAGACGTTCAGATAGGAACGAATCTCTTCGAAGATTGCGGGGGTAGGCCACTGCCCTTTGTGAAAGACGAATTTGTATTGCTTCCCAGACAAATCCATGCCGGCCAAGCCGAAGGACTTACCCGCGAAACCGGGGTAGTAGCGCACATTTTTCAGCAGACTGATGCGTTGCCCGCCGCGCAAATCAAGATAGACGCCCTGCTTGTCAATCTCGATCGCGGTCGGAGATGAAGGCAACAGCGCCAGCCGATTCAAGATGCGATTCATCCCTACGATAAAAAAGAAGGATGCCAGAAACAATAATATGTAGGTCCAGTTTTGATTGGGGCCGTACCATAATTTCAGTGCGATCAGGGCCAGGGCCGCCACGGTGGGGATGTACAGCAAGGCATCCCAGGCGACCCCGCGCAGATCTTGAATCAAGCGATATTGCTTAGGCCCCGCCATAGTCATCCGTTCTTGGAGGACAAGACATTGTTGATCGCATGATCAAACTCGCCGTACAGCATTCTCCCGGGCTGCTTGAAGCGCAAGACCTGGCGATCATCAATGATGTACGTCCAGGGATCGCCCCTCACATGAAAGGCGCGAAAGGCTTCGGGATTCTGATATTGATCCATGTGCATGAAAATGACTTTACCCTGATAGCGGCCCACCAAGTCCTTCAGCATCTGCAGCTGCACATCGCATACGGTGCAATGCCCGGGGGTGGCGAATTCCAATACGATGGGTTTTCCCTGTTTGAGCGCGTCATCCAGGGAAACCTGATACATCCGCTCATCGGGAAACCGGTAGGTGGTAATGCGCGAAAGATCCCCGCCCACATCCGCCAAGGTCTTGCTCTTGATGGCCGGAACCTTTTCCCCCACCTTCGGAGATTCATCCCCGCATCCCGCCAACGCAAGCGCACTTGCGATAACAAAAGCGCCGATGCTTCTTACAAGATGCTTCATATTCGCTGCGTCCACCCCGCAGCAGTGCGAAAAATATTATAGCCCCAGATGATATTCGCCGTTAACACCAAGAGGCCAAAGCTGCCTACCGAAATCATAAATGGGCGCACCATGAGATTGACATCCTCCGGCGCCATAGTTTGGCTTGCCAGTCCGCCGATGGTGCCGGCGGCGACAAATGAAGTTACCATGCCCAGCAACCCGAAGTTGTGTATCCAAAAATGCACTTTGACGAGCTTCAAGCTATAGATGGGGCGCTTGACCAAACGGGGAGTGATGTAATAGATGCTGCCGAAAATCGCCATCTCCACCCACCCCAGCAGATTGAGGTGCCCATGGCCCAACATAATGAGGTGTGCGTGCGGGCGGTGATTGATGAAATCCCTCAGATCGGGAAGCATGCCCACGATGGCGCCCCAGGAAAACCCTATAATGCTATAGATAATGCAGGCGAACATGAACCATAGCGTATAGCGCGTATATTCTTGATCTTTCGCCCAAGGCTCACTCACTTTTATTGCCCTCTGGTGTTTTATCTTCTGTGCGTATATCGCGGTATTTATTCTTCCAATCCTTCGGCGCCCAAGTCTTTAGCATGTCATCGATGAACGGCGAAGGCCCTTCCGGGGGCCTTTCCGCAGCGGGAGAACCGCGATCAGCCGTTAACTCTGAAAGAAACACGACAATGGTCTGCAAATCCGCCAAGGGCATATCCGCCACATAGGCGGCTTGCTTGGGCGCCATGCCGTGGTCCACGGTCCTGGTAGGGTAGTTTTTTTCTGGATCGCGCAAAAACGCCAGCAGCCACTCGCGGGTCTTCGACGAGCCGATGCCGTCCAAGTCCAGTCCCATATTGGTGCCGTTGCGCATGGCGCGGTGGCAATCCGTACAACCGGATTTCCGGAAGAGGACCGAACCTCTCTCGCCTTCGGCGGTAAAGTCGTAATGCGTTGTGATGGTGTAAAGCGGTTTGTCCGAGCGCAGACGAATCGTTTCCATGGCGATATAGCCGATGATGGCGACGAGTAAAAAGATACCGAAGATGCCGAACAGTATCTTCTCCCCGCGCTTTAGGGATTGCTTCATAAGCATGACAATAGCGCCTCGACTATGCGAACCGACAGGCCGACACGGCGTGGACCCGAGTTGTTCGTAGGATAAGATTGCGGGGCCGAATAAGCCAAGACCTTACCGGACGGCAGCCGCTTTCAGCCAACCGATATGGCAACTCTCAAAAAAAGAGGGGCGGAAATTACCGCCCTCTCTATAGATACAACCCATTCCAACTCAAACCGTTCGCCGGGGCCAGCCGCCGCTGAGCTTAAAGTGCGAAGAAGCCCCCCCGGCAACGTTTGTCTAGTGCGCCTCCAGATAAGGCAGGTGCTGCTCCGGTAGGCGGGGATTGCCCAGCGAGTAGAACGACGCGCCCGCCAGATAGGCAGCCGCATTGGCCATATCTTCATCGGACAACTTTTGCGCCACATGCTGCATCTGAGACATCGGGTCGTTGGCGCGGGTGCCGTCACGCCATTTCTTCAATTGATTCATCAGATATACATACTTCTGGCGACCGATCTGCGGATAAACCGGATCCACACCGCGGCCATTATAGCCATGGCAGGATTGGCACGCGGGGACGCCCTTCTCCGGAATACCAAACTGAACGATGGATTTACCCAGATGGGTAGCTCCCACCACCGTGCCGGCAGCGCTTAAATCTTTCAGGTTGGACAGCGTACTGGTGATGGTCAACTTCGTGCTCACATATGCCGCCACGTCGACGCGATCCTGCGGGGTCAAGCCCTTGGCGTTATTATTCATCACAGACATGGTGGTATCGGTGCGCCGATCATGCGCAAAATCTTCCAGCTGCTTTATGAGGAAAGGCAATTGCTGATTCGCCAAGCGCGGCGTGCCTAAATTGTCATCGCCCATACCCTCTGGCCCATGACAGGAATTACATGCCGGCACCTCGCCCTTACCTTCTTTGAATATCTTTTCGCCGTTGGCGATATTGGCCTTGATACCGTGCATCTCTGCATTCGCGGCATCCACCTTGTCATCCGAAGCCATAGCCGTAGTGGTAGCACCCAGCAACCCCGCCAACACCAAAGACGTTACAACCGCTTTATTCCATTGCATCTTAGGATGCCCTCCCACTCGATTTGCCATTTTTATCACCCTCCGAGTCAAACCTGAAGACCCTACAATCCCTACCGACCCCGCTGCATAGGACTGCACTCTGAATCACCCGCAAGGCATATCATCATCGTCTGATACATCCCAGATGACCCACCCGCATCCAGAATATGCCACCTATCAGCTCAAGATTTCTTGTTAACTAGAAAATATGCCAACCCAAATGCAAGCGGAAACCAGATTGCGTACAAAATCAAGACATGCCCTGTGTCCAACATGTTGCACCTCCATTCTTTAAAAAGTTTTTTATGGATATCTGCCACACATAAAGTGCCGGAATGTATAGCACGATCATTCCACGATTTGCAATAGCGAAGTCTATCGATGATTATCGCCCTCTGCAACTGCAATTTAATATCGCGCTTCAGCCTATTACCGCATTGCACATTTTATATACAAAGCGTGCGCTGCCGCCTAATCATAACTCACGTTTACCTTCTCCTCTATGTTATTTTGCGCCTTAGCAGCGACACGCTTTATTCTGACAATTGCCCAAGGAAATAGCCCCGTCATTAAACCTGACCGGCGAAGCGTTTTAGGTTATAGTATTTTAAGTTAATCTTTCCATTGTGGAATCGATGCTGGCTCGCATACCCGTTCATTTCAAAATCGCTTTTATTGTGCTGTTATGGGGTGGAGTTGTTCTAGCCCTCCATCTCTTGAGTTTCGACTCTTACGGCATTAACGAAGCCGCCGCCAGGGCCCTCTTGCTTAACTGGTCGGTCGCGGATGGGGTCGTCAATCCCATCGTGGTCTTTGGCCTGCCGGACCTGCGCGTCCTCCTGTTCGCGCCGCTGGGAATTTATTGGGCCGGCAGCATCGCGGCAGTCAAGATTTTTACGCTCCTGATCGCTTTTTCGGCAACGCTGATGTTCTACCGCTGGGCGCGCCGCACCATGAGCGAAGAAGTGGCGCTCATCGGCAGCGGCCTATTATTGATTGCCCCGCTGAATTTTTCCCAAATCAATGCCGTCGGCACGGGTCCCTACTTGTTGCTGCTGTTTGCCTTGGGGCAATGGCTGGATCAGAAATACCGCACGGTGCAACGTCATCTGGGAGGATGGTATTTCTTACAATTGACGCTTGCCGCCGTGGCCGTGAGCCTGCACCCGGCGGGCCTGGCATATCCTTTTTCCATAATATGGGAATGGCGCAAGAACCCCATCAACAAACAACACCGCACGCACATCATCGCCGGCCTGCTCATCACGACAACGGTCATTCTAATCATGCGCCTCGGCTGGCCCGCGATGGACTGGGGCAACAACCCGCTCACCCAACTCAGCCATCTTGTCTTTAGCGCGTCGCCCGACAGCGCGGCACAATCATGGATGGTGGGACTGGTGCCGGCCATCTTCCTGGCGATACTGCTGCTCAGCGAGTTTCGCCGCCTGTTCGATGATCTCTTGGGACGTATGTTACTGGGCGGGCTATTGCTGGGCGCCGTGGCGGCCGACCCCGGCTGGGCGATGCTGGCATTGGTGATATTTCTCTACAACGGCGTCGATAAACTGATCAAGATCAATCAATCCTGGTCCGCCGGCGGCCTATTGGGCCAGCGCGGCCTGGTATTAACCGTCATCTTCGCGGCCGCAACGGTCTATATGATCGCCGACAAGACACAGCGCTTTAACATTATGCAAGGCGCCTTAGCCCCGGAGGATGAGGTCATTCGCACCCTAACCGGCGAACTCGAGGATCGCAAGGAGCCCACCGCGACCATCAGCCAGTGGCCGGCTCGCACCTTGTTGGCCACCAGGCAATCGGCTTTTCCGCTGCCGCCCCCTGCGCAGGACGCGCAAGGTCTTTTAAAAAATCTCCAGGGCGCGCATTTTCTGCTCTTCAATCCCTATGACACGAAAAATTCGGACCTGACGCGGCAGGTCTCGGAGTTAAGCAACCAGCTCAAGACCATCATGGTGATGCCGAACTGCGTGCTTATCGAGATCGAAAATAGCTCCCGCAAGAACGAGGCGCCCGCCAGCCACCCTTAAAAATCATCAAGCGCATGCACTGCACGGGGCGGGGCTTCGCCTATTCTTTCGTCCCCTGCGTCAACCTGACATCGCGCTGATACAGCAGCATAGACCCCACCCGCAATACCGTCAGCGCCAAGATAAGCGCGCTCATGCCGTACATCTGCTCCGGGACAAGCTTTTGCTCGAACAGCTTGATCATTACCTCCCGCAGCACGAACACGATGGCGGCGTCGGCAATGAAGGTCATGCGCAGCCGCTTGGAATTAAAATACTCGGCGATGGATCGCATCAATTCGATCATGACAAACAAGGTCAACACGTCATAGATGATTTCCAGATAGCCTTCCCTGAGCTTATTTTCCGTGACCAGATTACGAATATCGACGAACAGATCCACCAGCCCGACGATCAGCACCAGGATGATGATGACCACCATCACGCCGAAGATAGCGGTAATCGCCCGATTAAACGCAGCAACAAAATCAAACTTCATATGAACCACCTTTCCTTGCACACTGCCGGACGGCAACCATGAAGCGAATTCCTCTCAGGCCATTAGTTAAACCCCCGGCAAAGCCGGGGGATGGCCCCACTTATTCAACGCTGGCAATGGCCGCAAAAAAACGTGGCGCGCTGCCCCAACCGTACACATTCAATCACACTGCCGCAGAGGAGGCAGGGCTCGCCTTCCCGTCCATAGACCTGCAACTGCTGTTGAAAATACCCCGGTCGGCCGTCGCTGTCGACAAAATCCCGCAGCGTGGTACCTCCTTGCGCAATGGCGCGGCGCAAGGTCTTCTTGATAGCGACGACCAAGTCCCGATAGTGCGCGCGCGATACCTCGCCGGCGCGGCGCAGGGGATGGAGCTTGGCCGAGAACAGGGCCTCATTGGCGTAGATATTTCCCACCCCGACCACCACCCGGCCATCCATGATGAATTGCTTGACCGGCAAAATCCGTCCCCGCGCCCGCCGAAAGAGATGCTCGCCGCTGAATGCGGCAGTGAGAGGTTCCGGACCAAGCCCGCTGAGCAGGGGATGGGCGAGCGGATCGACGCGCGTCCACAGCATCAAGCCGAAGCGGCGCGGATCGCGCAAGCGCAGCGCCAGGCCGTTACTCAACTGCAAATCGACATGGTCGTGCTTGTCGGGCGCCGCGCCCACGGACACCACGCGCAGACTCCCGGACATCCCAAGATGAATGATGAGAGCGCCGTCGGCGGCGGTCAGCAGCAAATACTTGCCGCGGCGCATGACTGCACCGATCTCTTGCCCGGTCACGGCGCCGGCAAAGTTTCGCGGAATGGGCTGACGCAAACGCCGCTCCCGCACCACCACCCGCGTTATGCGCTGTCCCGCGACATGCGGGGCGATGCCGCGCGCCGTGGTCTCCACTTCGGGCAATTCAGGCATAAGAGCGGATGATGCCGATCCCCCCTAATTCTTCTTGGCCGCTGCGGCGGGCGCCGGATTGGTCGTCTCCAACAAACGTTCAGCCTGCTCCGCGGCGAGATGAAATTGCATGCCGATCTCCGGCCGCGCCAAGATCAATTCCGGCCGGCGGGCAATGATCCCATAACGCAGCGGCGCTTGTCCGCCGTCCAGTTGAATCACCACCGCGCCCTGCTCGGGACGCCTGTCATAAGGCGCGACCTGCAAGGCCTGAGCATCGCGCCACTCGTCTATCCTGCGCTGCAGGGCGTCCTGGGAAACCCCTTGCGCTGCCGGTGTCGCCACCCATTCCCCCTTGGCGCCGCGGGAGAGCTTCATATCAGGCAATTCCAGGGCAACGATGTTCTTGCCGTGCGGCACCAGATCGCGGCTCACATAGGCCGCCGCAGCGGCGCCCAGATCGTACATATAGTTGTCGGCGATGAGGTGAACGGTGTCGCCGACCTTCACATAACGCCGCTGATCCACCGGCGCGACTGCGCCGAACAACAGCTCGGTATCGTTAAGACGCAGCCGCACCGCGGGGGCGCTCAAACCGAACTTTGCCAAATCCAAACCCGCCGCCGCAAAGCGCGACACGCTCTCGGCCTGCGCCACTTGCAGCAGATTTTCTATGCGCGCGGGATTGGCCGCGATCGTGACGGGCTCGACCAATTCCCATTCGGCCCCTTGCTTGACGAGAGTAATGGCACCGCTGCGGTTGCCGATGACGATCTTGCCGATCGTCGCCGGGACCAATGCCGTCAACTTGACGGCGGCCGGCTTGGTGGCATGGCCGGGTTCTTGCCACACCACCCACACCAGGACCAACAAGGCGATCGCCAGCCACACATTGAGCACCGTCCGCTTGCCCATTTGACTCATCCTTTAACGTTTACGGCGCCGTAACCAAATGGTCAGACCGCCGGCCAGCAATAACACCGGCACGCCGATCCAGAATCCGAAACCGATGATGCCCGACTGCAGGCGCGACAGCTGCAGGCTGGTATCCGGCGCGGCCTTGGCGGGAATAGCGAGGAAGCGCTCGTCCTCGCTCAGCCAATTGACGATGTTCATGCCGAGATTGAGATTGCCCACATTGCCTAAATATTGATTGGAGAGAAAATCGCCGTCGCCCGTCACGATTACCCGCTGCTGCTTATTGGCCTGCGCCGCCTTATCCTGATCATGGGTCAGGCTCACGCCGATGGTCACCGGCCCGCGGATGTCTTCTTTTTCATCAAACTGCACCTTGCCGGAAAGTTTGCCGGTCTCCACCCAGCTGTTCTCGCCGGTCTTGAGGAAGCCCTCGCCCTCCCAGGCCTGCGGCGCCTGAACGGTCAACCCCGCCGCTAGGGGAAAGACGGTCAGCAGATTAAACCCCTTGGTGACCGGATGCGGCGGGGTGTAGTTGGTCACCGCCGCGATGGCGGCGCTCTGAATGCCCAATAATTGCGTAGTGAGGTCCACCACGATCCCCGGCAGGAAGCGCACGCCCAATTGCCGGGCCAGGGGTTCCAAGCCGCGCAAGGGACCGGGCTCGCCCAGCCACAACAGATTGCCGCCGCGGGCTACATAGTCCTGCAGCGCCTTCACCTCGCCCGGCAGCACATCTACCTGCGGCGCGCTGATCACCAGCACCGCGGTGTTGTCCGGGATAGCGGCGTTCTCCGCGAGATTGACGCTGCGCGCCTTGAAACCCTTGTCCTCCATCTGTTTCACCCACAGTGACAGATCGCGATTGGCCTCGCCGTGAGGACGGCGCTCGCCGTGGCCGTCGAGAAACACCAGCCAACGTTCGCCGCTGCGCAACAGGCGCTGCAGGGCATTGGTAATGTTCTGCTCGCTGAGATCGAAGGGTTCAACGAGTTCCTTGCGTCCGCCGTATTCGATAACGACTTCGCCGTCGGCGCTCACCCCCATCTGCTGGGTGCGCGCCGGGTCGATGTCGGGGTTGACGAAGTTGAGCGCGACATCGGCCTTGTAGCGCTGATAGCGACCGATCACATCGCTGATATGGTCGCGCAGCTCCCGGGTGTCGCGGGCGAAGGCGGTGACGGTGACCGGCCCCTTGGCCTGCTCCAGCAACTTGACGCTGGCCTCGGACAGCGAATGGCGCGCGCCGGCCGTCCAATCCGCCTGGTAGTTGTAACGGGCGCTCAACCAGGCCAGCAGACCGACGATGCCCAGCAACAGCACGACGAACAGCCAGTTGTTCAATCGCGTCAGGCGCCGTGAGCGGGGTGTGACTTGCATAAGGACTCAAACCTTCCGATGCGGGGTCAATGCTGCAAACGGTCCGCGTCGAGGCGGCGGATGCTAAGCACGATGAATGTGGTAATGAACAACAGGTAATAAAGCACGTCGCTGCTGTTGAATACGCCTTTGAGCAAGGCCTCATAGTGGCGCAGAATGGAAAGATAACCGAACAAACCGCTGTAATCGCCGCTGCGCCCGGCGCCCACCCAGTCGATGACCCACAGACCCAGCAACATGCCGAAGGTGCTGACCGCGGCGATGGCGGGCTGCACGGTGAGGGTGGACATGAACACGCCCACGGCGATGAAGCTGGCGGTCAGCAGCATCACGCCGAGCAACCCCGAGGCAAACATGCCGAAATCGATATTCCCGCCCATGAGCAGGGACAGCGGCATCAAGGCGATCATCAATACGAGAACAAAAAAGAAAGCGGTGACGCCGAGGAACTTGCCCAGGATGATCTCGGTCATGGACACCGGCGCCGACAACAGCAGGCTCAAGGTCTGGCCGCGGCGCTCCTCGCTGATGAGGCGCATGGTCAACATCGGCACCGCGAACAGCAAAAAGATCGCGGCGTCGCCGAACAAGGGGGCCACCACCAGATCGGTGATCCCCGGCGCCCCCTCCATCGCCGCCAGGCGCGGCTGCACGCTAATATAATTGTCGATCCCGATTATAAAGAACCAAGCGAGGATGAACTGCTCCACCGCTAACATGCTCCACGCCAGCGGCGATAAAAACAGGCGCCGCAGCTCATTCGCCGCAATATGAAAGGTCATGCCGCCGCTCCTTCGCCGGTTTGTTCGGCGGGCTCGCTGCGGGTGATGTCGACGAACACCTCTTCCAGCGACAGGCGCTCCGGAACCAACTCATACAATC